>Ga0256830_1001879_pt1 | contig 14432 bp, 28 predicted proteins | sample 128326metaG_FD_190537 | JGI IMG/M metagenome (GOLD analysis project Ga0256830, IMG submission 190537) | Hydrothermal vent microbial communities from Lau Basin, Pacific Ocean - 128-326 | ecosystem: Environmental > Aquatic > Marine > Hydrothermal vents | place: Pacific Ocean: Lau Basin | collected... | reverse complement strand
GGTGACAACGTCAACATGACGGTGACCCTGATCGCGCCGATCGCCATGGAAGAAGGCCTGCGCTTCGCCATCCGCGAAGGTGGCCGCACCGTTGGCGCGGGCGTGGTCTCCAAGATCATCGAGTAAGATTCAGGTCGTCAACAAGGGCTGAGCCGGTGAGGCTTTGCTTTGCCGCTCAGTCCTTGTCAGTTGATACGCAGCATATAGAGATAAAGGTCAGCAAAAATGGCAGCAGGACAGAGAATTCGCATCCGCTTGAAGGCTTTCGATCATCGTCTGATCGATCAGTCCGCGCGGGAGATCGTTGAAACCGCGAAGCGTACCGGCGCGCAGATTCGTGGCCCGATCCCGCTGCCGACCAAGAAGGAGCGCTGGACCGTGCTGATCTCACCGCACGTCAACAAGGATGCGCGTGACCAGTACGAGATCCGCACCCACAAGCGCCTGATGGATATCGTCGATCCTACCGACAAGACCGTCGATGCGCTGATGAAGCTGGATCTGGCGGCGGGCGTCGACGTGCAGATCAAGCTGGGCTGATTTTTACGAATTTGTGGTTATAAGTGTGCCGGTCCCAGATCGGCGGATATCGAGGAATAAGAGATGACGATCGGAGTAGTCGGCCGCAAGGCAGGAATGACTCGCATCTTCACCGAGGATGGTGTTTCCGTCCCGGTGACGGTCATCGAGGTTGAGCCCAATCGCGTGACCCAGGTCAAGACGCAGGACGTCGATGGTTATCGCGCCGTGCAGGTGACCACCGGCACGCGCCGCCCTTCGCGGGTCAACAAGCCGGCAGCCGGACATTTCGCCAAGGCGGGAGTCGAGGCAGGTCGCGGCCTGTGGGAGTTCCGGCTCGAGGATGGCGAGGGCGAGGACATTTCCGCCGGCGATACCGTCAGCGTGGAAATCTTCACCGAGGGGCAGAAAGTGGATGCCACCGGCACCAGCATCGGTAAGGGCTTTGCCGGCGTGATCAAGCGGCACAACTTCCACATGCAGGATGCCACCCACGGTAATTCCCTGTCGCATCGCGCGCCGGGTTCCATCGGTCTGGGTCAGACGCCCGGGCACGTGTTCAAGGGCAAGAAGATGGCCGGCCACATGGGGGCCGTGCGCAAGACCGTGCAGAATCTGGAAGTCGTGCGCGTCGACGCCGAACGCAATCTGCTGCTGGTCAAGGGCGCCGTTCCCGGCGCCAAGGGCGGCGATGTGATCCTTCGCGCAGCAGTCAAAGCACGTAGCTAAGGGGCGATAGCATGGATCTCAAATTGACAACGGCAACGGGCAAGGCATCCACCAAGACGGTGCAGGTCTCCGAAGACAACTTCGCCCGCGATTACAACGAGGCCCTGATTCATCAGGTCGTCACTGCCTTCCTGGCCGGCGCCCGCAGCGGCACCCGTGGCAGCAAGAGCCGCTCCGACGTGCGAGGCGGCGGTGCCAAGCCCTGGCGTCAGAAGGGCACGGGCCGTGCCCGCGCGGGTACCGCCACCAGCCCCATCTGGCGCAAGGGTGGCCACACCTTTGCGCTGCGTCCCCAGGACCACTCGCAGAAGGTGAACAAGAAGATGTATCGCGGCGCGATGCGCTCGATCCTTTCCGAGCTGGTGCGCCAGGATCGTCTCAAGATCGTCGAGAAGCTGGACTTCGAGGCGCCCAAGACCAAGGCGCTGGTCGAGAAGCTGGGGGCCATGGGCTTCGACAGCGGCTTGATCGTTACCGACAGCGAGAATGAAAACCTCTACCTGTCGGCGCGTAACCTGCACAGGGTCGACGTCTGCGGCGCCAGGGAAATCGACCCGGTGAGCCTGGTCAACAGCAACAACGTGCTGATGACGGTGGGAGCCGTCAAGCAGATCGAGGAGATGCTCGGATGAATCAGGAACGTATCATGAAGGTCATCCTGGCCCCTCACATTACCGAGAAGGCGGCCAATGTCGGTGAGTCCAGCAACCAGTATGTGTTCAAGGTTGCCAGGGATGCCACCAAGCCCGAGATCAAGCAGGCCGTGGAGGCGCTGTTCGAGGTTGAGGTGGACGCCGTGCGCGTGCTCAACAGCAAGGGCAAGACCAAGCGTTTTGGTACCCGCCTGGGTCGTCGCAAGGACTGGAAGAAGGCCTACGTTCGCGTCAAGGCCGGCCAGGAAATCGACTTCATCGGCGGCGAATAAGGTTTCGGAGTAGCTATCATGGCAATCGTAAAAGCAAAACCGACTTCTCCCGGCCGCCGCTTCGTGGTCGAGGTGGTCAACCCGGATCTGCACAAGGGCGCGCCCTTTGCCGCCCTGCTGGAGAAGAAGTCGCGCACCGGCGGACGCAACAACCAGGGCCGCATCACCACCCGTCACAAGGGCGGTGGTCACAAGCAGCACTATCGGATCATCGATTTCAAGCGCAACAAGGATGGTATTCCCGGCCGCGTCGAGCGCCTGGAGTACGACCCGAACCGCAGTGCCAACATCGCTCTGGTGCTGTACGCCGACGGCGAGCGCCGCTACATCATCGCCCCTAAGGGCGTGACCACCGGCAGCGAGATCATGTCCGGCGCCGAGGCCCCCATCAAGCCCGGCAATTGCCTGACCCTGCGTCGCATGCCGGTGGGTACCACCATCCACTGCATCGAGCTGAAGCCGGGCAAGGGCGCGCAGCTTGCACGCAGCGCCGGCACCTCCGCGCAGCTGGTGGCACGCGAGGGTGATTACGCCACCCTGCGTCTGCGCTCCGGTGAGATGCGCAAGGTGCACGCCGAGTGCCGCGCCGTGGTCGGCGAGGTCGGCAACAGTGAGCACAGCCTGCGTTCGCTGGGCAAGGCCGGCGCCTCGCGCTGGCGCGGTGTACGTCCCACCGTCCGTGGCGTGGCCATGAACCCCGTGGATCATCCGCATGGTGGTGGCGAGGGTCGTACCTCCGGTGGCCGTCATCCGGTGTCGCCCTGGGGCGTGCCGACCAAGGGCTACAAGACCCGCAGTAACAAACGTACCGATGGCATGATCGTTCGCCGTCGTAAATCCAAGTAAGCAAAGAGAGTCAGGACCGTGCCACGTTCAGTTAGCAAAGGGCCTTTTGTGGATCTCCATCTCCTGAACAAAGTTCAGGCCGCGGTGGAAAGCAATACGCGCAAGCCGATCAAGACCTGGTCGCGTCGATCCATGATTTTGCCGGAAATGATTGGTCTCACCATTGCTGTGCATAACGGCCGTCAACATGTCCCCATCTTCATCACCGAGGACATGGTGGGTTACAAGTTGGGTGAATTTGCCCCGACCCGTACCTACAAAGGGCACGCTGCCGACAAGAAAGGCCGTTAAGGGGTTACCGAGATGGAAGTAAGTGCAAAATTGACGAATGCGCCCTTGTCCGCACAGAAGGGCCGACTGGTTGCTGATCAGATTCGTGGCATGCCCGTGGAAAAGGCGATCCAGACCCTGACCTTCAGTCCCAAGAAGGCCGCACATCTGGTGAAGAAGGTGCTCGAATCCGCTATCGCCAATGCCGAGCACAACGAAGGTGCCGATATCGACGAGCTGAAGGTCAGCGCGATCTTCGTTGACGAGGGGCCGACCTACAAGCGCATGCGCGCCCGCGCCAAGGGCCGCGGTACGCGCATCCTGAAGCGCCGTGCGCACATCACCGTCACCGTCAGCGACAGTTAAGAGGCAGAGTAATGGGTCAGAAAGTACATCCAATAGGCATCCGCCTTGGCATCGTCAAGGACTGGACCTCCAAGTGGTACGCAGACAGCAAGGACTTTGCGGACACCCTGAACATGGATCTGAAGGTCCGTGACTATGTGAAGAAACAGCTTTCGCATGCCTCTGTGAGCCGTGTGCAGATCGAGCGTCCGGCCAACAATGCCCGCATCACCATTCACACCGCCCGTCCCGGCATCGTGATCGGCAAGAAGGGTGAGGATGTCGAGCGCCTGCGCCGTTCCGTGAGCCAGATGATGGGTGTGCCGGTGAGCATCAACATCGAAGAGATTCGCAAGCCCGAACTCGACGCCACCCTGGTGGCCGAGAACGTGGCCCAGCAGCTGGAACGCCGCATCATGTTCCGCCGTGCCATGAAGCGTGCGGTGCAGAACGCCATGCGTCTCGGTGCCCAGGGCATCAAGGTGCGCGTTTCCGGTCGCCTCAACGGTGCGGAAATCGCCCGTACCGAGTGGTACCACGAAGGCCGCGTTCCCCTGCACACCCTGCGCGCCGACATCGACTACGGTGTGGTCGAGGCCAGTACCACCTATGGCGTGATCGGCGTCAAGGTGTGGCTGTTCAAGGGGGAGGTCTTCGACAAGGGGCAGGCCCCCGCCGCCGAGCAGGCTGCCGCGAAGTAGGTTTAGGGAGACAAAGTAATGTTACAGCCAAAGCGAACCAAATTTCGCAAACAGATGAAGGGCAAGAACCGCGGACTCGCTTTTCGCGGTAGTGATGTCAGCTTCGGCGAGTGCGGCCTCAAGGCCACGGCCCGCGGCCGCATCACCGCCCGCCAGATCGAGGCCGCGCGTCGTGCCATGACCCGTCACATCAAGCGTGGCGGCAAGATCTGGATCCGCGTGTTTCCCGACAAGCCCATCACCAAGAAGCCTCTCGAGGTTCGCATGGGCAAGGGCAAGGGCGGCGTCGAGTACTGGGTCGCCCAGATCCAGCCTGGTCGCATGTTGTTTGAAATGGAAGGCGTTGCCGAAGACGTGGCGCGTGAGGCGTTTCGCCTTGCCGCGGCCAAGCTGCCTCTGGCGACCACCTTCGTGACGCGGACGGTGATGTGATGGACGCAAAAGAATTACGTGAAAAGAGCCCGGCCGAACTGCGCGAAGAGTTGCAGGGACTGCTGCGCGAGCAGTTCAACCTGCGCATGCAGAAGGGCACCGGCCAGCTGGCCAACCATGCGCGCCTGAAGGGCGTCCGTCGTGACGTTGCGCGCGTGAAGACGATCCTCAATGAGATGGCGAGGAATGCAGAATGAGTGAAGAAAAGGCAATCCGCACGCTGGCCGGCCGGGTCATCAGCGACAAGATGGATCGCACCATTACGGTACTGGTCGAGCGCCGCGTGAAGCATCCGCTGTACGGCAAGTTCATTCGCCGCTCGACCAAGCTGCACGTGCACGACGAAAACAACGATTGCAACATCGGTGACGAGGTGACCATCGCCGAGTGCCGCCCGATGTCCAAGACCAAGTCCTGGCGACTGGTTGAGATCGTGAAGCGCGCCAGCTGAATCGCGCTTTCCCGACCCGCCCGAGCGGGAATGCGGGGCAAACAGATTGATCGCAGAGCCCAAAGCGAAAAAGATTTGGGCTCTGCGCGTTTAGGTGGTATTATTTCGCGCCCTCGAACCACGGCGGTTGGAGGAGCTGGGTACAGATTGGCGGAGAAGTATCGATGATTCAGATGCAAACGGTGTTGGATGTGGCCGATAACAGTGGCGCACGTCGGCTGATGTGTATCAAGGTCCTGGGTGGCTCCAAGCGCCGTTACGCGGGCATTGGCGACATCATCAAGGTCAGTGTCAAGGAAGCGATTCCACGGGGCAAGGTAAAGAAGGGCGAGGTCTACAACGCCGTTGTCGTGCGCACCGCGAAGGGCGTGCGCCGTCCTGATGGCTCCCTGATTCGCTTCGATGGAAACGCGGCGGTTCTGCTCAACACGCAGCTGCAGCCCATCGGCACGCGTATCTTTGGCCCGGTCACCCGCGAGCTGCGCGGCGAACGCTTCATGAAGATCATTTCGCTGGCACCTGAAGTGCTGTAACTGCTGGGACTAACGAGCATGAACAAGATCAAGACAGGTGATGATGTGATCATCATCGCCGGCAAGGACAAGGGCAAGCGCGGCTCCGTGCTGAAGATCGTCGATGGCACGCGAGTGATCGTCGAGGGCGCCAACATGGCCAAGAAGCACGTCAAGCCTAACCCGAATGTTGGCGAGAGCGGCGGCATCATCGAGAAAGAGATGCCCCTGCATATCTCCAACGTGGCCGTGTTCAACCCGGCGACCGGCAAGGGTGACCGCATCGGCATCAAGGTTCTCGAAGATGGCCGCCGTGTGCGTTTCTTCAAGTCCAACAACGAAGTTGTGGATGTATAAGGCGGATTAGGCAATGTCCAGACTCAAAGATTTTTACAGCGATACCGTCGTCAAGCAGCTGCAGGAGCAGTTTGGCTATAAAAGCGTGATGGAGGTCCCCCGCATCACCAAGATCACCCTGAATATGGGTGTGGGTGAGGCCATCGGTGACAAGAAGGTCATCCAGAACGCCGTCGAAGACATGAAGAAGATCGCCGGTCAGGCGCCCATCGTTACCAAGGCGCGTCTTTCCGTCGCCGGCTTCAAGGTGCGCGAGGGCTGGCCGGTGGGTTGCAAGGTTACCCTGCGCCGCGAGCGTATGTACGACTTCCTGGATCGTCTCATCTCCATTGCGATTCCGCGTATCCGCGACTTCCGCGGCCTGAGTGGCAAGTCCTTCGATGGTCGTGGCAACTACAGCATGGGTATCCAGGAGCAGATCATTTTTCCAGAGATCGACTACGATCAGATCGATGCTATCCGTGGCATGGATATCTGCTTTACCACCACGGCAAAGACCGATGAAGAGGCCCGCGCACTGCTGACCGCCTTCAATCTCCCGCTGAAAACGTAAGAGTAACTAGCGATGGCAAAAGTCTCCATTATCAATCGCGAGCTGAAACGCGCCCGCACGGTCAAGAAATACGCTGCCAAGCGTGCCGAACTGAAGGCGAAGCTTAAGGATCCGTCCCTGAGCTATGAAGAGAAGGAAGAGGTGCGCCGCAAGTTTCAGTCATTGCCGCGTGACGCCAGCCCTTGCCGTCAGCGCAACCGCTGCCGCGTCACGGGGCGTCCGCACGGCTACTACCGTAAGTTTGGCCTGAGTCGCACCAAGCTGCGCGAGGCCGCCATGCGTGGCGACATTCCTGGTCTCGTCAAGGCCAGTTGGTAACACCGCTTGCGCGGTGTCTGTTTTTAGTTAGGAGTTCTGGCATGAGCATGACTGATCCCATTGCGGATATGTTGACCCGTGTTCGCAACGCCCTTGCCGCAGGCAAGTTGAGCGTGGCGATGCCGTCTTCCAAGCAGAAGCTTGCAATTGCAAAGCTGCTGAAGGACGAGGGGTACATCAATGACGTATCCGTGCAGGATATCGATGGTAAGCCGGTGATGGAAATTGCCCTCAAGTATTACGAGGGTCGTCCTGTCATCGATCTGATCAAGCGCGTGAGCCGTCCCGGCCTGCGTGTCTACAAGGGCAAGGACGAGCTGCCGGAAGTGATGGGTGGCCTCGGTGTTGCTGTAATCTCCACCTCCAAGGGTCTGATGACAGACCGCGCCGCTCGCAAGGCCGGCCATGGTGGTGAAGTTCTTTGCTTTGTCGCTTAAGGGGGGTTGACGATGTCTCGTGTTGCAAATAACCCCATTCAGGTTCCCGCTGGCGTCGAGGTCAAGATCGATGGTCAGGCGGTTACCGTCAAGGGTGCCAAGGGCGAGCTGGCCCACGATGTGCACGCTTCGGTCACCATCGCGCAGAACGACAACGTGCTGACCTTCGCGCCGCGTAACGGTGGCAAGGAGGCAAATGCGCTGGCCGGGACCACCCGTGCGCTGCTCAACAACATGATCGTTGGCGTGAGCCAGGGTTTCGAAAAGAAGTTGACGCTGGTCGGCGTTGGCTACCGTGCGCAGGCGCAGGGCAAGATGCTGAATCTCTCACTGGGCTTTTCGCACCCGGTGGAGTTCGAGATCCCCGACGGCATCACCATTGAGACACCCAGCCAGACCGAGGTCGTGGTGAAGGGTGTCGACAAGCAGAAGATCGGTCAGGTCGCTGCGAATATTCGTGCTTTCCGTCCGCCGGAGCCCTACAAGGGCAAGGGCGTGCGTTATTCCGACGAGCACGTGGTTCGCAAAGAAGCGAAGAAGAAGTAAGGGCGGAGAATCATGGACAAGAAACAGAGTCGACTGCGCCGTGCCCGTCGCACGCGTGCAAAGATCAAACAGCTGGGTGTCTATCGCCTTTGCATTCATCGTACTCCCCGGCACACCTATGCCCAGGTCATCGCTCCCGATGGCGGCAAGGTGGTTGCGAGTGCGTCCACGCTGGAAGCGGACGTCAAGTCTGCCCTGAAGTCCACGGGCAACATCGAGGCCGCGGCAAAGATTGGCCAGCTCATCGCCGAGCGCGCCAAGGCCTCTGGCATCGAGCGGGTTGCATTCGACCGTTCCGGCTTCCAATACCACGGGCGCGTCAAGGCGCTCGCCGATGCCGCTCGTGAAAGCGGTTTGCAGATCTAAGGTTAAGGTGTTCGCATGGCAAAATTCGATGCAGCAGCAAACAGCGACGGCTTAATCGAAAAGCTCGTCGGTATCAATCGCGTGGCCAAGGTCGTCAAGGGTGGCCGTATCTTCGGCTTCACTGCCCTGACGGTCGTCGGTGACGGCGAGGGACGTGTCGGTTTCGGGCGCGGCAAGGCGCGTGAAGTCCCGGTCGCGGTACAGAAGGCAATGGAAGACGCACGCAAGAACATGCGCAAGGTCGACCTCAAGGGCGGTACCTTGCAGTACTCGGTAGTCGGCACCCACGGTGCCGCCAAGGTGGTCATGCTGCCTGCCTCCGAGGGTACCGGTATCATCGCCGGCGGCGCGATGCGCGCGGTGTTCGAGGCGGTTGGCGTTCGCGACGTGTTGGCCAAGTGTATTGGTTCCAACAATCCGATCAACGTCGTGCGTGCGACCTTCAAGGGTCTCACCAGCATGACCACGCCTGAAGCCGTCGCTGCCAAGCGTGGCAAGAGCGTCGAAGAGATTACGGAGTAAACGTTATGGCCGGCAAAATCAAAGTTACCCTGGTGCGCAGCACGATCGGTCGCCTGCCCGCGCACAAGGCCTGCGTTGCGGGCCTGGGCATCCGCCGCATGCACCATAGCGTTGTGGTCGAAGATACCCCCAGTAACCGCGGCATGATCAACACGGTTTCGTACATGCTGAAGGTCGAGGAAGCATAAGATGCGTTTGAATACTCTCAAGCCCGCGGACGGCTCGAAGAAGAGCCCGAAGCGTGTAGGTCGCGGCATCGGCAGCGGCCTGGGCAAGACCTGCGGCCGTGGCCACAAGGGTCAGAAATCCCGCTCCGGCGGTTTCCACAAGGTCGGTTTCGAGGGCGGCCAGATGCCCTTGCAGCGTCGCCTGCCCAAGGTCGGTTTCACCTCGCGCAAGGCGCGTCTGACGGCGGAAGTTCGCCTCAGCGAGCTGGCCAAGGTGGATGGTGACACCATCGATCTGATCGCCCTCAAGGCCGCCAACGTGATCGGCCAGCACATCAAGCGTGCCAAGGTCATCGCTTCCGGCGAAGTGACCCGGGCCGTTACCTTGCAGGGTTTGCAGGCAACCAAGGGTGCGCGTGCGGCGATCGAAGCCGCTGGCGGCAAAGTCGAGGATTAAGTGGGCGCCTCGCGGTCGTCCATGCTCGACGCCATGGGCTCGGGCAAGCTGACGGAACTCAAGCAGCGCCTGTGGTTCGTCCTGCTGGCAATGCTGGTGTTCCGCATCGGTTCGTTCATCCCGGTACCCGGGATCGACCCGACGGCGCTGGCGGTCCTGTTCGACCAGCAGAAAGGCACCATCCTCGACATGTTCAACATGTTCTCCGGTGGTGCGCTGGGACGCTTGACCCTGTTTGCGCTGGGCGTGATGCCCTACATCTCGGCCTCCATCATCATGCAGCTGTTGACGGCGGTGGTGCCGAAGCTTGAGCAGTTAAAGAAGGAAGGTGAATCCGGTCGCCGCAAGATCACCCAGTACACCCGTTACGGGACGCTGGGCCTGGCGACTTTTCAGTCCATCGGCGTGGCGATTGCCCTGCAGAGTCAGCAGGTGGGTGCGTTGCCGGTGGTGCCGAATCCCGGCCCCGGGTTTGTCTTCACGGCGGTCGTGAGTCTGGTTACGGGAACCATGTTCCTGATGTGGCTGGGTGAACAGGTCACCGAGCGCGGCATTGGCAACGGTATCTCGCTGATCATCTTCGCCGGTATCGTCGCCGGCCTGCCGTCTGCCATTGGTGGCACCCTGGAACTGGCCCGCATCGGGGAACTGAGCGCCTTCCTGGTGATCGCGCTGCTGGTGCTGACGGTGGTGGTAACCGGCTTCGTGGTGTTCATGGAGCGCGGCCAGCGACGCATCACCGTTAACTATGCCAAGCGTCAACAGGGACGCAAGGTGTTTGCCGCGCAGAAGAGCCACCTGCCACTGAAGGTCAACATGGCCGGCGTGATTCCGCCCATCTTCGCCTCCAGTATCATCCTCTTCCCGGCCACGCTGGGTGGATGGTTTGGCAGTGCCGAGGGCATGGGCTGGCTGAAGGACCTGTCATCGACGCTGTCGCCGGGGCAGCCGATCTACGTGCTGTTGTATGCCCTGGCGATCATTTTCTTCTGCTTCTTCTACACGGCGTTGATGTTCAACCCGAAGGATACGGCAGACAACCTGAAGCGTTCGGGTGCCTTCATTCCCGGCATCCGTCCCGGTCAGCAGACGGCCAAGTATATCGACCAGGTGATGTCGCGCCTGACGCTCATCGGCGCCATGTACATCACGGCGGTGTGCCTGTTGCCCGAGTTCATGATCGTGTACTGGAACGTGCCGTTCTATTTTGGCGGTACCTCGCTGCTGATCATTGTCGTGGTGGTGATGGATTTCATCTCACAGATACAGGCTCACCTGATGTCGCATCAGTACGAGGGCCTGATGAAGAAGGCCAACCTGAAAGGCTACGGCCGTAGCGGTTTGTAAGCGGGCGCAGGCCCCTGTTTGGAGAGAGAACGATGAAGGTTCGTGCATCGGTTAAGAAGATCTGCCGCAAGTGCAAGGTGGTTCGCCGCAAGGGCGTGGTTCGGGTGATCTGCTCGGATCCGCGTCACAAGCAGCGTCAGGGTTGACCTGGCACTTGATTGGTTGTTGTTGAAAGCTTAAAATAGCCGGTTTACCGCGGCGAGATTAGGAGAGTATTGGAATGGCGCGTATTGCGGGGATCAATGTCCCAGATCAAAAACATGCGGTCATAGCGCTGACCTCCATTTATGGCATTGGACGTGCGCGCGCGGCCGAGATCTGCGCTGCTGCCAATGTCAAGACTGACGCGAAGATCAGGGATCTTACCGAGCAGGAACTGGAAGCGCTGCGTGCGGAGGTCGGCAAGTTCACCGTGGAGGGTGATCTGCGCCGCGAAGTCTCCATGAACATCAAGCGGCTCATGGATATGGGTTGCACGCGGGGCATTCGTCACCGTCGTGGTCTGCCCGTGCGCGGTCAGCGGACCCGCACCAATGCGCGCACCCGCAAGGGCCCGCGTCGCATGATTCGCAAGTAATTCAACTCACACGTCTTTTATAGGTAAGCGGAATGGCAAGTCCCCGTACAAGGAAGCGCATAAAGAAGAATGTGGTCGACGGTGTCGCCCATATCCATGCGTCCTTCAACAATACCATCGTCACCATCACCGATCGCCAGGGCAATGCGCTTGCCTGGGCAACGGCGGGTGGCTCCGGTTTCCGTGGCTCGCGCAAGAGCACGCCGTTTGCTGCCCAGGTTGCGGCAGAGCGCGTCGCCCTGGTGGTCAAGGAAATGGGGATGAAGAACCTCGAGGTGAACGTCAAGGGCCCCGGCCCGGGTCGTGAATCCGCCATTCGTGCCCTGAATGGCCAAGGCTTCAACATTACCAGCATTACCGATGTAACCCCCATTCCGCACAATGGCTGCCGCCCTCCCAAGCGGCGCCGCGTGTAAGTCCGGAGATCGAGATGGCAAGATATATTGGACCCAAGTGTCGCCAGTGCCGCCGTGAAGGCGCCAAGCTCTTTCTGAAGGGCGAGAAGTGCTACACCGCCAAGTGCGCGATGGAAAACCGCGCCTTTCCCCCGGGGCAGCATGGCCAGCGCCGCACTCGCGTTACCGACTACGCGAACCAGCTGCGCGAGAAGCAGAAGATGCGCCGTACCTATGGCATCCTCGAGAAGCAGTTCCGCCTGTACTACCAGGACTCCGACCGCCGCAAGGGCGCTACGGGTGAAAACCTGCTGCAGGCCCTCGAGTCCCGCCTCGACAATGTCGTCTATCGCATGGGCTATGCCGCTTCCCGCAGCGAGGCCCGCCAGCTGGTGCGCCACAAGTCGATCACGGTGAACGACAAGGTCGTGACCATTCCTTCCTATCGCGTCAGTCCTTCCGATGTGGTGGCCGTGGTCGAAGGCAGCCGTAACCAGATTCGTATACAGAACGCCATGGACATGGCCGCCCAGCGCGGCTTCGTGGAATGGATCGATGTCGACAGCAAGAAGTTCAGTGGCGTGTTCAAGGCCTACCCTGAGCGCTCCGAGCTGCCTTCCGACATCAATGAGCACCTGATCGTCGAGTTGTACTCCAAGTAATCGTCACATTTGTAGCACAACTGCGTATCGCCAGCTTAAAGAGGAAATTTCATGCAAGGCTCTCTGTCCGATTTTTTGAAGCCGAGTATCGTCAACGTTCAGGTCTTCAACGATCACCATGCAAAGGTGACGCTGGAACCCCTTGAGCGTGGCTTTGGCCATACCCTGGGCAATGCCCTGCGCCGCATCCTGCTGTCTTCCATCACCGGCTGTGCCGTCGTCGAGGTGGAGATCGAGGGTGTTCTGCACGAATACAGTGCCATCGAGGGTGTGCAGGAGGACGTCATCGACATCCTCTTGAACCTGAAGGGTGTTGCCTTCAAGATGCACGCGCGCGACGAGGCCGAACTGGTCCTGGAGAAGAAGGGCGAGGGTCCCGTCACCGCCGCCGACATCACCCTGGATCACGACGTCGAGGTGGTCAACCCGGATCACGTCATCGCCCATCTCACCAAGAACGGCGAGATCAAGATGAAGCTCAAGGTGCGCACCGGCCGCGGCTATCAGCCGGCCAATCAGCGTCGTGACGAGGAAGAATCCTCCGTGATCGGTCGTCTGCAGGTGGATGCCTCCTTCTGCCCGGTGTCGCGCGTCTCCTACAGCGTCGAGAACGCCCGTCTCGAGCAGCGTACCGATCTCGACAAGCTGATCGTCGAGTTGGAGACCGACGGTTCCCTGGATCCCGAGCAGGCGATACGCACTGCCGCCACGATCCTGCAGGATCAGCTGTCCAGCTTTGTCGACCTGCAGAGCCGCCAGGAGGCCAGTGCCGCCGCCGAGGAGCCCGAGATAGACCCGATCCTGCTGCGCCCGGTGGACGATCTGGAGCTGACCGTGCGTTCCGCCAACTGCCTGAAGGCGGAGCAGATCTACTACATCGGCGACCTGATCCAGTGCACCGAGGTCGAACTGCTGAAGACGCCTAACCTGGGCAAGAAGTCTCTCACCGAAATCAAGAGCGTGCTCGCGACCAAGGGTTTGTCGCTGGGCATGCGTTTGGAAAACTGGCCGCCCGCCAGCCTCAAGGAACAGCGCGAAGAAGCCTGATCCTTCAGGGACAGTCCAATCACCAAAGATTTGTTAAGGAAGTTGTCATGCGCCATCGTCAATCCGGTCGACAGTTAAATCGCAACAGCAGCCATCGCAAAGCCATGTTCAAGAACATGGCCTGCTCGCTGTTCCGTCACGAGATCATCAAGACCACCCTGCCCAAGGCCAAGGAACTGCGTACTGTCGCCGAGCCTCTGATCACCCGTGCCAAGAACGATTCGCTGGCCAACCGCCGCATGGTCTTCGACCGCATTCGCGACAAGGAGATGGTCGGCAAGCTGTTCGCCGAGATCGCGCCGCGCTACAAGGAGCGTCCCGGTGGTTACATTCGCATCCTCAAGTGCGGCTACCGCGCCGGCGACAATGCCCCCATGGCCTTTGTCGAGCTGGTCGACCGTCCCGTCGAGGAGGATGTCGAGGAAGAGGAAATCGTCGAGGAATGATCCTTGCCTCGACCACGTATAGAAGAACCGGGCCATGCCCGGTTTTTTTTGCCCCGCGGAAAGTGAATTCGCGGTGTTTTCACCCCTCGCAAGCAAGCGCCCCAGGCGCTCCTGAATGCACTTATAGAAATATTTGATGCCCTAGCGGGAGGTTTTTTACTCATAATTGGACCGATTTTGTTACACACCTTGTCCGCACACTAGTACTCTTTCAAGGTGATAAATTCGGATTCAGTTGGTCTGTCAGCGTTCAGGGCAAGGCGCTCCTCGCAGCGAATGGCCGTCGTCCTTTGCAAGAGGAGCAACGCGGCCATGGACGCTGACAGGCCAACCCTTCGGGCGTCCCTGTGGTGTTCCGCTGCGGCGTTGCAGTGCTTGACAAGGGAACAACCATTGCCTGCGCACTGCGCCTTGCTGCGAAACACCACAGGGACGCTGAATCCCAATTTATCACCTTGAAAGAGTACTAGACGAACGATAACAAGGCCTCGCCCGCAGGGAGTAT
>Ga0256830_1001878_pt1 | contig 14436 bp, 18 predicted proteins | sample 128326metaG_FD_190537 | JGI IMG/M metagenome (GOLD analysis project Ga0256830, IMG submission 190537) | Hydrothermal vent microbial communities from Lau Basin, Pacific Ocean - 128-326 | ecosystem: Environmental > Aquatic > Marine > Hydrothermal vents | place: Pacific Ocean: Lau Basin | collected... | reverse complement strand
CGTTGTCGCTGATGAGCGCGATGCCGCCGGGGACGAACTGGAGGCGCTTGACGAGCAGGGCGCCCTCGAGGCGGACGACGTAGATCCCGTCGGTGAGCTCCTCGCGGGTGTAGGTGCGGCGCTCGACGAGGATCAGGTCCCCGGGCGAGAGGGTGGGCTCCATCGAGTCGCCGCGGACCTGGATGATGGCGACCTTGCCGGAGGAGGGAAGGTAGCCCACCAGCTCGCGGAGCCAGTCGGCCCGGACCAGGAGGTGGTCTGCGACCTGCTCGCCCTCGACGAAGGCCCCGGCGCCGGCCGCGGCCGAGACGTCGTAGATCGGGATCGTGAGCTGATTTTCGAGCGGGAAAACTGCCGGAACCTGGCCAGGCTCGATGTCACCTTCTCCATCGAGCCAGCCCTTCGGCAAGCGGAGTGACCGCTCGACGTGGCGAGCGAACTTTTCGCCAATTCCCCTGCGGCCGCTCAGGTATTGGTATACGAGGGTAGGCGGCCTCCGTATTGCCCGAGCGAATTCAGCCTGTTGTCCATTGAATCGCTCGTCTATGAGCGCCTTCAGTCTCTCCCTGCGATTCATGCCGAAACAATAGCGCACGCTAATAACGCTCGGGCTATTGACGGTGCATGTAGCAACAGCTACATTCAATGCCATGGACCTGCGAACCTATCTCGAATCGCTGCCGTACGGGGCAAAGGCCAAGCTGGCCAGGGAGATCGGGATAGATCCACCTTTCCTGTACCAGCTGGCCGTCGGAATCCGGAGCATTCCGGCCGCCCGCGTCCTCGCCATTGAGCAGGCGACGGGCTACCGCGTGAGCCGGCACGAGCTCCGGCCGGACCTATACCCCCGCGAGCCCTGGTGCCGCTGTCCGGCGTGCGAGCGGGCCGCCGCCGGGGCGCCGCGGGGCCCGGCGGAAGAGGGGGAGGCGGCCTGATGCGTGTCAGCCGGAATCCTGTCCCGCGCGCTGTCGGGCCTGCGCCGTCACGATCAGCCCCTTGGCGGAGCGCGTGGTGATCGCGATGTCGTTCAGGCGTTCGGCGCACATCGCGCCGAGCCGGAGGCCGTAGCAGATGCCCCAGGCGATGACGGCTTCCCAGAGGCCGAGGAGGAACGCTGCGAAGGCGAGCGTCCGTTCGGCATTTTTCCAGAAAACGGCGGCTGCGAAGATACCGCCGAGTATCGACAGCCATCCGATGACGTTCGCAAGTGTCGACACGGTGGATGCGCTTGCGAACGTGCGTGCCTCCTCCACTTTCGCCATCAAGGAGCCCTCCCTGCGAAGGATCCAGGTTCGATTCAAGCCGAAAACCAGTTGCCGCACAAGGCATTTCTGCCGGTCTCCCCTCGGTCGCGGCGAGAGCGCCAGCGCCGGCTTGCCCGGGCCGGTTCGATCCCGGCCCGGGCTCTCTTTTTCGCATCGTGACAGGGAGGCGCGCCGATGACGATGCGCGGCGTGTCGCAGTGGCTGCGAGCTGGCGGGTGCCTAGCTGCTCGACCGATTCCTCTGGGTGCGTTCCCGCGCCTTTTCGATCATCCGGGGAAGGGTGAAGAGGTACATCAGCACGATGCGTGTGAAGTCGAGCAGCTCCTGGACGTTCTCTTGGGCTTGGGGGTTTCCGGCAAGCGCCTGATCTCCATGGGCGGCCTCGTTGCCGATGAGGCGGATGTGGTCGGCCAGCTCGGCGATGTCGGCGGGGACGAGGTTTTTCTCGACGAGCTCATCGATCCTTTTCTTGAGCGTGGGGGCGGCGACTCCCTTGGCGTCGATCGCGGCCTCGAGCGTGCGGCGCGTCATGATCGCCGCTGCGTCAAGCGTCTCGAGGTTTGCTGCGAGATCGACCGCCTGCAGGAAGAAGGTCTGTGCGGGCTCGGGCACGTGGGGCGGGATGTCCGGATGTGGCGGTTTCGGTCCGAATTCATAGAGCGTCCAGCCGCACTCCTCGAGGCCCGCTTCGGATTCGTCCGGGGTGGCGCTGCTGCCATACGGGCGCCTGGCCAACCCAAAAGCCGGCTTTGCGCATCGCGCGCACCGGAAGAACAGCGCGAAGTCGAGGTCGTTCGGCATGGGATAGAACCCTGCCAGGTCGAAAGCGACGTTATCGGTTCCACAATGCGCGCATTTTCTGGAGACAACTGTCATGACTGACACCCTCCGTGTGGCGATCGAGACAGTCGATCGAATTCTAGCCTATGGAGAGCCCGTCGATCGGAAGGCGGCGCTGCTGCTGGAGAAATACCAGAAGGAGTCGGAGCCGATGCGCTACGCCCTGTTCGCCGCCGTGGCGGGTCGCCTGATGGTCGAGATGACCCGCAAGCGGTACCTGCGGGTGCCGAGCTGGGAATCCATGGACATCGCCGAGCGCGCGCAGGAGGCCGTTGGCCATGACGAGCAGTGACAGCCACAGCCTGACCCTGACACAGGTCCTCGAGCGCCACTGGCGGGCGCTCATCCACGAGACGTCGACCAGCGAGGCGGCCTTCGCGGCTGAGGTCCGCGCGCAGTACGAGCGCCTGGTGCCGCCGCATGCGCGCACCATCGAGTGGTCGCAGCACGAGGATCCGGTGATGCGGATGCGGCGCGACAGCGAGCGCATCAGCCGCTGGTTCCGTGAGGACGTCTACGCGCGATTCCCGGTGGAGGCCCTGGAGGCCTTCATCGCCGCTTTCCCGGAGGAGCGCCGCTGGGCGCTGCAGCAGGCGCTGGCGGCCCGCCAGGGGCTGCTGGCGGTGAGGATCCCTGAGAGCGGCTTCGGGGCGGACCTCGACAATCTTGGCCGCATCGGCAAGGAGACCGGCGAGGCGATCGTGGCGGTCTCGCGGCTGCTCGAGGACGGCAAGATCGACGGCCGCGATGCGCCACTCGCCCGCACCGCGCTGCTGGAGATCGAGCAGGCCATCGCGGTGCTGGCGGAGATGCGCGAGCGCATCGCGCGCCAGGCGCTTGGAGCGGAGCCGGTGGAGCAGGCGGCCGCGGCCGAGGTGGTGCCGCTGGTGCGCGAGCGGCGGGAGGGCCCGCGGTGAGCGATCGGGAGCGGGCCTATGACCAGGCGCTCGAGGAGGCCCTCGACATCGCGTGCCTGCAGCTCCAGGTGGCGCGGACACCCGGCGCGCGGCGGCGGGCCTTCCGCCGCCTGCAGCGCCTGGCCGCGAAGAGGCGGCCGGAACGGATCGCTGCGATGGAGCGGGAGCGGGGGCTGCGGTGAAACCGCGCGTGCGACGACGGAGGAGGCAGGATGGAAGCGGATCGGATCTGTCGGCGGACGCAGCCGGACGACGGCTGGCTGGACGTGCGTGAGTGTGTCCCTGAGCCGTTGCGGGACGTGCTGATCGCGCTCCCGGAAGACGAGTCCGGGCCCGGCGGCGTGGAGATGGGCTGGATCGGACGCGACGGGCGCTGGTACCTGACCGGCTCCGAGCTGCGGGTGCGGCCGACGCACTGGCGCCCGCTGCCGGCGCCGCCCTATGGGAGCGATGCGTGCTGCAGCCGTCGCTGAGCCGGCTCATCAACGAGATCTACCGCCTGCCGCCCGTCGAGCGGGCGGCGGCGATGCGGCGGGTGCCGCCGGAATGGCGGGAGCTCGTGCGCTACTTCGTCGAGGAGTATTTCCCGCTGCTCGAGCGTTTCGCGCGAAACCGGCGCGAGGCCTGGCGGCGGTGGGAGGAGGCGCAGCGTGCTGCTGATCGGGCTTGCGGGTAGGGCGCGCAGCGGCAAGGACACGGCCGCGGCCTATCTCGCGGAGCGCTACGGCCTCGTGTCCATGGCCTTCGCGGCGCCAATCAAGGAGATGGTGGGCGTGCTGCTCGGCGTGCCGGCGCAGGCGCTCGACGGCGTGCTAAAGGAGGAGGCGCTGGACGGGCTGGGCGTGTCGCCGCGCTACCTCTACCAGACGCTCGGCACCGAATGGGGTCGCGAGCGCGTCCATCCCGACCTGTGGCAATGGGTGGCCGAGCGCCGGCTGCTGATGCTCGAGCTGGCCGGCGGCACGCGCTATGCCGGCGTGGTGTTCACGGACGTGCGCTTTCCGAACGAGGCGGCCTGGATCCGGGCCCGCGGCGGGACCGTGGTGCACATCGTGCGCCCCGAGGCGCCGGCCGTGCGCGCGCACGTCTCGGAGCTGGGGCTCGAGGTCGAGCCCGGCGACCTGGTCGTGCGCAACGACGACACGCTCGAGACGCTGCACGCGCGGCTCGACGGGGTGATGGCGCTGCTGCGCGAGCGGCGGGAGGCGACGGCATGACGGTCGACGAGGTCCTCGAGCAGCTCCGCAGCGCCGGCCTGGTGGTCGAGCAGCTCGACCTGAGCGGGACGCTGCAGCGCGTGCCGGTCGAGGACGACAAGCCTGGCCGCAAGTCGGGCTGGTACGTCGCCCGCGAGCTCGTCACGCCCTCGGGCCGGACGCTCATCGTCGGCGCCTACGGCAACTGGAAGCAGGGCGACGAGGTGCACAAGCTGCGCATCGGGCGCGACCTCGACAAGGCGGACCGCGCCGAGGTCCGCCGGCGCCAGGCCGAACAGCAGCGCCAAATCGAGCGCGAGCGCGAAGCGGTGGCGCGCGAGGCGGCCGCGCGCGCGGCCGAGATCTGGGAGAAGCTCCCGGAGAGCGGCCGCTGCGAGTACCTCGACCGCAAGAAGGTCAAGGCCTGGGGCGTGCGCTTCTCGCGCGGCAGCCTCGTCGTGCCGGTGCGGGGGCCGGAGGGCGCCCTGCGCGGCCTGCAGTTCATCGCGCCAGACGGCACCAAGCGGTTTCTCACGGGCACCGCCAAGCGCGGGGCCTTCCACCTCATCGGCCGGGTGCAGGCCGGCCAGCCCGTCGCGGTGGCCGAGGGCTACGCCACGGCGGCCAGCGTGCACGAAGCGACGGGGTGGCCGGTGGCGGTCGCCTTCGACGCCGGCAACCTGGAGCCCGTGGCGCGGGCGCTGAAGGACGCCTACCCGGACGCCGGCCCCATCGTGGTGTGCGGCGACGATGATCGGGCCACGCGCGGCAATCCGGGCCGGCGCAAGGCGCAGGCGGCGGCCAGGGCCGTGGACGGCGTCGCCGCGCTGCCCGACTTCGGCGAGGACGGCGCCGGCACCGACTGGAACGACCTGCACGTCGCCCGGGGCCTGGCGGCGGTGCGGGCCCAGCTCGACCAGGCGCTCGTCGCCTGGCGGGAGATGGCCTGGCAGCGCCGGCTGGTCCGCAACGGCCACGGGCAGCTCCGCCCGAGCCTCTACAACGTCATCACGATCCTCGAGCACCACCCGGCCTGGCGGGGCGTCTACCGCATGGACCGCTTCGCCAACCGCGTGCTCAAGGTGCGCCAGCCGCCCTACGGGGGTGGCCTGGGCGAGGTCACCGACGTGGACGGCGCCGAACTCGCCGCCTGGCTCGGGGATCCCGACCACTATGGGCTCTCGGTAGGCACGGGCACGGCGCTGGAGGCCATCGAGGTGGTGGCCTCGCGCCACGGCTTTCACCCCGTGCTCGAGTACCTGGACGGTCTCCAGTGGGACGGGGAGGAGCGGCTGCCGCATTTCCTCGCCGACCTGGCGGGTGCGCCGAACAACGACTACACGCGCGCGGTGGGCATGAACTGGCTCATCTCGGCGGTCGCGCGCGTGCGCGAGCCAGGCTGCAAGGTGGACCACATGGTGATCCTCGAGGGCCCGCAGGGCGTGGGCAAGAGCACCTTCGTGCGCACCTTATGCGGCCCCGAGTGGTTCGCCGAGATGCTCGAGTCGCCGCAGAACAAGGACTTCTACCAGATCCTGGCGGGCCGCTGGATGGTGGAGATCGCCGAGCTGCAGGCCTTCTCCAAGGCGGACCGCAACCGCATCAAGCAGGCGCTGTCGGCGCAGGAGGACACCTACCGACCGAGCTATGGCCGCTACGCACGCCAGTTCCCGCGCCAGTGCGTCTTCGTCGGCACCACCAACGACGACACCTACCTCAAGGACGAGACCGGGGCGCGGCGGTTCTATCCCGTGCGCTGCACGGAGATCAACCTCGAGGCGCTAGCGCACCTGCGCGACCAGCTCTGGGCGGAGGCCGACGCGCGCTACCGGCGCGGCGAGCCATGGTGGGAGTTCCCGCCGGAGGCGGCCGCCGAGCAGGACGCCCGCTACGACGTGGACGTCTGGGAGGAGCCGATCCTCGCCTGGCTCGATGGCCACCTCGAGCGCTATCCCGACCGGATGGGGCAGGTGACGCCGAGCCGGCCGGTGAGCGAGGTCACCACGGCCGAGATCATGCGCTGGGCGCTCGGGATCGAGACCGCCAAGCAGTCGCGCCAGGAGCAGATGCGGGTCGGCGCCATCATGCGCCGCCTGGGCTGGCGCCGCGTGCGGCGGCGGGTCGAGGGGGTGCTGTGCTGGGTCTACGAGCGGCCGGCGGCATCGGTTTCGCGAGAAACCGCCGGAAGTGTGGCGTCGCCGCCACAACATGGGCCGCCATGACAACAGGGCCTGTGGACAAATGTTCCTACTGTTCCTACCTGTTCCCACCTCGATTTCGCGAGGTAGGAACACTTAAGTGTATGAATCGAAAGGTATGTTCCTACCGTTCCTACCTTCCTCGCGCGCGCGCGTATAGCGCTGCGCGTAGCATCTGGCGCTCGCGCTCCTGTACACCGCGCGCCGTGCTCTATATAGGGAAAGGTAGGAACGGTAGGAACGGTAGGAACAAAGCTTTCGAATCAATCATTTAAGTGTTCCTACCTGATGGATCCAAGGTAGGAACAGGTAGGAACACCTGGATGATGCGCGACGATGGTTCAGTCACTTAGGACGACAGCCGCACCATTGTGGTGCATGAGCCAGTGCCGGCGGGTCCTGTGTCGGGTCGCCGCATGCGAGCGCGCGGAGCCGCGGTTTTGCGCCAGTTTCAGGCGGGGAGTGTTGGGCAAGTTGTTGATGGGCAAGGGGCTCGCTTGGGCAAATCGGGGCCGGTGAAATGCCGAAGCCGTACATGACGCGCGCCGAATACGCCCGCTACCGCGGCGTGAACCAGGGCCAGATCACCAAGTACGGGCGCCAGGGCCTCCTGGTCGAGGGCCCGGACGGGCGGATCGATGTCGCGGCGACGGACGCGCGGCTCGACGCGGTGCTGAACCCGGTGCATGGCGGCGATCGGCGTGCCGAGCAGTCGGTGGAGGCCGCGCACGACGGCCCCGGCCGGATCGCCTATCTCGAGGCCAAGGCGGAGGAGACGCGCCTCAAGGCGCTCGCCCGCCGGCTGGAGCTCGAGGAACGCGCCGGGCGCCTGGTGCGCGCCGACGAGGTGGAGGCCGAGGCCTTCGCGCGGGCCAGGCAGGCCCAGGAGGCGATCCTGGCGCTGCCGGACCGGCTCGCCTCGCAGCTCGCGGCCGAGACCGACGAGGCGCGCGTCTACGCGCTGCTGGAGGCGGAGGTCCGCCGCATCGCGCGCGAGCTGGCGGCGAGCGCAGCCGTGGAGCCGGCCGAGGCCTCGGCGCCGGCGGCGACGGGGAAGGGCGGATGAGCGCCGTGCTGGAAGCGGATCCCGCGCGCCTCGAGCTGCCCTGGCTCGCGGACGGGCGCCGCGCCTTCCGCCGCGGCTGGGCGCGCGGCTGGGCGCTGCCCGAGGCGCTGCCCGTGGACGAGTGGGCCGACCGCTACCGGGTGCTGCCGCGCGAGGCCTCGAGCGAGCCGGGACGGTGGCGCACCGACCGCACGCCCTACCTGCGGGAGATCATGCGCTGCCTCAGCGTCGAGCACCCGGCGCGGCGCGTGGTGCTCATGGCCGGCACGCAGATCGGCAAGACCGAGTGCGGGAACAACTGGGTGGGGTCGATCATCCACCAGACGCCCGGGCCCATGATGGTGGTGGTGCCGACGCAGATGCTGGCGAAGCGCTGGAGCCGGCAACGGCTGACGCCGATGATCGAGGCGACCCCCGTGCTGCGTGAGCGCATCCGGCCGGCCCGCTCCCGCGACAGCGGCAACACCACCCTGCTCAAGGAGTTCCCGGGTGGGCTGCTGGTGATCGCCGGCGCGAACAGCGCCGTGGACCTGCGCTCGATGCCGGTGCGGTTCCTGTTCGCCGACGAGGTGGATGGCTACCCCGAGGACGTGGACGGGGAAGGCAGCCCGCTCACACTCGCCGAGCGCCGCACGGCCACCTTCCCGCGGCGCAAGATCTTCATCGTGAGCTCGCCGACGATCAAGGACGCCTCAGTGATCGAGGCCGAGTTCAAGGCCGGCGACCAGCGCCACTACCACGTGCCCTGTCCGCACTGCGAGCACATGCAGGTGCTGCGCGACGAGGGCCTCCAGGACGACGGCACCTACCTGTGCGAGGCCTGCGGGCAGGCGATCGCCCATCACCACAAGACCTGGATGCTCGAGCGCGGCGCGTGGCGTCCGGCCAACCCGGACGGCGCCTACCCGAGCTTCCATCTCTCGGCGCTCTACGCGCCCATCGGCCTCGGCTACACCTGGGCCGAGATCGCCGAGGAGCGTCGCAAGGCGCGCGAGAGCGGCGAGCGCGAGCTCCTCCAGACCTACCACAACACGCTGTTGGGGCTCCCGTACGAGGACGAGTCCGGCAAGGTAGACTGGCAGGAGCTGCGTGCCCGCGCCGGCGGCTACGCGAGCCGCACCATCCCCGACGGCTGCCTCATCCTCACCGCCGGCGTGGACGTCCAGGACGACCGTTTCGCGGTGCTGATACTCGGCTGGGGGCGCGGCGAGCGCTGCTGGGTGATCGACTGGTTCGAGCTGCCGGGCGATCCGGGCACGGAGGAGGCCTGGCAGGCGCTCGACGAGCGGCTGCAGGCGCGCATCCGCAACCGCTACGGCGTCGCGATGGGGCTGACGGCGGTCGCGGTCGACACCGGCGGTCACCACACCCACATGGCCTACAACTTCTGCCGCGTGCGCCAGCACCGCCTGGTGCTGGCCGTCAAGGGTGACCGCTTCCCCAACCGCCCGATCATCGCCGGGCGCCCCAGCAAGCAGGACGTCAACACGCGCGGCGGCGTGCTGCGCGGCGGCGTCGAGCTGTGGCGGGTGGGCGCGGACACCGCCAAGGGCGCGCTGTTCGCCAAGCTCCACGCCGACGCCGGCGAGCCCGATCCCGCGCGGCACCGGATCCGCTTCCCGCGCGACCTGCCCGACGACTTCTATCTGCAGCTCACCGCGGAGCGCTTCGACGCGACCGCGAACCGCTGGCGCCGGCTCAGCGGCCGGCGCAACGAGGCGCTCGACTGCTTCGTCTACGCCTATGCGGCCGCCTGCCACCCTGCGGTGCGCGTGCACATGCTGCGCGACAGCGACTGGGACCGCATCGAGGCGCGCGTGCAGCCGCCCACGGCCGACTTGTTCAGTGGCGGGGCCGGCGACGACGAGCCGGCCGAGGCGGCACCGGACGGGGCGGCGCGCGCGGCGCAGACCGGATCGGAGGACCGTCAGGGCACGGACCGTCCGCGGCGCACACGGAGCCGGCGCCGCGGCGGTGGTTTCGTCGGAGGCTGGAGGTGAGGGCGATGGCGACATTTCAGATCCCGGGGCGCATCGTCGCCGGCGACACGCTGCGCTGGACCGACCAGGTGCCGGATTACCCAGCGAGCGACGGCTGGACGCTGCACTACGCGATCTTCAGCGATCAGGGGATCTACCACGTCGACGCCACGGCGTCGGGGACCGACCACGCCTTCGACGTCCCGGCGTCGCAGACGGCGAAATGGCAGCCGGGGCGCTACGAGTGGACCGCCTACGTCGACAACGCGGCGGGCGAGCGCCACACGCTGGGGGCGGGCTTCCTGCAGGTGCTGCCGGATCCGGCCGCCACCACGCCGCAGGACCGGCGCTCGCACGCGCGCCGCATGCTGGACGCGATCGAGGCGGCCCTCGAGCAGCGCGCCACGGAGCAGGACCTGGACCTGTTGCGGGCCCAGTTCGGCGACCAGCGCGTCGACCGCGACCCCGCCCAGCTCATCGCGCTGCGCGACCGCTACCGGGCCGAGGTCCAGGCCGAGGAGCGCGCCGCCGCCCTCGCGCGCGGCGAGGCAGTGCCGCCGCGCAGCCTCAAGGTGCGCTTCTAATGCCCGGGCGGCCCCGCCTCACCCGGGCCGAGGTGCTGATGTACCTCGCCGTGGCCCGCTGCCGCCGTAGCGAGGCGGCGAGGCTGGCCGGCGTGTCACGGCGCACGTTCTCCCGTGCGATACGGCGGTATGGCATCCGGGTGCCACGCGCGCCGCGGCGGCTCGACATCATCGACGACGTGCCGTTGATCCAAAGGCTGGTCAAGGACGAGGGGCTGTCACTGCGCGCGGTGGCGGCGAAGTTCGACGTCCACCACGCCACCGTGCTGCGCCGTGTGCAGCCTTCGGTTTCGCGCGAAACCGAGCGCGGATAGCGTGGGTGGTGCGTTAATGGGACACTTTGGTGCGTTAATGGGACACTTTGAGTTGCGCCGCTGCGTGCCGCGGCTATGTTCCGGGGCATGGGCCTTCGGAGCTTCATCGCCCGCAGGAGCAGCGACGCGACGCCACGCACCGTCCCGCCGGCGGCCGAGCGCGCCTCCGCCGCACCCGCCCAGCGCTCGGCCCTCGGCCGCGTCATCTGGGGGCCCTGGCGGTGGCGCCGGCGCCCGGCCGGCGCCGCCGTCTCCCTCCTGACCTGGGCCCGTGGCTGGCAGGCCGCGAAGCAGGGCCGCCTCTTCGCCGACTGGGGCGGCGCCACGGGCCGCATCAACGACGAACTCAGGCAGCAGCTCAAGATCCTGCGCAACCGCGCGCGCGAGCTCGAGCAGAACTCCGATCTCGCGCGGCGCTACCTGGCGCTGGTCGAGACCCATGTCGTCGGCCCCGCCGGCTTCCTGCTCCAGGTCCGCGGGCAGCTCCGGGACGGCCGGCCCGACACCGCCGGCAACGCGCGCGTCGAGCGGGCCTTCCAGGCCTGGGCCATGCCGGGCGTGTGCGAGCTCACGGGCCGGCTCTCGTTCCCGGACTGCCAGCGCCTCATCGTCCGCACGGCCGCCCGTGACGGCGAGGCCCTGATCCGGCTGCACGACGTCCGCCCCACGCGCGACAACCCGTGGGGCTTCGTGATCGAGCTGCTCGATCCGGCCCGGCTCGACACGCAGTACAACGACGACCTCCGCAACGGCAACCGCGTCCGCCTCGGCGTCGAGCTCAACCCCGCCGGACGGCCCGTGGCCTACTGGCTCGTCAAGGAGGGCGAGGACGGCACCAGCACCAACCGCGAGCGGGTGCCGGCCACTGACCTGATCCATGCCTTCCTGCCCGACCAGCCGGAGCAGCTCCGCGGGGTGCCGTGGCTCGCCGCCGCCATGCCGGCCATCCACATGCTCGATGCCTACCAGGAGGCGGCGGTGACGGCCGCGCGCGTCGGGGCCGCCAAGATGGGGTTCTTCACGACACCGGACGGGATGCCGCACGCGCTCGCCAGCGAGGAGGGCGACCCGGGCGATTTCCTCGACGAGGCCGAGCCGGGCGCCTTCGGCGTCCTGCCGCACGGCTACAGCTTCCAGCCGTTCAACCCCGACTACCCGCACCAGGCCTACGAGCGCTTCGTCAAGACCGTGCTGCACGACATCGCCGTCGGGCTCGGCGTCTCCTATCACGCGCTGACCGGCGACCTCTCGGAGGTCAACTTCTCGAGCGCCCGTGCGGGCACGCTCGAGGACCGCGAACGCTGGATGACGCTGCAGCACTGGTTCGCGCACGCCGTGCTGCGGCCCATCTACCGGCGCTGGCTCTCGAACGCGCTGCTCAACACCGACCTCGCGGGCCGTCTCGGCCAGTCCGAGGCCATGCAGCGCTACAGCGCCCACCACTGGCAGGGGCGGCGCTGGCCGTGGGTGGACCCGCTCAAGGACATCCAGGCCACGCGCCTGGCCATCGCGGCGGGCCTGCGCAGCCCGCAGCAGGTGGCGGCGGAGATCGGCGTCGACATCGAGGACGTCCTCGACGAGATCGCGCGCTTCCAGCAGCTCGCGGCCGAGAAGGGCGTGACGGTCTCGCTGGACGGGCCCGGCAGAGGAGGGACGGATGGCGACACGCAAGCTGCGGATGCCTGAGCGGCTCACGCGCAGCATCGCGCTGAGCCGGGACGGGATCGACGAGGAGAGCCGCACCGTGCGGCTCGCCTTCGCGAGCGAGGTGCCGGTCGAGCGCTGGTACGGCATCGAGGTTCTCGACGTCCAGCCCGAGAGCGTCCGCCTCGGGCGGCTGCGCGACGGCGGGCCGCTGCTGATGGACCACGACCCGACCGACCAGGTCGGCGTCGTCGAGGCGGTCGAGATCGGCAGCGACCGGGTGGCGCGCGCGACGGTGCGCTTCGGCAACTCGGCCCGCGCACAGGAGGTCTTCCGAGACATCGTGGACGGCATCCGCCGGCACGTCTCGGTCGGGTACCGAATCCACAAGATGGTGATGGAGTCGCAGGAGGACGGCGTCGAGACCTACCGCGCGGTGGACTGGGAGCCGTACGAGATCAGCGTGGTCAGCGTGCCCGCTGACCACACGGTGGGCGTCGGGCGCGACGCCGACGGGCAGTGCTACGAGTGCGAAGTGGAGGATCGGACCATGAGCAAAGACCAGACCACCCAGGTGCGTGCGGACGCGCCGGAGCCCACCGTCGACGTCCGCGCCGTGGAGAACGAGGTGCGCGAGCGCGAGCTCAAGCGCATCCGCGACCTCGAGAGCATCGGCGAGCGCTTCGCCGCCTACGGCGGGCGCGAGCTCGCCCGCGAGGCCATCCGCGAGGGCTGGACCGTGGAGAAGCTGCGCGAGCAGCTCCTCGAGCGCCTGCCGGAGCGCGACCAGATCTCGAGCGGGGAGGCGCCGGCCGGCCAGCTCGACCTCTCGGAGAAGGAGCGCCGGCGCTACAGCCTGCTGCGGGCCCTGAACGCCGCCCTGAACGGCGACTGGCGCCAGGCGGAGTTCGAGCGCGAGTGCTCGGCCGCCATCGCCGAGCGCGTCGGGCGCGACCCGCGCGGCTTCTACGTCCCGATCGACATCGTCGGCCGCCCTGGCCAGACCGAGGGCGAGCGCGTCATGAACGTCACCACGGGCGCCGACCTCATCGCGACCGACCACCTGGCGGACCAGTTCATCGAGAGCCTGCGTCCGGCCTCGGTGGTCATCCGGCTCGGGGCGACCGTCCTCAACGGCCTGCAGGGCAATGTCGACATCCCACGGCAGGTGAGCTCCGCCGGCTTCCAGTGGCTGGCGGACGACCAGTCCGTGACCGACAGCGATCTCGGGCTCGGCTCCGTCGCCCTGACGCCGAAGACGGTGGCCGGGTCGGTGGCCATGTCGCGGCGGCTGCTCAAGCAGAGCGCGCCAAGCATCGAGGACATCGTGCGCCGCGACCTTGTGCGGGGCGCGGCGCTCGCCATCGACAAGGCGGCGCTCCAGGGCGGCGGCACCAACGAGCCGGTCGGCATCATCGCGACCACCGGCGTCAACACCCAGACCGTGACCAAGGACGCCTCGCTCAACCTGACGCCGACCTGGGCCGAGATCGTCGGCTTCGAGACCGCCCTCGGCGCAGACGAGGCGCTCACCGGCCGCCTCGCCTACGTCACCTCGGCGAGCGTGGTGGGAACGCTCAAGACCACGCCCAAGGACACCGGCAGCGGCCTGTTCGTGCTCGAGGACGGCCAGATGAACGGCTATCCGGTCGCTGTCAGCAACCAGATCCCGAACCGGCTCATCTTCGGCAACTTCGAGGATGTGCTGATCGGCATGTGGGGCGTGCTGGACGTGATGCCGGACCCGGCCGCCAAGGCCGCCTCGGGCGGGCTCGTGCTGCGCGTCTTCCAGGACGCGGACGTGGCGGTGCGGCACCCGCAGAGCTTCTGCATCGACGCCTGATCGTGAGGGCTGCAGGCGGCGGGGCGCCGGCCCCGCCGCCACGACCTGAGGAGGTGCGAGATGGACAAGATTTACATCGCGAAGGCCTGCGCCGTCGGCGGCAAGCCGGTCAAGGCCGGGACGGCGCTCAAGGTAGGCAAGCTCCAGGACGGTGCCGACATCACCGAGGCCGACGCCCGTCTGCTGCTCGGGATCGGCCGCGCCGTGGACGACCCGGCGAAGCTCCCCAAGGCGCCGAAGGAGGCCAAGGCGGAGGCGAAGGGCTGAGGCGATGCACGCCCGCCTCGAGCGTATGGCCCGCACCGTGTCCCGCCAGCTCGGCGGGCCGGCGGTGGTGCGCCGCGACGGCGCCGCCTGGCACGTGGAGGCTCTGATCGTCCCCGTGCTGCTGGACGCCGGCGACGGGACGGTGGCCGAGCGCCGGTGGCGCATCGCAGTGCCGGTGGCAGCCGTGCGGCTCGAGCCGGGCGACGTCGTCGAGGCCGGTGGCAATCGCTACACCATCGACACCGTCGACTACGACGACGGCGGCATCCGGGTGGGGTGGGCGCGATGATGCGGCTCGAGCTGCGCGGGGCGCTGAAGGCCGA
>Ga0256830_1001877_pt1 | contig 14448 bp, 10 predicted proteins | sample 128326metaG_FD_190537 | JGI IMG/M metagenome (GOLD analysis project Ga0256830, IMG submission 190537) | Hydrothermal vent microbial communities from Lau Basin, Pacific Ocean - 128-326 | ecosystem: Environmental > Aquatic > Marine > Hydrothermal vents | place: Pacific Ocean: Lau Basin | collected... | reverse complement strand
ACAGCGCCGCCTCTCTCATTCGCAAGCATGTTTCCCGCGTTTCCGGTTATCCTGGCTTTTATTGCGGCGCCGGTGTACGCGCATCGCTTCCGTCGCTTGAGGTGGCTCTGGTGGTTTATAGCGCTACTGATCGCGTTGGCATGTATTTTCAGCGGCTATTTCTCGATTTTCGAAGCGCTCGGAGGATTCGTGGTCGCGTGGCTGGTGAAAGGACGCCGCTGGATATGGCAGCATCTTCGTCGCTCGGCGGAGGCGCTTGCGAATTCCTGGCGCGAGTGGCGTTTTGGGAAGATACGACTGATAAACCACGGCTTTTACGGAGGATTGGCGACCTTCATCGGCGTGTTGATAGTGGCGGCGCTCGTCGGCAAGGAATACCTGCCGGCTATTTCCCTGGTGATCGTGACATCGATGATATTTTCGGCATTATGGGCGCAACTCATCGAAGGGTCGGAGCAGTTGTTGCGTCCCTTGGGGTTTTACGGTGGAGTCGTTGGTATTGTCGTGGGTTGCGCCGTCGCGAGCTGGTTATTCCATGTAAGCTTTTTTTACATCCTTGCCGCGTTTGCGGTAGCCGCCCCCTGGATCCAGGGAACAGGGCGAGTCCGCTGCCTGGTGCAAGGCTGTTGTCACGGCCGTGTCGCTTCGCCCGGTATCGGCATTCAATACCGCCATCCACGCTCGAGAGTGATCCGAATTGCCGGATTAAAGGATGAATATTTACATCCAACACCGCTCTATTCGATCCTGACGAACATCGTGATCGGGTTGATCTTACTGAAACTGTGGTTCGTTTCCGTCCCCGGCGCCTTTCTTTGCGGGCTCTACCTGGTCTTGTCCGGTCTCGGCAGATTTGTCGAAGAAGGCTACCGTGGCGAACCGCAAACACGTGTCATCGCGGGGTTGCGGCTTTATCAATGGATAGCTGTTCTCTGCCTGGCGGCGGGCGCCGCTTTGACGACGTTCCGGGGTGTTAAAACGACGACATATCTTCATTTTGATTCGCGGATAGTATTGGTCGCAGGCGCGCTCGGCTTGTTGTCTCTTTTGTTGACCGGTGTGGATTTTCCGGAATCGAACAAGCGCTTCTCAAGGCTGGCTTGAATTGCGGATTGTGGGAACGTGTGATAATGACCGCACCGAAGGATCGATTTCCGAATCACCCCTTTGTTGAATTGCATAAAATCTGATTACAACGACAACCATAAGTCAATACAATGAAAATATCTGCAATCATATTCTTGCTGCTTGTATCCCTGCGCCTGTTTTCGCAATCGTTTACCGCGGATCAATACAAAGAGGATTACCTCGAGGCATGTGCGATGATTGCATCGAAATATGTCTATTTCGAACGAAAATGCGACCTTACGAGAAAGGAATTCCTGCGGCAGAAGCGCGGGTATGCGGACAGTATCACCTGGGACGCGCAGACGTTCGTCAAGGAACTGCGCAAGTTGCGGGGCGCGTTCCCGGACGGGCATTTTTTCTGGTCCGTCCCGCGTGAACTCTCCCCCGTCGAGGACTACTATACGCTTGGGTTCGCCGCGACGTTTACTTCCGACAGTGCATTGATCGTTCAAAAGGTGTATCCGTACTACGCTCCCGCGCTCATGGTAAACGACACGATCGTCGAAATAAACGGCGTGGGGTCGGTGAAATTCATAAAAGAATTCAGTAGAAGGGAACCGCAGTCAACCCTGCACGCGATGTACGAAGTAGCGGCAAGGAATATGTCGTTTATCAAGCCGTACTCGCCCGTCGTTGACAAGCTGGAAGATTTGCGTTTTACTGTGCGGAGAAAGGGAACGACGATCACCGTGAACGCAAAATACAAGAAGTGCACACCGACAACGGACGTATGGAAAAGCCGTACAGACAGCGCCGCTGTCCTGGTGCAGCGAAACGGGTATCTTTCTCTCGAAGAAATTCCCGATACGAGTCTCTCCTCCCATCCTTCGCTGCTGCTCTACGAGCTGGAGACGAGGAACGGGAGGTTCTGCGTGCTTCATCCCAGGGATTTCTTCGATTGGGATGCCACGGATATTGACACCGTCATAGGTATTGTGAATTCGCTTCATCCCGATGCCCTCGTCATAGATTTGAAGGATTGCAGCGGCGGAGCGTTTAACGAAATGCTCTACTTGAGTTATGCGGTCAACGTGACGAAAGAATTCCGTTTCTTTTATGACATTATCGACAAAAAAGGCAGAAGACGTTCCGGAGTGTCGGATTTCAATTTTATCACCGACAGAATTTCGCTGAGAAATACCTGGAAAGGAAAGCTGCTGGTGCGATCGAATGAAATCTGCGGGAGTGCTTGCGATTTTTTTATCCGGTGGATGAAAATCAACAACAGGGCTGATATTATCGGGACTCCACCTGCGGGAAGGGGCGGTGGAACCGACGACTTTATTTTGAAAAATACAAAAGCTTCTATAAGCTTCCCTTTGCGTGAAAGGATACCCCTGCATTATTCAAGTACAATCGAGGGGGAGACGGTAAAAATGGATTTCTTTTCGGAGCAGAACCTCGATACATTGTTGGACAAGGTAATCCGGTGATTGTCGCCGTAGTCAAAGGAAGCGATAGGGCCCCGCGAACTACGGGAAGAAAGAACTGATCGCATTTTTGTAACTTGGCGGTGGAGACTGTCGGCGCATGAAGCAATTCCATCCACATTCGTGAATTGTCTTCCCGCCGCAAAGCGATCACTGCGTGGCGGGTCCGGTCCTCGGAAAAACTCGTTGTGAGACGTACGTATCGATCAAGTACATCGTTCGAAGCAGGATGAGTACAGAGAAAAAACCGGGTAAATGATGCAAAAATATATCGAGATATTTCTTGGTTCGTATTCCGGGTACTGGAATTTTTTAAAGCATGAAATTGTAAACCCGGGTTGGCACAACTATTTCTATTGGTTTATCGGACTGTTCATGTCTATATGGCTGCTTGAAATACTTTTCCCGTGGCGCAAAAAGCAGTCCATTATACGAAAGGATTTTTGGCTGGACAGCTTTTACATGTTCTTCAACTATTTCCTTTTTCCGATCATTGTTTTCGTTGCGATCTCAAATGTGTTTGCGGAATTGTTCAATGATTTCCTGGCGTTATTCGATGTGACAAATACGGTTGCCGTTGAAATCGCCTCCTGGCCGGCATGGTCGCAGATTTTGACCATGTTCATCATCACCGATTTCTTACAATGGAACGTACACAGGTACCTGCACAAGATTCCGTGGTTATGGGAACTGCATAAGCTGCACCATTCTGTCAAGGAAATGGGATTTGCGGCGCATTTGCGATATCACTGGATGGAAAACGTGGTGTATAAGACGGTATTGTACCTTCCGATGGCCATGATTGGTTTTGGTATAAGAGATTTTTTCGTTGTACACATCGTTTCCCTGGCCGTAGGGAATTTGAATCATGCGAACGTGGGTCTGGACTATGGTCCGTTGAAATATATTCTCAACAATCCCAGGATGCACATCTGGCATCATGCGAAGAAACTGCCCGATAAATATCCATATGGCATGAATTTCGGCATCACGCTCAGTCTTTGGGATTATTTATTCAAGACGGCCTGCATACCGGAGAATGGCAGGGATATTGAACTGGGGTTTGACCGGGACGAAACATACCCCGGAGACCTTGCACATCAACTTATCTATCCATTAGGTCAACGAAAAAAGCGGACGAAAAACGAGAAATAGTGTCTTCATGTGCGGAAGACCGGCTTCGCGTGAGCACGTCACACCTTCCCGATGGCAGTAAGTCCAGGTACGAGGAGACAAAAAGGCAACCAGGATGATCGAAGGTGATTATCTGATAGATGACAGGGTTGGGGATGGCGCTGCTCAGTTTCGTGGAGAGCACATTCTCTTTGGTTTCGAACAGTTCCCCTGTCGGGATTCGGTTATTCAGTACCTGAAAGTAAAGGAAACTTGAGGATAAAAAAGTTGATTGCATTTTTTTATCTGCGTATGTTTGAGAAATTAATTGACAAAGGAGAGAATCCGTTACCAAAGTCTAGTTCCATCCGCAGGCATCTTTTCCGAAAGACTGGAGCGAATTGGCAAAGCATGCCAGAGAAGATTGTATGACAGATAATTTTGCTTTTTTAACGAAAAAAGGAGCAGATCATGATGAAGACCATGAGTTTTCGCACCGTCTTTTTAGTCATCATTTTCTTCAGCATGGGGAGCGGGGATGTCGCCGGACAGACGCAAAATTTCTGGCAGCAGACCAACGGCCCGTTTGGAGGAATTGTAAAGTGCCTGGCCGAAAACGCCAGCGGACAGATTTTTCTCGGTACCTGGGGGGACGGTATTTACCGCTCAAACAATAATGGCGTTTCCTGGACTCAGATCAACAACGGTTTAACAAGCACTTTGATCTATGATATTCTGACAACCTCCCGGGGCAATGTATTTGCTACGATGGCTGGAAAAGGCATCTACCGCTCTACCGACAACGGCGATTCCTGGGCAGTAGTTAATACCGGTCTGATGAATTCTTGGGTTTACTGTTTGGCAGAAGATGCAAGCGGAACACTCTTTGCAGGGGCGAGCGAAGGAGAAGGCGTTTTTCGCTCAACCAATCACGGGGATTCCTGGACCCAGACCAACAACGGATTGACAACCACAAAAATTTCCACCTTCGCCATTAACGCGAGTGGACATATCTTTGCCGGAACCATCGGGGGTGGCATTTTCTGGTCGACGAACAGCGGCGACTCCTGGACAGAAATCAATGCGGGGCTAACAGGCTTGTATATAAACCATATTTCTTTTAATTCAAGCGGACACGTGTTTACCGCGACAAATGATTACGTCTTTCGGTCCACAAATAACGGCGATTTATGGACGCAGGTGTATTCTGGTTTGCCCAATTCCTCTATTATGGCTCTCGCTGTTTATCTTAACGGCGATATCATTGCGGGAACCTTTGGGCTTGGCGGCATTTATCGATCCACGGACAACGGCGATTCCTGGATGCTAAGCAACACTGGTTTGACAAATCCGGAGATCAATGCCATCATTGTTAGCAAAAACGGGTATATATTCGCTGGATCGAATGGTGCTGGCGTCTTCAGGTCTACCGATATCGGTGATACCTGGTCGCAAACGAATGCGGGTATAATAAACAGTTTTATCTATACGCTCGCTCGCTATTCCACCGGAACCATCCTGGCCGGAGCGGAAGATGGCGGAGTTTTCCGGAGTTCCAACGCAGGCGATTCCTGGTCGCTGATCAGTGCGGGGATGACGAATAGAAGAATCCGGTCTCTGATCATAACTTCAGGCGGACACATTTTTTGCGGGACAGACGGGGATGGGATCTTTCGATCGACGAACGACGGAGCTGCATGGAAAAAACGCGCCACCGGTTTGACGAATTCTGACGTGCGTTCTCTTCTTTCCAAACCAGGCGGCCGAATCTTTGCGGGGACATTGGGTGGGGTGTTTCGCTCGACTGACAACGGTGACTCATGGACAGCCGTGAACTCCGGGCTGTCCGCTACCGATATTTGGTGCCTTGCTGTCAATTCCAGTGGCGATATTTTTGCCGGGACAAAAGGAAAGGGGATATTTCGATCGGCCGATGATGGCGACACATGGATTCAGGTGAACTCCGGTTTGACCAACACAACCGTCGTCTCGATTGCGATTAACCAAATAGGTGACATCTTCGCCGGTTCAGATGGCGACGGCATATTCCGATCTACAGACAACGGCGAAACTTGGAAAGAAATTAATCACAATTCGGGATTGAAAAATGCTTCGGTTCTTGCCATTGCCATCAATACCAAAGGATATCTCTTTGTCGGCACCAGAGGAAGCTCATTCTACTGTTCGTACGACAACGGCGATTCCTGGCAGTATCTCGATACCGGTTTAATCAACAGCCTTGTGATGTCTCTTGTCCACGATCAAAATGAACGTCTTTTTGCCGGAACTGCCGGCGGTGGAGTCTTTCGAAGCAGAGTGCCGTCAACGACAGATGTAAGGGAGCTACGGAGGTGGCGTCCTTCTTCCCACCTGGAACAGAATTTCCCCAATCCTTTTTCAACAGAAACAACGATTTCCTACGATCTGCCAGAGCGAACGCATGTCTCGTTGAAGGTCTTTGACGTTCATGGACGGGAGGTCCTGACACTTGTGGAACAGGACCAAAGCCAGGGCGAATATCGCATATTTTGTCAAGGCAGAAATTTGCCGGGTGGTTTGTATTCTTACAGGCTCCGGACAGGCACCGGTATCATCAGTCGTCACATGATTCTTTTGAAATAGGTAGAATGACAGGAGCCTGAGGCCTCAACAATATATTCCCACCGATTATTCGTGCGGGATGGCTAACATGATCATCGATTTCGCATCCACGTTCACTCGGCTGTAGATGGAAATTAAGGCGGAATTCAAGAACATGTTGTAACGATGAGCAATCATCACGTTTCATAGGAGAGAGAACCTGGCAAAGATCGGGATTCAACACAACCCGAAGCTCACGGCCGAGAATCTCGTCGATATATTTCTAATGAACGGACGATGAAAGAAAGAGATAATCTGCAGATTGAGGAAGATTGAATTGAGTAAGGACAGGAGAGATATCGGGACGTATGCAAATATCGTTGCGGCAATGACCGTGCATCAAGCGTTTGGAGCCGGGTGTCCGGAGGCGGTATATCAGGAAGCGCTGGAAATCGAGTTTCAGTTGCAAGATATCACGTATGAACGCGTGAAACGGCTGTCTGTCTATTATCGAGGCAATCGGCTCGGCACTCTTTACAAAGCGGATTTTGATTGTAGAGATCAAAGCCTTGCATCAACTTACCGGCACGGAAGAAGCCCAGGTATTGAACTATCTCAAAGCCTCAGGATTTCATAAGGCATTGCTGATCAACTTTGGCGCAAAGAGTCTTCAATAATAAAAGATTTGTGGTAAATCTACGGGAATTTGTATAATCTGCGGATAACTATAGTAAAGGTTAAAGGCGACGCTTATGAATGATACTATTCTTGACCGCTGGGACATCACGTCCGAGGAACTTACTGAGGTTATAGACCAGAATCCAAGCCTCAGAGGTATGATTTTTGGCTACCTCGCCGAGTTAAAACTAGAAAAACTCTGGCTATCGGGTGAGGAAATGTCCAATGTAACAAAGCATGACGATCATAACAGAAAGAAGAAGGGAGATAGAGTCGTCCGCTACAAGGGGCACGAGTTTATATTCGAATCAAAATCCTTACAGACCAGCACGATCAAGAAGACAGAGAACGGTTGGTCTGGCAAAGCTCAGGTTGATGCTAGCGATCGTCGGGAGATTACGTTGCCTGACGGGAGTAAAGTTACAACAACCTGTTTGCTTAGAGGGGAGTTCGACATTCTGGCGGTAAATATCTTTGCGTTCGAGAACCGATGGCGCTTCGTGTTTGTGAAGAACAGTGATCTACCAACGTCAATGTACAGGAGATACACGGAATACCAGCGGCAGCATTTACTTTCAACGTTGATAGAGGTTCAGTGGCCTCCGAGACCTCCTTTTTCAGAAGAACCTTTTACACTGATGAATCAGATCATTCAAAACCGCATTTGAGAGGACTTCTTCCCTTTCGGGATTTTGACAAATACTAGGAAATAGGAATGGTTTTTCCTTGCATGGACTTGCTTCAGCAATCTACTCACACCGGGCTTATTCGGACGGACAACCACAAACAGGTCTTTGCAGAAGAAGCCTATTTTAGCGTATGTATTGATTATCTCGACATGCGTGAGATTTTGACGGTTGGCGCTCACTTCGTCCTGGCATTTAACTATTAGCACACCATGGTCTCGAAGAACACGATGAGCCTCGCGGCCACCTTCTTCATAGAGTTCCACTACGGCTGCGTGCCATTTGCCACCCCGTTTCTTCGGGGTCTCGTCGCCATTAGAATAGTGGTCGCGGAATGCATTGTGCGTGCCTGCACCAGCCTTGATGGAGTTCCCCTTTCGGAAGAATCCTTCCATATAGGGTGGATCGAAGACAATGCAATCGAAGGACGCGTCTTCGTAAGGCAAATCCCGGCAATCAATCCCATCGGCGATATCTGATGGATGAAAATCGTAGTTCTTTATATCGATATTTCGCCAAAAGACACCTTTGCCATATGTTACATCGGCGATCTTTGCTCCGATTGGTACGTGAAGGCGCAACACAGAAGGAAACACGTCTGCGTTCGTACCAACGTAAGCCGATAAGACGAGATCAGTTGTGGCAACTCCATCTGGGCTTTTCCGACCAGATGGGGTGTCGTGTGTCAGATTTGGAAGGAGGCTTAATTGTTTATAGGCCATATCAACTAACCTTCCCAAACTTGCGTTCGAGGAGGTCTCTTATGACATCTGCCATCTTTGCTCCTCGTCTTGCACAATCCACTTTGATGGCTGTGTGTAGCTCTATAGGAACATCGATTGTAAGTCTTTTCATTCGGGTTTTCGATTTGAACTTAGCAATATGTTCTCGCGCTTCAGATGAACGTTCGTCCTTGCTTTTGCTGTATTTCATGATTTACGAATTTACGATGAATTTTGGTTTTTGTCAAGAGGAGTTCCGTCGAAAAACCGTTTGTAACGGACAACGCTCCGCGCTACTGCTGAAAGAGTGCGTTTGGTAACAAATACCCATTTTCCAGAAGGAGATCAACCATGAACGCAAAAATATTTTGGATTTTCGGTGTAATTCAAAGCCTGTCGTTGGGAGCAATCGTATTTTTACTATTCAGGTCACTGAATTTAATCAAGGGAGAAAGTCTGATTGGTCTGGATACTCAAATCTTGTTGAGTGTTTCTTTCCCGCTATTTCTCTTGCTTGTCGAGTACGTTATTTATAAAAAATAACTGGGAGTTTGGAAGGTAATCGCCCTTCGACTCCGCTCAGGGCTTCTCTGGTGTTCATTGATAAAAAACATTCCTTGCAAAACTGAAACAGTGCCGTTGTTTGAGCAAAGTCAGGTCATGTTGAAACTCCTTGTTTTTATCGTCGTGTCCGCCGGATTCGTTTATGTTTCCAGGGCATCCCTGCGCGCGCCGCGTTCGCATGGCTTCTACCGTTTCTTCGCATGGGAGGCCGTCCTGGTACTTTTCCTGCTGAATGTGGATATGTGGTTTTACGAGCCATTCTCGGTTACGCAAATCGTTTCGTGGTTCCTGCTGGCGATTTCGCTCGTCCTGGTAGTCTGCGGCGTTCGACAATTACATATTGCAGGCAAACATGGAGACACTTCGACAGATGATGCGCCGCGGGTATGGATCGAGAAGACTACTGTTTTGGTGACTTCGGGAGTGTACAGGTACATCCGCCATCCGCTGTACAGCTCGCTGCTCTTCCTGGACTGGGGAGTGTTTTTCAAAGCGCCGTCCTGGCTGGGCGGGGGCCTGGCACTGGCGGCCGCTATCTTGTTAGTGGTTACGGCCAAAATGGAAGAAGCGGAAAACATCAGGTTTTTCGGCGCTGCCTATCAATCGTACATGAAGCAGACCAGGATGTTCGTTCCATTTATTTTTTAAAAACGGGCCGAGGTAAGAGGTAAGGGGTTATAGGGATGGGCGTATTGGCGGATCGTTTACGGCTCTATGGAGATCGTAGGAGGGATCTCCGATCCCGAATTGATGAATCAGACCACGGACGACAGACGACGGACGACGGACGACAGACCACGGATGACAGACCACGGACGCCCTTTGTCCCCTTGTCTCAACTCGTTCGCTACCGGAAAGAAATCGAAAATCCAATTCGAGAATCAAAATCTCTTTATCCCTCCCTCCTCTAGAAGCGCCAAATCCGAAATCCCTACACCTTATACTTCCACGCTTCGTATATTGCCGGGCATGCATGCCTGAACCGGGTGACATCATGATCAACATTATCGAAGCAACAACGAAAGAGCACATGGATAACGCTCGTGCATTGTTCAGAGAGTACGAGGAGTATCTGGATGTTGATATCTGCTTCCAGGGCTTTGAGCGGGAATTGAAAGAGCTTCCCGGTCCGTACGCGCCCCCGGGAGGTTGCCTTCTTCTTGCGATGGAAGGAAACAGGGCGGTCGGGTGTGTCGCCGTCCGGCCTTTGGGTAACGACATGTGCGAGATGAAGCGGCTCTACGTCAGACCGGAATTCCATGGCCGTGGCTACGGCAGATTGCTGGTCGAGGAAATCATCGGAAGAGCGGAAAATATCGGGTATCGCGCGATGCGCCTCGACACGTTGAGTTCGCTGAAACAGGCCATGCGCTTGTATGAATCCTTCGGCTTCAGGAAAATCGAACCCTACTACGAAAACCCCCTGGCCGACGTCGTGTACTGGGAGCTGGATCTTGGAGAAGATCAGGTAAAAAGTAAAATGTAAAAAGTAAAATGTTGTCCCAGGTCAGAGGTTATAGGGATCAGCGAATTAACGAATTGGCGGATATCCACGAGCTACGAGCTATTCTCCTTGTCTCCCGGTCTCTTTGTCTCCTTGTCCGTACCTTCCGTCTTCTGTCAACCTATTTCAGGCATGGTCAAGGTCACACCCAAAACCGAACACCTAATACCTAAAACCTCTCTTGAATTTGAACATTTGTTTGCATACTATTCAGTCACCGTACCGAAGAAAGTTTTTCCCCTTCTCCTGGCGCCTCGGGTAATTCACGCCGGACATAATTCAGACTCTTCGATCAACGGGCGCGGTCGATGCATTTTCCGGCGCCCGCGCACGATCGATAATTCATGAAATATGCGGGGGTACATGCCATGAGACCTGGTACCATGAATCAGACAACATACGTGAGATCGAACCGGCGAGCGGTTCCCGGGACGTCGACGTTCTCGATACTGCTCCTGTTTTTGATTCCTATCCTGATGCAGGCGCAAGAAATTCCGGGATCGCGGGAAAGCCATCAAGGAAACGTGTTGCAACAAACGACGCTTGAACAGGTGGGGCATTTCGGTGGACAGATCCATTCCCTGGCCGTGGCCGCCAGCGGCGAACGCTACGTTTATCTCGGCCAGGGAAACGGGTTTGTCGTAGTGGACGCCTCCGATCCGGGGAAGATGCGGACGGTCGCCAGCGTGCCGCTTTCCGGCGGCGAGATAAAGGACATCGTGGTGGTCGGTACCACTGCGTACATCGTCAATGTCGATGGTCTCGTGATCGCGGACGTGAGCAATCCGTTGCGTCCCGTCGTCATCGGGAGGTGGGATGCTCCAGGGATTGTAACGAGTGTTGATGTCGCTGGCGATATTGCTTACGTGGCGGGTGGAACGCTCTACGTCGTGAACGTAAGCGACCCGGCTCATCCTCTTTCTCTCGCCGGTTACAAGCTCCTCGCCGGGGCGCGGGACATAAAGGTGCGTTGGAACACCGCTTACGTTGCGGGAGGCACTGGACTCCTGATCATCGATGTGAGCGATCCGGCTCATCCTGTCTTCCAGGGCGCTTACGAAACACCGGGCTCCCCCGCACGGGTGGACGTGGACGGTCTTACCGCCTACGTGGCGGATAAGAGCGGAGGTTTGCAGGTCATCGATGTGAACGACCGGCGACACCCAAAACTGGTTTCCACGTTCAGCCCTTCTGATATCGTACTCGATGTGGTCGTGCGTGACAAGATGTGTTATGTCGCCGCAGGGCGGGCAGGCCTGATAGTTCTGGATGTAAACGACCCCGCAAACATCTCGAAAAAAGCATCCATAGCCGCCGGTTATCGGGTGCTCGGTTCGACGGTTCGGAATGATACACTTTACGTGATGAGCGACGGGCGGGAGGTGCGCGCGCTGGACGTAGGTTCTCCCGCCGCTCCCGTCGATCTCGGCGCCGTGGAATTGCCCCGCGAGGTACTGGACATCGTGGTTGAGGACACATCGCGTCGTGGTTACCTGACGTCGCACCGCCGGTTCTGGGTGCTGGACATGACCGATCCCGCTCTCCCGATTCCGCTGGGAAACTGTGTACTGCCCCCGGCTACCTACGTCAGCGCCAACCGGATTTCCGTCGAGGGAACTCGGGCCTACGTGGCGGTGAACGACACGGCCCTTGCAATCATCGACGTCAGCGATCCATTCAAGCCTGCCGTCATCGGTGAATATGTTCCCCCGGGAGCGATCCGGATGACAGACGTGGCGGTGGTGGGTTCACATGCCTTCGTGCTTGCCGGGGATCTGTTCGCGGTGGATGCCAGTAATCCATCCGCGCCGGTGGAGGTGGGAACGCTGCCCATCCCCGGGGGAGGCAAAAGAATAGCAATAACGGACACCATCGCGTACATCGCGGCGGGTGACGGAGGACTGTCGCTGGTCAGCGTGAGGGACCCCGCTAACCCGGTTGAGCTGAGTAGTGTCAAGCCCCGGTCGGGCTATGGTACGTACGCATTGGCGGTGGATACATCCGCCGCCGGAGGTACGCGCGTGTACGTGGCAAACACAAATTATCAGGGCACCTGGTTGCTAAGCTACGACGTGACTGATCCGAAAAACCCGGCGCTGGTATCGGAGAGCCTGCAAAAAGAGATTGTATTACAAGACCTGGACGTAGTAGGTGATTACGTGTACGGCGGCGGCAGCCTGAATGTTTATTCCAGGAGAGACCTCAAGAAGGTTACCGGGAATAATGAGGACCCTGTCTTCAACGTAGAGGCGTTCCGCAGTCGGGAGCACTCGTATGAGGTTTTCGTCGTTACCACGCTCCGTAAAAGCGGGTCACGGATCTTCCGGCACGTGTTGTCGCACGGTACGTTGACCCGAATCGAGGTGACGCCGGGTTCAGTAGAACTGCGCGTGGGAGAAACACGGCGGTTCACTGCCAGGGGTTACGATTCCAGCGGTAACGAGGTGCCAGTTTCTCCCGCCTGGAACGCAAGTGGAGGTACGATCACTTCGAGCGGCGTGTACACGGCGACAACGGTGGGAAGCTTCACGGTGACCGCCGCGGAACCGGGTAGCGGCATCACGGGAACCGCCGTCGTGCGCGTCGTACCCGGCGATTTGGCGCGTATCGAGGTGACGCCTGATTCAGTAAACTTGCATGTAGGCGATACGCTGCGGTTCACAGCTGCGGGTTACGACGCAAAAGGCGACGCGGTGGCCATCACGCCAGCCTGGACGGCTACCGGCGGCGTGATAAGTCAGGCTGGACTTTACATGGCAACAGCAGTGGGCAGATTCACGGTGAACGCCATGGTTCATGCCGGCGCAGACACGATGAAAGGCTCTGCGATTATTCGTGTGGATCCTGGTGACCTCTTTCGAATTGACGTGACACCCGCTTCGGCGAGCTTGCGCGTAGGCGATACGCTGCGGTTCACCGCCAAAGGTTACGATGCCAACGGCGACGAAGTGACTATCGCGCCCGCCTGGAGCGCAAGTGGAGGTACGATGACTTCAAGCGGCTTGTACACAGCGACGACCGTGGGGAGCTTCACGGTGACCGCCGCGGAACCGGGCAGCGGCGTTACGGGAACCGCGATCGTGCGCGTGGCGCCGGGCGACCCGGACCGTATCGAGGTGACGCCGGGTCAGGCAAACCTGAAGGTCGGAGACCGGGTGCAATTTACCGCCACGGGTTATGACGCCGGTGGCAACCAGGCGCCCGTCACTCCCACGTGGTCGGCCACGGGCGGCGCGATCACACCGGGCGGACTATATGCCGCAACGGCAACCGGCAACTTCATTGTGACGGCATCCGTCCAGGTCGGCGCCGGTATCATCACCGGAACGGCGACGGTTCACGTTATCATTACGGGCCTCGAAACGCAGGGCGATTCTCCGAAGGTTCTTGCGCTCGATCAAAACTATCCCAATCCCTTCGGCCCCGGTACGGTTGTCCGGTACCGCGTAAACCAGGGAGGGCGCGTTCTCCTCTGCGTTTACAATATGCGGGGCGAGAAACTGGCGACGCTTGTTGATTCGTATCAGCAACCCGGCAAGTACGGGGTCGTGTTTCACGGGAACGGGCTGGCTAACGGCGTGTACCTGTTGCATATTGAACTGAACGGCATCGCGGCAACGAGGAAAATCGTGCTGGCGCGTTAGGGTAAAGTCAACTTTTTTCATTCATCATGAAAAAGGAGAAAATTCGTATTCTGTAGCACTATGGTTACGCGAGACTTGAAGCGGAAGAACGAAAACAAATCAGGGTTGGTTTGACATCGGGGCCGAACGAGACGGAGATCACTGGGTGTCTGAACCACCATGGAGCACGGGCGTTGAGATAATTCCAGCAACGATCAACTAACGGGATGCTATTGGTCACTCATGGTAATGCGTGAAAAACACAACGATTATTTTGGAAGTTCAGCCCTCGTAATAAACCAAAGAGGTGCTGTTTGACCACAGAAGAAGACCTGAAAATCAAGGTAAAAGAATTCTGGAACCGGGAGAGCTGCGGCGAGAGATACGCCGGAGGACAATCGGACAGGGAACACTATGAAT
>Ga0256830_1001876_pt1 | contig 14450 bp, 15 predicted proteins | sample 128326metaG_FD_190537 | JGI IMG/M metagenome (GOLD analysis project Ga0256830, IMG submission 190537) | Hydrothermal vent microbial communities from Lau Basin, Pacific Ocean - 128-326 | ecosystem: Environmental > Aquatic > Marine > Hydrothermal vents | place: Pacific Ocean: Lau Basin | collected... | reverse complement strand
CTGGCTGCGGGCTGGGGGCGGTGGTTCTGGCTGGGGGCGGTGATCGGGCTGTTGGGGTGGGTGCGCCCGGACGGGGTGACGCTGCTCGCCCCGGCTGGGGTCGGGGTGTTGCTGTTTGCCGCGGGGCAGCCCGGTTGGGGGGGGCGACTGCGCGCGGGCGTGGCGCTCGGGTTGGGGTTTGCTTTATTTTTTGTGCCCTATTTGGGTTTCAATTGGATGCTGGCGGGGGAGGTGTGGCCGAATACGTTTTTTGCCAAGCAGGCGGAGTATGCGGTGTTGCGGGAGAGGTTTTTCGGGGCGCGGTTGTTGGCGGAGTTGCGGTTGCCGTTGGTGGGGGCGGGGGCGTTGTTGCTGCCGGGTGTGGTGTGGCTGGGGGTGCAGGCCTGGCGGGCGCGGCGGTGGGTTGTGCTGGCTGGGATGGGGTGGTGGCTGGGGTATGCGGGGTTGTATGCCTGGCGTTTGCCGGTGACGTACCAGCACGGGCGCTATTTGATGCCAGCGATGCCGGTGTTCTTTTTGTGGGGGTTGGCGGGGATGTGGGGCTGGACGCGCGGCTGGCGCGTGGGGGTGGGGCCGCGGGTGTTGGCGCGGGCGTGGCCGCTGTCGGTGGGGGTGGTGTTGCTGGTGTTTTGGGGGTTGGGCGCGCGCTCGTATGCGCTGGATGTGGCGGTGATCGAGAGTGAGATGGTGGAGACGGCGCGCTGGGTGGCGGAAAACACGGAGGCGGATGCCTTGATCGCGGCGCACGACATCGGCGCGTTGGGGTATTTCGGGGGGCGGGAGATCGTCGATCTGGCCGGGCTGGTGTCGCCGGAGGTGATCGCCTTCATCCGGGACGAGGCGCGGCTGGCCGCGTATCTGGACCGGCGGGGCGCGGCGTATCTGGTGACGCTGGAGGGGTGGTATCCGTCGTTGGAGGCGGCTGCGGAGATGGTGTACCGTACGGAGGGGGAGTTCAGTCCGGCGTTGGGGGGGGCGAATATGGTGGTGTACCAGTGGGGGATGCGTTAGCCGCTTTTTGTTTTGTTGCCCACATAGTACGGATATGCTATACTTTGGTTGGTAGAAATTTTCCTTATTCGCATAAAATAGTTGAGGGCCGTAAATGAACGAAATAACTGTCGTGGTAGTGGATGATCATCCACTTTTCCGTCAAGGGGTGGTAGAAACTTTGTCTATGGAGAATGATATTGAGGTGATTGGTGAGGCATCGAATGGTGAGGAGGCCATCGCCATCATCCGAGCATTGCGACCTGATGTGGCGGTCTTGGATGTGAATTTGCCGGGCATGAATGGGCAACAGGTGACACGACAAATCGTGATGGATAAAATTCCCACACAGGTGGTTTTGTTAACCGGTTATGACGATGTGGAACAGGCGATTCACGCCATGCGTGCCGGTGCGTCTGCGTATTGCTCGAAAGATGTGCAGCCTGATTATTTGATGAATGCTATTCGTCAGGTGACGAGAGGTAAATACGTGGTTGATGACCAGATTTTTGATTTGAACGGCCTGGAACTCTGGTTGCAGGAGAAGATGGGGGAGACTTCACGGCCATACAGTGATCCTGGTGAGCCGTTTCATCCACTTTCGGCGCGGGAGATGGAAGTGCTGTCTTGTGTGACGCAGGGGATGAGCAACAAAGAAATCGCAGCTATGTTAGGCATCAGCCATCAGACAGTCAAAAACCATGTAACTGCCATTCTACGGAAGCTGGGCGTGGAGGATCGTACTCAGGCAGCAGTCTATGCATTGCGTCATGGCTGGGTACGCCTGCAAGATTCTGAGAGCTAGGCAGTGCGGGAGTAAAGGTATGCTTGTTTCGGAAGAAGAACAAAACGGTTTTGACGAACTGGAAAGCTGGGAGGCATCCAAGCAGAATATTTGGAGGGAGTTAGAGCGAGCCAGGCGTGAGTTGCAAGAGATTACGCGGAAGATCAGCCATAGTCAAAATGAGGTCGAGCGGCTGATGCAGAGGAACGCCGCAGCCACCTCTAAACTGCAACAGGTGCAAGCGCGGTTTGAGAGTGCCTCGCGTGAGGAGATCAAATCGGCTTACGATGCCACGCTGGAGGCCATGCAGCGGCTTTTCGTCATGCGCAACCAATTGGAAAAACTACAAAGCGAGCGGGAATCGCTTCAGCGTGTGATTGGCATTCTGGAGAAAGTTACCCGTGTTATGGAGCGGGGCGCCTCGGCTGCTCCGGGTTCTGCCGGGTCTTTTGCCAACGTAGAAATGATGATTCAGGCGCAAGAATCGGAACGGCAGCGTTTGTCGCGGCAGATGCACGATGGCCCTGCCCAGGCACTTTCCAATTTTATTTTGCAGACGGAAATTGCCTCCCGATTGTTCGATGTGGATCAGGAAAGGGCGCGCGAAGAATTGCAAGTCTTGAAGAGTGCGGCCACCACCACTTTCAAGCAGGTGCGTGATTTCATCTTCCAACTGCGCCCCATGATGCTGGACGATTTGGGTATGGTTCCAACAGTGAAACGTTACATCGACGCCATGAAAGAGCAAACGGGTGCGGATATTAAGGTGACGGTGACCGGCTCGGAAAGACGGCTGGAGCCTTATCTGGAGGTGGTGGTATTTCGTTCTATTCAAGAATTATTGAATAATGCTATCAATCATAGCCAGGCGAGCGAAATAAAAGTTCAACTGGATATCCCGGACAAAGAGGTGAGGGTAAGTGTAGATGACAACGGGAAAGGCTTTGATACCCAATTGCTAGATAGCCAGTCCAATTTGGGATTGAAGTTGATCAAAGAGCGTGCAGAGATGTTGGGAGGTGTTTTTGAGGTAGATAGTGTACAGGGCCACGGCACACGAGTTTCTTTCAAAATTCCGATCACGAGTAATTCCCGTTGACAGTACTTACGCAGTTGGTGAATTCAAGAGTGGGTTTTGTGTCATTACGAGCGTTCTGTCAGAATTCGTACCGTCTTGTCATTCTCTGAGGGAGTGCAGGGACAAAAGGATCATTCTCACCATCGCTGAGATTCCTCGCTATCGCCCAGAATGACGTGGACACCAGCTGGTTGTGCAGGACATAACAACAGCGGGTGTGAAGTGCGTAACTTCTGTTGTTGAAATCCTTGTCCATACAAGGAAATTTTTAAGGAAAGGAGGTGAAAGCTATGTTGTACGCGCCCCAAGAGATGGAAAAGGGCCAAGGGCTTGTGGAATACGCTCTGATTCTCGTTCTTGTTGCAGTTGTTGTTATCGTCATTCTTGCCCTGCTTGGTCCGGCCATCGGTAACGTGTTCAGCAACATCGTTAGCAACATTTAACTTGAGCCGGCTATTACGGCTCTGCGCTTGTGGGGCCCTGTCGAACGACAGGGCTCTACATTTTGGAAAAGTTGTCATTATGGATAATAAATGCAACGATTTAAGCTGGCAAATCATGGCAAAATGGGTAAAATAGGCTTTACACCAATAAGCTGTAACGGTAGATAGGAGGATCCGATGCGTCGAGGCAGAATTTTCATCTACCTGGGATTGATTTTGATACTTGGCCTAGTGGCGGTATTTCTTTTGATCTCCAGGCAGGCTGCGCCCTCACCAGCCACACCCGGGCCAGGTGGGGCTGTTCCCACGGAAGCCCCCCCGGGCGTTCAAGTCGTTATTACCACCCAACGCATTGCACGGGGAGAGGAAATTACAGAGGGTGTGATTGATGTGGTGGAGATTCCTCAGGAACAACTTATCGAGGGAATGTTCACCGATGAAGAACAGGTGATCGGGCGTTTGGCGCGCTATGACTTGGCCCCCGGCGTGTTCCTAACGACTGGGAACGTGACCGATTCACCTGGGGGCCTATCGGAGGTCGGTTCTGATCATGCGCTTTTCATCCCAGAAGGTATGGTGGCTGTCTCGATTCCGGTAGACCGGTTGGCGAGTGTGTCTTATGGTCTCTCGAGAGGGGATCATGTCAATGTGATCGTTACGTTGCTGATTGTAGATATGGACACAGCCTTCCAAACGATTTTGCCCAACAACTCTTCGTCCGTGATTGCACCGGGGCCTGCGATGATCCTGGCTGCGGGGCAGCCGGCAGAGGGTGAAGCTGCGACATCCACGTTTGTGTCCAATGAGTTGTTACAAACCCTGACCGCGCAGATCGCCACGGGTGGAGTTGTTTCTCCTATTGGCCGGGTAGAACTCGATCAAACCCTGGGGCAGCCTTTGTATATTGTTCCGTCGGAGAGCCAGCGTCCCCGCTCCGTGAGCCAGACATTGATCCAAGACGTCATTGTATTGCAGTTGGGTAATTTTCCGCTTCAGGCAGAGTCGCCCGCACAACAGCCTGCTGACCAGGAGGAAGCCCCGGAAGAGCAGCCTCCCCCTGAGGATGGCAATCAACAACCGCCCCCTCCTCAACCCGAATTGCCGGACGTTATCACCTTGATCGTAACTCCCCAAGACGCGGTTACCCTAAACTATTTGTTGTATACCGGTGCAAAACTGTCGCTGGCTCTGCGGGGCGCGGGAGACGAGACCCAGGTTCAGACAGAAGCGGTTACCTTGCAGTTCCTTCTGGATCAATACAATATTCCCATTCCCGCCAAACTGCCTTATGGTTTAGAGCCGCGAATCGATGTCCTTGAAACCCCCACTTTGCTCAACGATGCCTTACAACAATTAGAGGAGCAACAATAATAGCCGCACCAACGGAGCACAGACATGTCGAATGAAAAAATTCGGGTGTTGATTGTAGACGATATAGCCGAGACCAGAGAAAACATCCGAAAGTTGTTACAATTTGAGAGCGATGTTGAAGTTGTGGGTGCCGCACGTACCGGCACAGAAGCCATTGAATTGGCTTCTCAGTTGTCCCCGGATGTCATTCTGATGGACATCAACATGCCGGATATGGATGGCATTGAGGCAACCGAGCGTATTCGAAGGAAACTTTCCTGGGCGCAAATTGTAATTTTGTCTGTCCAGGGAGACCCGAATTACATGCGCCGGGCGATGCTGGCGGGTGCCAGGGACTTTCTCACAAAACCGCCCACCATTGACGAACTCATATCCGCTGTGCGCAGGGCCGGAGAGATGGCGCTGGAAGAAAAGGGCAAATCAGCCGCTTTACAGCCTAACATCCCTGGCTCCGGGCCTCTTGGGGGGCTTCCACTGGTGACAACCGGTAAAATCATCACCGTTTATAGCCCGAAAGGAGGCACAGGGTGTTCGACCCTGGCAGTAAACCTGGCAGTTACCCTCCAAACGGACGAAACACAGGTTGCGATTGTGGATGGCAACCTGCAATTTGGTGATGTGGCTGTTTTCTTTAACGAGCCGATCAAAAATCATGTCGCTGATTTGACCCCGCGCGTGGATGAGTTGGATCCGGAGGTAGTTGAAGGCGTCATGATTCACCACGCTGCCTCTAGAGTCAGGATTTTGGCTGCCCCTCCCAGGCCCGAAATGGCAGAAGACGTGAGCGGGGAGCAGTTTGCCAGACTCTTGAGTTATTTGCGAAGACTATACGCGTATGTTATAGTAGATACTACCTCGTATTTATCCGACATTACCTTATCTACGTTGGATGTGAGCGATCTTGTTGTTCTGGTAACCACGCAAGATATTCCTTCCATCGCAAACGCGCGTTTGTTTTTTGACCTGGCCACTGCGTTGAGCATCCCGGTGGAGAGCATCCTGTTCGTGATGAATCGATACGACAAGCGCATCAACATAACGCCAGAGAAGGTGGGTGAAAGCTTCAAGAAAAAAGTGGCCTCCGTGATACCCCTCGACAGCCGCTCGGTCATTCCAGCCATGAATCGCGGCAAGCCTTTTATGCTTGATAACAAGACCAAATCACAACCTGCGGGAAGGGCGATGTTATCCCTGGCTGAAGTCATTCGTCAACGGGTGGCAGAGTTGGATGAACAATCTCTTGAGGCTTCAGGCCTGGGAAGATTCTAGACTTGTAGGAGCGAAAAGCTATGTCGTCGTTATTGAGACGGATCGAAAGAGGCCAGTCAGGAAAATCGCGCGCCGCCTCGCTGACCGACAGCGAGTCGCGGCTATCGGCGTTAAAAACGCGCAGGATGCCCCCCCCAGGGGTGAAAACACAGCATGATACATACTTTGATCTCAAAACGAGAGTTCAAAACCGCCTATTGGCCGAACTAGACCCTTCCATGGATGTGTCTAAGGTGGGCGAAGTAAGACGCACGATCCAGGAACTGTTCGAGCAGATTCTGGCTGAGGAGAAGATTGTTCTCACCCGCCCGGAAAGAGTCCGCTTATTCGAGCAAATTTCGGCTGAAATTTTAGGCTTTGGCCCTTTGCAAGAGTTGTTAGAGGACGATGCCATCACCGAAGTCATGGTCAATGGGGCGAAAAACATTTACGTTGAGCGTGATGGTAAAATTGAACGGGTGCCGGTGGCCTTCGAAAGCGACGAGCATGTCATGCGCATCATCGACCGGATTGTCGCTCCCCTGGGGCGACGAATTGACGAAGCCAGCCCCTATGTGGATGCTCGCCTGCCGGACGGCTCGCGTGTGAACGCCATCATCCCCCCCATTTCCTTGGTTGGGCCGACGATCACGATCCGGAAGTTTTCCAAAATTCCGATTACTGTTGAACAACTCATTGAGTTTGGTTCGATCACCTCGGAAGCGTTGCAATTTTTGAAGGCCTGCGTTGAAGCCAGATTGAACATTGTGGTCTCAGGTGGTACAGGCTCGGGGAAAACCACGCTGTTGAACATTCTGTCGAGCTTCATTCCGGCTGATGAGCGTATCATCACCATCGAGAACGCGGCAGAATTGCAACTCCGTCAGGAGCACGTGGTCACTCTGGAATCCCGCCCGCCGAACATCGAGGGCCGCGGGGAGGTGACCATTCGACAACTGGTGATCAACTCTTTGCGTATGCGCCCCGATAGAATCGTGGTGGGCGAGATTCGCGATGAGGCCGCCCTTGATATGCTCCAGGCAATGAATACGGGGCACGACGGCTCAATGACCACTGCCCACTCCAATAGCCCGCGTGACACGCTTGCCCGATTGGAAACCATGACCCTGATGGCAGGCATGGAGCTACCTGTGCGAGCGATTCGTGAGCAAATCGCCTCCGCTGTGGACTTGATCATTCACCAAGAGCGTATGCGCGACGGCTCCAGAAAAGTGGTCAACATCACCGAAGTCACCGGCATGGAAGGCAACGTGATCACGACAACGGACATTTTTGTGTTCGAACAATCGGGGTATGATGGCGGAAAAGTGGTCGGGCAACTGCGACCCACCGGCCTGAGGCCAAAATTCATGGATCAAATCGAAGCAGCGGGTATTCATCTGCCTCCCACGATCTTTGGCATATCGAGAAGACGTCGGCGTTAAAGGAGACTTTATGAACGTAGCGCTTTTCCTTTGGATTGGGATTGGTTTTGCGGTGGTGTTGTTGGTGGTGGGAGTGATTTTTTCGCTAACGGATGAGCGGTCCTATGTCGATGAAAGACTGAAACGCTATCTTGAAGAAGAGGAGGAGGATTACGCGGAGGCCAACCGCTCTTCTCCCCTGACGGATTGGATCAACGTCCAGGTAGAGCGCACCTCATTTGGAGAAAGAATTGCCAAGGAACTGGCACGTGCCGATCTTAAACTCAAGCCACATGAATATATTGGTATCAATATACTCTCTGTACTCATAGTCGCGGGAATAGGGTGGGGAGTTGGTGGAGAGGGGCAGATTACAAAAAGCATCTTTGCGGTGTTAGGCGCAATCGTCGGGCTTTTTTTGCCCAGATTGTATGTAAAACGGCAACAGAAAGTCCGCCTGGAACGTTTCAACGATCAACTTCCCGATATGCTGAACCTGGCAGTCAATGGACTGCGAGCCGGTTACTCCACCATGCAGGCCCTCGAATCGGTTAGCAAGGAGCTTCCTCCTCCTATATCGGATGAGTTCCGGCGTGTAGTGCGGGAAATGCAGATCGGCATCCCGATGGACGAGGCGCTTGCAAATCTGCTTCGTCGTATTCCCAGCGATGATCTGGACCTGATCGTCACCGCAATTAACATTCAGCGGGAGGTTGGCGGTAATCTTGCCGAAATTTTGGATATTATTTCATACACCATTCGGGAAAGAATCCGAATAAAGCGCGAGATTCAGGTGCTTGTTTCTCAGGTGCTGTATTCTGGCCGTATTTTGGCACTGATGCCAGTTGCTCTGGCCATATTTTTGTGGTTGGTTAACCGTAGCTATATGGAAGGTTTCATGCTCGTTCCGGCCTGCGGCGTTACTATGTTGGTTTGTGGGGGGCTGATGATCGTCGCGGGCTATTATATGATGACGCGCATTGCAGATATTGAGATCTAAACCGATTTTTCGCTATCCGGCACTAAAGAAGCATTTGTTGGAGAAGATACATGAGCCCCGTGTTTGTGATTACCGTGGTCGTTGGAATCATCGTGTTCGGCGCGCTGGCACTGATCATTGCCGGGGTGAGAGCTGCCGATGAAGAGGACCCCTTAGAAGCGCGCCTGACAGAATATGTCCAACGAGGGGAGACTGTTACCCTCGAGGAGATCGAACTCTCTCAATCATTCACAGAGCGGATTTTGCTTCCCGCGGCCAGGCGGTTGGGAGAGATGGCGATCCGCTTCACGCCACAAAATGCCATTCAAGCCACCGCGGAAAAATTAGAACAGGCCGGAAATCCCGGCAATATGGACCCCACTCTTTTTTGGGCCTTACGACTTGCAGGCATTGGACTGGGCGGTATCATACTTTTCGTTTCGTTTGTCGCCCCCCCGGATAGCCCGATCAAAGGCTCGAGAGCGTTACTGATCGCTGTCTTCGCCGCTGTTATCGGTTTTTTCTTGCCTGAACTCTGGCTAAGAGGCAGAATCACCCGGCGACAAAAAGAAATCCGAAAAGCCCTTCCCGATGCCTTAGACCTGCTAACGATATGTGTCGAAGCAGGATTAGGATTTGACGCCGCTATGAACCGTGTCCAGGAAAAATGGGATAACGAACTGGCACTCATTTTCGCTCGTGTACTGAGAGAGATGCAACTTGGCAAATTAAGACGAGATGCGCTACGAGATATGGCCTCGCGAGTCGGTATTCCAGAATTGACCAGCTTTGTTGCCGCTGTGATCCAAAGTGAACAATTGGGGGTGAGCATGGCCAATGTTTTGCGCATTCAGTCCGATGCGATGCGCACCAAACGAAGACAACTAGCAGAAGAAGAGGCCCAAAAAGCACCTATCAAAATGTTATTTCCGATGGCGTTTCTCATATTTCCTTCCTTGATGATCATTCTGTTAGGGCCGGCTGCACTGCTCTTGATGACTTCCGTGGTTGGCGACATCTTTTTCCGATAAACTGTTCCGATTCGTGTCCAGAGAGAAAGCAACCCTCCGCTACCATCTATACCAGTGGTTGTGGGTGGGATTCGATCTGATTTTTCCCCCTCATTGTGCCGGGTGTGGCTGTACCGGCACTCACTGGTGCCAAAGTTGTCAGAGCGAAACAGTTTTGTTTTCTGAGCCGTTGTGTGAAATTTGCGGCTCCCCTCAACCCGAGCAGGGTGTTTGCCCGGTGTGCCGCATCAATCCTCCGTATTATGATCGGGCGTTTTCCTTCGCCGCGTATGACACCCCCTTGCGGAAGGCCATCATTCGCCTTAAATACCACGGTGACGGAGGGCTTGGGGAAAAACTTTCGTTTTTTTTGCTCCATTTGATCCGCTCTCGCAACCTGGAGTTCGATCTAGTAGTACCCGTACCGTTAGGAAAAAAACGTCTGAAGGAAAGGGGATATAATCAATCATCTTTTCTGGCTCGCCCAATTAGCTTATACTATGGACTGTGCTATGTCCCTGGTGCAATTCAGCGAATTCGTGAAACTCGTTCACAGGTTGGCCTAGACAGCGAAAGCCGGCGGGCGAATGTAAAAGACGCCTTTGCCGCACAGGCCAGATGGGTGCAGGGGAGGTCCGTCCTGCTGGTAGATGATGTTTTCACCACGGGATCAACGATTGCCGCCTGTGCAAAGGCACTGAAGGAGAGTGGCGCCCACAAGGTGTTTGGCTTAACGCTCGCCAGAGCGGCTGGGCCGCAAGGCGATCTATTGGACCCCGTATAAGTGCACGATATTCGGAAGCCCCATTGTGGCGATGCCGTTGATAATCTAAGAAGGAGATTTATCGTATGACAATCGACGTGGAAATTTTTGGCAAAAACATGAATATCACAGATCGCGTGGAAGGCTATGTAAGCAAAAAGGCCTCCCGACTGGATCGCTATTTGAACGGAATAGAAGACGCACGAGTCGATCTGGCCTATGTCAAGTCGGCTCGCAATGCGAGCGATCGGCACGTGGCCCAGATCACTGTGCGCGGCAAAAAATTCATTCTGCGCTCGGAAGAACGTTCGGACGACATTTTTGTCGCCTTTGACCGGGCGTTGGACAAAATGCAACGCCAGATTTCTCGTTACAAAGGAAAACATTATCGCGGTCGCGGCGACGGAAAATCTTTGGGTGACGTTGCTACCGAAGAATTGGAAATCGAAGAAGAACCCGAAGAAGAACCCGTGATCGCCCGCCGAAAGCGATTCATTATATTGCCGATGGACGAGATGGAAGCCATCGAGCAGATGAGACTGTTGGGACACGATGACTTCTTCATCTTCTACAATGCTGCCTCGAACGCCATAAACGTCTTGTATAAACGCCGTGACGGCACTTATGGGCTGATTGAACCTGTGCTTGGATAGGAGATTGCCCACTTTAAACAATCAAAGGGTTTGTCTGAGTATGCCCCAGACAAACCCTTTTCCGATCAACATCAACAGCCGAATCAGGTGATTTTCTGCTTATCCTCCTCGGCCAACGGGCGGCAGGTTGCGTGAATGAAGTGAAAATCACCTCGCGGCGGCATCAAGTCAATCACCTCTACAACGATAAATTCTTCATCACCTAGCATCACCCGCTCACCAATTTCTGGACGATGATCGAGATTGGCAATCGTACCGGGATGCGCTCGACCGATAACAACATAACTCACTTTGAAGATAGCCATTTTCTTCGCCTTATCCTACGGTTAGATTGCGGTGACGCAACTTAAAAGACAGGTCGGCCGCGATATCCTTCATTACAACGTAACCTATTCGTGTATTCTCTTCGCACAATTTTTCGAAATCCTTCCTCCGAATCACCTGCACCACCGCGTTATCACTGATCGCTCTCACCGTTGCTGAGCGAGGCCCTTGGTCAATCAAAGCCATCTCCCCAATGATTTGTCCCTGCCCAAGATTCACGACCACTTTTGAAGAGTTGTCTTCGCCGGCCACCGAAATTTCCAGAAATCCATTTGTCACGATGAATAAGTCATCACCCGGCGCCCCCTGCTGCGCGAGTACTTCCCCCCGTTGCAAACGTTTTTCCGTACAGATGGCCGCCACCTGCTCCAGCTCTTCGTCCGTCAACCCGGCGAACAACATCACGCCTCGCAATAATTGTTTTAGATCCATCAGCAAACTCCTAGCAGAACCTGTTGAAACGAATTGTTCGTAACCATTTTATTGTATAGTTATTCTTTCGAATTGGCAACCTCTTTCCAGGACACCAGCGTTTCAGTTTCAGATAACTCACAGGAGAAATCATGACAAAAACCAACGTACATACCCTCGATTTGTATTTTCGAGGCAAACCTGAACTGATAGCATCCTACCTGATCCCCCACCAGAACGGTGCCGTGCTCATCGAATCCGGCCCGGGTTCGACCGCCAAATCTCTGCAGGCCGCGGTGGAGGCGCATGGCCTGAGACTCGAAAATATCACCGATTTGCTCCTCACCCATATCCATCTGGATCACGCTGGCGCGGCCGGGTGGCTGGCCCGGCACGGTGCCCGTGTCCACGTACACCCCGTTGGCGCCCCTCACCTGCGCAATCCCGAACGGCTGCTCGCCAGCGCTGGCCGCATCTATGGCGATCAAATGGACGCCTTATGGGGTGAATTCCTGCCCGTCCCCGCAGAACAACTGGTCACCCACTCGGACGGCGAAGTGTTCCAGATCGAAGAACTGCGCTTTACCGCCCTGGATACTCCCGGCCACGCCACCCACCACTTTGCCTACCTGCTGGAGGATATTTGTTTTACCGGCGACATCGGCGGGGTGCGGCTACCCGGAATCGGGCACGTTCGTTTACCCATGCCGCCTCCGGAATTTCACCTCGAGCGCTGGCGGCAGAGCCTGGCACGCCTGCGCCAACTCGATCTCTCCGCTATCGCCCCAACCCATTTCGGCATATTCTCCGACCCTCAGCAGCATCTGGACATGCTCGAAGACGCCTTGAACGAAATCGAAGCCTGGATCGATGCCGAAATGCCCGCCGACCCCCCGATGGAAGCCTTGCAAACCAGGCTGACCCAGTGGGCGAAAACCTTTGCCCTCTCGCACGGCCTCTCCGAGAGCCAGTGGCAGGCCTACGAAATCGTCAACCCCATTGGGATGTCCGCCGCGGGGATTTACCGCTACTGGCACAAGATACGCCGCAACACCACTGGCCGCCCACAGACTTCAAGGAGACCGGCATGATCGAAATCGCCATTATGATCGAAGGCCAAAACGGCCTCAACTGGCCGCGCTGGCAGCGTATGGCGCGGGCCGTGGAAGACCTGGGCTTTGCCGGGCTGTATCGTTCGGACCACTACACCAATGCACAGCCCCCCGATCTGGATTCGTTGGAGTTGTGGGTGTCGCTCACCTGGCTGGCGAGCCATACCCGGCGGATCGAATTCGGCCCGCTGGTATCACCGGTTTCGTTTCGTCACCCCACCATGACCGCGCGCATGGCCGCCGCGGTGGACGATCTCTCCGGCGGCCGTTTACATCTCGGGCTGGGCGCCGGCTGGCAAACGCGTGAGCATCATAACTACGGTTGGGATTTGCTGGACGTACCCGCTCGTTTTGCCCGCTTCGAGGAGGCCTTGCAAGTGATCACCGCCCTGTTCAGCAGCGATCAACCGCTCGATTTTCAGGGCACTTACTACCGGCTGCACGACGCGGTGCTGCTCCCCCGCCCGCAGCGGCCAGGCGGCCCGCCCATCCTGATCGGCGGCAACGGGACCCGGCGCACCCTGCCCCTGGTGGCGAAATATGCCGACGAATGGAACGCCATCTTCCTCACCCCCCAGCAGTTCCAGCAACGGGCCTCCCGCCTGGACGAACTGTTGCACGAACAAGGCCGCGACCCCACCGCAGTACGCCGCTCTATGATGACCGGCTGCTATTTCGCCTACCACCAGCAGGACGCCCGCCAACGCGCGGCCCGGCGTAACCGCACGCCGGAAGAGGCCCGCAGTCTTGGGCTGGTGTTCGGCACTGCCTCCCAAATCGTGGACCAACTCGGCACGTTGGCCGAGGCCGGGGTGCAGCGCGTCATGCTCCAATGGCTGGATTTGGACGACCTCGACCGCCTGGAGGCCCTGGCCACCGCGGTCTTGCCCCAGTTGCAAAGCTGAGCGTTCAATCCTCGCCGCTCAAAAACCCCAGCAAAGCCGCGTTGAACGCCTCTGGCTGCTCCGCGATCACCGCGTGCCCCGCGCCGGGGAAGGTGATCTGCCGCGCCTTCGGAATCCCCTCCACCAATTGCCGCTGGTTTTCCGGCGGTACCGTGGTGTCCTCCTCACCGGTGACCACCAGAGTCGGACTGCGGATTTCGTTCAGGCGGGACACCACATCGAAACGCACCAGCGCGCGCATCGCCGCGCGGTAGGCGCGCGGGTTAGCCTGCACGATCTGGTCCACCAACTGTTGGCGCAGCTGCCCCTGATCCGGATGGGGGAAAATGCGCTGGGCCACGGCCTTGCCCTGGGTTTCCAGCCCCAGCGTATGCACCAGCACCATCCGCAGCATGAAGTACAGCCGCACCCCCAGGCTTTTGGGCTTGAGCTGCGCGAAGGTGTTTACCAGCACCAGCCTGTCCACCAGATCGGGAAAATCGAGCGCCAACTGCTGGGCTATCGTGCCGCCCATGGAGATGCCGGCCACGTGCGCAGGCCGGTCAGTGAGCGATTGCAGCAGCGCGGCGCAATCCGCGGCCATCAGCGCAATGCTCATCTGCCCAGGATAGGTGGATTGGCCGAAGCCGCGCATGTCCGGGGCCAGCACGCGGTACCCTGCTGCTTGCAAGGGCGGAAACTGCATCTCCCAGGAGATGCCGGTGGCGCCCAGGCCGTGGATCAGCAGCACAGGCGGGACCCCTTGCGGGTGGATGTCCAGGTAGTGTAAGGTGAGGGAGGGAGAAAGAGAGAGGGTGGGCATAATCGTCTCATCCGCGGTTGGTTATCGAGAATCAAGGTAAGGAAACAGAGGAGGCGGGTAGGCGGGTAGACAGGTGAACAGGTAAACAGGTGGACAGTAGACAGGTCGCACGCCTGGGAACACTGGGAACACTGGGGGGTACTGGGGGGCACT
>Ga0256830_1001875_pt1 | contig 14453 bp, 15 predicted proteins | sample 128326metaG_FD_190537 | JGI IMG/M metagenome (GOLD analysis project Ga0256830, IMG submission 190537) | Hydrothermal vent microbial communities from Lau Basin, Pacific Ocean - 128-326 | ecosystem: Environmental > Aquatic > Marine > Hydrothermal vents | place: Pacific Ocean: Lau Basin | collected... | reverse complement strand
CCGCTGCAGTCGCGGGAGTGGAAGGAGGAATTCGGCGAGCGGGTGCGCTGGCTGATCGGCCAGAAAATGCAGACCGCCGAACTGAAAATCAACCCGCCCCACCTGGGCTCGGTGGATATCCGCATCCAGGTGCAGAACGACCAGGTGAGCGTCCAGTTCCAGGCCGCCCATGCCATGGTCAGGGATGTCCTGGAGGATTCCCTGCCCAGGCTGCGTGAGATCCTTGGCAACAGCGGACTGGACCTGGTGGATGTCGACGTCGCGCGGCATCCGGGCACGGGCGGTGGAGAGGCCGGCACTGAACCGGACGGGGAAGGCGATGGACGTGCCCATGACAGCATGCTGAGCCAGGAAGAGAGCGGGGAAGCGCCGCTGGATGGAGACGTCATCCTCAGGCAGGGCATGGTGGACATCTACGCCTGAGGGCCTGCCCGCGCCTTTCAGGCGGCGCCGGCATTGTGATGCGGCGGCCAGGTTGATAGAGTTGCCCCTTTGACAACATCGAGACAGGAAGTGTTTCAGCTATGACCATAGTGACCCGGCGTGACCATGTTCCTGCCGGCGGCGCCATGCGCGGCGCGGCGGTGGCGGGCGGGTGAGGGTCCTGGTGCTGGGCCTGCGCGGCTTTCCGGGCGTGGAAGGCGGCGTGGAGAAGCATGCCGAACACCTTTATCCCCTGCTGGCGCGCGCCGGCTGCGAGGTGGGCGTGATCGTGCGCCGCCGGTACCAGGCCGCCGGGACCTGGCGCGGCGTGCGCTTTCATTCCCTGTGGGCGCCCTCCGCGAGCGGAGTGGAGGCCTTTGTGCACTCCTTTCTCGGCGTGCTCCTTGCCGCCGTTAAGCGCCCGGACATTCTGCATATCCATGCCATCGGGCCGGCCATCATGACCCCCCTCGCCCGCCTGCTGGGCTTGCGCGTGATCGTGACTCATCACGGCCCCGACTATGACAGGGAGAAATGGGGCAGGGGCGCGCGTGCCCTGCTGCGCCTGGGGGAGCGCTGGGGGATGAGATTCGCCCATCACAATATCGTCATATCCCGCGTGATCCGCGATCTGGTCTGGGAAAAACACCAGCGCCGCGCCACCGTCATCCCCAATGGCGTGGACCTGCCCCTCATTCCCCGGGAGACGGACCGGCTGGAGGCGTTCTCCCTGCAGGCCGGCCGCTACGTGCTGCTCGTCAGCCGCCTGGTGCCCGAGAAACGCCACATTGACCTTATCAGGGCCTTTTCCGCCGCGGGCATGCCGGGCTGGAAGCTGGCCATCGTGGGCGCTGTCGACGAGGGCAGCGCCTATTGCCGGGAGGTGCGCGACGCGGCCTCCGGTAGCGGCGGTGTGGTGTTGACCGGATTCCAGGGCGGGGAAGCCTTGAGGCAGTTGTACGCGCATGCCGGCGTGTTTGTGCTGCCTTCCTCCCACGAAGGCCTGCCCATTGCCCTTCTGGAGGCGCTCAGTTACGGCATCCCGGTGCTGGCCAGCGACATACCGGCCAATCTCGAGGTGGGGCTGGCGCCGGCGCAGTATTTCCCCCTTGGCGACGTGGACGCGCTCGCGGGCAAGCTCCGTGCCGTGGGTGCGGGTGAAGTCGCGTTCGATTCCCCGGAGGCGGTCCGCGCGGACATCGCGCGGCGCTACGACTGGGAGCGGATCGCGCGAATGACCCTGGCGGTCTACCGGGAGGTCATGGGGCCGTGACGCCTCCCTTCCCGCGAGGGCGCCCCGGATGAAACAGGTCCTGCTGTCCATCAATAATTATTTTTACATGCGGGGGGGCGCGGAAGCCGTGTTTCTGCGCCATAATGCGCTGTTCGGCGAGGCCGGCTGGGAGGTCATACCCTTCGCCATGCGCCATGAGAACAATCTGCCCTCGCCGTGGGCGCGCTATTTCGTCCAGGAGATCGAGTTCGGGCAGGACTATTCCCTCATGGAGAAACTGGCCAGGGCGCCCAGGATCATCTATTCCCTGGAGGCCAGGCGCAATGTGCGCCGCCTCATCGCGGAGCGGCGGCCCGCCATTGCCCATGCCCACAATGTCTATCACCATATCTCCCCTTCCATCTTTGGTGTCTTGAAGCAGGCGGGCATTCCCGTCCTGCTGACCCTGCACGATCTCAAGATCGCCTGTCCCGCCTACCAGATGCTGGCTCATGATGGAGTGTGCGAGCGCTGCAAGAACGGCCGCCTGAGCAATGTGGTCCGGCATCGTTGCATCAAGGGATCCCTGCCCCTGAGCACGCTGATCTTCCTGGAATCATGGGTGCACCGGCGGCTGGGCTGCTATACCCGCAACGTGTCCCACTTCATCGTGCCCAGCAGGTTCTACCGCGAGAAGCTGGTGGAATGGGGCATGGACCGCGAACGTATCGCATATATTCCCAATTTCGCCGATGTGGAGGCCTTCCCTCCCGGCGGCCGTCCCGGGCGGCGTTTTGTGTACTTTGGCCGCCTGTCGCCGGAAAAGGGCATTGCCACCCTGATCGAGGCCGCGGCGCTGGCGGGCGTGCCGTTGACCATCGTGGGCAGCGGCGCCCAGGAGGCCGGGCTGCGCGCCCTTGCCGGGCGGCTGCGGGCCGACGTGCGTTTCGCCGGCTACCGCAAGGGGAGGGAGCTGCATGACCTGGTCCATGACAGCCGCGCGGTGGTGCTGCCGTCCGAATGGTACGAGAACGCCCCCATGAGCATCCTGGAGGCTTATGCCCTGACACGTCCCGTCATCGGCGCGGATATCGGCGGCATACCCGAGATGATCCGCCGCGGGGAAACCGGGGAAATCTTCACGCCGGGCGATGTCCATGGCCTGGCTGCGGTCCTGACCCGCTTCTCACGCATGGCGGACGCGGATATCGTGTCCATGGGACGCGAGGGCAGGGCCTGGGTCGGGGAGTCCTTTTCCGCCGCCCGCTACCGGGACCGGGTGTCGGCGCTTTACGCCCGCTTTCTCCCGTCTCCCTGAATTCAATCCCGTCCACATGGCGTTCAGGACGCCGATCCGGGATGTCAAATAAATGACATCTCGCGTAACGTGAAAAATATCTCTTTGTAATCATTGTATTTTTGTTTCAATGGTTGTGCTGGCATGCCTATTGCTATGACGAGTTAAGGTTATTTCTTTCAGCCATAGCATAGGAAGGGGTCGAAGATGGCCATTGACGATCAGATCGATGATGACGAGGCGGAAGCACAAGCCAAGCCCAAGAAAAAATCCAATTTGCTGGTAATCATTCTCAGCGTGGTTTCCGTCCTGCTGTTGCTGGTGGTGAGCGTCGGCGCGACATTGATTTTCACCGGCGCGCTCAGTGGCGGTCCACCCGCGCACGAGCAGGTTGACGCCGGTGATGGCGCGGACCCGAAAAAGGAGGAGAAAAAGAAGGCCAAGGGCAAGGATGAAAACGCCAAGCCCCATTACGTCGAGCTGGGTGATCCGCTGATTGTCAATTTCGTGGAGAACAACCAGATACGCTATCTCCAGGTGAAGATGGAAGTCATGACCTATGACGAGACCATGCCCGACAGGATCAAGGAACATCTGCCGCTGATCCGCAACAATCTGCTCATGATGCTCAGCGATCTGGATTATGAAACCATCAGCTCGTTTACCGGCAAGCAGAAAATCAGGGAAGAGGCCCTGGCGGAGGTCCAGAGCATCATGAAGGACCAGCTCGGCGACAAGGTCGTTGAAGAGTTGTATTTCACCAGTTTCGTAATGCAATAAGCGCAAGCATATGTCTGGAAGCGATCTCCTTACCCAGGACGAAATCGATGCGCTGCTCCACGGCGTCACCAATGGCGATGTCGAGACAGAGGCGGAGGATCATGGCGATGACGGCGACGCCATCAGTTATGACTTCAACAGCCAGGACCGCATCGTCCGCGGGCGCCTGCCGACTCTGGAGATGATCAATGAGCGTTTTGCCCGCTACCTGAGAATCACCTTCTTCAACATGCTGCGGCGCACCGCGGAGATATCCACCAGCGGCGTGCAGATGCTCAAATTTGCGGAATACGTGCACAGCCTGTTTGTCCCCGCCAGCCTCAATCTGGTACGTTTCCAGCCCTTGCGCGGCACGGGACTGGTGGTCTTCGACCCCAAGCTGGTGTTCACCATCGTCGACAATTTTTTCGGTGGGGAAGGGCGTTTTCACGCCAAGATCGAGGGGCGTGAGTTCACTCCTACCGAGCAGCGCATCATCCGCCTGGTGCTGGACGAGGCCTTCGCCAACATGAAGGAGGCGTGGAGCCCCGTCATGGAGATCACGCCCGAGTACCAGAGCATGGAGGTGAATCCCAACTTCGCCAATATCGTCAGCCCCAGCGAGGTGGTGGTGGTGTCCTCCTTCCACATCGAGCTGGAGGGCGGCAGCGGCGACCTGCACATCACCATGCCCTATTCCATGATCGAGCCCATTCGCGACCTGCTCGACGCCGGCATGCAGAGCGACCGCGTCGACAATGACGAGCGCTGGGTGGTCGCCCTGCGCGAGGAATTGATGATGGCCGAGCTGGAGATCCGCAGCACCCTGCTGGAGACGACTCTGTCCGTCAGGGAAGTCAACGAACTCAAGGAAGGGGACATCATACCGGTGGAGATTCCGGAATACGTCGTGGCGCGCATCGAGGATATTCCGGTGTTCCGCGGCAAGTTCGGGGTTTCCAACGGCAAGTGCGCCATCAAGGTCACGGAAAAAATCGGCAGTACAGCCGTGAGAAGCAAACAAATGGTAGTTGCATCAGGAGAAGGCCCATGAGTGAAGACATCGAAAACAGCGAAGCGGGGAGCGACGCCGACTGGGGCGCCGCATTGGCGGAACAGGCCGCGAGCGAAGCGGCGGCCTCGCCTGAACAGAGCGCCTCCGCATCCCAGGAGGATTATGTCAAGGCGGATTTTCAGAACCTCGAGGACGAGTCCCGGGGCGACAGCCTCGCCGATGCCAACCTCGACATGATCCTAGACATCCCGGTGACCGTCGCCGTGGAGATCGGGCGCAGCAAGGTCACCATCAACAACCTGCTCAAGCTCAATCAGGGATCGGTGGTGGAGCTGGACAGGCTGGCCGGGGAACCCATGGACGTCAATGTCAATGGCACCCTTATCGCCCATGGCGAAGTGGTGGTGGTGAACGAGAAATTCGGCATCCGCCTCACCGATATCATCAGTCCCGCGGAACGGGTCAAGAAGCTCAAGTGAGCGCATAGGGGAGGATCCTCAATGGAAGCGCAGGCCGCGTCGGTTTCCCAGATCATGCAGATCATCACCAGTCTGCTTCTGGTGGTGGGCATCATTTTCGCCGGCGCCTGGTTCTTCCGCCGCTATGGCCGCCTGCACGGCATGCTGAACGACGATATGAAGGTGGTGGCGGGCATCTCGGTGGGCCAGCGCGAGAAGGTCATCATCCTGCAGGCGGGGGAGACCCAGATCATGCTGGGCGTGTCGCCCGGCCGGATCCAGGCCCTGCACGTGTTCGACGAGCCCGTCATCGAGCGGGCAAAAGAGGGAGAGGCGGAGGATGCCGGGGAATCGGGGTTCTCCGCCTATCTGAAAAAGGAAATCAAGAACAAGATACGCCCATGAAGACCATCTTTGCCATTTTTCTTCTTGTCGTACTGCCCGCGGGCGCCGTCTCCGCGGACCAGGGACTGACGGCGCTGACCGTCACCGGAGGGGAAAACGGGGAGCAGACCTATTCCCTGAGTATCCAGATCCTGTTGTTGATGACCGTACTGACGCTGCTGCCGGCGGCATTGATGATGATGACTTCCTTTACCCGCATCATCATTGTTCTGGCCATCCTCAGGCAGGCCCTGGGCACGGCGCAGACCCCGACCACCCAGACACTCATCGGCCTGGCGCTCTTCCTGACCATTTTCATCATGATGCCGGTCTTCAGCGATGTCTACAGCAACGCCCTGGAGCCCTACATGGATGAGAAGATTTCCGCCGAGGAGGCCATGCAGACCGCGGTGACGCCCTTCCGCACTTTCATGCTTTCGCAGACCAGGGAGAGCGACATCACCATGTTCTCGGAGATCAGCGGCGGAGAGGAGATCGCGTCCCCGGAGGATGTTCCCTTCTCCCTGCTGGTGCCGGCCTTCGTCACCAGCGAGCTGAAGACGGCGTTCCAGATCGGCTTCCTGATCTTCATCCCCTTCCTGATCATCGACCTGGTGGTGGCCAGCGTCCTTATGTCCATGGGCATGATGATGCTATCCCCCCTGATCATCTCGCTGCCCTTCAAGATCATGCTTTTCGTGCTGGTGGATGGCTGGTCCCTGATCATGGGCACGCTGGCATCGAGTTTCTACGCCTAGGGAGCATCCGCCATGACCCCTGAATCAGTCGTCACCATTGGCCAGAATGCCATCTATATCACCGTGTTGATCATTTCCCTGCTGTTGCTGCCCGCGCTGGGCGTCGGCCTGCTGATCAGCATGTTCCAGGCCGCCACGCAGATCAACGAACAGACCTTGAGCTTCATACCCAAGCTGCTCGTCATGTTCGCCGTCATGATATTCGGGGGCTCGTGGATCGTGCAGACCGTGGTCAACTATACCACGCGGCTTTTCGAAGAAATTCCGCTGCTGATCGGATGACCGCAGGGGAATCCCGGCAGTGACCATCAACAGCGAAGCGCTCATCACTCTGCTGGCCAGTTATCTCTATCCCTTCGCGCGCATCTCCGCCATCGTGGCGGTGGCTCCGATTTTTGGCACCCGCATCGTGCCCGCGCGCGTCAAGATCGGGCTGATCCTGGCCCTGACCATCATTGTAGTGCCATTGCTGCCACCCGCGGATTTCATCGAGCCATTCAGCCTGCATGGCATCTTGAACGTCATGACCCAGATCCTGGTGGGCGTGATGTTGGGATTCATGCTGCGCATGGTCTTCAGCGCCGTGGAATCGGGAGGCCAGGTGATCGGCATGACCATGGGGCTGGGTTTTGCGCAGATGAACGACCCGGCCAACGGCGTTATCGTGCCGGTGATCAGCCAGTTTTACGTGGTGCTGGCCACTCTTGTCTTCCTGGCGCTGAACGGGCACCTCATCCTGATCGAGGTGCTGGTGGACAGCTTCCGAACAATTCCCATCGATGTGCTGAATGTGGGCACCACGGGCATCTGGGAGCTGCTTTCCTGGGCGGCGTGGATTTTCAAGGGTGCGGTCCTCATCGCCCTGCCGACGGTCACGGCGCTGCTGCTGGTCAATATTTCCTTTGGCGTCATGATGCGCGCCGCCCCGCAGCTCAATATCTTTGCCGTGGGATTCCCGGTGACGCTGACGCTCGGTTTCGTTTTCATGCTGGTTTCCCTGCCGGTATTCGTGCCGCAGTTTTCCAGCATCCTCGACAATGCATTCCTCTCCCTGGGCAGGATCATGCAAGGAGGCTGAGGCGTGGCAGAGGACAAGGCGCAGGAAAAAACCGAACAACCGACCACCAAGAAGCGCGCGGACGCGCGCGACAAGGGACAGGTTCCGCGCTCGCGCGAGTTGACCACCATGGCGGTACTGCTGGCCGCGTCCGGCGCCATGCTGCTGATGGGCGACAACATGATAGACGGAATCCTCGATATCATGCGCGGCACCCTGGCCGTCGACCGCGCCACCGTCATGGATACCAATGCCCTGGTGCCGGGCTTTCTTGGCGCGGTCAAGGACGCCCTGCTGGTCTTCACGCCCTTTATCATGATTCTGCTCGTCATGGCCGTGCTGTCGCCCATGGCGCTGAGCGGCTGGTCGTTCAGCATGAAGGCCATGGCTTTCAAATGGAGCAAGATGGATCCCGTCAAGGGGATGGGGCGCATCTTTTCCGCCAAGGGGCTGATGGAACTGGTCAAGGCGCTGGCCAAATTCTCCATCGTGTTGATCGTTGCCCTGCTTTTCCTGTGGAACAACGTGGACGCGTTGCTGGCCCTGGGCAGCCAGTCCGTCATGACGGCGCTTGCCGATGCGGGACGGCTCCTGGCCTGGGCGTTCCTGCTGCTCAGCTGCGCCATGATTCTCATCGCCGCGGTGGACGTTCCCTTTCAATTGTGGGACTTCACCCGCCAGTTGAAGATGACGCGCCAGGAGGTGAAGGACGAATTCAAGGAGACGGACGGCAGCCCGGAACTGAAACGCCGGGTGCGCGAGGTGCAGCGCGAGATCTCCCAGCGGCGCATGATGGACGAGGTGCCCGCGGCCGACGTGGTGATCACCAATCCCACCCACTATGCCGTGGCCCTGCGCTATGACCAGGAAACCATGTCGGCGCCCGTGGTGGTGGCCAAGGGCAAGGACATGATCGCCCTGCGCATCCGCACGCTGGCCCTGGAACACAACGTGCCCATCGTCTCCGCGCCGCCCCTGTCGCGCGCCCTGTTCCATACCACCGAACTGGAGGACGAAATACCGGCAGGCCTCTTTCTCGCCGTGGCGCAGGTGCTGGCCTATGCCTACCAGTTGCGGGGCAAGGCCTGGCGCGGCGAGGACGAAGTGCCGGCCATGGATGATCTCGACATACCCGAAGACATGAGATACGACTCCTGACCGATGATACCAAGAAGTTCGAGGACAGACTGATGGCAAACGCGAATGTACTCACCAATTTCAACATGCCGGCGAAGAGCGCCATGCTGGGCGCGCCCCTGTTGCTGATGGCAATCCTCGCCATGCTCGTTGTCCCCTTGCCGCCCATGGTGCTGGACATCGCCTTTACCTTCAATATCGCCCTGGCGATGATTGTCGTGCTGGCGACCGTCTATTCCCGCCGGCCCCTCGATTTCTCCACCTTTCCCACTGTGCTCCTGCTGGCCACCCTCATGCGCCTGGCGCTCAATATCGCCTCCACCCGCGTGGTGCTCCTGGAGGGCCATACGGGCACCGCGGCCGCGGGCAACGTCATCGAGGCTTTCGGCGAGTTCGTCATTGGCGGCAACTACGCCGTCGGCCTGGTGGTGTTCGCCATCCTGGTCATCATCAATTTCGTCGTGGTCACCAAGGGCGCGGGACGCATCTCGGAAGTCAGCGCGCGCTTCACCCTCGACGCCATGCCCGGCAAGCAAATGGCCATCGACGCCGACCTCAACGCCGGCATCATCGACCAGGAAGAGGCCAAGCAGCGGCGCGCCGAGGTGGTGGCCGAGGCCGATTTCTACGGGTCCATGGACGGTGCCAGCAAATTCGTGCGTGGCGACGCCATTGCCGGCATCCTCATTCTGTTCATCAATATCATCGGCGGGCTGTCCATCGGTCTCATGCAGCATGACATGGCCTTCTCCGAGGCAATGAGAAATTACACCCTTCTCACCATCGGCGACGGCCTGGTGGCGCAACTGCCCTCCCTGGTGCTGTCGACGGCCGCGGCCATCATGGTGACCCGCGTCTCCAGCGATCAGGACATGGGCGGCCACATCACCAGCCAGTTGCTGGACCATCCCCGCACCCTCGGGGTGACCAGCGCCATCCTGGGCGTCCTGGGACTGATGCCCGGCATGCCCAATGCCGTGTTTCTCGGCCTCGCCGCGGTATCCGGCCTCGGCGCCTTTTTCATCGCCCAGAGCCGGCGGAAACAGGAGGACGAGACCAGGGCGCTGGAGGCGCCGCCCGAGGAAGAGAAGCCCGCCGAGCCCAAGGAGCTGAGCTGGGACGACGTGGCGCCCGTGGACACCGTGGGGCTGGAAGTGGGATACAAGCTCATTCCCCTGGTGGACAGGAATCAGGGCGGCCAGCTCATGGCGCGCATCAAAGGCGTGCGCAAGAAACTGACCCAGGAACTGGGTTTCCTGATCCCGTCGGTTCATATCCGGGACAATCTGGAGCTGTCCCCCAGCGTCTACCGCCTCACCCTGATGGGCGTGACCGTGGGAGAGGGCGAGATCTACCCGGAGCGTGAACTGGCCATCAATCCTGGCCAGGTGTTCGGCACCCTGTCCGGCATAGCCACCAAGGATCCCGCGTTCGGAATGGACGCCGTGTGGATCGAGCCCAACCAGAGGGATCAGGCGCAGACCATGGGCTATACCGTCGTCGACGCCACCACGGTCATTGCCACCCATCTCAGCCATGAGCTGCAGACCCATGCCCACGAACTGCTGGGCCGCGAGGAAGTGCAGCAGCTTCTCGACAATCTTGCCAAGTCCAGTCCCAAGCTGGTGGAGGGGCTGGTGCCCGACACCCTGCCCCTGGGCGTGGTGCACAAAGTGATGCGCAACCTGCTGGAAGAAAAGATTCCCCTCAAGGATATGCGCACCATCGCGGAATGCCTGGCCACGGAGGCCAGCCAGAGTCAAGATCCCGGCGTTTTGACCGCCAAGCTGCGCGTCGCCCTGGGCAGGATGATCGTACAGAATATCAATGGCATAGAGAGGGAAATGCCCGTCATCACTCTCGATCAGGGCCTGGAACGCTTATTGCAAGAGAGTATGCAGCCTGGCGCGAGCGCCGGGCTGGGAATCGAGCCTGGACTTGCGGAGCGCATTCATCAGTCGCTGGCGCAGGCCGCGCAGAACCAGGAACTGGCGAATCAACCGGCGGTGTTGCTGGTTTCATCCGCCCTGCGCCCGATGATGGCGCGTTTTGTGAAACACTCGATTCCAGCGCTGCATGTTCTGTCGTATGAAGAGATACCCGACAGCAAGCAGATAAAGATTGTTGCCTGCATCGGCAGGAATGAGGCATAGGGCCGGTATCCGGAGCCAACGCCGTATAACGGAACGGGAAAAGCTGCAATGAACATCAAACGATATTTTGCCCCGACCATCCGTCAGGCCATCAACAAGGTCCGCGAGGAACAGGGGCCGGATGCCGTGATCCTTTCGAATCAGCGTGTCAACGGCGGGGTGGAGATCGTCGCCGCTATCGATTTCGACGAAACCATGCTGGAGCAGGACGGATCCAGGCAGACTGAGCTTTCCACTCCCGATGCAGAGAATTCCGGCGGGAAGACCGCGCGGGCCGCCAGCCGGCCCGCCGCGCCGCGCGATGAGAATTACTGGAGCCAGGAACCCACGCTTCTGGAAATGCGCAGCGAGTTGCAGAGCCTGCGCTTCATGCTTGAAAACCAGCTCTCCGGACTTGCCTGGGGTGACATGGCCAGGCGCAATCCGCGGCGCGCCGAACTCGTGCAGCGCCTCATGAAAATGGGCATCGGATCCTCCCTGTGCAAGGAAATTTCGGGCATGCTGCATGAAGACCACGACATGGACGGCCTGTGGCGCCAGGCCATGAAGGTGCTGGCGCGGAAAATTCTCGTTTCCCGTTGCGATATTCTCGACCAGGGTGGCGTCGTGGCGCTCGTCGGACCGACGGGGGTCGGCAAGACCACCACCGCCGCCAAGATCGCCGCCCGTTACGCCCTGCGTTACGGAAGCCGTCACGTGGCGCTCGTGACCATCGACAACTACCGGGTGGGGGCCCACGAACAGTTGCGCACCTATGGCCGGATTCTGGATGTGCCGGTGAAGGTGGCGGACAGCCGCGAGGGACTGGCCAAGGTGCTGGAAGACCTGGTGGACCGCAGCCTGGTCATCATCGATACGGCGGGCATGGGACAGCACGACGAGAACCTAAGACAGCAGAAAGGCATTCTGGACAGCAAAACGATAACCATAAGAAAGGTATTGCTCCTTTCCGCAACAACCCGATTGTCAGGTATGGAGGACGTAGTGCAGGCATTCAACGTATTTGAACCCGATGGATGTATCTTGACCAAGCTGGACGAGGCCACCAGCATAGGCGGCGCTTTCAGCGCCTCGATCAGGCACCAGCTGCCCATCACCTATGTCTGTGACGGTCAGCGCGTCCCCGAGGACATCCATGTGGCGCGGCCCCATACCCTGGTGGAGCGTGGCGTGGAAATCATGGAGCGTGCCGGCACGGTGCTGGATGAGGATCTGGCGCAGATGAATTATGGAAAGGAAGTCGCCAATGCTTACTTCTGAGTTGAGCGGCGGACAGGCCAGCGGCCTGCGCAACATGGCTCAGCCCACCCCCGTGCGGGTGATCTCGGTCACCAGCGGAAAGGGGGGCGTCGGCAAGACCAATACCACGGCCAACATGGCCATATCCCTGGCGCAGCAGGGCAACGACGTGCTGTTGCTGGATGCCGACCTGGGGCTCGCCAACGTGGATGTCCTGCTGGGCATTCAGGCTACCAGCAATCTGTCCCATGTCATCAGCGGGGAGCGCTCCCTGGAAGAGATCATGGTGCGCGGTCCGGAAGGGATTCGTATCATACCGGCCTCTTCCGGCGTCAAGGACATGGTGCAGCTCAATCATGCCGAGCATGCGGGCGTGATCCGTGCCTTCAGCGAACTGAGTTTCAATCCGGACATCCTCCTCATCGACACCGCCGCCGGGATTACGGACAGCGTGGTCACCTTCGTCAAGGCGTCCCATGAGGTCATCGTCGTGGTGTGCGACGAGCCGGCTTCCATTACCGATGCCTACGCCATGATCAAGCTTCTCAGCAGGGAGCACGACATCCACCGCTTCCGGGTGCTGGCCAACATGGTGCACAGCGCGCAGGAGGGAATGGATCTGTACAAGAAACTGCTCAAGGTCACCGACCGCTTCCTGGATGTGGCGCTCAATTACATCGGCGCGGTTCCCTACGATGACTATCTCAAAAAGGCCATCAAGAAGCAGAGAGCGGTGGTGGATGCCTATCCGCGCTGCAAGGCGTCCATGGCCTTCAAGAAGATCGCCCAGAAGTCGGCGCAGTGGCCTGTTCCCCGCACCGCGAGCGGAGGTATCGAATTTTTTGTTGAGAGACTCTTCAGGAATTCCAACGAGAAAGTGGCAACAGTATATGAATAACGTGGCTATGTATTCCTCTCAGAAGCAAGATGACAATGAACTGGCGCAACTGGTGGATCAGTACGCTCCACTGGTCAAGCGCATCGCCTACCACATCATGAGCAGGCTGCCCCCGAGCGTGCAGGTGGACGATCTGATGCAGGCGGGCATGATCGGCCTGATCGAGGCCGCGCGCAACTACGATTCGGGGCAGGGCGCCAGTTTCGAAACCTATGCCGGCATCCGCATACGAGGCGCCATGCTGGACGAGATCAGGAAGGGCGACTGGGCGCCGCGTTCGGTTCACCGCAAGGCCCGCCAGGTTGCGGAGGCGGTGCGCGCGATAGAGAACGAAACCGGCAGGGATGCGCGCGATCACGAGGTCGCGGAGCTGCTCGATATGTCTCTGGAGGAATATCACAAGACCCTCCAGGACGCCAGCGGCTGCCGCCTGTTGAGTTTCGAGGACATGGGGCACGGAGAGGAGTCCATTGAGTCGCGCATTGACAAGGGTATCTCCGGTCCCTTCGAGGGGGTACAGAAGGAAGACAACAAGCGCTGCCTGGCGGCGGCCATTGACGGCCTGCCGGAGCGGGAGCGCCTGGTGTTGACGCTCTATTATGTCGAGGATCTCAATCTGCGTGAAATCGGGGCAGTGATTGGCGTCAGTGAATCCAGGGTAAGCCAGATTCACAGCCAGGCACTGATCAGATTACAGTCACGGCTTGGTCATCTGGTTTCGGATGACTGACCCGGTAATTGGAGGTAGCTTTGGACAAGAACATGAAAATCCTGATCGTCGATGATTTTTCCACCATGCGGAGAATCATCAAGAACCTGCTGCGTGACCTGGGATTCAACAATACCAGCGAGGCGGACGATGGCAATACGGCCCTGCCCATGCTCAAGGGGGGCGGTTACGATTTTCTCATATCGGACTGGAACATGCCCGGCATGCAGGGAATCGACCTGCTGAAGGCGGTGCGCGCCGATGCCGAACTCTCCTCCCTGCCAGTCTTGCTGGTTACCGCCGAATCCAAGAAGGAACAGATCATCGAGGCGGCCCAGGCGGGCGTCAACGGCTATATCGTCAAACCTTTCAACGCCGCGACCTTGAAGGAGAAGATCGAGAAAATCTTCGAGAGGATAGAGGCGGGCAAGAACCAATAAGAACAGGGTGGCCTTCCATGAGCAACGGTATCCTGAACAATGAACAATGCCTGCGGCAGGCACGCGAGCTGGTCGGCTTCCTGGAGGCCGGGGATCGCGAAGGGGCGGAGAAGGCGCTGGGAGGCCTGACACGGATTCACGAAACCGAGGTCTATCAGGAACTGGGCAAGCTCACCCGCGAGCTGCACAGCACCCTGTGCGGCATCGAGATAGACGACCGCATGGCGGATCTGGCTCATCACGAGATTCCGGACGCCAAGGAACGCCTCAACTATGTTATCGAGATGACCGACCGGGCCGCCCACAAGACCCTGGGCGCGGTGGAGAAGGCCATTCCCATATGCGATGAAATCGTCGCCAGCACCAGCGACATCCGTGATAAATGGAAAAAATTCGTATCGCGTGACATGAACGCTGATGAGTTCCGCGCCATGGCGCGCGAGATTGGAAGCTATCTGGATGCTTCCTCGGATCAGACCGGCCTGTTGCGCGAATCCCTCAACGATATCCTGA
>Ga0256830_1001874_pt1 | contig 14453 bp, 13 predicted proteins | sample 128326metaG_FD_190537 | JGI IMG/M metagenome (GOLD analysis project Ga0256830, IMG submission 190537) | Hydrothermal vent microbial communities from Lau Basin, Pacific Ocean - 128-326 | ecosystem: Environmental > Aquatic > Marine > Hydrothermal vents | place: Pacific Ocean: Lau Basin | collected... | reverse complement strand
GAGGACGTGCGGATCTCCGAGACGATCCTGGCCCGGCTCACCGAGGCCTACCGGAAGATCCGCAATACCTTCCGTTTCGCCCTCGGCAACCTGCACGACTTTGACCCGGCGCGCGACGCCTTGCCCGCCGCCGAGCTGCATGAATTCGACCAGTGGATCCTGTTCCGGGCCGAGGAGATCACCCGCCGCTGCCGGGGCTGGTACGACGAGTTCGCCTTCCACCGCGTCTACCAGGCGCTCTACAACTTCGCCGTCACCGATTTGAGCTCGCTCTACTTCGACGTTCTCAAGGACCGGCTCTACACGGCGGCTCCCGCTTCCCCGGCCCGGCGCAGCGCGCAGACCGCCATCCACCGGCTCACCTGGGCGCTGGTGCGGCTGCTGGCGCCGCTGATGAGCTTCACCATGGAAGAAGTCTGGGCGCATCTGGCGCGGCCGGCCGGGGCGCCGGACAGCGTCCACATCGCGCTGTTTCCCGACCCCGAAGAGCTGACCGCCGGGCTCGGCCCGGAGCACCGCGAGCGCGCCCGGAACTGGGACCGGCTGGTCGAGGTCCGCGACGTCGTGCTGAAGAGCCTCGAGGCCGCCCGCTCGGCCAAGGTTATCGGCGCTCCGCTCGAGGCGAAGGTCCACCTGAAGGCCAGCGGCGATCTCTACGAGCTGCTCGACCGTTACGAGCGGGATCTGCCGGAGCTGTTCATCGTCTCCGAGGTTTCCATGGAGGGCGAAGCCGACACCGAGCTGGCCGTCCATGTCGAGCGCGCCTCCGGGCGCAAGTGCCCCCGCTGCTGGAAGTACCGCGAGGACGTCGGCACGCATCCGGCGGTGCCCGACGTTTGCGGCGCCTGCGCCGAGGCGGTGCTCGAGACGGTGCAGGCCGGGAGCTGACATGCACTCCCGCCTCACTGCCTTCGGTCTGTCGGCGGCGGTCGTCGCCCTGGACCGCGTTACCAAGCTGTGGGTCGAGGCGGCGATCAGCCCCTACGAGGCGATTCCGGTGATTCCGGGCTTTTTCGACCTCATCTACACCCGCAACCGCGGCATCGCCTTCGGGCTCTTCGCCGACGCCCAGGGTCATCTTCGGCCCGTCCTTCTGATCGGCGTGGCCTTGGTAGTACTGTGCGCCGTGGCGGTGCTGATCTGGAGGCTTCCCCCGCGGCCCGATCCGCAGCACCGCTGGCTGCCGGCGGCTCTGGGGCTCATCTTCGGCGGAGCGGCGGGGAATCTCTACGACCGTATCGTTCACGGCAGCGTCACCGATTTCCTGGACGTCTACATCGGCGATTGGCACTGGCCCGCCTTCAACGTGGCCGACAGCGCCATCACCACGGGGGCGCTGCTGCTGTTGCTGGAGTCGGTCGTGCGCACCCACGGGCCGGAGCACTCTTAGCATGTTTCCGAAGCTGATCAGCCTCGACGGTTTCTTCCTGCCGACCTATGGCGTGCTCGTGGCGCTCGGCTTCCTGGCCGCCCTCTGGATCGCCCGGCGGCTGTCGCTCAAGGCGGGTCTCGACCCCGAGGCGGTCACCAACCTGGGCGTCTACTGCGCCGTGGCCGGGCTGTTGGGGGCGAAGCTCATGATGCTCGTCTTCGACTGGTCTTACTACGCGCAGCATCCCGCCGAGATCTTCACCCTGCGGACGCTGCAAGCCGGCGGCGTCTTCCAGGGCGGGCTGATCGCGGCGCTGCTGACGGCCGCCGTCTATACGAAGAAGCAGAACCTGCCCCGGCTCGCCACCGCCGACGTCTTCGCTCCGGGCGTCGCCTTGGGGCACGGCATCGGGCGCCTGGGCTGTTTCGCCGCCGGCTGCTGCTGGGGCGTCGAGACGCGGCTGCCCTGGGCCGTCACCTTCACCCGCCAGGAGGCCCATGAACTGGTGGGCGTGCCGCTCGGCAGGCCGCTGCACCCCACGCAGCTCTACGAGTCCGCCGCCGAGTTTCTCATCTTCGCCGTGCTCTACCGGCGCTTCCAGCGGCCGCACCGGGAAGGGGCCATCATCGGGATGTACCTGGCGCTTTACGGCGGCGTCCGCTTCCTGGTCGAGTTCGTCCGCTACCACCAGCAGCCCAACCCGTTCGGCGGACCGCTGTCGGCCACCCAGTGGCTGGCCCTGCTGCTGGGAGCCGTCGGACTTTATCTTTGGCTGCGGGGCGGACCGGACGTCAGTTCTCCACTTCGTAAGGGATCGAACCGATGATCGGTTTGCCCTCGTAGCGCCCGGCGATGAAAGGCGTGAAGAAGCGGAATGGGTAACGGGTAAGTGTAATGACGATGCGGTCTGCGTTGGTTCCGGCATCCCGGCGCTCTACGGTTACGTTGTCGGCCGTCAGACCGAATAGGCCTGCCGGCGGAGGATCCTCGTTGCCGGGGACGGTGGGCTGACTGTAAAGCACCATGTTGCGGATGGCGTCAGCGTCAAACGGTCGAACGGCCCCCCACCGCAACGCTGCACGCGTCCGCTCGACGAGCGTCTGATGCACGAACAATACCTGGCCCACGTCGAGGATGCCGATCAGCAAGGTTAGAAAAACGAGGGTCACGAGCACCGATTCAAGTAACGACTGGCCCCGGCACCGTTTCCTTTTCTGCCATGAGATTCCGCGCATGACTCACTCCGGATCAAATCGTCCCACGTACGGCATCGTCACTGTGGGCTTCGTGTTGAAGTCCAGGAGACGAAACACGGCGTTAGCTTGGTAGTCATCCACTCCTACAGTCACCTTTCTGGGCAATCCATCGACAAAGGTCACATCGACTGTGACATGTTCGGGGGCTAAGCCCGGCACCACGGGCGTGTCGCCTCCGTTCGGATCACCGTAGACCACCATATTTCGGACCGTCGATAGATAGTTGTCCGAAGGTGTCTCCGACGGCGAATCATAAGTGCGGAGAGAGGCGTAACGAGCCCCTGCGCGGACCGCCGTTTCGAGAGTGTTGTAGATATAAAACGCGTAACCGAATTGGAATGTCCCCGCCAGAACCGGGAACAGCATGGCAAAGGCTAGCGCGAACTCGATCATCGCGTTCCCACGGCGGTCTTCACGGAGCTGTCTTCTGGGCGCAGCGCTCATCTTACCAACCTCACAACGTAGAAGCCCGGCGTAGACGCGGCGCCTTTCCGGTCGCTGCCCAGTACTCCCGAGCCGATGTACTCAGCGCAGAATGGCTGGATGCCGCTCTGCTGGTACTCGCTCACCGGCAGCAAGAAGAAAGAGGCGAACTGGACGATCTGGTAGCCGCGCAGCGGACCTGAGTTGATTGGGCAAATCATGATGCGACGACCGTTACCCTTGCCCTTCATTACGTAGTCATCGTAGGTTGCTGCTGCTTGGTCGGTGTCCTGACGAATTCGCTCCACCAGCGCCCGCTGGATCGTTGACTTTGCTCCGCCCGTCATTTCGACACTCTCCTGGAGTGCCCTTGTATACGTTTGGTAGTCGTAGATGATCGATTTTCGGATTACGTCTGCGCTGGTCTCTTCGATATATCCCCGGTACTCGCTAGGCATCATCTCAGCCATTTCCACGACTCCGTCGACCCGATCCCCAGCGCACACGTTGTCTTTGTCGGGGTTCTTGTTCCCGTACTTGATCACCGAAGGCCACCGAAGCGTGTAGATTCTTCCTCGACGCATACCGTAGTTGTCTTCCGCGCTATCGTTGTGAGCCAGCGGCGAGAACGGGCAGGCGCCTTGCGAGACGCTGGTGAGCTGCACTTGTCCTGCCACAGCCCTTGCTGCGACCGTGCGGGTAGCGCCTTCGGCGACAGTGCGGATAAACGTTATCGGAACGTTCACCTGAGCTTGGACTCGCACAAAACGGTAGTCGACGGCGGTCAAAGGATTTTCCTCCCAAGGCCCGTCTTGAGTCTGAGCGAATTCGATGGTGACGTTTTCGAACGTGCCGTGCCCAAAGTTCCAAGCGTTGCCGGTATCATTGGCGGCGGTGCGCGCGTCGTTCATTCCGTCGAGGGTGCCGTCGAGCTCCAGGGCGGCGGCAATCGCCGCTGCATCGACAAAGGCTTGGGTCTCGTTCTTTGCCACGTAGATCCTGGCAAGGTCGATCGCCAGTCCTGTCATGGCAAGGACGGCGACGGCGGCTAGCCCGGTGGTCAGCAGGATGTATCCTCGCTCTCCGCGTCGGCATACGACTCCTCGCTCTTTTCTCGGCGGCATTGGGCACCTCCGCGTTTATCATCTTGTGTAATGGGGAACCGGAACAATTGGTCGAACGCCTGATTTGACTGTGACCTGAGGTCCAACCTGGCCAACGGAAGTACCGGTACTAAGGCTTGAGTAATTCTAAGGTGTTTGCCTGATCAGCTTTGCCACACGGTAACTGCCTTGGAAGGCAACCCTGAGTCCGGACGCCGCTTGTGGACATCGGCCTGGGTGTTCTGTTCGAAATCATTCGGCGGCGCCACTTCGTTCGGTTACACTTCTATATCCCTAGACCACAGAGCTGCCGGACCTTGTCACAAAGCTCCTCTCCTGTAGCAGCCTGTGGGTAAAATCGGCTGTTGGTTACAAACATATTGAGGGGAAAATGTTCTCATGCGACAATTCCGTATGGCGTGAGGCAGACGGCGACGGCAGAGGGCTTCGCTGTGGATGGAGGGGTCGCGGCTGGAGGTGCGGAGCCGTGATCCCTTCTTCGGGCGGCGGAACACGATCCGGGATCGGAGCGGCTCGGACAACTATGTCGAGCGGCTGTGCCGGAAGTACTACGCGGAGGGGGAGTGGGGCGGCCAGAGAGCGCACCGAGCATCTATTTCCAATGCTTTGTGGTGGGCTGCTTCGAGGGGATCGGGGCTGAGCGCAGCATCTCCTACGGGGTGTGGGACTCGCTGAGTCCGATGGGAGTTTCTGCGGCTGATTTGCGAGGAGGCGACGCTGGACCATTCGACGTTGTCGAAGACCCGGCGGCCGGCGGTTGGCGTCGCACGGGCCGGTGCCGGCCGCCAAGGGCTGAGCGCGGGCCTGGGAGCCGGCCATTACCCCGAGCGCTGCTCTAAGGTAAATTCCTCAGAAAAATTCACTGGAACGACGGATTCGCATCGACGCCGAACCACTCTAATGTAAGAACTGGAGCGCCAGAACACCGCGGCCGACTGCTGCCGAGGTGCCGGTGCATCCACCGGGTGGGTTGGTATGAGCACGACGGTCGTTCCGATTCGGAGGAGAGGGCAGCGGGGCAACGCGATGGTCGAGGCGGCCTTCGTCCTGGTGCCGCTGCTGGCCTTGATCTTCGCGATCATCGACTTCGGCCTCGCCATCTTCGTTCGGAGCACGCTCCAGCATGCCACGCGTGAAGGGGTGCGCTACGCAGTGACGTACCGCACGTTCCAGGGCATGAGCCACGACGAGTCGATCAAGAAGGTGGTGCAGGACTCGGCCATGGGATTTCTGAGCGGTGACGAGGGCCTGCAGAAGATTCAAATCCGCTACTACGACCCGACGACCTTCGCGGAGGTGAGCGACAACTCGCCGGGCAATATCATCGAGGTTTCCGTCGAGAACTACACGTGGGGCTGGCTGGCCCAGTTGATGCGCAGCGCTCCGCCGTTGCAGATCACGACGCGCTCCTCGGACCGTATGGAGGGGCTGCCGCCGGGCCAGAATCCGCCGCCCCGGTAGCCGGCGTAAGGGAGGGAAGCGCAACTGATGAGCGCCAGAGGGAAGCGACAACGAGGCAACACGATCGTCGAGTTCGCCGTGGCGACGATGTTCCTGCTCCCGCTGTTGCTGGGCACGGTCAACGTCGGGATGAATATCAGCCGGAGTATTCAGGTGACCCAGCTCAGCCGCGACGCCGGCCACATGTACGTCCGTTTCGTCGATTTTTCCCAACCGGCGAACCAGGATTTGATCGTGCGCCTAGCAACCGGGCTGGGGATGACGCGTACCGGGGGCAACGCCAAGGTGGTTCTCACCCGCGTGATGAAGATCGGCGCCGAGCAGTGCGCTGCGGGCGGGCTTCAGCTGCAGGACTGCACCAACTATCAGATGCCTGTGATCACCCAGCAGATCATCATCGGCAATCCGGCCCTGAGCCCGAGTGCGTTGGGCGAGCCGCCCTCGAATTTGAAGAACGACAAGGGCGAGATCAGCATGTCGGACTATCTGACCGACGTGCGCACGCGGGCCGTAGGGTTCGACGCGATCCTGACCCTGCAGCCGGGAGAGTTGGCTTACGTCGCCGAAGCCGAGTCCGTCGCGCCCGAGTTCAGTTTTCCCGGCTTTTTTGAACAGACGCGCGTCTACTCGCGGACCATCTATTGAAGCATGCAGCGGCGAGCCGTGGAAAGACTGGATCCGGGACGCGCCAGGGCGCGCGGCCGCCGGGGGCGCAGAGAAGCAGTGAGACGGTCCTGGTGGAATTCGGAGAGGCGGCAAGGATTCGTTTCGTACTAAGTGGGAACTTTTCCGGGAATCCGCAGTTGCCTGGATTCCCGGCGGGAGACACCGCCGTTAGAAAAGTGGTAGACGCTGAGTATCGTCCCCGGGAGGGATGCCTATGAGAGCCGTTACGCGAGGACAAAGCCAGCGCGGCGTCGCGCTGATGATTACCGCATTGTCCACCCTGGTGGTCGTGCCGGTGGTCGGTCTGGCCATCGACGCGGGCTTCCTCTACGCGGTCAAGGCCAAACTGGTGGCGGCCACCGACGCGGCGGCCATCGCCGCCGCCCGATCCCTGTCGAAAGGCTTGACGATGGCCGAGCAGGAGTCTTCGGCCATCGCTCGCGCCCAGGCGTTTTTCAACGCCAATTTTCCCGACGGCTTCTTCAACACGACGAACAAAACAGTGTCGGTTCAAGTCGCCGAAACGGCGTACCGAACGCGCACGGTCTACGTGCAGGGGAACGTTGACGTCGGCCTCTACTTCATGAGAATCTTCGGCTACACTCACTCGACGGTCCGCTCGGCCGGCAAGGCGTCGCGGCGCGACGTCAACGTCATCTTGGTGCTCGACCGATCCGGATCGATGGATATTTCGAATTCGTGCGAGCCGATGAAAGACGCCGCGCGGCTCTTCGTAAACCAGTTCGCCAACGGTCGGGACCGGCTCGGGCTGGTCACCTTCGGCATGAGCTACCTGACGGCCTTTCCGCCGAGCATGAACTTCAAACCGGATCTCGCCGACACGATCACTCAGATCGATTGCTCCGGCGGCACCGGCACGGCCCAGGCGCTGTGGAAAGGCTATGAGCTCCTGCAGGCGATCGATGAACCAGGAACTTTGAACCTCATCGTCTTCTTCTCCGACGGATTGCCCAACGGCATCACGGCGGAGTTCCCGGTCAAGACGGTGTCCGACATCCGCTACGGCCACGGCTGGAGTCCGTACCGTTACACGACCTACCTCTACAACATGGAGCCGAGTCCCTGCCGGGACGCCAACGGCGAACGCTACGACCGGCGGCCCTGGCAGTGGTACCGCACCTATTACGAACCGAACTGGAACCCGTATTGGAATCCGGCGCCCAAGACCGGCGTGCTCGCCGCCCAAGGCAGCGCCACGAAATCCAAAGGCTATACTTACGGGCTCACCTTCATGGAGGCGAACTCGGTCACCGACAACAACGAGAAAATCATCTCGGACAGCAACGGTTGCGACTTCGCCAGCAACGGCTGGAGGGTGCGGCGCGACATCGCCTACATCCCGGATTACGACAAGTACGGCAACAGCACGCGGGGTTATCAGCCGGTCTATACCTTCCCGGCCGGGCACCCATATGCCGGCAAGATCCGCCCGGATCGGCCGATCAGCATCGGCCGGGCTTCGAAGAACGCCGCCGACAACGCCGCCCGCCGAATGCGGAACGATCCGCGCCTCAGCGTCGTCATCTACGCCATCGGTTTGGGCGATCCGAGCGGGTCGGTCACACCACCGGACGACGAGTTCATGATGCGGGTCGCCAACGATCCCGACAGCCCGGCCTACAACCCGAACGAGCCCGAGGGCCTGTACGTGTTCGCGCCGGATTCCGGCCAGCTTGCCCAGGCCTTCTACCGGGTGGCGTCCGAGATCTTGCGGCTGTCCCAGTAATCGCTCGCCATTCGCGGCGTTCCAGGGGAGCCATCGGCGTCTGCTATCCTGATGGTCTCCCCTGGTTCTTATGGCTGAGATCCTGCCTTTCAAACCCTATCGCTACACCTCTCGGGCCGGAGATCCGAGAAAGCTCCTCACCCAGCCCTACGACAAGATCACGCCCGAGATGCAGGAACGATACCTCGCCGCCAGCCCGTACAACTACGCTCACATCACCCTCGATCGGCCACGCCCCGGCGACACCGTCTCCGACAACGTCTACACCCGGGCCGCGGCCCGGCTCCGGGACTGGATCGCCCGAGGCATCCTGGCGCAGGATCCCGAGCCGGCTTTCTACGCCTACTTCCAGGATTTCCAGCTACCCGACAGCGGCGAGCGGGTCACGCGTAAGGGCTTCATCGGGCTCGGCCCGGTGGTGGACTACCGCGAAGGGATCGTCTTTCGCCACGAGCAGACCTTGAGCGGTCCAAAGAAGGACCGCCTGGAGCTGCTGCGCGCCGCCAGGGCCCACACCGGCCAGTTGTTCCTGCTCTACAGTGATCCCGAGTTCGCCGTGGAGGGCCTGATCGAGGAGGCTGCCTCTCGCGAGCCGCTCCTCGAGGTCGAGGACGAGTATGGCGTCGTCCACCGCGTCTGGCGGATCGCCGAGCCGGAGAAAACCGCCGAGATCACGCGCCTGATGGCCGACAAGAAGCTGTTGATCGCCGACGGCCACCATCGCTACGAAACGGCTCTGGCTTACGCCAGGGAGAATCCGGAGTGCGCCGCGGCCCGGCGCGTCATGATGACGCTCGTGAATCTCCATTCCTCGGGGTTGAAGATCCTGGCCACCCACCGGCTGCTCCACGGCCTGCCGGGGTTCGACGCCGGAGAGCTGATCCGCAAGGCCGGCGAGGCCTTCCGGGTCTCCAGAGGCGTCCCCGCTGAAACGCTCCGGGAGCGGCTCGCCGCGCCGGACGCCCGCCTCGTCCGCATCGGCGTCGCCGCCGGCCCCCAGTTGCAGCTGTGGCTCCTCGAGCGGGAGCGGAAGCCGGGCGAACTCGACGTCGCGGCCCTGCACGCCGGCGTTCTGGAAGGCATTCTCGGCATCGGCGAGGAGGCCGTCCGCGAACAGCGCCACATCCTCTACCGGCGCGGACTCAGGACCTCGCTCGAAGAGGTGGAGGCCGGTCGCGTCCAGGCGGCGTTCCTGCTGCCCCCCACGCCCGTCGAGCAGGTGGCCGAGGTCGCCTTTTCCGGCGGCGTGATGCCGCAGAAATCGACGGATTTCTATCCGAAGCTGCTCGACGGCATTACGACGTACGTCATGGAATGAGGCGCGGGTCCGCTGCGGCTCCGCTTCACGGCAGCGGCAGCTTCACCGCCGCGCCGGTGGCCGCCGACCGCTTGGCCGCCTCGAGAATCTCCACGACGTCCACGTTGATATCCAGCGCCACCAGGCCGGTGAGCGGCTTCTTGTTCTTCACCACGTCCACGATGTAGGCCACCGGATCGGCCCGCTCCGGCGGCAGCGGCTCCAGCGGCAGATCTTCTTCGGGGCCGCGCCGCCCGAGGCGCATCTTGACCCCGTTGCGGGTCATGTAGAGGCTGCCCTTCAGCCCGAAGACTTCGAGATCCTGGAAGCTGCGCGGCAGGTCCCAGCTTCCCTCGAAGATGCCTACGCCGCCCTTGTAGGAGAGGATCAACGTCGAGTTGTCTTCCACCTTCGGGAATGTCTCCGGCCGAAGGTGGTTCACGTGGGCGTAGACCTTCTCCGGCTTGCCTAGGTACCAGAGGCTCCAGAGGGCGTTGTAGCAGCCGAAGTCGATCAGCGCTCCGCCGCCGTTCTTGACGGGGTCGGTGAGCCAGGCGAAGAAGTACTTGCTGCGGGGACCGCGGGAGCCCGGCCCGCCGTGGCCGACGATGCCCCGCAGCCGCCAAACGCGGCCGATCGCTCCGGCATCGGCCTTCTGCTTGGCAGCGTAGTTCGACGGCCACCAGGCCATCTGATAGTTGGTCATCACGTGGATGCCGTGCTGCTTCGCCAGCCGCCGGATCCGGCGCGCGTCGGCCAGCGTCGCGGCCAGGGGCTTCTCGAAGATGACGTGGATGCCTTTCGGCGCGCAGGCCCGGACGATCTCCAGGTGCCGGTTGTTCTCGACGAAGGCCCAGACGACGTCCGGCCGGGCCTGGTCGAGCATCCGCCGGTAGTCGTCGTAGAAGAGTTCGTCGCGCACGCCGAGCTTCCGGGCCTCGGCGACGAGTTCGGGATTGCTCTCGGCGACGCCCACCAGCTCGGCCGGCCCGCCGGCGGCCATCGCCTTCAGGTGCCGCCAGACGTGGGAATGGACGAGGCCAGCGACGGCGATGCGCACTTCCGCCGCGGGCAGGGGCGCCGTAACGCTCATCAGCAACAAGAGGCACAACGTTCGCATAGCAGCTCCTCAAACGGTCCGAGTGGTCCGTTTCGAGACTACCACGAGCGAGTGACTGCGGCGGCGCGCCGCCGCGGCGGGCAGTCCCGGCTAAGGTGAATTCCCGGGGGCCGTTAAGGAGTTCCCCCCCTGGGGATTTCAGAGCATTGCGCCGAAGGTGAAAAGGGAAGCACAGTGTGCCGGACAAGCCGGTAAGCCCATTGCACGGAACCGGATAGATCCGCGGGGAGCAGCCATGGGATTCACTGTTGGCGAACAGATCGAGGGCGTGGAATTCGTCAGGCTCCTCAGCGCTTCCGCTCACGGAACGGCATACCTGGTCCGGGACGCGATCACCCAGCGAATGGAGTATCTGAAGGTGATCCCGGCAGCCATCGTCCAGGACCCGGAGGCGATCGAGCGCGTGCTGCGGGAGGCGCGGCTGCATGCCAGTCTGAAACATCCCAACATCGCCCAGTTCTACGCCGCCCGCCGCGTCGGCGGCGAGCTGGTGATGACACGCGAGTGGGTGGAGGGCGATTCGCTGGCGGCGAAGCTGGCATCCGGTCCGCTGGAGCTGGGCCGGGCGGCCGACTACATCAGCCAGACGCTGCTGGCGCTGGACTACGCCCATGCCCAAGGCGTCATTCACCGCAACATCAGCTCCAACAGCATCCGCATCACCGAAAACGGCATCGTCAAGCTCACCGGCTTCGAGTTGGCCCGCGGCGTAACCGACCCGCGGCTCACCCGCACCGGCGTCACCCTGGGCCAGCCCCACTACATGGCCCCGGAGCAGGTCAAGGGCCTCTCCAACGCCGACCATCGCAGCGATCTCTATGCCGTGGGCGTCGTTCTGTTCGAGGCTCTCACGGGCCGGCGCCCCTTCGAGGGGGGCACGGAGTTCGAGATCATGCTGGCTCACGTCGAGCAGCCCGTGCCGCCGCCCAGCCGCTGGAACTCCAGCATCCCGCCGGCCATGGAACTGGTGGTTCTGAAGGCCTTGGCCAAGGAGCCGCACAAACGATTCCAGACGGCGCTCGAGTTCCGCGACGAGCTGATGCGGGCGTTGCGCAACGAGGTGGACCCGCTGGACGCTATCGAGACTCCACCCGCGCCGCCGAAACCCGAACGGGCCGCGCCTTCCGCAGCGCCGCCTTTTCAGTCGGAACCGGGCGCCACGCTGGAGCCGCCGCTCCCATCCTCCCCGGCGTCACCGGCTCGAGTCCGTCCGGGCGCCGGGCCGCAGCCGTCCCGGGAACCGGCCGCCTCGGGCGCGCCCGGAGCCGGCGTCTCCCAGCGGACCGTGCCGATCCAGACTGCAGAGTGGGAGTCCGAGCCCGACAGCGCCATCTCCACTCTGGTGGTGGCGGTTGCCGGCTTCGGGACCGGAACCGTCTTGCTTCTCGCCGGTCTTTGGCTGCTGGGCCGGTGAGCAGCCGCGTTCGGAGACCCCTCGCCGACCCTACGGGGACGGAAGCGCCGCTGCGATTCTTGCCCGGTTCCCTGTCCGCCGCCGGATGGAATCGGCGACAATGGGCGGGAGGAGGTTCGCGACGATGATCCTGCGACTCGCCGCCCTGGCGGCGATCTCCGCTCTCCTGCCGGCGACGGCCGCCAAGGTCCACCAGCGTCTCGCCAGCGCCGCCGAGGTGCTGGAAGAGACGATGAACATGAAGGAGAAGAGCATCCCGCAAGACCTGCTGAACAAGGCCCACTGCGTAGTCGTCATCCCCGGCATGAAAAAGGGCGCCTTCATGTTCGGGGCCAAGTACGGCAAGGGCTTTCTCGTCTGCCGGGGCAAAGGCGGCGTGGGCTGGACGGCACCCGGCGCGGTGCGCATCGAAGGCGGCAGTTTCGGGCTGCAGATCGGCGGCTCGGAAACCGACGTGATCATGCTGGTGATGAACGAGAAGGGCAAGAAGAAGCTGCTGGCGAGCAAGTTCACCATCGGCGGCGACGCCAGCGCCGCCGCCGGGCCGTTGGGCCGGACGGCGGCGGCCCAGACAGACGCCCAGATGCGCGCCGAGATCCTCACCTACTCCCGCTCGCGGGGCGTCTTCGCCGGCATCTCCCTCGACGGCGCCACCCTGCGCGCCGCCGACGACGACAACGCCAAGCTCTACCGCCGGCCCATCACCAATAGAGAGATCATCCTGCAGGGCGTCAAGCCCCCGCCGGAGGCCAAACGGCTTCTGGCGGTCCTCAACCGCTATTCTTCGCGGGAGTCGAAGTGACATAATCTCCCCATACGGCGAATCCTTTGGGTAAGGAGCTGGGAACGATGTTGCGCTGGAGCGTACTGGTTCTGGCGGCGGCCCTTTCCGCTTCCGCCGCCGAGTACCGCATCGAGCCCGCCGAGGGGGCGCGGCTGACGCTCGAGGTTTACAAGACGGGCCTGATGAGCGGCAAGAAACACGTCTTCGTCTACGAGCGCTATCACGGCGAACTCGACTACGATCCGGAACGGCCTGAGAACTCCCGGGTGCGGCTGGTGATCGAGGCCGCCAGCGCCAAGTGCCTCGACGACTGGGTCAAGCCCAAACAACTGAAAGACATCCAAGACTACGCGCTGAACAAAGCGATGCAGGTGCGGCGGTTCCCCGAGCTCGTCTTCGAGTCCGAGCGCATCGAGGCGCTGGAGCAAGGCAAGTTCCGCGTGAGCGGTTCGCTGCGGGTGCGCGGCGTCGCCAAGCCCGTCGCCGTGGACGTCGAGATGCGGCCCGAGGGCGAGAGGCTGCGCTTCACCGGCAAGGCCGTGGTGAATATGAAGGACTACGGCATCAAGCCGCCGAAGGCCGCGCTGGGGATGATCGGTACGAAGCCCAAGATGAACTTCTTCTTCGAACTCGTCGCCCTGCCGAAGGAGAGCTCCTCGTAGCCGCCCCGGCTGGAGTTCACAGCCCAGCCAACGTGGCGCGGCTCCGCTCGAGCTGCGCTTCGTAGTCGGCCAGCTTCTTTCGGATGCCTTCCACCACGTGGGCCGGCGCACGGGAGACGAACTGCTCGTTGGCGAGCTGTTTCTTCGAGTTCGCCACCAGCCGCTCGAGATTGGCGACCTCCTTCTCCAGGCTCTTCTTGAGGGCTTCCACCTTGGCCGCCGGCACGTCCAGCACCAGGTCGAACTCCGGCGTCGAGCGCTTGACGCCCTTTTCCGGAGCCTGCTCCTCGCTGAGCTTCAGGTTGATGCGCGCCAGCCGGCGGATCGCCTCGGCGTGTTCGGCGGCGACGCTGCGGGCCGAATCCCGGGCGTACAGCGTGGCTTCGAGGAACTCGCGGGGCTCGATCTTGAGCTGCGCCCGGAGGTTGCGCGCCGAGACGATGATCTCCTGCAGCAGCTCCATGCGCCGCTCGGCCTCTTCGTCGCTCCACTCCCCTCTGGGCTGCGGGTAAGGCGCTAGGGCGATGGAGCGGGGCCGGGCCTCGGAGCCTTTCGCCATGCGCTGCCACAGCTCTTCGGTGATGAACGGCATGGCCGGGTGCAGCAGCCGCAAGGCGGTTTCGAAGGCGGTGAGCAGGTTCCGCCAGTCGCGGTTGAGCCCGGAGCCTTCTTCCAGCCGCAGCTTCTTCAGCTCCACGTACCAGTCGCAGAACTCGTGCCAGAAGAAGTGCCACAGCGTCTGGGCGGCCTCGTGATAGCGGTAGTTGGCGATGGCCTTGTTCACCTGCTCGGCGCAACGGTTCAGGCGCGAGAAGATCCAGCGGTCCTCGAGCGGCGCTCCCTCCAGCGCCTCGCTCTCCGGGATGTGCGGTTCCACGCCGGCGGCCTGCATCTTGAGGAACAGGAACCGGGCGGCGTTCCAGATCTTGTTGGCGAAGGCCCGGGAGGCGACCATGCGCTCCTCGGTGAGCACGATGTCGGTGCCCGGCGCGGCGCCCTGCAGCAGCGACATGCGCACCGCGTCGGTGCCGTACTTCTCGGTGACCTCGAGCGGATCGATCACGTTGCCCTTGGTCTTCGACATCTTCTGCCGCTCGGCGTCTCGCACCAGCCCGTGGATGTAGACC
>Ga0256830_1001873_pt1 | contig 14454 bp, 14 predicted proteins | sample 128326metaG_FD_190537 | JGI IMG/M metagenome (GOLD analysis project Ga0256830, IMG submission 190537) | Hydrothermal vent microbial communities from Lau Basin, Pacific Ocean - 128-326 | ecosystem: Environmental > Aquatic > Marine > Hydrothermal vents | place: Pacific Ocean: Lau Basin | collected... | reverse complement strand
TCAGTCACCGAGTACGATAGTGACGTGGTCAACAACCCGAGCGAATAATTGAATTCGGAAATCAAATAAAACACGGTGGAGGGCATCGGGCTATCAATACGCTTGGACCCTCTCAGCGATGCGGAAAATTTCAAATTGTATACCCCAAAAGGCCGCCCATGTCGGTAGGACATCGTGCCGGCCATATTCTGACTATCGGTTGACGATATCTGCCCCAGGGCGTCCTCGGTCTCGCTGCGCCCCTTCTGGTACTGGGCGTCCATGTTCAACGAACTCAATCGGTTGATACTTATACCGGAACTCACGTTTGCGGTCAGGCGCTGGTAAACGGAGTTCTGAATCCCGTAATTTCTTGAATCCGAGAAGTTTATCCCGGTATACAGGGAGCCGGCAGTGCCGCGATGATTCCAGCTCAAGCCCGCACTGTGACTCAAACCATAGGCGGCCTCCTCACCCTCGGAAGACTCCGACACAGAGCCCGCCTGCGACATATTGAATGTGCCGGAATCCCGACGCCCAAAGGTCATCGAACGATTCAGGGAATGCCCCAGGTTGAAGGTGTAAGACTGGCTGGTCTCAGTGCTCGCGCCCGTGGCGGCCGAATCAGTGCGGATGGTGGAATTGGATGCACCAATACCGGTCTGCCAGCCATATGAAAAACCGGCAAAACTGATCTGCACAGGCTGGTAACGAAGCGTTACCCTCTGCGAGGTAGTAAGACTCTGCTGCACGCCGGTATCCTGCGAGTTCAGAATCGCGCTGGCATTGAAGTATACGTAGCGCGTCACCCGGTACCCCAGCCCCACCTGTGTCGCAAGTCCCTTGGACTCGCTGGAACTCGCAATCGAACTGGTACTGTTTTGCGACAACCTGACCCCCCCGGAAATGGTCAACAAGCGATGCTCCGGCCGCCAGGAAAACGTACTGGACGCCTGATTGTTTACCGACTCCGCTGAACTGGTGGCCGCCTTGGTAAGCACGTGGGACACCAGGCTGATTACGCCGAACTCCGCAGTCGGCGTGTAGTTGTGGCTCACGCTTGCCACCGTGGAGTCCGTCCCTCCTCGCATGCCCCCGGTAGTTGTCTCGGACTGGGTCGCATTGATCGTCAAGTAATGCCGCGCAAGACGATAGCGGGACTGCAACCCGTAGGTGGTACTGGCGGAAGCGGCCACGGCACCCTCGACATCGGTGGTGTAATACCATAAATCCGATTGCCAGCCATTGCGGGCAAAATATGACTGCCTCAAGGTCAAACGCGTGATGAGAGTGCGCGACTCACCAGACAGCTGGGTGAGATTGAAAAACGATTCCGTCGCGCTATCAGAACGAGAATACAGTAGGCTAAAGGGGAAACGGCTGCGCGGAAAAACCTGAAACGCGAGAGATCCCGTGGTGGAGGATCCGCCCGCACTGGTCGTTTGGGTCTGGGTGTTGCTGGCCGAAAAACCCAACGCCGCAGACGTAGTCACGAACCAGGGCTGCCACACATAACCGGTAGCACGGATTGTAGCGGCATAACTCGTGGTCTCGGATGCCGCCGTATCGGAGGACTGGTAACCGAACGTATAACGAATATCGCCCGAATAATCCAGCGGCACCAGCTCACTGAAACCCGCACGCACCTGAGCCGCCGCCATCCAGAACAACGACACCAGCAATCCCTTGCCAAACAGGCCGAATCCGCTTCTATGCCCCATTTCCAACATCGCGCCGCATGAGTCCTTAACAATCCAGACAACCGGGGAAACCCCGGTTCCCGCCGCCAGATTCCCTTTGTTTATCTTGCCTTTTTATCGTTTATAGCGAACCGCAGACTGGCCATGCCTTGCACATGCCAACCACCGGGAACACTGCACCGAAAACTCGCCCATCACTCAACTGCCGCCATCAGCGCAAAGCATCGGGCACGATCACGGCGACCCACCGCGACAGACAACAGCCCCCTCTGACACAGCCCAACCGATCAACCCAGGATATCGATCAACGCCAGGGCGCATCATTGTAAGTTACGGTGGCCTTCTCGTGCAGACGCTCAACCAGCTCTTGCCAGCGTTTTTGACCCAGCTCTCGCTTGTACAGCCTGGCAGCCCGCTCACGAACGCTCTCGAAACTGTTTAAGGTAGGCTTGGAGCGCTCAAGAAGACGAAATATCCCCACCCCCTCCAGCAGCACCACCGGCGCCGACAGCTCCCCCGGCTCCATCAAGTCAAGCACTTGCTGGGCGGTCGTGCCCAACATGCCCGAATGGATAAACCCCATGTCACCGCCATCGGCGGCGGACTTGTCACTGGAGTGAATGCGGGCCATTTCTGAAAAATCGGCACCATCCTGCAAACGCCGCACAATGTCCGCAGCCTCATCGCTCGCCTGCTGCCAAACCGAGCTGGGCGAAGAAGGGTCGACGCGCAGCAGAATAAACTGGATGCGATTCTTTTCAGGCGTCGTGAACAACTCTGGGTGATCATCATAATACTTGCGCAACTCCTGCTCGCTGGGATCCGGTATTCGACGAACCACCTCCTTCAACCTCTCCACACGACTATCGCCCTGAAGCTTGAGACGCAAGCCTTTCAACACCGCATCGCGCGCCTTGAGCCACTCCTCGTTGCCAGCAAATTTCTCATCAAATTCCTTGATCGCCGACTCCACCTGCCGCTCATCGTATCCAATCTTTCGACGCTCGGCTTCACGCACAAGCAAATGACGCTCCACCATTTGTTCCGCAACCTCCTTTCGAAAAGCCTTGAGCTCCTCTTCCGGCGGCTTGCCATGATAAAAGCGGTCCTGCAAACCTCGTCGCAATGCGGCGATATAGTCCCCAATAGAGATACGCTCACCATCGACGATCGCAATATAATCCAACGACTTCTCAGGCGCCGCGTCCGCTGCTGCTTCAGATTTGTCACTGTCTGCGGCGAAAACAAACGCAACGCCGGACAAAACATAAATCATTAACCCGAAAATAACTTGATTGGCACGCATAATTCCACACTAGAAAATTTAACGGCTTGCAAAAGAAAAGGCTGGCAGCCTCGGCTCATCGCCAGGCTGCCAGCCTTCCATTCAAGGTATGCGAACTAGGTTCGCCTTACTTGGCGTGACAAGTCAGACACACCTTGCTGTCGCGGTTCGACATTCTGGTAATGTCGGCCGGGTTCACGTCACCTTCCATGCGCAGGAAGGTGGTGGTCTCGTAATGCGGATCGTGACAGGAGCCACATTCCACGAACGGCTCAGGCGCACCCGCGAAAACTGCACCGTTCGCCGATGCCTGCCGGGTACCAGTACTGGTGTCGCGCGTGTAGAGCTTGAAGTCCCACTTGTCGAAACCGTTGAGCACCGCAGACGGCAGACCGTCCGCCACCGCGTAGGCGTTGTCGACGAACCAACGATTCGCCACACCAGGCACCGCGGTCACCGGATTGAAGTCCACATCGCGGAAATTGTTGTCGCCAGGAACTGCACCTGCCGCCGGGCCACCAGCATACTGCATGCTGACCGGGTGGTCGTTACGCAAGTCGGTGCCCAGCATCCAGATGTTGGTGCCGCCCGTATCAATGGAATTGACGAACTGGCCTTCCGCATTCAGCGTGGAGTCGGTACTGGTCCATGCCCATGCCGCACCAGTGCGACCATTCACACCCCCACCGGTTGCATCAAACAGGCCGGAGCCCGGGGCGTTACGGATGTTGTCGATGGCTTGCGTACCATCATGACAGGTCAGACAGGCCAGGGACACGGAACCGACGAAGTCCACAGCGGCATCCAAGGTGGAAGTGCCGAGCTGATCGTAGGTGGTGAACTGCGCGGGATCGGACAACTGCTTGTTCCACAACGGTACCGCGGCGCCGGTATCACCACCGTGCGGCGTGTGACAGAAGATACAGATCTCGTTGGTTCCCCCGGTGGTGTTCGGGCCGGTGCCGGAGGCACCCAGGTTATGCTTGGTGTTTACGATGCCGGCACTGGCAGAACCCGCCGCAACCATAGCTGCACCCACAACAGCGGTCGCTACCGACGTTTTCACGAAATGTCTCATTATGAAACCCCCTATGGTCTCGTGTTACTTGCTAGAAATCCGCCGCCCGAGCAAAAACCTCTCGACCGCACGAAAACTCACTACTGATCTGCTAATGTGAACATTTTTAACACGGCCCCAAAATCAAAGTCAACGTTTTCACAAAACCCTTTTAACTTATCTCAATTCAAGATATACAGCGCGACCAATTCACCTACAAAAAATAAATTACAAAATCAAAGGGATAAACGGGCGCGCTAAGGAAACATCACGGCCAGACTAAGCAATATCACCGAAACACCCTGCTCGCCCCATCCTTTTCGTCCAGCCGCAAATCCACCTAGAGCAGCCCGAAATACCAGCAGGCAGGTTCGAGAATCCACCAATAATTACCCCTCGACAGGTGGACTCTACCGGTGCTCAATCCTGATTTTCCGTCTTCTTCGCGTTATCCTCGCGTTTCGCGACGATCTCCTCCATTTCTTCAGGAGACAAGCGCCGCAACACGTCGACTTGAGCATAAAGCTGGTCCACCATGAACACGAAACCACGCTCATCGACTGCCACCCCTGCCGGCAGCCCCATCATAATCGGTCCGGCTTTGCGCCCCTGAGCATCGATGGTCAGCAACAATTGGCCTGACGAGTTGAACACCTGCATGTTCCTGAAAGCGGCATCGGTCACGTACACATTGCCGTCAGAGTCGGTGGCAATACCCCGAGGGCGCGCAAAATCGCCGAAGCGTGTCCCAACCTCCCCCCATGCCTTCAAAAAACGGCCATCTGCGGAGAACTCCTGAATGCGGAAGTTTCCCGCGTCCAGCACCAGCACATTGCCACCGGGTGTGACGGTGATGCCTGTAGGTAGATTGAACTCCCCGTGCCCCGTTCCACGGGCACCGAATGCCGACAACAACTCCCCATCACGACCGAAAACCAGTACCCGGTGCCTGCGACTGTCTATGCCCCCTGCGTCCACCACGTAGACACGACTGCCATCCTCGGCCACCGCCACACCCACCGGGCGATCAAACTGATCCGGGCTACCAATGGTTCGAAGGTACATGCCGAGACTGTCGTAGACGTAGACACGTCTTGCCGAGATATCGGCGACAAAAATCTCGTTGCCCACGCCCAGCGCGACACCGGCGGGCTTTATCGTCCGCCCCATGTTGCCAACATGCCCGAAACGATAGGCCTTCTGACGCCGCAGGTTGATGATGATTCCGTGGCGCAATACGGTATCGGTGACAACCACCAACCCCGCTCCTGCGGCAACCCCGAAGGGCTTTCGGAACAGCAGCCTTCCCCCTGCCTCACCGGTAACCGCACGGCGCAAGCGGATCTCCCGGCTCATCACCCGGATACTATCCTCGGTCTTCAGTGGCGCCTCGTAGACGAAACGGGGAGGATCGGGAGGCAGGGGCCAATAGATGCGTGCCTGCTCCGACTTCTTTTCCAGCTGCGCGCAGGCCAGCAGCAGCGACGACAAAAACAATACGAATACAACCCGACACACTCTGAACATTCGTCAACCCTGACTTCCCGCTATCCGTGGCCACCAATGTTGAGTGAAACTCCGATGAGACGCAAGCACATGCACCATTCTTGAGCGCAAAAAAAACGGGGCCCAGAGGCCCCGTTCAGCGACTTCACTCAAACGTTGTTATTTTGATTTGAAGTCCTTGCGCAGACCGACGGAATAGACATTTCGGCCGGAATCGTTATCGGTGGTAGAGCTACGGAAACCCCCGAAGATGCGCGTGGTCTTGCTGAACTTGTGGATGGCACCCACCGCCAGATAGTTGGCGTCGCCAGCCAGGCTCTTGCTGTCGGCAGCATTGGCGATGCCATCCTTATCGGTCTGCTGCGCCCACTGCGCAACCAGGGTGTTCTTGCCCATCTTCATCTGGTAACCCAGGAACAGGATGGTGGCATCATCGTTACCGGAACCCGCAGAGATGGTCTCGTACTGACCAGAGATCTTGTGCTGGCCGGTCTTGAACGAACCGCCGATCTTGTTGGCAGAATAGTCGACACGGTCACCGGCGTCGATGGCGGACACGAAGGCCTCCACACCGCCAGCACGGTACTTGACGTCGGCAGCCCAGGCACCGTCGCCGGTTTCGGGACCGTAGGCAAAGGTTGCGGTAATCGGACCCTTCGGAGAGGCATAGGCCACCAGGTTATCGATAAACGAGTTGTGGCCCAGTTTACCGCCACTCATGCCGCCGTTACGACGAGCTTCCAGTGCAGTGGTAACGAAGGGGTCGTATTTCACACCACCGGTGTACTTGTAGGGAGACTTCAGGTTACCCGCGACGACGGTACCGAAACCGCCGGTGATACCCACCTGGGAAACACGAGACGTCAGAGAAGCACTGTTCTTGACGGTATTGTCGGTGGTATCCGCCTTGAACTCGAACTGGGCGATACCCTTCAGGCCGTTGCCCAGGTCTTCGGAGGCCTTCACGCCCACTCGACCACGCGCGTTGTCAGCCACCTCGGTGCCACTGAACACCGGGTTGCCACTCTGACCAATCTCCTTCTGGGTGGGACCCTCGAGGGAAACGCTGGTCACTTCCACCTGGGCCGCGCCGTACACGGTCACACCTGCCATCGTGGCCGGGCTGATCATAGCCGCACTGATTGCTGCTGCCAGAATTTTTTTATTCATGAGAGAACTCTCCCCTATCAGAAATTGTATTTTTATTTACGCCTACTGTCTGTTGACCCCCGCATTTATAACAGCTCCGTGCGGAAGTGCAACAATTTTTTGCTGCAGCTTGTGACATCGGGCACATTTGTCGCAAAAAAACAACAATCCTCCCATGCCTAGAACCTGTAAATATGGGACACAAAAAAAGGCCCACTCCGAAAAGCGGGCCCTTTCTTTATCTTTCAATAGACGACTAAGTGACTCTTTTATATGGCTGGGGGACTAGGATTCGAACCTAGATTGACGGAGTCAGAGTCCGTAGTCCTGCCGTTGGACGATCCCCCAATATTTTCTGCCAGCCAGGAATTCATATCATCCTGACATCAAAGATCTTCGAGTGCTCGATGCTGCAACAACCACCGGAGCCCACAACGAGCGAACCCCGGCGAGCTGGGCAAATTTAGCGCTTGGAGAACTGCGGGCGCTTGCGGGCCTTGTGCAGGCCAACCTTTTTACGCTCGACCTCACGGGCATCCCGTGTCACCAGGCCGGCACGACGCAACGGCGAACGATTGATTTCGTCATACTCGATCAACGCACGGGTAATGCCATGGCGAATGGCCCCCGCCTGACCGCCATTGCCGCCACCCTTGACGGTGACATTGATATCGAAGCTGTCCAGCATGTCCACCACCTGCAGCGGCTGACGCACGACCATGCGGGCGGTTTCTCGACCAAAGTACTGGTCCAGCGCACGCGAATTGACGGTGATGTTGCCGGTGCCGGGCTTCAGAAATACCCGCGCGGTCGCGCTCTTGCGGCGGCCGGTGCTGTAATAGTGTTTGTCTGCCATGGCGTTAACTGTCTAGTCTCGTAAAATAAAGATGATAGGGATTCGTTGCGCTCAGATGTCCAGCGGCTTGGGCTGTTGTGCGGCATGCTGGTGCTCGGGACCGGCATATACCTTCAGCTTGCGGAACATCGCGCGTCCCAGCGGATTCTTCGGCAACATGCCCTTCACCGCGGTGCGGATGATGCGCGTGGGATCTTCGTCTACCAGTTTCTCGAAGGTGGTGGTCTTCAGGCCGCCGACATAGCCGGTGTAGTGGTGATACTGCTTGGCCTTGGCCTTGTTGCCGGTCACGGCGACCTTTTCTGCGTTGACCACAACGATGTAGTCCCCGGTATCCACGTGAGGGGTGTACTCGGGCTTGTGTTTACCGCGAAGGCGGTGAGCAATTTCCGCAGCCATGCGGCCCAGGGTCTTACCCTCGGCATCGACCACGAACCAATCACGCTTTACCTCAGCGGGTTTCGCACTAAACGTTTTCATTCCGGGAACTACTCCAAAACTGGTCAAAAAGGATCTGGCTTGAAAAGGCGCAGAATAGTACGGCCCCGCCGCCCCACTGTCAAGCAATAGTATCGGCCACCGAGGGGCAGGGATCACCGAGACAACGGCAGGCACGGCATCACGAAAAGAAGGGCCAGACGAAGGCACTGGCGCAAGGCAAAAACAAGGAAAAAAAGTGCAGCCAACCTGGGAAACAGGAGGCTGCACACAAACACCACCAGAAGGAAGGTAACCAGCAATTGCCAACAGCAGCGGGCAAATCCCGACTGGAGGAAGCCCTCAATCAGGGTAGCCCCCACTCTGGGTCACCACAGGTTACCCGGGCGTCGCCTGACTGCAATCAACCCACCACGCCTCCAAACCTGGCAAACCGACAACTCACAAACCGGTCTGCAGATGAGGCCATGCACAAATCAGACGACGAGTTAGATACTGCATCATTAGATTTTTTTAGTCAAGGCCAAATTAAATTGGGGGCAACACCTAGGGTTCGCGCCAGGATTCGCCGATGAGATCCCTCAGAACGACGAGCTGCCCGTGAAAGAAGTGGCCTGCGCCGGCGAGCCAGCGATACTCCGGCGCCGGCGACTGGCGCGACACCCAGTCCGAGACCTGGCGCGGGTCGATGACCTCGTCCTGCCCTCCCTGAATCACCATCCACCGCGCCAGCACCCGCGCCTCCGGAAAGGCCCATTTTGAGACCGGCGGCGCCACCAGCAGCAGGCGCGCAGGCCGTAGCGACGACTGGGCCCGGAACGCCACGTAGGCCCCGAAGGAAAATCCCGCCAGCCACAGCGCCGCCACGGGATAACGCTGCCGCAACCAGTCGGCCACCGCATGCAGGTCATCGGTCTCGCCCACACCATCGTCGAACCGGCCCTGCGAGTCCCCGACCCCACGAAAATTGAAACGCAGGCTGATCACGCCCAGCTCGTTGAAACTCCGCGCCACCGTGTGCACCACCTTGTTGGTCAGGCTGCCGCCGTACAGCGGATGGGGATGACAGACGATGGCGACGGCATCGACACGCGCCTCGCCTTTCGGGACCGCAAGCTCGGCCTCGATATGACCGGCCGGCCCGGGAATCAGAAAACGCCGGCCGGGCGCAGGCAGCGCGCCCGGGGTATCGAGCATCGTGAGTTCGGCAGGGGGCACGGCGGAAAATCAGATCTTCAGCCGCTCGACCACGCGGCCGTGCAGCAGGTGCTCATCGATGATCTCGTCCACGTCTTCGCGGTCGACATAGGTGTACCAGACGGCCTCCGGATAGACCACGGCCACCGGCCCCTCCGCGCAACGGTTCAGGCAGCCGGCGCTGTTGACCCGCACACAGCCCTCCCGGCCGGCGATACCCAGCGCCTTGGTGCGCTGTTTCGCGTAGTCGCGCATGGCCTGGGCATCGAAGTCGGCACAGCAGGCGCTGCCATCGGCACGCCGGTTGGTGCAGAAAAAGATATGGCGCTTGTAGTAGGACATGGCGCACAGGGTAAAGACAAAACAACGAAGATAAAAGAGGGAACACGCAGCCGGCTTTGGTATTATTTAGCCCTCCTTCACTATCAACCCCCCTGTTCGGCCGCCCCGAGGTTTATGGACCTTCGCTCTCAACTGGACCGCTGCGTGCGCTGCGGCATGTGTTCCCAGCATTGCCCCACCTATGCGCTCACCGGCGACGAAAACGAATCCCCCCGCGGCCGTATCGCACTGATCCGCGCGCTGGACAGCGGGCAGATACCGCCCGGCGACACACTGGCCGAACACCTCGACCACTGCACCGGCTGCCGCGCCTGCGAGGCCTACTGCCCCTCCGGGGTGCGCTTCGGCGCCATCATGGACCAGACCCGCGCGCGCCACCCGAGCTCGCCCTCCGCCACCCCCACGCCTGCACTGCTGTCACTGGCCAGCCAACCACGGCGACTCCTGCGCCTGGGCCGCTGGCTGCGGCAATACCAGCGCTGGGGCCTGCAACGCGTAGCCCGAGGGTCCGGACTGCTCAAGCGGCTGGGACTGGCGCAGCAGGACGCGCTGCTGCCGGAACTGCGCAAACTGCCCTGCTGGCGACAATACTACCCGCCCGCCGGCGAGCACCGTGGCGACGTCGCGCTGTTCACCGGCTGTGTCAGCAACCTGTTCGACCGACGCACGCTGGAGGCCAGCCAACGCCTGCTGAACCACCTGGGCTACGGCGTGCACGTACCGGATGCGCAAACCTGCTGTGGCGCCATGCACCTGCACGGCGGCCAGCCGGACGCTGCCGGCCGGCTCGCACAACGCAACCTGGACGCCTTTCTCCCGCTGCTGGACGGTGGCCGCGTGCAGGCCATCGTACACAGCACCAGCGGCTGCACCGCGATGCTCGCCGAATACCCGCATCTTCCGTCCCTGCCCGCACACAGACAGAGCGAGGCCCAGCGTCTCGCCGAGCGGGTCTTGGACATCAGCCAGTTCCTGGTCGCCAGCCCGGAACTGGCCCGGCAGCAGCCCGCGCCGCTGGCCGAGACCGTCGCGGTGCACAGCCCCTGCAGCCTGCGCAACACCCTGCACCAGCAGCAGGCCCCCATCGACCTGCTGACCCGCATCCCCGACATTCGACTGCGCCCGCTGCCGACGAATATCCGCTGCTGCGGCGGCGCCGGCAGCTACATGCTCGACCAGCCGGCCTTCGCCCGGCGCATGCGCCAGGCCCCGCTGGACGCGGTTCGCGAGCTGGACGCCGGCATCCTGGTGACCTCCAACGTCGGCTGCGCGCTGCACCTGCAGGCGGGGCTGCGCGAACAGGGCCGAGCGGTGGAACTGCTGCACCCGGTGACCCTGCTGGCGCGACAACTGGCGCTGGTGGACTGATACGCGCCTGTACCTCGCCCCCGGCATTCGCTAAAGTCTGCCCATGAGCCAACACAACCGCACAGCCCGACACTATTCACCCGTGGACCATCTGCTGATGGGCGTGGACACCGGCCTGCGCACCCTGTTCGGCCAGCCCGCGATCACCGAACGCCCGGACCCGTCCTGCGACGTCGCCGAGGGCGAACTCAGCGACAGCGAGCGCCGGCTGGCCGGCCGCCTGATGCGCATCAACCACGCCGGCGAGGTCGCCGCGCAGGGCCTGTATCAGGGCCAGGCCCTCACCGCCAAGCTGCCGCAGGTGCGCGAGCAGATGGAACGCGCCGCGCAGGAAGAAAACGACCACCTCGACTGGTGCGAGCACCGCGCCAGGGACCTGGGCACCCACGTCAGCTACCTGAACCCGGTCTGGTACGCCGGCTCGCTGGCCATCGGCGCGCTGGCCGGCGCCGCCGGCGACAAGTGGAGCCTGGGTTTCGTCGCGGAAACGGAGAAACAGGTGGTCAGGCACCTGGACGAACACCTCGAGCGCCTGCCGGAACACGACGCGAAGAGCCGCGCGATCCTGCAGCAGATGAAAGAAGACGAGGGCCACCACGCCACCGTGGCGCTGGAGGCCGGCGGCGCCGAGCTGCCCACCCCGGTGAAAAAACTGATGGGACTGACCTCGAAGATCATGACGCGCACGGCCTTCTGGGTGTAGGCAGGAGCCTCTCCTGGTTCCGGCCTGCGCCGGAATGACGAAACCGAAATCAAATATTCCGGCCGTAAAAGATCTCCAGCATCTCCCGTTCCAGCCGCTGCCGGATGCCGTCACGCACCTCCGCATCCAGCTCATCCGTCGCCACGCCAAACAGGTAGTTCTCCAGCTCGAAGCCCTTGAGCATCATCTTGGTGTGGAAGATGTTCTCCTGGTAGACGTTGACGTCCAGCATCTGGTAGCGCGCCTTGGTGTCGTCGGCGATGAAGTTCTGGATCGAGTTGATCTCGTGGTCGATGTAGTGCTTGCGGCCGTCCACGTCGCGGGTGAAGCCACGCACCCGGTAGTCCATGATGACGATGTCGGAATCGAAACTGTGGATCAGGTAATTGAGCGCCTTCAGCGGTGAGATGCGCCCGCAGGTGGACACGTCGATGTCCACGCGAAAGGTGCTGATGCCGTTGTCCGGGTGGCTCTCGGGGTAGGTGTGCACGGTGATGTGGCTCTTGTCCAGGTGCGCCACCACGGCCTCGGGCAACGGTCCCGGGGCCTCGGTGTTGGAGATGCCCTCGGACACCAGCGGCTCCTCGGCGATCAGCATGGTGACGCTGGCGCCCTGCGGCTCGTAGTCCTGGTGCGCGATGTTCAGCACCGTCGCGCCAACGATGTTGCACACATCGGTGAGGATGTTGGTCAGCCGCTCGGCGTTGTATTCCTCATCGATGTACTCGATGTACGCGCGCCGCTGCGCCTCGTCGCGGGCGTAGCAGATGTCGTAGATGTTGAAGCTCAGGGTCTTGGTGAGATTGTTGAAGTCCTTGAGTTCAAGCTTCGGCAAGGGCTTGATCAACGCGGCCTACTCCGCCGGGGGAACGATCTGCGGCGGGTGACAGATCATCTGCACCGTGTTGCCGTCGGGGTCGAGGCAGTAAAAGCTGCGCGCACCGTCGCGATGGGTGCGCGGCTCGGTCTTCATCCGGATGTCGTGGCCGCGCAGGAAGTCGAACCACTCGTCCACGTCGTCCATCGCGTTCAGGAAAAAGCCGATGTGGTCCAGGTGCTGGCCCTCGCCGAAGTCGCCGGAGACCCGGTGCAGGGCCAGGTTGTCGTTGCCCGAGGTCAGGTACACCGCGTTGTCGTCCGGCCGCCACTCCACGGCCATGCCCAGCAGCTCCGTGTAGAAATGCTCGGTGGCCTCGTAGTTCTTCACGAACAGCGCGACGTGGCGCATGCCGGTGGTGGGATTGGGTTTGATCATGGCCTAGTCCTCGCCTCGCAGTTCAAAGTCGTGGGTGATCTCCGCCACCTGGCCCAGCATGATGGAGGCCGAGCAGTATTTCTCGGCAGACAGCTGGATGGCGCGCTGCACGTGCTTTTCACTCACGCCACTGCCGCTGATGATGAAGTGGATGTGGATGCTGGTGAACACCTTGGGCTCGGTCTCGGCACGCTGGGCCTCGATCTCCACCACGCAGTCGGTCACCGGCTGGCGGGCCTTCTTCAGGATCATCATCACGTCGAAGGCGGTGCAACCACCCAGCCCCTGCAGCAGCAGCTCCATGGGGCGGATGCCCAGGTTGCGCCCGCCGTGCTCCGGCGGCCCGTCGATGACCACGCTGTGGCCACTGCCGGACTCGCCGACGAACATCACCTCTTCCACCCACTTGATTCTGGCCTTCATCGCGCCGACTCCCGATGGGGCGATACCCCGGTTTGATAGGGGAAGCGATTATACAAGAGCCGCCTCAAGTATTGTCCAGCGGCTGCCGATAGCTGGGGAAACCTGTCCACAAGAGCGGCACACACGATGACCATCATACCCAACGTGGGCCCGGCCCCCGCCATCGAACGATTCCTGGAGCACTGCCACCGACGCCAGTACCCGGCCAAGAGCCTGATCATCTACGCCGGCGACAAGCCCGACGTGCTGTACTACATCTCCGAAGGCTCGGTAACGGTGCTGATCGAGGACGAGACCGGCCGCGAGATCGTGCTGGCCTATCTCAACGCCGGTGACTTCTTCGGCGAAATGGGCCTGTTCGGCGGCGAATCCAACCGCAGCGCCTTCGTGCGCGCCAAGACCAAGTGCGAACTGGCCGAGATCAGCTACAGCCGCTTCCGCCAGCTCTCGCAGAAGGACCCGGAGATCCTGTTCGAACTGGCCTCGCAGATGGCCCTGCGCCTGCGCAAGACCAGCCAGAAGGTGGGCAACCTGGCGTTCATGGATGTCACCGGCCGCGTGGCCCGCACGCTGATGGACCTGAGCAAGGAACCGGACGCGATGACCCACCCCGACGGCATGCAGATCCGCGTCACCCGCCAGGAGCTGGGGCGCATCGTGGGCTGCTCGCGGGAGATGGTGGGGCGCGTATTGAAGAACCTGGAAGAACAGGGGCTGATCACCGCCCGCGGCAAGACCATCGTGGTGTTTGGGGCGCGATAAGCGCCGGCACCGGCCGCCGAACGTGCCGGCTTACGGCCTGCCTTCGGCAGCAAACAACGCCGCCAACTGCGCCCCAGGATCCTCGGCGCGCATGAACGCCTCCCCCACCAGAAACGCATTCACCCCCTGCCCACGCATCAGGCGCACGTCTTCCAGCGTGTGAATGGCACTCTCGGTGACCACGATACGGTCATCGGGAATATCGGCCAGCATGTCCAGCGTGGTCTGCAGGCTGACCTCGAAAGTACGCAGATTTCGGTTGTTGATACCGATTAGCGGCAGGTCAAGCGGCAGAGTGCGTCGCAATTCTTCCGCGTCATGCACCTCCACCAGCACGTCCATGCCCAACGCCGTGGCCATCTCGGCCAGTGAGCGCATCTGCGCATCACTCAGCGCGGCGGCGATCAGCAGGATGCAGTCGGCGCCGATGGCCC
>Ga0256830_1001872_pt1 | contig 14457 bp, 11 predicted proteins | sample 128326metaG_FD_190537 | JGI IMG/M metagenome (GOLD analysis project Ga0256830, IMG submission 190537) | Hydrothermal vent microbial communities from Lau Basin, Pacific Ocean - 128-326 | ecosystem: Environmental > Aquatic > Marine > Hydrothermal vents | place: Pacific Ocean: Lau Basin | collected... | reverse complement strand
AGGACCAGGCCTGGCTCGTCGAGGGCAATCTGCGCCTGCCCTACAGCCCGCGCGGCTGGCTCGACACCACCGTCGTCCAGATCCCGCGCTCCGAAGTCCAGGAGGTGCGCGTCGAGCACCCGGACGGCGAGGTCGTGATCGTGCGCCGGGAGAACGAGGAACAGAACGACTTCCAGGTGCAGGACCTGCCCGAAGGCTGGACTCTCAAGTACGCCACCGTCGGCAACAGCCTCGGCAACGCCTTCGGTACCATCCAGTTCGACGACGTACGCCCGCGCGGCGAGCACGACTTCGAGTCCGCCGAGGTCACACGGATCCTTTGCCGGACCTTCGATGGGCGCGAACTGCGCGCCGAACTGGCGGACTTCGACAGCGAGGTCTGGGCCCGCTTCGACTCCGAGGCCGAGGATCTGGCGGCGGGCACCTCCGACTGGGAGTACCAGCTGCAGCTCTTCAAGGCCAACGCCTTGCGCAAGCGCCTGAAGGACCTGGCCGATCCGCCGGCGGAGGAGGTCGGCGGAGAGGAAGAGGCCGATGCGCCCGAGGCCGAGGGCGGCGCCGCTTCCGAGGCCGCAGAGGGCGGGGCCGGAGCCTCGGAGGCAGCGGCCGAGGCCGGAGAGGCGGAGGCCGGCGAGCCCGTGGCCGAAGGCGGCGGCGATGGGGGGGCCGCTGCCGGGGCCGGAGCTGCGGGCGCCTCGGAGGAGCCGTCCGCCGCTGGCGGGGAACCCGGGACCGGCGATCCCGGTGCCGAAGAGCCCGGCGCCTCCCCGCCCCCGGGGGGCCAGGCCGGTGGCCGCTAAGCCGAGCGCCGCACCTCCTCGTGCCAGCGGATGAACTGGAGCAGGCGGTTTTCCGCCCACCTCCGGTCCGGGTCCGCGGCGTCCTCCGTCCGGGCCGGGCGCCGGGCGATGAAGGCGTTGTGGCCGCCATGCTCGGTGAGGACGACGCGCAGGTAGGGGTTGGCGCGGACCTCCGGCGACTCCAGGGGATCGGCCGGCAGGAAGGTGTCGTCCCGGGCGTGGAGGATCAAGGTCGGAACGCAGATCCGCGGCAGGAGCGGGGCGGGACTCGTGCGCCGGTAGTAGTCGAGGGCCGAGTGGAAGCCTCCCAGCGGTGCGGTGAAACGGTCGTCGAACTCGCGCATGCTGCGCAGTCCCTCGAGGAGGCTTGGATCGAAGGCGTCGGGCTGGAGCAGGGACTTGCGCTCGACGAGGCGTCGCAGGTTGCGCAGGAAGTAGTGTGTGTAGATGCGGTTGGCCGGTTCGGCTTCCAGGGTCTCCACGGCCAGGGCCAGGTCCACCGGCGGCGAGATCGCGGTCACGGAGCGCAGCCAGGCCGGCGGCCGGCGGCCGTACTCGCCGGCCAGGCGCAGGACCAGGTTGCCGCCCAGGGAGAAGCCGGCGAGATGGACCCGTCTCCAGCCCTCCTGGCGGACCAGGGCCTCGCAGACCCGGGCCACATCGCCGCTCTGGCCGGCGTGGTAGAGGCCGCGGCTGAGGCTCTCGGTGCTGCCGCAGCTGCGCATGTTCATGCGCACGGTGTGGAATCCGGCCTCCCAGGCCTTGGCCGCGGTGGCGGCCATGTAGTCCCCGTCGGCGCAGCCCGTCAGACCGTGCCAGAGGACCAGGACCGGGGCGTCGGGCTCCGGACGCCGGTTCACGAGGCCCACGAGGCGGGCATCCCGGGAAACCTCGAAGACCCGGGAGACGGCCTGCTCGCGGAAGGCCTTGAGGCCGCGGCGCGGCAGGGCCGTGGCCAGGGTCTGGGCGTGGCGGTTGCGCACCAGGGGGTGGGGCTCGAAGGGCGGGAAGGCCGGGCCCTCGAGCTCCCGGGCCTCGGGCTGCGGGAGCGGCTCCCGGAGGATCTCCGGGGCCGGCGGCTGCGGCTGGCTCCGGCAGAGGGCGCTATCCTCGCCTCGCCCCGTCCGTTCCCGGATCCTGATGGCCTCGCCTTCGCGCATGATCGTCTTCGTCGTCCTCGCGGCTCCGCTTCTGGCCGGAGGCCTCCACGGAGTCTCCGGCTCCCTGGGAACGCCACCGCCCCTGGAAGCGTTACCGGTTCTCCAGGAACCTCTGCCCGTGGTCCGCGTGGAGGCCGACGACACCCGGATTACCCGCTCCTGCCGGATCGAGATCGCCCCCGGGACGGTCCTCGAGGACCGGAACGGCAACGGAGTGATCCAGATCACCACCCCCAACATCCTGGTGGAGTTCGCGCCGGGGACCGTCCTGATGGGGGCTCCGGAGGGCACGCGCCCGGATGCCCTGGAGGGCTTCGGGGTCCGGGTCGAAGGCGCCCACGGGGTCACTCTCCGGGGCCTCCGGGTCCGGGGTTACCGCGGGGCAATATGGTGCACCGAGGCCCATGGCCTCATCGTCGAGGACTGCGACTGGTCCGACAACTTCCGCCAGCACCTGGACTCCACCCCCGAGGCCGAGGACGCCGGCGACTGGCTCTGGCCCCACGAGAACGACGGCAACGAGTGGCTCCAGCGCTACGGCGCCGGCCTCTATGTGGAGGACAGCCACCGGGTGACCATCCGGCGCAACCGCGCGCGCCGGGTGCAGAACGGGATCTGCCTGGACCGGGTGCGGGGAGCGGCGGTCTATGACAACGACTGCTCCTTCCTCTCGGGCTGGGGCCTGGCCCTGTATCGTTCCAGCGACAACCTGATCTGCCGCAACGCCTTCGACTTCTGCGTCCGCGGCTACAGCCATGGCGTCTACAGCCGCGGCCAGGACTCGGCCGGCATCCTGGTCTTCGAGCAGTGCAACAACAACGTGATCGCCGAGAACTCGGCGACGCACTCGGGGGACGGGCTCTTCGGCTTCGCCGGGCGGGAGGCCCTGGGCGAGGATCCGCCGCCGGACGAGCCCTGGAGCTACGAGGGGCTGGGCTGCAACGGCAACATCATCGCCCGCAACGACTTCAGCTACGCTCCCGCGATCGGCGTCGAGATGACCTTCAGCTTCGGCAACCAGATCTACGGCAACCGGTTGAAGGGGAGCAACTACGGCGTCTGGGGCGGCTACTCCCAGTACTTCGTGATCACGGACAACGAGATCGCGGACAATGCCATCGCCGGCGTCGCCATCGAACACGGCAGCCACCACCGCATCTTCGGCAACCGCTTCGAGAACAACGCCCGTGGCGTGCAGTTGTGGTGGGACGTGGACGAGGGCCTGTTCCGCCACCCCTGGGTGCGGGAGAACCACGATGGCCTGCGCGACAACGTCATCGCCGACAATCTCTTCCGTGGCGACCGCGTCGGGGTGGAACTGCGGCGCACGCCGGCGCCCCGGGATCCGGCCGTGCCCCGGGACATGGAAACCCTCCTCAGCGGCAACCGCTTCGAGGGCGTGGAGCGGCCGGTCGCGGTCCTCGAGGAGGGGCAGCCGCCGCAGGAACTGGAGCAGGGGCCGGTGGCCTGGGAGGAGCCGGCCCTGGAACTCCGGGGCGAGACCCGTCCGGTCGGAGCGCGGGAGCACCTGGCCGGCCGCGAGAACATCGTCATGACTCCCTGGGGGCCCTGGGACCACGAGAGCCCCCTGTGGCGTCTGGAGGAGCGCACCGCCGGCGTCCAGGCCTGGCGTCTGTGGCCGGCCGGCGGGGAGAGGCCCCGGCTGGAGGCGGAGAGCGGTCCCGGCTGGCGCGCCCGCCTGGAGGAGGAGGGCGGCCACTGGTGGCTTCGAGTGCGCAGCGAGGATCCTGAGGCTCTGGTGCGTTACGCCCTGGCGGTCCGCGCCGCCGGCGAGGAACAGCTCCTCCAGGGGCGGCTCTTCGGACGTGGCTGGGAGGTCGGGGTCTTCCCCTGGACCCGGGATCCCCGCGAGGACGAGGCTGGCTGGCGCGAGGAGGCCCGCGCGGCGCTCTGGACGCGGGTCCCGCTCCTCCATCTGCCCTACGGCGGCGGCGGCCCCTCGGATCTCGAGGTCCTGGGCGCGGAGGTGCGCGCTGCCGGTTTGCCCCGGGACCGCTTCGGGACCCTGGCCCGGACCCGGATGCGCCTTCCGGCCGGGCGCTGGAAGCTCTGGACCCTGAGTGACGACGGCGTGCGGGTGAAGGTGGACGGCGAGACGGTCCTGGAGAACTGGGGCTGGCACGGCCCCACCCGCGACGTCGCCTTCCTCGAACTGCCGGAGGAGCGAGACGTCGCCCTCGAGGTGGAGCACTTCGAACTCGACGGCCACGCGGTCCTGGCCTTCGGCCTGGAGCCCGCCCCTTCCGGGGACTGAGGGAGCTCAGTCCTCCTCGCGACGGGCCTGCCGGCGCCCGTCCAGAGACAGGAAGTCCGAGTCCGAAAGGGCCACGAGGAGGCAGGCCAGGAGGAGGACGCCGTTCGCCAGGAGCTTCGGGCAGACCGCCTCGACGCCGGTGCCGCAGCCGCAGTCGAACTCGACCGCACAGAAGGAGAGGCCGGTTTCGCCGGCGACCTGCATCGCCCGCCAGGCGACGGCGCCGGTGAAGGCCAGGGTCAGGCCGGCCAGGGCCAGGGCGGTGCCGCGGCGCAGGAGGCCGAGGACCAGGAAGACGCCTCCGGTGAGCTCGATCCAGGGCACGAGGGCGGCGGTGGCGTTGAGCCAGACATGCTGCCCGGGACCGAAGATCCCGTACTCGCGGACGACCTTCAGGAACTCGGCGGGGTAGAAGACCTTGCCCTCGGCCAGGAAGCCGAGGTGGTCCACTTCCTCCGGACCGCGGCAGGGCCAGAGCCAGCCGAGGCCGCGGCCTCCGACCTCGAGATCGCAGGGCCAGAAGCGGCCCAGGCTCGTGGACAGGAAGTAGAGCCCGGCCCAGAGGCGCAGGAGCAGGGTGAGGAGGGCGCGCAGAGGGGCGAACATGGGATCCTCCTCAGCCCTCGGCCCGTTCGATGAGTTCGGGATGGGCTTCCTCCCAGGCCTGCCAGCCGCCGAGGAAGACCTGGACCTGGTCGGCCGAGAGCAGCCCGCGCTCGTAGACGAGCTCCCGGGCCAGGAAGAGGGCGTCCTCGCAGGTGCGGCTGGCGCAGTAGATGATGGCCATCATGAGCTCGGGGCTGCGCAGGACCGGCTCCAGCTCCTCGAGGGCCCGGTCCAGCTGGTAGCGGTCGCAGCTCAGGGCGCCGGGCACGTGACCCGCCTCCCAGGCCGAACGCCGCCGGCCGTCCAGGATCACGACCGTGTCCTGCAGCCCCATGGCGGGATCCTGGAGGTCCAGCACCCACTGATGCAGCTCCTCGGTGTCCAGGACCTGGAAGCCCAGCTCCTCGATCTCCCGGCGGATGGCCTCGGACTCGGCCTCCGGATCGCCCTCGGGTGGAACGACCTCCAGGGGACCCTGCGGAAAGTAGTCCTTCTGCAGGTCGATGCCGGCGACATGGACCGCATTGGCGAGGAGCCCCAGGCCCGAGGCCAGGGCCAGGAACAGGACGGCTTCGAGGATGGTGCGGAGCATCGGTGCCTCGTCCGGATTCTACGGCCGGGGAGGCGGTTCCGCAGGCCCTCCCGCCAGACCGCCGGGCCGGCGGGAGGGGCGGAAGAGCGGGACGCGGCTACTGGGGCACGAGGCGCAGGGCGTCGGCGATGACGACCCAGCCGGAGGCGCCGTCGTTCACGACGCCGACCTTGGTGGAGCTCCCGGCCGGGAACCACCAGGTGCCGACCAGGTTCCACTGGCCGCCGTTGTGCTGCTGGTCCACGATGGCGGTGTTCGTGCCGCCGGGGCCGCGGGCGCCGAGCAGGGTCGCGGGATTGCGGTTCGTTCCCTGGGGCCACCAGAAGTAGACCGCGTACCAGCCGTCCGCGGGGATCGAGGGCGTCCACCAGGCGGCGGCACGACTGGCGGTCCCGGTGCTGGTCCAGAGGTAGTCCGAGCCGTACTTGTCCACGCTGCTCGTTCCCGTGTACCAGGTGCCCATCGTCTGCAGGCTGTCGGTGTCGAGAATGATCTCGTTGCCGCCGCCTCCACCGCCCTGGAGCTTGCCGTCGATGGTGGCGCGGATCGTGTCCATCTCGGCATAGGCCAGGTCCCCGGGGCAGGCCGTCAGGCCCACGTCCCGGTGGCCGTAGAGGTTCGTCATCGTGCCGCCGTAGCCGAGGTAGTAGCTCGATCCCCAGGGATCAATGCCCTGCTGGTCGCACTTCCAGGCGCCGAGCTCGCCGATGGCATCGATCATGGCGGCATTGAGGGTCTGGTTGTAGGGCGCATGGAAGTAGCCCATGTTCGAGATCGCCATCGAGCCCCGGTTGTAGCCGTCGTGGGCTCCGACCACATCGTCGCCGCCGCCACGGCCCTCCCAGATCTGGCCGTGGACGCAGACCAGGTACTGGTAGCCGATGTCGCACCAGCCGTTGGTGTACATGTGGTAGGACTGGGTGGCCTTGACGTTGGAGGCGCACTCGGACCAGGAAGTGGACCAGTACTCGCTGGCGCTGGCGGTGTGATGGATGGCGATGTGGGTCACCGGCGAGTAGGAATAGCCGCACTGGGGAGGGTCGGCGCCCCAGGAGGCGCGGTCGTTCACCGGCGGTTTCGGGTAGCCGCGCGGCCCCGCGCCCGGCACCGGGGACGGCGGCGGGACCGCCCCGGTCCCGGGCACGATCCAGACCAGGGACAGGTCCTGGAGCTCGCAGGGGCCGGCGAACTCCAGGAGGACGGCCACCGCGCTCTGGCCGTAGGCGTGGTGCAGGGCGCCGACTGTCGCGTCGCCGGCGGCCGCGCCGGGACCGCGCGCGCCCTCGTTGAGGTCCTCGGCCTCGGCCAGGGGCGCTGCAGGCCCGAAGGAGCCGTCGGCGAGCTGGAGCCGGACCTGGACCCGGCCCGGCGCGCCGTGCCAGAAGAAACCGAGGGAGCGAAAGGGCCCGGGGGCGGGGAGAAGGAGGCTGGCCTCCTCGCCGGCCGGGAGGCGGAAGGCGCCGTCGGCGGAGGGAACCGTCCCGGCCAGGGTTGCAAGCCGGGTGCCGTCCCAGGTGGTGTGGCCGACGGAGCCCTGCCGGGCGCCGAGGGCGGCGGCCGGCAGGAGCCCGAGGAGCAGGAGGGGGAGTCGGCGGTCGAACACGTCTCTGCAGTCTGGAATCGGAGTCTTCGGGGCGAGGGAGGGAGGGGAGCGCAGCGGGTCAGTGGGAGGAGGACACCGCCGCACGGTCCTCCAGGAAGAGGCGCAGGAGTTCCGCGGCGGGCCCGGCGGCGGCGGCGCGCCGCTCCAGTTCGGGCGCGAGGGCCTGCATGGCGGCCTCGGAGCTCAGGGCCAGGGCCTGGATGGCGACCGCGGCGTCCACCTCCTCGAAGCTTCGGAGCAGGGCCTCGGGCCGGCCCCCAATCCTCTGCAGGAGGTCCCGGGCGAGGTCGCGGGCCGAGGTCCAGGTGCCGTCGCCCTCGCGGTCGATCCAGGCGGGGTTCGTGATCGCGCCGGACCAGTCCAGGCGGTTGAACCACCAGACCCCGCCCGGGGAGGGGCCGCGCACCGCGGCCACCAGGAAGGCATCGTGGGGCGGGAGCATCAGGTCGAAGTCCAGGACCGTGTCCAGGGGACCCTCACCCGGAGGGAGCTCGCGGACCTCCACCGGCAGGCCGTTCAGGTACAGGGTCACCTTCTCCGGCCGCAGCCAGGAGGCGGAGGCCACGCGCAGGGAGACCTGAAGTCGCCCGCTCCGGCCGTCCAGGAGGCGGCCCATGGCGGGCTCGCCCCCGGCCTCGAGGACGGCGAAGACGCCGAGGCCGGCGACGGTGCGGCCCTCCTGGAAGGCGGCGTAGACCTCTTCCAGGTCCACCCGGGCCGGGTCGTCGTCGCTGACCGGTACCCAGGTGCGACCCTGGCCCACGGGATCGAGGACCGTGTGCGAGTCCGAGGAGCCGACGACGCCGACCCGGTCGCCCCGGTTGAGGAGGGCGAACCAGTCGCGCAGAAGCATCTCCGGCGGGCTCCCGGCCTCGGTGGAGTTGTAGATCTCCAGGGCGTCGAAGGTGAAGGCGGCCCCGGACTGCCGGTCGCCGCTGGCGCGATTCAGGGTGAAGACGCCGAAGGGACCTTCGTCGAAGGAGGGCCACCGCGGATGGTTCAGGATCACGACCCGTGCCCCCTTGGCCCGGATGTCGGCGACCAGGGCCTCCCAGTCGGTGAGGCGGTGGTCGGGCAGAGGGCCGCCGGGGTTCAGGGGGAAGGCGTTGAAGTGGCCGTTCTCGGTGGACACCTCGTTTCCCGTCACCGGCGTGTACCAGTCCGTCAGCCCCAGCTCCACCTGCCGCGACCGGTAGTCGGTCTGATGGTTGTGGTCTGTGGCGATGGGCACCTCCACCCCTTCGCCTGCCAGGGTCCAGAGGCGTTCGTCCAGGGAGGCGTCGCCGTGGCCGCTGAAGGTCACGGTGTGGATGTGCGTGTCGCAGGCGATCCATCCCCGGGTGTCCACCTCGCGGGCGAGCTCGAGGTCCAGGGAAGCCTGTCCGCGGTAGGGAACCTCGACCTCGGCCCGGGCCAGGCTCCATTCCGGCCCACGCGTGGCGTAGACCCGGTAGCGGCCCGCGGCCAGCCGGACCCTGGCCCGCCCGAAAGGCGGGTAGAAGACGCCGTCTCGGACCGGTGTCGCTTCCGGATCCGGGCGGAAGAGGGGAACGCGCCGGCCCTCCTGGTCCACCACGGTGATGCGCGCCGGACTGGCCGCGCCGGTCGCCCGGTCCCGGACCGTGACGGCCAGGGTGCCGAGGCGGAAGTGCTCTTCGAGGGACTGCAAGAGGATGCGGATGCGCCCGACCGTGATGTCGTCCCCCGGCCTGCGCGGCGCCACCGCGAGGAGGTTCCGGCCCTCGCGCAGGCTCCCGGGCGGCAGGACATACCAGCGGGTGCCCAGGGGCAGTTCGCGCTTCAAGGTGAAGAGCTCGCGGCCGTTCAGGCTCACGGCCCATTCCTCATGGACGTCGCGCTGATCCAGGAAGAGGAGGGCCTCGCCCTCCCAGGCCGGGGCTTCGAACTCCGCCTGCAGGACGAAGCCCTCGGGTTCGGCCGGAGCCTCCTTCCACTCCGGGGTGGGATCGTTGCCCAGGTGATGCATGGCCGGGTCCACGGCGATCTCGTGCGGCGCCTGGGGTTCCTGGCGGGCGAGGCCGAGACCGGCGGCGAGGGCGGCCAGAGCGGCGAGCCCCACGGGCAGGGAGGAGGAGAACCGGAGGGGGGGGAGGACCACCCCCCCAGGCTAGCGGGCGTAGCGCTCCTCCAGCCAGGGCCGGGCGCGGCGGCTGTAGCCGCGCCGTTCCCAGTACCCGGGCCGGTCCTCGGTGCTGAAGTCGAGGCCCGTGACCCACTTCACGGACTTCCAGGCGTAGAGGCGCGGGACGAGGAGGCGCACCGGGCCGCCGTGCTCCCCGGGCAGGGGTGCCCCGTCCCAGGTGTGGACCAGGAGGACCTCCTCGCGCAGGGCCTCTTCCAGGGGCAGGTCGGCGGTATAGGGCTCGCCGGAGGCCGGATCCCGGTCGGCGCCCCGGGCCAGGAGGAAACGGGCCTCCGGCCGGGGGCCGGCGAGGGCGGCGAGATCGCGCAGGCGCACCCCTGCCCAGCGGTTCCCGAGGCGGCTCCAGCCGGTGACGCAGTGGAAGTCGCCCGTGGCCTCGACGGCGGGCAGTTCCTGGAGCTCGGACCAGGTCCAGCGGCGCGGGCGCTCGACGGCACCCGTGACCTCGAGGCTCCATGCTTCCCGGGGGATCTCCGGCCGGTCCCCGAGGTCGAGGACCGGCCACTTGCGGGTCCGGACCTGGCCGGGGGGGAGGGACTCCTCGGTCATCGGCCGCCATCCTGCTCCAGGGCGCGGAGCTCGTCCAGGAGCCCGGCCAGCCCGGGGTCCAGGCGCAGGGCCTGGAGGAGGGCCTCCCGGGCCTGGGGCACGCGCCCGCGCCGGGCCTCGATCCGGCCGAGCGTCCTCCAGACCGGGGCCTGGGGCGGGAAGCGCTGCAGGGAGGCGCGGAAGGCCGAGGCCGCGGTCTCCAGGTCGCCGGCCCGGGCGGCCGCCGAACCCAGGAGCCTCCACGGCGCCTCGGCGGCGGGGTATTCTGCGGCCAGTTCCCGGGCTCGGCTCAGGGCGGCCTCGACCCGGCCGAGCTCCAGCTCGACCCAGGCCAGGTTCATGCGCGCCTCGGGCATCTCCGGCTCGAGGGACAGGGCGTCCTCCCAGGCGCGGGCGGCCGCGCCAGGCCGTCCGGATTCGGCGAGGGCGCGGCCGCGCTGGAAATGCAGGAGGGCCACGGCCAGGAGGCCCTCGGGTCGTGTGCGCCCTGCGGCCAGGCTGCCGGCCTCGGGCATCCCCGCCATCCGCTCCAGGGCGGCGCCGAAGCGCCCCTCCCGGATCTCGGCCAGGCCGTGGAGCCAGGCCTCCTCCTCCGGACGCCACGGCGAGGCTGCCTCCTCCCTCCAGCGGAACAGACGCACGCCCCGGGCGACGGCGTCGGAGGCGCGGATCCGGTCCTCGCCGTCGTCGGGAGCGGGCCGGCGGCGGATCCAGTGGTCGCGGATGCGCACGTGCAGGAGGTCGTAGGGGTCGCGCCTCGGCATGTGGCAGTCCAGGCAGGCGCCGAAGGAGCGGTCGCGGCCGTCGGCGGCGTGCACCGCGGGATGGCAGCCCAGACAGGAGCCGGCCAGCCGCGGATCGCGGGCCGCCGGCCGGTGGGCGTCGTGGCAGGTCGAGCAGCTCATCTCGGGCGTCTGCCGAAAGCAGGCCGAAAGCACGAGGCGTTCGGCCTGGCTGACGAAGCGGAACTCCTCCGAAGGCTCGGCCTCGACGAAGACCGCCCGGGTCTGGAAGAGCTCTCCGCCCGGCTGGAAGGAGGGCCGGCCGCCCGGCCCGAGTTCGATCCGGACCTCCCCCTCCAAGTGGCAGCGGGCACAGATCTCGAGCTGGCCTTCGGGTGCGAGCCCGGCGAGGCGCAGGATCCGCGGGTCCCCGTCCCAGCGGCGGCGGTCCTCGCGGACGGCGCGCATCCAGGCCTCGTGTTCCTGGACCTCGCCGTGGCAGGCGGAGCATTCCAGGCCCCGGGGTTCGAGGTCCCCCAGCTGGTTCCGTGGCCAGGTCTCCGGCAGGGGGCGGGTCGTGTGGCAGGCGAGGCACTCCGGGGTGATCGGGCGGGTGAAGCCGGTGGGCGGATCCAGGAGCTCCGTCGGCGCGAGTTCCGCTCCGTGGCTCCGGTAGAGCTCCAGGGGACCGAAGAACCAGCGGCCGGCCTCGCGGGTAACGAGACTCAGGCCCTGACTGCCGGCGCCGATGCGCCAGACCACCGGCTGGCTCCGTCCCACGGGCGGCAGGCCGCCGCCGCCGGGCCGCTCCTGGAGGATCTCCAGGCCGTCTGCACCGTGGACCAGGCGGTAGCGCCAGGCGAGCCCCGGCCGGCCCACGGGCGTCCCGGTCTCACCCGGGGCCGGGAGACCGGGGTACTCCCCGGGCACCGGCCCCAGGGTGTCGGCCATGCCGCTCTCCAGGAAGGCCTCGACGACGTCGGCATGGCAGTCCACGCAGCCCTGCACCCCGGGCGCGGCGCGGGCCCGGAGCCCTGCCCGCCGGGCGGCCTCGTCCCGCTGCGGCGCCGGATCCCCGGAGCCGCTGCAGGCCAGGACCGCGAGGGTGAGGGCGACGCTCGCCAGGACGGGCGGGAAGCGGACCGGCGCCATGGCCGGCGAGGATAGCCCGCTCAGGCTCCGGGCTCCCGCTGCGGCGTGGGATGCAGGGTGCCGGAGGGTCCGGCCTGGAAGCCGTCGGTGCAGAAGCGGACCAGGGCCTCGAGGACGGCTCGTCGTTCGGGGGGCGGCTCTCCGGGCACGCCACTCAGATCCAGCCAGCCCAGGTGGGAGACCGTGTGGATCATGGCGCCGGCGAGGAAGTGGATGCGCAGGCGCAGTTCCGTCGGGTCCAGGGCCGGAAGGCTGCGGCGGAAGGCCGCGAGGTAGGGATGCAGGACCTCCCGCAGCTGGGCGCGCATCTGCTCGAGGAGCTCGGGGTGGGACTCATGGGCGAAGCGTGACAAGAGCCCGGGCAGGACCGGATCCTCCTCCTCGTCCAGGAGGAGGGCCGGCTCCAGGAGGCCGCGCACCAGCTCCTCGACGGGGACGGGGCCGCCGCCGGCCCGCTCCTCGGCCACCCGGAGACGGTGGAGGCGTTCCTCGTTGATGGGCGTGATCCGGCGGCGGAAGACCTCCAGGGCCAGGCCGTCCTTGGTCCCGAAGTGGTAGTTCACCGCCGCCAGGTTGGTCCCGGCCTCGCGGGTGACGTCGCGCACCGTGGTGCCGCGCAGGCCGCGGGCGGCGAACAGGCGTTCAGCCGCCTGCAGGAGCCGCTCCCTCGTGTCGGGGTGGTGATCCGGAGGGTGGTGGGCTTCGGCGGGCACGGGGTGGGTCTCGGCCGGAGGCTCGAAGGCGCCGGCGGGCTCCATCGGACCGAACCGGCGAAGCTCCGTCAAGGCGCGGCCGTCCCGCTGCGGGGGACGGACTTCCGGCGGGCGTTAGGCTCCAGGGGCCATGGAGGAAGCCGTTCCCGAGGAACTGCGCCAGCTGCTGGCGGCCGCTCCGCCCTGGCCGCGGCGGGTGGTCTGCCTCACCGAGGAGACCACCGAGACCCTCTACCGGATCGGCGCCGCGGACCGGGTCGCCGGTGTTTCGGGCTACACCGTCCGGCCGCCCCGCGCCCGGCGGGAGAAGCCGCGGATCTCCTCCTTCCTGGCCGCCGATCACGACCGGATCCTGGAGCTCCGGCCCGACCTGGTCCTGGCCTTCTCCGATCTGCAGGCGCCCCTTGCCGCCGAACTCGTGCGCCGCGGCGTCCCGGTCCACGTCTTCAACCAGCGTTCGGTGGCCGAGATCCTGCAGGCCGTGCGCCTGACCTGCGCCCTGATCGGGGAGGTCGAAGCCGGCGAGGAACTCGCCCGGGATCTGGAGCAGGGCCTGGCCGCGGTCGCCCGCCGCGCCCGCCGCCTGCCGAGGCGGCCCCGGGTCTTCTTCGAGGAGTGGAACGACCCCCTGATCACGGGGATCCGCTGGGTCAGCGAACTCGTGGAGCTGGCGGGCGGCGAGGATGTCTTCGCCGAGAAGCGCCGTGAACCCCTGGCCCGGGGCCGGATCGTGGATCCCGAGGAGGTGGCGAGGCGCGCCCCGGAGGTGGTCCTCTGCAGCTGGTGCGGGCGGCGGGCGAGCCGCGAGCGCATCCTTGAGCGGCCGGGCTGGGCCTCGGTCCCGGCGGTCCTCGAGGACCAGCTCTACGAGGTCCCGAGCAGCGAGATCCTGGCACCGGGACCGGCTGCCCTGACCGATGGCGTGCAGAGGATCGCCGCCATCCTCGAGGCGGTGGCCCGGGGCGAGCGCCTGCCGGCCCCGCGGAGGAGCCGTCTGCGTCAGGCGCCGCCGCCGGGGGACCGCTTCGCTCAGTAGCGCGGGAAGGAGGGGTCCACCTCCTGGGCCCAGAGCTCCACCCCGCCGGTGAGGTTCAGGGTCGGTGCGGTCCGGCCCTGGGCCTCCAGGAGCAGGGCCACACGGGCGCTCCGGACACCGTGGTGGCAGACCAGGACCAGGGGATCCTCCGCCGCGGCCAGGTCCTCGAGCCATTCCTGCCAGCGGCTGAGGGGGCAGTGCTCGCTTCCCGGGAGCGCGCCCAGGGCGAACTCCTCGGCCTCGCGCACGTCCACGATGCGCAGACGCTCGCCGGCCTCCAGGCGCCGGGCGAGGTCGCGGGGGGCGATGGACTCCACGCCACGATCCTAGAGCTGCGGCCTCAGTGCTGGCAGGTGGAGCACCAGACCGAGGAGCGCCCGCCGAGGCGCCGGCCGCGCAGGCGGCTGCCGCAGGCCCGGCAGGGCTCACCCTGGCGGCCATAGACCCGCAATTCCTGCTGGAACCAGCCCGGGCTTCCGTCCTGGCGCCGGTAGTCGCGCAGCGTCGTGCCTCCGGCGCGCAGGGCCTCCTCCAGGACCTCCCGGAGGGCGGCGGCCACCGCTTCCCACTCGCGCCGGCTCAGACGCCCCGCCGCCCGGCCGGGCCGGACCCCGGCGCGGTACAGGGCCTCCTGGGCGTAGATGTTGCCAATGCCCGCGACGACCCGGGAGTCCATGAGGAAGGCCTGGACCGCCAGGCGGCGGCCGCGCGCCTTCCGCTGCAGGGACTCGCCGCTGAAGGAGGCCTCCAGGGGCTCTGGCCCGAGGGAGGCGAGGCGCGGGTGCCGCCCGGGTTCCCGCCCTCCCCAGAGGAGGGCGCCGAAGCGCCGCGGGTCGGTGTAGCGGAGGACCGTCCCCCCGTCGAGGCAGAGATCCCAGACGTCATGGGGGCCGGGCGGGCCGGGGCCGCCCCGGTGCAGGCCGAGGCGGCCGGACATGCCGAGGTGGATCAGGGCGGAGCCGCAGGCAGTGCGCAGCAGGAGGTACTTGGCGCGGCGTTCCAGGGCCTCGATGCGCCGGCCGCGGAGCCGCGCCTCCAGCCCTCGCGGGATGGGCCAGCGCAGATCGCGGCGATGGACCCGAAGG
>Ga0256830_1001871_pt1 | contig 14463 bp, 8 predicted proteins | sample 128326metaG_FD_190537 | JGI IMG/M metagenome (GOLD analysis project Ga0256830, IMG submission 190537) | Hydrothermal vent microbial communities from Lau Basin, Pacific Ocean - 128-326 | ecosystem: Environmental > Aquatic > Marine > Hydrothermal vents | place: Pacific Ocean: Lau Basin | collected... | reverse complement strand
CGGTGACCATCACTGCTGAGCAGATCAGTGTTGATGGCCTTGAGTATTATATCCAGGCGACGGACACGGCGGGCAACACTTTGTTGCATGGTTATTCCTTCTCACCCGTTACCGTTACCGTCAGTTCCCCGGTTGCTGATACGACACTGACGGCCTTCACCAAGCCTGAGCCCAAGCCAAAACTCGAAAAAGAAAAGTCCTACAAATGGTTATGGATCGGTTTGGGAGTACTGGCTGCTGGTGCTGCTGTTGCCGGAGGCGGCGGCGGAGGTGGGGGTGGCGATGATAATGGCCCTGAGCAATCCACGATCACCATCAGTGCGCCAGTACCTGTCCCCTGAGATCAATAAGCGGTGTTATTGATCCCGGCATTTTTCCCATTTTTAGAGCACTTTCATTAGAGAATTATTCATGAATACAAAGGCCTTTTCTGTCTTGTTGAGCCGCATTAAAGCGTTTGTTTTTTTTACCGGCATTGCCATTGTCATCAGCGCCTGTACACAAGGCAGCTCCACCGTGACCACCCAGCAGCCAGATGGCGGAGGCATTGTCGTGCCCAAAGCCCTACACGGCCTGTCGGCAGACAATGCACTCACTGCTTATATTCGGGTCGATGGGGGAGAGCGTCAGCAAATGACCATTGATGGTGGCAATGCCTCCATCCGTCTGACAGGAATCTCTCAAGGCAGCCATACTTTTACCGTAGAATTTGAATACCTTTCCAGCAGCGCCCCCGGTAATCCCATCATATTGGCCCGTGCCAGCAAAACGATCGATGTGAAACCCGGAGATAATCCTCTCAATATTCTCGAAGCAGATTATGAGACGGACAGTTTTGATGAAGATGGTGATGGTGTATCGAATCTGGATGAAATTCTGAACGGTAGCAGCCCCTTTGCCAGCATTGCCATCTCCGCCATCAGTGGCAATACCGCTGAAGACGGCACTACCGCCTCGTTCACTGTGGTGCTCACCAGTACGCCGACAGATGATGTCAGCATTGCTATCAGCAGTTCCGACACTAGCGAGGGCAGTGTAGACCAGGACAACATCACTTTTAGCGCAGATAATTGGAGCACTCCTCAAACCATTATCGTTACCGGCATTGATGATGACTTGGTAGATGGCGACAGTGACTACACCATCGTGATTTCTGCTGCAACATCACAGGATACCGACTATGACGAGCTTGATCCTGCGGACATCAGTTTTGTTAATGCTGATGACGATACCGCCGGATTTGTGGTCAGTGCTCCCTCCGGCAATACGACCGAAACCGGTGTCAGTGTCACCTTCACATTGGCGCTTGCCAGTATGCCAGCTGCTGATGTCAGCATTGGTGTCAGCAGCTCCGATATCGGCGAAGGTGTGATTGACACATCATCCATCACCTTTACTCCCGACAACTGGAACACCCCCCACACCATTACTGTCACAGGTATCAATGACGATTTGATCGATGGCAACCAGTCCTACGCCATTCAGTTTATGGCCGCAACCTCTGCCGACAGTCTTTACGACGGTCAAAGCCCTGTTGATGTTCAGGTGGTTAACATTGACGACGACAGCGCAGCCTTCAACATCAGCCCCATCGACGGCAACACCGGCGAAGACGGCACAATCGCCACGTTCAGTGCGCAATTGACCACACAGCCCACCGCAGATGTCACTATTGCAATCACCAGCGCAGATATCAGCGAAGGCACTGTTGATCATTCCTCCATTGTCTTCAATGCAGATAACTGGAATATGCCACAAATCGTTACCGTCACCGGTGTGGATGATGCCGTTGATGATGGTGACCAGTCCTATGCCATCAATCTGGCTACTGCCACATCAACGGATGCTGATTATGCTGGGCTTATCCCTGGAAATATCACTGTCACCAATATTGATGACGACAACGCAGGCTTTATGATCAGTCCCATATCGGGTGATACCGCAGAGAGTGGCACCACCGCCAACTTCACCGTTGCCTTGAGCAGTGCGCCAACAGCCAGCGTTACCCTTGCCATTACCAGCAGCGATGTTAACGAAAACACCGTCAGTCCCTCATCCATTACCTTTGATTCAAGCAACTGGAATGTGGAGCAAACCATTACCGTCACCGGTGTGGATGATGCTGTCGATGATGGTAATCAAACCAGCACCATTCTACTGGCCGCCGCGACATCAACTGACTCTGGTTACAATGGCCGAAAACCGGCCGATGTGACGGTGACAAATACCGATGACGACGGACCGCCCTCCGTTACCCTGAGCATCGATAATGCCACTCTGGCTGAAGCAAACGGAATAGCCACTCTCACCGCCACATTAACGGGCGCATCCACGCAAAATATTGTTGTGAATCTGGGTTATAGCGGAACATCGATCCATGGAGATGACTACAGCGCATCAAACAGCATAAACATACCGGCAGGAGATACAACGGGAACGGCGCTCATTAGCGCACAACAAGACAGCCTCGACGAAGACAATGAAAGCATCGTGGTCGATATTAACAGTGTGACCAATGGCATCGAATCCGGAACTCAACAGGTAAACGCCAGCATTATCGATGATGATCAGCCGCCCAGTGTCACCCTGAGTATTAATACCGCATCGCCACTGGCCGAAGCCGAAGGCACAGCCAATCTTACTGCCACATTAAATGAAGTCTCGGGACGTCCGGTGACCGTCAATCTCGCCTACACCGGCACAGCCACCGCAGGTATCGACTATTCCAAATCTGATGCCATCATCATTCCTGCCGGGAACACCTTTGCCCAGGCAACGTTAACCGCCATTGAGGATGCTTTGGATGAAGCTGATGAAACCATCATCGTTGACATCAGCACCATCAGCAATGGCGTTGAAATTACCACCGAGCAAGTGACAGTCAGCATTACGGACGATGATATCCCGCTAATCACCTTTACGACGGCTGGCCAGAGTGTGACCGAAAGCGAAGGTAGCGTTACCCTGACCGCATCGTCAGACCAAGCGCCCGCATCCGATATTTCTGTTGCCTTCACGGTAACGGGCACAGCCGCTGCAGGCATCGATCATGACCTGATCAACGGCGAAATAATCATACCGACCGGCCAAACCACAGGCACAACAAGCTTCAGCGTTCAAAATGACAATGTTGTTGAAGCCAATGAAACCATCATCGTCACTCTGAATAACCCGGTCAACGCCACACTGGGTGCAGCCATCATACACACCGTTACCATCACCGATAATGACAGTCCCGGTTTTATAGTGAGCCCCATCAGTGGCAACACCACCGAAGAAGGAGCAACAGCTGCCTTCACCGTGACATTGCTCAGTTCACCCATTGCTGATGTCACCATCGGTGTCAGCAGTTCAGATGCGACAGAAGGTACGGTCGACAAAGCCTCTTTCACCTTCTCTGCCGCCAACTGGAACATGCCTCAAACCATCACCGTAACGGGGCTTGATGATGGCACCGTTGATGGCGATCAAAATTACGCTATCACCCTGGCTGCCGCTACATCCAGTGATGCTAACTACAACGGCCTCAAACCCAATGATGTCACACTTACCAATATCGACAGGAACTTGCCGCCAACTGCCAGCAGCGTGAGCATCATTGATGACAATGCAGGCAGTGCCGTGGTGGGTGACAGTCTCACCGGCAGCTACACGTATGCAGATGTAAATGGTGATGCTGAAGGCACCTCCACCTACCGCTGGTTACGTAACGGTACGGCCATTGGTGGCGCACAGGCGTTAACCTACACCCTGATCGCCGCCGATAGTGGCCAGGTCATTAGCTTCGAAGTCACCCCCGTGGCAGCAACGGGTGTCTTAACTGGTGTAGCAGTAACGTCCAGCGGCATAACCGTTGACCTGAACGCCGCAGTGCTCTCACTTGATTTCGGCATCAAGCAACTGCAATTCAGCTGGTCAGCGGTGAATAACGCCACCCATTATCGGTTGATGGAAAATCCTGATGGCACCTCCGGCTTTACTCAACGAGGTGCGGATATCACCACCACCTCAAGCACGCTGGATATTGCTGTGCATCGCCAGGACTGGGGTAATGCCCGGTATTTATTGCAGGCCTGTAATAGCAATCTTTGTAGTAGCTCCAACGAAGTGAGTCCGCTGGGAGGGATGTTATCCGCTATTGGGTATGTGAAGGCTTCAAATACTGAGGGGGGAGATCTATTCGGCCGGTCAGTGGCTTTGAGTGGCGATGGTAATACTTTGGCGGTGGGATCCTATGGAGAAGATAGTAATGGAACCGGTGAAAGCAATAATTCGGAATCCTCGGCTGGGGCGGTATTCGTGTTTAGCCGTAGTAGTAGCGGTAACTGGATTCAACAGACCTATATTAAGGCCTCTAATGCTGAGGCCGGTGATCAGTTTGGCCAATCAGTGGCCTTGAGTAGCGATGGTAATACTCTGGCGGTGGGGGCTTTCCCCGAAGCCAGTAATGCCACTGGCATCAGTACCGATGGAACCGGTGAGGCGGATAATTCGGCAACCCAGGCCGGGGCGGTGTATGTGTTTAGCCGCAGTGGTGGCAGTTGGTTCCAGCAGGCTTATGTCAAAGCCTCCAACGCTGAGGCTCGTGACCTGTTTGGCGCATCAGTGGCTTTGAGCAACAATGGCAACACCTTGGCGGTGGGGGCAGTGGCGGAAGGCAACAATGCTGGAGCAGTGTACGTGTTTAGCCGTGATAGCGGTAGCTGGCTTCAGCAGGCCTATGTTAAAGCCTCCAATGCTGATTCTGGTGATAGGTTTGGCATATCAGTGGCCTTGAGTAATGATGGCAACATTTTGGCGGTGGGAGCTTGGCTAGAAAGTAGCAATGGAACCGGTGAGGACAATAATTCAGCATTCGCTGCCGGGGCGGTGTATGTGTTTAGCCGCAATGGTAGTAGCTGGCTTCAACAAGCCTATGTTAAAGCCTCCAATGCTGAGGCTGGTGATCAGTTCGGCGATTCAGTAGCCTTAAGTGGTGATGGCAACACCTTGGTAGTGGGAGCTGCTGAAGAAGATAGCAATGGAACGAGTGAGGACAATAATTCGGCAGAAAGTGCTGGGGCGGTGTATGTGTTTAGCCGCAGTGGTAATAGTTGGTTTCAACAGACCTATGTTAAAGCCTCTAATACTGAGGCTGGTGATCAGTTCGGCGATTCAGTGGCCTTGAGTGGTGACGGCAATACCTTGGCGGTAGGGGGGCGGTTGGAAGAGAGCAACGCCTTTGGCATCAGTACTGATGGGACAGGTGAGGCGGATAATTTGGCAACCAAGGCCGGGGCGGTGTACGTGTTTGGTCGCAGTGGTGGTAGCTGGTTCCAACAGGCTTATGTCAAGGCCTCTAACACCGATAGGAGTGATTTGTTTGGTATATCAGTTGCCTTGAGCAGCGATGGCAATACTCTGGCTGTGGGGGCTGGCGATGAGGACAGTAATGCCATCGGTATTACCCATGGTGCGGATGCTATAGGTGCAGATAACAGTGCATCCGGTGCCGGGGCAGTGTATTTGTATTAAGCATTGGGCAAGCGTCTGACTTGACTAAAATCAGGAATCATCAACCTGAAATTTCCCATTCCTTGAGGTGGAAGCGGCAGCTGATGGTGAGAATATCACCTGCCCGGGGCCCATCGTGTTTGATTTATGCGACAGGTACCTGTACTTGGTGTGGAAGGTTCCCACGGCGGATCATGGAAACCGGAAACAAAGGGTTAAATGCAGGCTGAATATTTTATGGACACAGATTGTAGAACCCGGAACTTATGAATCTGATGGAGAATGATCAGATGGGGAAGAGGCTAGAATCTCTGCCACTTGACCATCTAACAGCGGCAAGTCCTTCTCAATAGTTCTCCACACCACCTCAAAATCAACGTTAAAGTACCCATGTGCCACGGCATTGCGCATCTGATAAGCGAAGTTTAAAGGTAAGTCAGGGTGGGATGCCGCAAATTTCGGGAAATGGACTTCGATATTGTGGCTCGCCTCTCCAATAATCTCGATGTTTCGGATCACAGCATCTTGCGCCATCTCATCTTGTAGAAATATCCCCTCTTCCATGTCCTCGGTATAACGATTGATCCGCGCTATGGCTTCCAAAATGTGCTTGAGATAGTCAGCCAGCCGTTGTTTGCCACGATTCATACCGGTTTCGCTTCTTGCAGTACAGACTTTCTAAAGCTGTCCGGGAGAGCCCGGGGGGTCAATACATCCACCTGAACTCCTAGTAATTGCAACAATTCATGTCGAATAGCCCCAATATCAAGCAGAGTAGTTTCAGGAGTGGGGTCGATTAATAAATCCAGGTCACTGTCGTTGGTGTCTTTGCCGTAAAGCACTGATCCGAATACCCGGACATTCCTGGCATGATGACGTTCAACGATCTGTTTAATGGCTTCCCGGTGTTGTTGTAACGCAATGGATGGTTTCACTGTTCTGGCCCAGTCGCAACGATCAATGTAAATCTGGCTCGGATATTTCGTACATTATGTATAATTTCGCGCAGGGCATTAATTTCACAGGAACAAATATTTTCTCAGTTGCCTGGCACGATCAATACAAGAGCTTTCCTGTGAAATTAATGCCTTACGCACATTTTTAATGTAAGTTCATGAAATATCCAGATTAGCAGGTTGCTGATACGGCCTGCGTTAGCTATGGATTATGTCACTGCTATCCTGTTAATTCCACATCACAATAGCCTGTGAATTATCCAGGTCAGACAACAGGAAACAATGGACCATCGGCTTTCACTCTATCCAGATTGGCTCCCATCAACTCGGCAGCGGTGAGATCCGCACCACGTAAATCAGCACCACTCAGATTGGCCAGACGTAAATCAGCACCAATAAGATTGGCTCCGCGCAAATCGGCACCTTGCAGGTCGTACTGCACTAGATTGGCATTTTCCAGATTGGCATTGCGCAGGTCAGCTCCGTGCAAGCTGCTGAGTTCCAGTGTTAACAAGGTGCAAAGCCCCTTGCGGTCGTGAATTACTATCATGCGGCAATAATACAATGTTTAGCGGATGTTTGCGCATCGGTCAGTGCCTGCTCGGTGCGCTTGAGCACGTTGGTGGCACTGTTGTCGCGCAAGGCGTGGATCAGTGTATAGCCGCAAAAAAGGTCACAAATCAGTGTGTTCGGTATTTCTGGGTGACGTAGTTGCTGCTCAAAGAAGAATTTATGCAGTCGCTCCAGACAGGGGGTGGCACCGTCAGCCGTCATGCCAAACATCAATAATGCAAACTGGTCTTTATCGAGATGGGCAATGTGATCCACTTTGCGGACATGTGCCTTGAGGGTTTTACTCAGTAATTTGAGCACCCGGGTGGTTTGTTTACTGTTGAGGTTGTTCAGTCCCCGTATGTGCAGCCGTACTATGCAGACCGATGTGCCACGACGGGCAAAATCGTAAGCACGGGCAAATTCGTGATCAAACTGGCGTCGATTGGGTAGACCGGTGATCTCATTGTTGAGTTGTTGGGTTTTCAATAGTTGCTGTTTTTTATCGAGACCGCGTTGAATATGACTGATGGCAGGCAGGATTTCTGCGGTTTCGCGTAATTGCGGGGTATCGAATTTCCTGCTCAGGGGTTCGCCTTTCGCCAGATTGTTAAGCAGGGTTTTTATTTGTGAAAAATCGGTGCTTAGGGTGCACAGTGCATAACGCACCATGAAGACAATGATGCCGACCGTGAGCAGCAGGGCAAAGATGTTAAATATCGCCAGATTTAAAAAACGGGGTGCCAGGCCTTCGGCGCTTTCGGTGAGGCTGAGTTGCCAGTTGCTGTCAGTAAGGGTTATTTCTTGCTGGCGTATTTCGTCGGGGCGGCCAAGCCGGTCGTATTGCGCGATGGTGTTGCTGTTGCCATCACGCAGCACCAGTTTTTGTCCGTTGTTGGTGTTATTTTGCAGCAGAGGTTGCAGAGTTGTCAGGCCGAAACTGACAAATACCATACCCAGAGGGACACCGGTTTCATCCAGCACCGGAGCGATCAGATCAAAATGGCTGGTGCTGGCAGTCAGTCTGTGTACCGGTGGTGTTTTAGTGAGTTCTCCCTGGCTGAGTTTGGTGAGATCAGTGAGGCTTTGCGGGCCCAGTTGCACATCGGCGGGTGCCCCCATTACCTGTCCGGAATGACTGAGCAGGGCTACACCCATGGCCTGAGGCAGAAAACGACGCATTTGCAGAGCCCAGGTCTGAGCGCTGATGTCATCCTGGTTTTCGAGAATATCCTGAGTGGTAGGCTGAGTGGCCACATGGTCAACAATTTGCTGAAAAAAGCCCAGCTGGGACTCCAGTGTGCGGGCTTTATCGGCCAGTCGCTGGGAGAATTCGTTGCTTTCGGAGTCTTGATAATAGGTTTCGCTTAGTAACAAATTGGTGATGATGACGGACAAAAACAGGGCAATAATTACTACGGCGCTGCTGTAGGCGATAAATTTTACCGAAAAAACGCCAAACAGTGGTTTGCGTTTATTGTCCGTTTGTGATCCCGTATCTGTGTCGGGGCCAGCATTTTGCGCCACGCTGTGCGGTTGTTTTGTCACGCAGGCTGCCGGACCGCTGTGCTCATTGATTTGAAACATTATACGAGGTTCTTTCCTTTGCAGTTTTGTTTTGGGCTTGGTGAAACATGTTAAAAATAGTGTACGCATGCCGATACAGCAGTCTGAAGCGATACGTAAATGTTTAATGCGTCTGGCCGAATGAACGGGCGCTGCCAGTAAAACGGGGTAAATGTTTTCTCCGGTTTTGAAGGCTGTTTTTACCCTGGTGTGGAAACGTTGTCGGTATACCTTTGGAAGATGTTTAACTTTTGTCTGCAACTCGGCATTCTACGACAAGCCGCGCGAGAAAAAATCCCCGAATATGGGTAATAGCCCATATTTTTCTGATGGGTTTTACCGGTACGTCAACGTGTTATTCCCGGTAATCCGTTACTGGTATTGGGTTGTTCTGGCTGATGGGGTATGCTCGTGCAGACAGTATGTTGAGCGGAGTAGTATGAAAAAAGTAAACATAATGTGGCGACAGTTCTCACTTTTTTGGGTGGGTCTTGCGAGCCTGGGGTTATTGATACCTGCCATGGCGTATGCGATTGGCGAAGCGAAAGGTGCTGTAGCCGGAACCGCGCGCTTTGTGCAACTGGACGCCGATGCCGAACGGGTTCTTAATGAAATGGTGATGCTGGGGGCTGAAATGGTGGCTCTGGAAGAAGCGCGGGAGTTGCCTTCCGAAACCCGGCTGCTGGTGTTGGTGACGGTAGAGCCCAGTCCTTTTTTTCAGCTGGAGACTATCCAGTTGCAAATCGACGAGCGTATGGCCTCATTTCATCAGTACACCGAAACTGAGCTGGCCGCACTGCAACAGGGCGGTAGTCATCGACTGTTTTGGGGGAATGTTCCTGCCGGCCAGCATCAACTGACAGTATCGATGATGGGACGCGTTCCCAAGGACCCAGATTTTCAACGCAAATCGACACTGGTGATGGTTTCCGGTGAAGGACGTCGTGTGGTGGAGCTGCGGGTTGCCCCGGGCAAAAGCCAACCTTTTCCTGAAATGTCGCTCAAGGAGTGGAAATAAGTGTCATTGCGCTGTGTGAGCGGTGGCTCCGGTCATGTCCGGCTGCCTGCGTTAAAAAGAATGCTGAGAGGTGTGTTTTGCATGCTCCTGAGTACACAGGCTCTGGTTGCAGCACCAGTGGTGTGGGATAGCATTGAAGATCCGCTGGTGCGTGCAGCACAATTTGATTTGCTGGTGGGCGCACCTTTCGAGGCTGTTACCCGACTGGAAGCTGATCTGGCCCAAGGGTACATCAAACATCAACCAGCCCAGGCACAGCTGGTGTTGGGTGGCATGTATCTCGCCAGTGGCGCACATCACAAGGCCGCTGCAATTTTTGCGGCTCTGGGTAGCAGTGGTCAACCACAACAGGTGCAAAACCTGGCCTGGTTGAGTCTGGCACAGGTGCAATATCAGCATGGACAAACGAATGAGGCATTGGAATCGCTGCGACGCATCAGTGGGGAATTACCCGGGCAGGCACAACAGGAACGCCTGCTGTTAAGTGCTATGGCACTAATGCAACAACAGCATTTTGGTCAGGCGGTGACTCACTTGCGTCAGTTGGGGCAGAAATCCCTGGTACAGCAGCTCAGTGAAAAATCTGTGTGGGCGACGTATGGTCGCTTCAATCTGGGTGTAGCGTTATTCCGGCAGGGAAAAGAAGAGGAAGGCCGTATGTTGCTGGAAGAACTGGGTTCCGGCGCGGCGGATACAGAAGAAAGCCGTGCCTTGCGTGACAAGGCCAATTTGACACTGGCGTACCATCATCTGGACAAAAACGAACCGGAAGAGGCGCAGCGGTATTTTGTGAAAACGCGTTTACAGGGTCCGATGTCCAGCCAGGCGCTGTTAGGGTTGGGACGCGTCTATTCCGCCAAAGATTTGCACAAAAAGTCCCTGGTGCCCTGGCTGAGGCTGAGCAAGATGGATGCCAGTGATCCGGCAGTGCAGGACAGCCTGTTAGCCGTGCCTTTTGCCTTTGGCCAACTGGAGGCGTTCAGGCAGGCGCTGGAGCACTACCAGCTGGCACTGGAAAAATTCAAATCGGAAGTGGAGCAGATAGATCAGGCAGAAGCAGCTGTGAATAATGGAGCATTGGCGGACAAGCTGGTACATGTCGTGAGTCGTCAGTCGATGGGGCAGCGTTGGCTGGTGCAGGACCTGTCCGATACCCCCGGTGGACGTTATTTGTGGCAATTGTTTGCGACGAATGAATTCCAGGAAACCCTGAAAAACTATGCACAATTGCGGCTGTCATTGGGGCGTCTGGAGCAATGGTCGTCACAGATTGACGATGCCAGAGGACTGTCACCGGCACACCGGCGCGTATTGGAGAAAAAAGTGGTGAATTTGCAGAGCGAGCTGTTGTCGGTACTGGATCGCACACAGAAGCACCTTAAAGTATTGGCGCAGGAAACGTTGAAGCATCGTAAGCAACGCTTGTTGAGTTATGCCAGTGAAGCCCGTTTTTCCATGGCGCAGATGTACGATTATGCGTCCAGGCGCTGGGGTGGTGAACAGTGAGTGTGCGGTTAATCTGTTTGTTTTCTGTTTTGGTATTGGCGGGTTGCGCACAAAAACAGCAAACTCTCGGGGATCTTGGTGAATTGGATATCCAGATTGATACGGAATCTCCTATCGCGGGCAGTCGCAACAAGGCGATGGATAATTATTGGGAGTTTATGTCCGGAGCCAAACAGGACCCGCAAAAAATTGAAGCCATGCGGCGGCTGGCAGATCTGGAAATGGAGCGCAGTGAGGAACGTTTTCAGAAAAAACTGGAAGTATTGGCACAGGGTGATGCTGCGGATGATGATGCCGATATACAGATGCTGCGTGAAACGAGCTTTCGTGGTGCGATCAAACTCTATGAGGATGCCCTGGAATTATCAGCTGGTGGCAGACATTCTGCGGGTTTGCTGTATCAGCTTTCCAGGGCCTATGAGCAGGCGGGTCAAAAGGAAAAGGCACTGGATGCACTGGATCGCTTGCTGACGCTGAACCCGCGCGCCAGAAATCGTGATGAACTGCACTTCCGGCGTGGTGAATTATTGTTTGACTGGCGTAAATTCAAACTGGCCGAGCAGGCTTATATTCAGGTCGTTGCTATAGGTACCTCTTCGCGTTATTACGAAAAAGCCGCAACAAAACTGGGTTGGGCCTTGTTTAAACAAGAGCGTTATCAACAGGCGCTGAAAGCCTTTTTTGCCCTTGCTGACCGGAAATTAAAACCGACTACTGGTCTGGCTGCTCCTCGTAAGTTGAGCCGCGGAGATAAAGAGCTCGTCGATGATGTGTTCCGTATTGTGACGCTCACATTTAACGAATTGGGTGGCGGGAAGTCGATCAAACCCTATTTTGACAAAAATGGACATCGCGAATACGAAATCCGGATTTATCGTGATCTGGCAGAGTTTTATGTGAAAAAAAATCGTGTGCGGGACGCTGCAGAAACCTATCACGCCTTTGCAGAAGCCTACCCCATGCACGAAAAAGCCTTTGAGTTTGATTTGAAGGCGATAGAGACCTATACCCAGGCTGGGTTTGCCAGTGTGCTGATTGAAGAAAAGCGTACCTTTATTAAGCGCTACCGGGTCAATGGTGCCTATTGGAAGCGTTATGAAGAGCAAGAAGACACTATTCTTGCGCAGTTAAAGACAGCAGTGAGGGAAAATTCAGAAGATGTTGTGCGTCATCTTCATGCAGAAGCCCAAAAAAATAAAACAGCCGTTGCCTATCAGACAGCTTTTATCGGGTATCGGCAACATTTGAAATGGTTTGGCCAGAGCAAAAATGCGCAAAAATTGAATTTCCTTTATGCAGAGCTTTTGTTTGAGTCAGGCAATTTTGAAAAAGCCGCCAAGGAATATGAAAAAACCGCGTACCGTTATGTGCGTTTTGGCAAAGACGCTGAGGCGGGTTATGCAGCATTGCTGGCCTATGGTGAGGCAGAAAAAAAGGCAGAAGGGAAACAAAAAGCGACCTGGAGCCGTCTAGCAGTGGGTAGTGCCATGCGCTTTGGTAAAACCTTTCCCGATGACAAACGTTCTGCACAAGTATTGACCAGGGCTGCGGAGGACATGTTTGCACTGAAAAAATATAATCAGGCAGCAGTGGCAGCACGGCAGATTCTGGAATTGTCACATGCACCTAACTCCGAAACGCGGCGTACAGCATGGAAAATTATTGCGCGTGCGGAGTTTGAAAAGGGGGATTACACACGGGCTGAAGTGGCTTATAAGGTTGCGTTGAGTTTGACGGGCATGAATGATGCGAGCCGCAAGGTGCTAAAAGACGGGCTGGCTGCATCAGTCTATAAACAGGGCGAATACATGAAATCCAAGGGCAATCTGCAAGGCGCGATTGCCCAGTTCTCCCGGGTTGAGCAGGTATCGCCGAATTCTGCGGTTATTCAGTCGGCAGAATTTGATATTGCTGCAAGCCTGATGGAATCCGGAAATTGGCATGGCGCTATTACCAAGTTTTTGGCATTTCGCGATAAAAACCCGACACATCCGTTGGCGGCGAGAGTATCTGAAAACCTAGTCAAGGCCTATTTGAAAAACAAACAGCCGCTTAAAGCCGCCGCTGAATTGGAAAATATGGCAAGAAATAATTCAGACCCGGAAATCGGGCGTGCCGCCTTATGGCAGGCTGCGGAATTGTATGAAGAGGCGGGTAGTGACCAACAGGTCATTATAATCTACAAGCGTTATGTGAGTCTGTTTCCTCAACCAATGGAGCAGGCGACTGAAGCGCGCCATAAACTGGCCGCTATTTATGACAAGACAGGTCAATTGGGTGAGCGGCGTCACTGGTTAAATGAAATTATTCAAAGCGACAAAAATGCTGGCAGCGGCAGCACGCCGCGCACGCAGTATCTGGCTGCGAAGGCAGCTTTTGAGTTGGCAGAGCCAGCGCTCCAATCTTTCCAGCAGGTTAAGTTGGTGCGGCCACTGAAGAAAAACCTGGAACGTAAAAAACAGAAAATGAAAGAAGCTGTTGATGCTTTTACTTTGGCGGCAGATTACGGGATTGCCGAGGTGACCACCGCGTCTGTCTACTGGCTGGCAGAAATTTATAATGAATTTGGACGAGAATTGATGCAATCAGAGCGACCAGAAGGCTTATCTAAAGAAGAAGTTGAGCAATACGACATTTTATTGGAAGAGCAAGCCTATCCCTTTGAAGAGAAGTCGATTAACATTCACGAATCAAATGTTGAACGTGTTAGTGAAGGTACGTTTGATGAATGGATAAAAAAGAGTTTTGAGGAATTGCGTAAGTTGAGCCCTGTGCGTTACGCCAAGTCTGAGAAGAGTGAATCGACGGCCCTGTATCTTTATTAAAAAGATATTGATTAAAAAGATATTTATAATGCGATATTCATCTATTTCCTGTTTCCGGAAAAAACTTGTGGGGTGTGCTGGCCACTTGTTTTTTATAACAGCTGTTTTGCTGTTGGCCGCCTGTGCAACAACTACCGAGCCGACTGGTGATGTGGCTGGGTCCTCCAAAGAAGAACTGCCAAAAATTGATCCTAAAGTTGCAGCATCTTATGAAGCTGCCTTGTCCGCAATGCGGGCAGGAAAAACGGCTCAGGCTGAAAAAGTATTACAACAGTTAACCGCCCAATATCCGAATTATTCCGGGCCACAGGCAAATTTGGGTATTTTATACTTTCACCAAAATGAATTGGAAAAAGCAAAAACCGCCTTTCAGGCATCGTTAAAAATCAATCCAAAAAATGTAGTGAGCCTGAATCACCTGGGAATTATCAGTCGTGGTGCTGGTGAATTTGAACAAGCCCGGACTTACTATGAAAAGGCCTTGCAGATTGATCCCGATTACGCTTATGCTCATCTCAACTTCGGTATTTTGCTGGAATTGTACATG
>Ga0256830_1001870_pt1 | contig 14468 bp, 13 predicted proteins | sample 128326metaG_FD_190537 | JGI IMG/M metagenome (GOLD analysis project Ga0256830, IMG submission 190537) | Hydrothermal vent microbial communities from Lau Basin, Pacific Ocean - 128-326 | ecosystem: Environmental > Aquatic > Marine > Hydrothermal vents | place: Pacific Ocean: Lau Basin | collected... | reverse complement strand
CTACGGCCCATGCTGAGATTAATGCCATTCGATGGGCGAGTCAAAAAATTGGCAATTATCGATTGCCGAAAAATACTACCTTATATGTTAGCTTGGAACCGTGTGCGATGTGTGCGGGTGCGATTATTCATGCGCGTATTTCGCGTGTCGTGTTTGCGGCTTTTGATCCTAAATCGGGTGCAGCCGGTAGTGTATTTGATATTCTAGGCACGGATCGCTTAAATCATAAAGTCGAAATACTCGGTGGTGTGCTCGCAGCCCAAGCCAGTGAAAAGCTGAGGTTGTTTTTTCGCCAGCGACGCTAAACAAGACAATAATTGCGACTATCTATATACTGCAGAACTATCTTTGATACCGACCGGGGGTTAGCCATGAATAAGTTTAGTTTTGCATTTCTGGCCATTATTTTGGTCATTGTTTTAACCGGATGTCCGTCCAAACCGACAAAATTTTCCGACCCTGATAAAGCCAAAGCAAATGCTGAACGTGGCATCGATGAACTGGATAGAGAGATGGATAAGCGGCATTAATTTATGATAACTAAGTTAGATAGAGTTGAGGTTCGAGTACTCGGCGTATTGCTCGAAAAAGAAAAAACCACACCTGATTATTATCCGCTTTCGGTTAATGCCGTTAAGGTGGCCAGTAATCAAAAATCAAACCGCGAACCCGTGATGGAGCTTGGCGATAACCAAGTAATGGATACACTGAGTATGCTTGACCGCAAAGCATACATTATGAAGCAGCCATTGTCGGAGGCTCGTACCTTAAAATATGCGCATCGCTTGAAGTCATTACATGATTTTTCAGATGCTGAAGTTGCCATACTCTGTGTGTTATTCCTGCGTGGCCCCCAGACTATTGGTGAGCTGCGTACACGAACTCAGCGAATGTTTGCATTTGAAGATTTGGCGCAAGTTCAACAGGCTTTAGCACATCTTTTGGATGAAGATTTTGGTCCATTTGTATGTCAATTACCTAAACAAGCCGGAAGTAGTGCCAATAGATACGCACACTTGTTTTCAGGTGAAGTAGCGATTGAAGAAGTGCAAAGAGTATCGGCCGATAAATCGCTACCTGAATCTTCCGCATTGGCCACACGTGTGACTGAACTTGAAAATCAAGTAAATGATTTAATCGAGCGTTTAACTAAGTTAGAAAGTAAGTAAACATCTAAATGAGAAAAAAAATGAGACTACTATTTATTGCTTGGATTTTGATTAGCTTGGTATTAATTGCTGCGTTGAGTGCCTGTGGCCCAGTTACTGTAAAAAGTTTAAAAGAACGCCCTGTAGGCACACTCAGTTTTGAAGTGGCTCAGCCTTATCAAGATGTTTATCATAAAATTCTACAACAAGCGCGGGTTTGTTATCTCAATAAACCCATTGACGAGCAAATTATTATCAGAGACCGCCGAATTAACAAAGATAAAACGGCTAATATAACCCTCGCTTATGTTTATGCACTGAAACCTGAGCAAGTTTTTATGACTATTGATACGATTTTTCTGGATGAAAACAGAACAAGTGTCAAGATCTGGCATGCGTCTCGACAATATAAAAAACAAGTTGCTGCTATTCCTCAGTGGGTGGAGGATGGTAGTGCGAAATGTGTGAGTTAGGGTTTATTCCGATATTTCACGGCAGAAAAGAGATATTGTTAACCCATTTCGATAATTGTATATTCCACAGTTGAGCGTTTTGAGGAGACCCTTAAGTCTCTGAAAATATTATTTATTTTTTATCAGTCCAGGCTGCATCTATCGGGTGTGAGCCACTACGATCTGCATTTTTGGCCGCGTTTTTCACGTGTCTCATGCTTCGCGACACCGGTACATCTTGTATATGCAAATCGTCGCAATAGAACCGCTATTCCTCGACAACTGCTCCTGGTTTAGCAATCCTTACGTGTCTGAATGCCAGGTTTTAGGTGCTAATACACGCATAATATCAATATTTTTCCAATCATCTGGATTAGTTGTTGCATTTGCTTCTTTTGAAAAAATACGAGCAATAACGGCGCTACGATAGTCTTAATTCTCGAATACCATATAAAAATTACCATAAATGAGAGATTCTTCAGTTAGCATTTATGCTGTGTATAAGAGATCAACATAATATGTCGTTACATACAAAAAAACGAATTTTAGTGACCGGTGGGGCGGGATTTTTAGGTTCGCATTTATGTAAGAGATTACTGAGAGACGGGCATGACGTGCTCTGTGTTGATAACTTTTTTACAAGTAGTAAAGAGAATGTTCTTCAATTTTTAGATAATCCCCATTTCGAATTAATGCGCCATGATGTGACTTTGCCACTTTTCGTAGAGGTTGATGAAATTTATAACCTGGCATGTCCTGCTTCACCGATTCATTATCAGCATGATCCAGTGCAGACGACTAAAACCAGTGTGCATGGTGCGATAAATATGTTGGGCTTGGCCAAAAGAGTTGGCGCCAAAATATTTCAAGCATCAACCAGTGAAGTATACGGTGATCCTGAGGTTCACCCGCAAACGGAGGACTATTGGGGGCATGTAAACCCAATAGGAAACCGTTCTTGTTATGATGAAGGAAAACGTTGTGCTGAAACTTTATTTTTTGATTATCATCGACAACATAAGTTACGGATTAAAGTTGGTAGAATTTTTAATACCTATGGGCCAAAAATGCACCCGAATGATGGACGTGTAGTATCGAATTTGATTATGCAAACACTGCAAAATTTACCTATCACTATATATGGCGATGGATCTCAAACGCGCTCTTTTTGTTACGTTGATGATTTAATCGAAGCTTTTATACGACTTATGGATACTGCGGATGATGTTATTGGGCCGATAAATTTGGGTAACCCAACTGAGTTCACTATTAAAGAACTCGCACAAAAAATTATTGAAATGACAGGTTCAAAGTCAGAAATTGTTTATAAAAAATTACCGAGTGATGATCCTGCGCAACGTAAACCTGATATTAGTCTTGCTAAACAGTTATTAGATTGGGAGCCTATGGTAGATTTGGATACTGGTTTGAGAAAAACCATCGCTTATTTTACGAATTTGCTGGAGAAATAGTAATGAAATGTATATTGAATGAGTTCATGCGATATGATAAATATCCATGCACTGTGCAGGATACCTTATAGTCAGTGTTTGATTGATGAAAAAAATAATTCTATTTGAACTTAATGAAGTACCCCTCAAAGTTTTCGATTATTATTTAAAAAATCACCCAAACTCTAATCTCGCCAAGATTTTAATAAAATCTCGGAAGTACGAAACCCATACGGCAGATGTAGGTCTCCTATCACCATGGATTACATGGCCTACATTACATCGAGGTGTTTCAAATGAAAAACATTATATATCTGATTTTGGGGAAGATTTAACAGAAAAAGATAAAGAGTTCCCTCCAATTTGGAAAATACTGGCAAGCAATGGTATTCAAACAGGTCTTTTTGGATCTTTACACTCTTATCCCTTGCCGACAGATTTAAATAACTATAAGTTTTTTATTCCGGACACTTTTGCAGCCGGTTCAGAGTGTTTTCCCAATACTGTCGATGTATTTCAGGACTTTAATCTGCAAATGGTTAAAGAGTCTGGTAGAAATGTTTCTTCTAAGCTTCCCTGGGGAGACATATTTAAGCTGTTGTCTCATTTTCCTGCTTTAGGAATAAAGCCAGGTACTCTTATGGATACATCATCGCAGCTAATTAGTGAAAGAAGCAGTCGTTGGAAAGTCGTTCGTCGTAGGACCTATCAAAGTATTTTGGCCTTTGATGTTTTTTTAAAGCAATTAACAAAAACACGACCGAATTTTTCAAGTTTTTTTACTAATCATGTCGCATCTACTATGCATCGCTATTGGGCTGCATCATTTCCCGATGAATATGAACAGAATGAATTTTCCGAGGATTGGATAGAAACTTATGAAGGTGAGATAGATTTTACTATGGGCAAAGCTGATGAGATGATTGGGAAGTTGGCTTATTTTCTTAAGAACAATAATGACTACAGTCTATGGATTGTTTCGAGTATGGGACAAGAGGCAACACTCGCTAGGACTGTTGAAACACAACTCTATGTTACTGACAGAGAAAAGTTCATGGATGTATTCACTATTCCAAGAGAAGCGCGACACTATCGTCCTTGTATGCTGCCTTCATTTAATATGCAAGTTAACGAATCAATTAGAGAATTGGTGCGTAAGAAGTTGAATGATTTTAAAGTGAATGGTGTACAAGTTGTAGTTCGTGAAAAACACAGAGGCTTATTTAGTATAGACTTTGGCCACGTGAATTTAGCGGATGAAGATACCGTTATTCAAATTGAGGGAAAGGGAGTCCCCTTTGCGAAAACAGGTTTGGAAAATATGGAGATTCAAGATAAATCAGGGACTACCGCATATCATATTCCGCAAGGGGCGATGTATATTTACGAGCCTGATTTTAATGCAACCAGTGATTCCAATACTCAAATATCTGTATTAGACATTGCGCCTTCCATATTACAGAACTATGCGGTAGATATTCCAAGTTATATGAACAAGCCAGTGGAATTTTCTTAGAGTTTTGTGGACAATATAATGAGAACTCGAAAGTTTCTTAGGAAAATATGACGAAGCGGAACCGCCATAAATCCTACGAAATTTTTTAACAACTAGAAATAATTTAAAGTACCCAGGAGTCGTATGTCTAAAACCGTTTTAGTCACTGGAGCTGATGGATTTATTGGGTCTCATCTAACTGAGATGTTGGTGAAAGAAGGGCTTAATGTAAAAGCATTATCACAATACAACTCATTCAATAGTTGGGGGTGGCTTGAAGATTGCGACTGTCTGGATGAGATTGAAGTGCTATCAGGAGATGTGCGCGATTCCCAATTTTGTATGCATATTACAAAGAATGTAGATCAAATTTATCATTTAGCCGCGCTAATTGCCATACCTTATTCATATATAGCTCCTGAAAGTTATTTGGATACAAATATCAAAGGTACGCTAAATATATGCCAGGCTGCGGTTGCAAATGATGTAGAACGGATTATTCATACCTCTACAAGTGAAGTATATGGTACTGCTCAATATGTTCCCATTGATGAAAATCATCCATTGCAACCGCAGTCGCCTTATAGTGCTTCAAAAATAGGAGCAGATGCTATGGCTATGAGTTTTTTTAATGCATTTGATTTACCACTAACGATCGCAAGACCATTTAATACCTATGGGCCTAGGCAGTCAGCTCGAGCGGTTATACCTACTATTATTACCCAAATAGCAACAGGTGAGAAAAGTATTAAATTAGGGGATGTATCGCCTACTAGAGATTTTAACTATGTAAAAGATACTTGTATGGGTTTTCTGGCGCTAGCCAGCAGCAATAAGTGTGTAGGTGAAACGGTAAATATAGGTTCGAATTATGAGATTTCAGTTGGAGATACCTTAAATCTAATTAGGGACATAATGGGTAGTGGAGTAGAGTTTGTTACAGATGAAGAGCGAATTCGTCCAAAAAAATCAGAAGTTAATCGCCTATGGTGTGATAATACAAAAATTAGGTCGATTACAAATTTTAATTCGCGCCACGATTTAAAGTCAGGATTAACATCGACAATAGAATGGTTTTTAAAGCCGGAAAACTTAAAAAAATACAAAGCATATCTTTATAATGTATGAATCATTCGTTCGATTTGTTAGAAAAATGTATAGAACGGATGAATTTATACCACTGCATGAACCTCGGTTTATTGGGAATGAAAAATCATATTTGATAGACACCATTGATTCTACATATGTATCAAGTGTAGGTTCTTACGTAGAAATGTTTGAAAATATGGTTGCCGATTATGTAGGTTCAAAATATGCTATTGCAACAATAAATGGTACATCAGCGTTACATATATCTTTGCTCCTTACTGGAGTTAAAAAAGGTGAAGAAGTCGTAACTCAATCGTTAAGTTTCGTCGCAACATGTAATGCGATTAGCTATTGTGGAGCGACTCCTGTTTTTGTTGATGTGGACAAAAAAACATTAGGAATGTGTCCACTAAGCTTTGAAAAGTTCGTGGCGGAAAATTCTTTTATGAATGCTGAAAACGAATGCATAAATAAGAATACAGGTAAAGTAATACGAGCTTGCTTGCCTATGCATACGTTTGGTCATTCAGTGTTGATAGATGATATAAAGAAGGTTTGTGATAAGTATAATATATGTCTTGTAGAGGATGCAGCTGAGTCTCTTGGAAGCTTTAAAAATAGTATTCATACTGGCAGAACGGGTAAAGTATCTGCAATTAGTTTTAATGGAAATAAAATCATAACTTCAGGTAGTGGTGGGATGATAATTACGGATGATGAAAAAATATCCATTGAAGCTAAGCATTTAACTACAACAGCAAAAAAGAATCACAAATGGAAGTATGAGCATGATAGAGTTGGCTACAATTACAGACTTCCAAATCTCAATGCTGCATTGGGTTGCGCGCAAATGGAAAGCCTGCATAAGTTTGTTATTGCTAAAAGGTATTTAGCCAATGAGTACGAAAGCTGGGCCATAAGTCAGGATGTTGGGTTTGTTAAAGAACCGTCTACAAGTTTTTCAAATTATTGGCTAAATGCTTTGGTTTTGGATGATAAACAACAACTCGAAAAATTTTTAGAGTTTACAAATTCTTCAGGTGTAATGACTCGTCCTATTTGGGAGCCTATGCATCAATCATCAATGTACAAAAATGCACAGAAAATAGATTTGAGTAATACAGAATGGTTGATGGAGAGAATTGTTAATATTCCTAGTAGTATACTCAAATAGTTTACTGATAAGTTGTCTTTTTTTACCAGCGAGCGAGTTTCATAGTGCTCGAATTCAGAGCCTCCTTCTTGAAATGCTGCGAACCGTGATTGTTTTTGCGGTGATGAAATAGCTTTAATAAACTTTTTCTTGATAAATGACCTGTTTTCAATAAGTTATTGTTTGCTCTTAAAGCTGTATGTTTTGTAATCGGCTTCCCTCGAAAAGGGGCCTGCCTGGTCGATATGTGTCGTTCTGCTTGGAGAAGAAGGTTTGTGTACTACCTTCTATCAGGTTTAAGTCTCATTTTCACGCCACGGGTATAGAAGTTGAATTGATTCCATTTGAATGTGAGCAATGGACATCGAATGAAACAAGCCAATATAACGATTATTGATTTTGGAATGGGAAATATTCAATCCGTACGTAACGCTTTAGAACGTATAGGTTGTTTGGTTCAAGTGTCAAGTGACCCGCGTGAAATTTACACTGCAGATGCGCTAGTTTTACCCGGAGTTGGGGCATTTGGGGAGGCAATGAATAATCTCACATGCAAAAAACTCATTAAACCCTTGAAGAATGCCGTAGTTGATGAAGGAAAACCAATTCTAGGAATTTGCCTGGGTATGCAGCTTCTCGCAGATGATTCTGATGAGAGGGGAGGGCATAAAGGGCTTTCTCTAATATCTGGTCATGTGAAAAAAATACCTGTTACTGAAAATTTGCTACTTCCACATATCGGTTGGAATGATCTTTTAGTTAAGAAATCTGAACCACTTTTTAATAAGATTAGTGATGGAGATGCATTCTATTTTGTACATTCCCATCATTTCGAATGTGAAACAAACTATATTTCTGCAACAACAGATTATGGGGTATATATTACTGCAAGTATACAAAAAGAGCGTATCTTCGCTGTTCAGTTCCATCCAGAACGTAGTCAACGAAAAGGTTTAATTCTTCTGAAAAATTTCGTTAATTATGTGGAAGAAACTATTTCAAAAAGTACTATATTATGTTGAAAAAAAGACTTGTTGCTTGTTTGCTTATTCGAGATGGTCTAATAGTTCAAAGTATCGGATTTAGCAGGTATTTACCTATTGGTAAACCAAAATTTCCTATTGAGTTTGTAAGCAAGTGGGATGTAGATGAAATAGTCCTGCTTGACATAAGTGCAACATCAAAAGGGCGAATCCTTGATCTTGAGGTGTTATCCCTCTTGTCTCGTTCAATTTTTGTACCACTCACGGTGGGCGGTGGAGTCAAGACAATTGGTGATGTTCGCAGTATTCTCCGTTCAGGAGCTGATAAAGTTTGTGTAAATTCTTGCGCTGTAGATAATCCAAATTTCGTTTCTGAAATAGCAGACGTATTTGGTAGTCAATGCTTAGTTATATCTATGGATTGTCTTAAAAAGAAAGATGGAACTTATAAGGTTTACACAAATTCTGGTCAGCGAAGAACGGGACTTTTTGCTAATGAATGGGCTCAAAAGGTAGAGAGTCTTGGTGCAGGCGAAATATTTTTAAACTCTATTGATCGCGATGGTTCAAAAAAAGGTTATGACATTGGCTTAATAAAAAGTGTCACTGAGGCAGTTAACATACCTGTAATTGCTTGTGGTGGAGTTGGTAGCCATCGTCACTTTAGCGAGGGAATATTGCAAGGTGGGGCTTCTGCCGTTGCTGCAGGGAATATATTTCACTTTATAGAGCATAGCACCATAGTAGCAAAAGCCCACTTACTTAGAGACGGTGTGAATGTTCGACTTGATAGTGATGCAAAATATAGTAATAGAGAATTTGATGCCAATGGACGCCTATTAATATTATCAACAAAAAGATTATCTGATATTAAATTTAAGCGTGGAGTTAAAGAGTTACTGTGAAGTATTGTAGTCGTTGTCTTTATCCCATTAATCACCCTTATGGAATGGTGATCGATGAAAGTGGTGTTTGCATGGGTTGTCGTATTCATGAGGAAAAAGATATTCTTGATTGGGAAGAGCGCTTGATAATATTGAAAAATATTGTAAATGCTAATTCAAAGCAAGTTGGGAAAAAGGGGTTTGATTGCATTATTCCGGTTACCGGTGGTGGGGATAGTTATTTTATCGTCCACACTGTAAAAAACATTTTGGGAATGAATCCTCTTTTAGTTAACTATAATTCCCATTTCAATACCAAAGTAGGGATTAGAAATTTGGCAAATTTAGCTACTGTATTTGACTGTGATGTCATCACTTCAACATTGTCTCCCGCGTTGCTCAAAAAAATAACTCATCACACATTGCGAAAATTTGGAAGTATGTATTGGCAAGTTCTAGCTGGGTATCTGACCTTTCCAGTGCAGATGGCAGTTCGATTTCGTATCCCTCTTATAATTTGGGGTGTTCAACCGTGGGCAGAGCAAACCGGAATGTTTTCGCATCTTGACGAAGTGGAAATGACCGAAAGATGTCGTAAAGAACATGGTTTAATGGGAATTTCTGCTGAAGACCTAATTGATGAAAATGCGGGTATTACGAGAAGTGATGTTCAATCTTTTGTATACCCGTATGATAATGAACTTGAATTGGTTGGAGTGCGGGGTTTGTATTTGAGTAATTATATTCGTTGGGATTCAAAGAAACAGCATGAGCAGATGATTGCTCAGTATGGATATGAATCTTCGCCGCAGCAACGAACCTTTAATACTTATGAAGATGTGCATTGTTTTCATTCTGCAGGGCTGCATGATTATATTAAGTATCTGAAATATGGATATTCAAAAGTTACAGATCATGCTTGTCGCGAAATACGATTAAAACGCATGACTAGGGATGAGGGAATTGCAATGGTTCGTAAATACGAAAAAATTGAACCGAGTGATTTAGTTTTATTTCTGGATTGGGCAGAAATAAGTGAAAAAGAGTTTTGGTCTTGCGTGATTGATCGAAGGGACCCTTTGATTTGGGAAAAAAATACGAATGAAGAATGGCATAAAAAAGATTCAATTATAAATCATATAAATGATGAAGGGGTGAAAAAGTCATCTTTCAAAAATACAGAAAACTGTCTTTTTCGGTTAACTTCTTGTGCTGAGCCAAAAACTGAAGATGACAAATATTTATTGATGGGTCGAGGGTATATTGATAAATATAATTATGGAGCTATAGAGGATAAGCCGCAAGGAGGCGTAACTCTACGTGAGTGGAGGCGAGAAAAATTAATTTGAGACTTTGATTATGCACTTTTGTAATAGATGTGTTCTTCCTGACACAAAACCTGGCGTTTTTTTTGATAAAAGAGGGATTTGTAATGCGTGTTGTGCCGTTGAAAAGAAAAAATCCATCGATTGGAATATTCGAGCTTCAAATTTGAGAAAATTGTGTGACCAAGTTAGGGGGACAAATGGGAACGGGTATGAGTGCATAGTACCGGTTAGTGGCGGTAAGGACAGTACATACCAAGCCTATATGATGAGTCAGGTCTATGATTTAAAAACGTTATGCATCGTAGTTTCTCCTCACTTACAAACAAGGGAAGGAATTCTTAATCTGAATGCGATGGTTGAAAAACTGGGTATAGATCTGCTTAAAATATCAGTGAGACCCAGCACATTACAAAAAATTCGCCGAATTGCGATGCTTGAAATAGGAAACCCCAATTATGCCGAACACAGAGTGGTCTTTGCAGGAGTTGCAAGAGCTGCTGCATTTTATGGGGCGCCTCTTATTGTATGGGGTGAAGATATAGCTATGGAGTTTGGTGGAAATATTGCGGAGAGTGCGGAAGATGGATCAGCAGAAGACCTTATCGATAACGATTTATTTCGAGAAACCAGTTTCGATGACTTATTAAAGGGCCGAATTCCTGAAAATGAATTGTTTTTTTACAATAGCCCGCACCGGGATGAAGTAAAAAATAGAAATATTAGAAGTATATATCTAGGCTATTATTACTGGTGGGATGGATATAAACATTATGAATTAGCCAAAAAATTTGGCTTTCAAGCTCGGCAGAAAGGGCCGCTATCTGGGAATGTGCTTGACTATGACAACATAGATGAGAAGCTCTGTGAAATTCATATTTGGTTCAAATTTCTAAAGCTGGGTTTTTGGCGGCCTACAGATCAGTGTTGTTATCAGATTTGGAACGGACGTATGACTCGTTCTGAAGCAGTAAAACTGGTTAATAAGAAACAATATGAGTTTCCGGGAGAGTATTTAAAAGAATTTTTGGAATATCATCAGTTATCAGAAACAGATTTTTGGAAATGTGCAGATCGTTGGCGTAACAATGATATTTGGCACAAGGTCGGGTCTCAGTGGAGACTAAAGCAAGAACTTGTTTGAAGATAATTTGATTTAGTAAATATTGTTATCGGCAATGGATCATATGGAGAAGATAATTCACTGCTGATAAATATTAGAAAATAGCTATACGTGATTAGTTTCGATGTTAAATAGTTTTATTTAATAGGAGTTTAAGTGAACAACTATCAAGATAAATGGAATAGTTCCTATCTAAATAGGGATAACTTCGTATTTAGTCCCAATGAAGAGGTTATTCGGTTTGTTTCGAAATATATACGCAAACGAATAAGTCTAAATGAATACAATAATATTATTCCTAGTCAAATAAACCCAAGAATACTTGATCTTGGGTGCGGCATAGGAAGGCATGTAATCTATTGCCATAAATTGAATTTGGAATCATATGGAATTGATTTGTCAAATGAAGCGATTAGAGTAGCTATCGACTGGGCTGAAAAAGAAAATATTTCAGACCCTTCAAGCAAAATACTTCAAGGCGATATTAGGAATCTTCCTTGGGAAGAAGGTTTTTTCAATTTCGCTGTTAGCCATGGAGTGCTTGACAGTATGCCGTTCGAAATAGCGAGAACGGCTTGCATTGAATTGTCAAACAAAATGGTGACTGGGGGATATTTTTATTGTGATCTCATTTCAGGAGATGATTCTAACCACGCACGTGAATATAGTGGAGAAGAGATTGTAGAGAGCGATCATGAACATGGAACTGTACAATTGTATTTTAATCTACAAAAAATATATTCCCTTATTGGAGGGGTATTCAAAATTGTAGAATGTATTTTGATCCGCCACGAAGATGTTCTAATTGGCGGATACTTTTCACGTTACCATTTAGTCTTGGAAAAAATTTGAGAAATGACGGTATTGGTTACTGGGGCAGCTGGGTTTTTAGGAATAAGATTGGTAACGGAATTGCTCGCGAATAGTTGCGAAGTTATCGCTACTGATCGATGTCCATTACCCGATCAGCTTTCTAGTGATAAGCGAATAACTTGGATAGAAAGAGATATTGCAAAAGACGGAATGGTTGCCGATGAAATTTGTTCCGTGGATACGGTTTTTCATTTGGCAGGTGCTACTCTAGGTGCAGGACAGGATGAATTACTTTTTCTGGAAGCAAATGAAATGACCACAGTTAAGTTACTACAAGCTTGCGCTGAGCATGTAAAAAAAGTGATTTTTGCCTCTTCACAAGTTGTTTACGGCGATGTGAATCACACGGCGGTAACAGAAAAATTTTCGGTTTGTGGTTTAGGCTCTGCGTATGCGTGCAGCAAATTTAATAGTGAAAATTGGCTGAAATGGTTCCAAAAAAAATATGGTGGAATATATATTTCATTAAGATATTGCGGTTTTATAGAAGGTGGTGGAATTATCGACTATATGTTGGATCAGGCACTGAACAATAAAGCTATAGAAGTCTATTCGAAAGGTTCTGTAGTTCGTGATTACCTCCCTGTGGAAAAGGGGATAGCTGCCTTTATGTTAGCATATAATGGAAAACTTTCATTTGGTTTTGAAGCTTTCAATATTGGCTCTGGCCAGTTAATTAGAACCAGTGAAATGGCGGCATTGATTTGTACCGAGGCTAATTCCCAGAGCGAGATAATTTTTTCTTCGATACCAGCACCACAGACAGACTTTGTTTTTTGTATTGATAAAGCAAAAAGCCAACTGGGATTTGAACCAGGGAGTTTATCAAATGCCATTCGAGACTATGTTCAATTAAAAAAAAGTGGAAAAAGTTGAGAAATGTGTATACCTAAGATTAACATGGCTGATCCCTATTTTTCATCACTAGACCGTGAGTGGATTCATCAGGAAATAGATTCAATTCTAGATGGTGTTTTAAGCATGGGACCGAACGTGAAATCTTTTGAATTTGAATTCGCTAAGATGGCGGGAGTACGACACGCCGTAGCGATGAATTCATGTACTTCCGCTTTAGAGGTTTCGTTAGCGAGCTTAGGAGCAAAAGGAGGAGAGGTAATCATACCGGCGGAGACATTTATTGCTACGGGTATGGCTGTGTATTTGGCAGGCGCTATTCCAAAATTTGCGGAAATATCTGAGTCAACATTTTGTCTCGATTTAGATGATGTAAGGAAAAAAGTCAATAGAAATACAAAAGGTATTATTCTTGTTCATATGGCGGGACTCATTACGCCGGACATAGAAAAATTTCGATCATTTTGCAATGAAAATAGCTTGTTCCTTATTGAGGATGCTGCCCATGCGCCGGGAGCAACAAGATTCAACAAAAAAGCAGGTTCGTTTGGCCACGTTGGGTGTTTTTCATTTTATCCCACAAAGGTAATTACTTCGGGTGAAGGTGGAATGTTAATCACGGACGATGACGATATTGCATTATATGCACGTAGTCAACAACATCGAGGACGGGATATAGTTCAAGCTGTTGAACAATATAGTTTGCCGGGTCGAAATATTAGGATGACCGAAATGGCTGCTCTACTTGGTCGTGTTCAACTTAGCCATCTTTCTGAATATCTTACTCGGCGTAAGTTGATCAGTGAGATATATCAACAGGAACTACAAAGTGAACATCGGATAAATATAATTTTTCCGGATGAAGTTGATGCTTCCTCTTATTGGAAGATTCCTGTTCTGCTTAATGGTGAAGTTGATCGTGAGCTTGTAACACGGAAAATGAACGATGCTGGAATATCAATTGATTGGGCGTATCAGCCAGCACTGCATTTACAGCCTGTATTTAAAACACTCATGGGATCCTACTTAGGACAATTGCCCCGTACAGAAGCATTATTGAAAAGGCATATTTGTTTACCTTGTCATCCTCGCATGGAAATGGAAGATGCTAAGTATGTATCTCGCTCACTAAGGACTATTTTGGATATGTGTTGTAAATAGCAATCAGGAATGATAATTAGCATTCATCAACCACAATACTTGCCCTGGCTACCTTTTTTTCTAAAAGCGGATCAAAGTGATATTTTTATCTTATTGGATAACGTGGATTTTCAGAAAAATGGGCTTCAAAATCGAAATCAGGTTAAGACGTCCCAGGGGGCCACCTGGCTTACGGTACCGGTAAAACAGAATTTGGGCCAAAAAATTAATGAAGTAAAAATATGTAATACAAATAATTGGAAAAAAAAGCATTGGCAAACAATTCAGCAAAATTATAAAAGGGCAAACCATTATTCTTGCTATTTCAGCGAACTGGAAGATATATTTTTTCAAAATTGGGATTATCTTCAAGAACTAAACGTCTGTTTGATAAAATTGATGTTCAGATGGTTAGGTATTAAAAAGAAAATATTATTAAGTAGTGAAATGAATTCGAACGGATCAGGGTCTGAGTTACTATTCAATTTGTGTAGAGA
>Ga0256830_1001869_pt1 | contig 14469 bp, 16 predicted proteins | sample 128326metaG_FD_190537 | JGI IMG/M metagenome (GOLD analysis project Ga0256830, IMG submission 190537) | Hydrothermal vent microbial communities from Lau Basin, Pacific Ocean - 128-326 | ecosystem: Environmental > Aquatic > Marine > Hydrothermal vents | place: Pacific Ocean: Lau Basin | collected... | reverse complement strand
GCGGTGTCATTCCGTGCGAGCGGTAACACAACGCCCTTCTGATCCGGGTGCGCAGGTGGTGCCGTCGATCCAGATGGTGTAGTCGAGTCTGGCGCCGTCGAGGTTGATGCCGTCGATGCGGGCATTGGTGAGATCGGCGTAGCTCAGGTCCGCATCTCGCAGGTCGGCGTTGCGCAGGTCGGCGTAGCGCAGATTGGCGCCCTTGAGGTTGGCGGCGGCGAGGTTGGCGAGGGAGAGGTGGGCGTTGCTGAGATCGGCATAGGAGATGTCGGCGCCGGAAAGATCGGCGCCGCTCAGGCTCGCACCGTTGAGCTGCACGCTGTTCAGCTTCGCCTCGCGCAGGTTTGCCTGCAGGTACTGGGCGCCGGACTTGCGACAGTAACTCCAGTTGACGCCCGGGGCGGGCGGCGCCTCGCATTGGGCGACGCTGACGACCTGCCCGGAAGGGAGGATGAAGGCCAGCGCAATGAGGCCGGCCATGGCCACTATCGATATCGCGACGATGGCGATCACCGTGGCGGGCCGTAGCCGCGTGCGCGGCAGGGCGAGGTTTTCCGTGGCACGCGGTTTCTGATCGCCCGCAGCCTTGCGCCGCTCGCCGCCTTCCCAGCTCTTGCCCTCTTCCATGCGGCGTTCGTCCGCCCAGCGGCGTGCGGCCTTGAGTCGCTCGCGCGCCATTTCATCGTCGGGCTTGGCCAGCAGGACATCGGGGATCAGTTCCCGTACCTGCCTCACCATCAACCAGGTCTCGCGATCCTGGCTGACTTCGTCATCGGCCCGGATGCGGCCCAGCACGAGGAACTGGGAGATCTGCCCCGCCGGGAACGGGCCGGTGACCTGTCCCTTGCGGCGCACGTACCATATCTGCTTTCGGCTCATCGTCGTCCAGTACCCGTTCCAGCGTCCACCACCACTAAACCCGGCGCCTGCATGGCCGATACGCCAGGTATCCGTGCCGTTTCCGCCGCAGCATCACGGGTTGATGTTGCTTATACTCAATACTACTCGAATTCATCGGTCGCACCACATGGAAATCAAGGGTCCCGCGTCGATCCGCAACGCCGCAGAGCTTCTGCTCAATGCCGCCAGCCATGCGGGTGACGGCCGCTTCCAGTCCGGTCGCGTGCTGAACCTGACGGTGGTCAGCATCAACGCGCAACAACTGCTGTTGCGCCTCAACGACACGCTCATCGAGGCGCGCCTGCAACTCGCGCCCACCGCGCCGGGGCTGCCGCCCTCGCGCGAGGCGCTGGAAAACTTCCGGGCCCTGCAAGGCCTGCTGCAAGCCGGCATGGTCCTGCGAACCCGGGTCGTGGCAGACAGCGATCAACAGGTGTCGCTGAAACTGCTGACCCTGCCCGAGACGCGCAGCGGCCAGGAGATCCTCGCGCAACTGCGTCCTGCCCTGCGCCAGAGCCTGCCGCGCCAGCAGTCGCTGGCGCCGCTGCTGGCCAACCTGCAGGCGCTCGCGCGCGACGATGCGCCCGGCACCCTGCCGCCACGGGTGCAGCAGGCCGTTCGGGATTTCCTTGCGCGCCTGCCGCAGGCGGACGAGGTGCGCCATGCCGAGGGCCTGCAACGGGCCATTCGCCACAGCGGGATCTTTACCGAGCACAACCTGCTCGCCGCGCGCGCCGATCCCGCGATGCTCCAGGCCGACGTGCGCGCCGGCCTGATGCGTATCGCCGCCTTCCTGCGTCAGATGGCGGACAGGCCCGCCGCCGCGCGGGACACGCCGGGGCGGAGCGCCACGTCCCCCCTGCCCACCAGCTACAGTGCGCCCGCGGGACGCGCTGCCGGCTCGCCAGCGCCAGCATCGGCACCGGCGCAGGCGCAAACGAGCGCCGACAAGCCGGTGGCCGGCACGCGCAGCGGCGGCGCGACGCCCCCGGCGGTGCAGACACCCACGCCCCAGGCCCGCGCGCCCATCAGCCTGGCGGCCGCCACGCCGCCGGCGGAGGCGCGTGCCGAGCTGTTGCAACAGGTGGATGCCGCGCTGGCGCGTATCCATTCCCAGCAACTCGCCAGCCTGGGCGCGCAGGCCGAAGGCGCGCGCACCGGGATGGTCTTCGAGCTGCCGTTGCGCAACGCGCAGGGCATCGACCTCTTTCAGTTGCGCATCCAGCAGGAAGACGCGGGCCGCGACGGCGAACGCGGCCCCGCGCCCTGGAGCGTCAGCCTGGCCTTCGAGCTGGAACGGCTTGGCCCGGTACGCGTGCTGGTCTCGCTGCTGCGTCAACAGGTGTCGGTGAACTTCTGGGCCGAGTCGCCCGACACCACGCGCCTGTTCAACGATCACCTCGCCACCCTGCAGGCGCAACTGGACGAGGCCGGCCTCAGGGTGGGCCGTCTGCAATGCCGCCAGGGTGAACCCACGCCCGCCGAGTTTCACCAGGGCCCCGTGCCCGGACTGGTGGACGAGACCGCATGAGCGAGCAACGCGACACGCCGCAACAGGCCGTGGCCCTGTTCTACGACGGCCGGACCACGCCGCGCGTCACGGCCAGGGGCAGCGGCGCGCTGGCCGAGGAAATCATCCGCATCGCAGAGGCGCACGGCGTGCCCTTGCACGCCGATCGCGATCTGCTGGTGTTGCTCTCGCAACTGGAACTGGGTGACGAGATCCCGCGCGAACTCTACGTGGCGGTGGCGGAAGTCATCGCCTTCGCCTACATGCTGCGCGGCAAGGTGCCGGACAACTGGCAACCCTGAACGCCACCCTCAGGCAGTGCGGTCGAGGCGATGGAGGAGATAGATCAGTTCGGCCTCGCCTTCACTCAGTCCGCAGTTCCTTACCAGCTCCGTCACCCCCATGCCGCGATGCACCAGGCTGATGGCCTGGTCATAGGACTGGTTGGCGGCGTCGTAGAGATCGAGCTGGTCCTGGCGTTCCGCCAGGTTGCGCTGGCGGCGTTCGATCTCCAGCACGCGCTGACCCACGCCGCGGGCGGCGGCGGTGAGGGCGCGGAAGTCACGATGCAGGTGGGCGATCTGCCGGGCCTGCAGGCGGCGGTAACGCATGGCCAGCAGGAAGAACCAGCCGGCGAAGAGCAACATCAGGCCGCTGGCGGCGGGCAACAGGAGGGGATGGTTGAGAACCTCGTACAGTGCGGTCATGCGGCCTCCTGGCGCTCAGGCGTATTCGTCGATGTGGGGCTTGTCGTCATCGTCATCCTGCTTGCGGGCGCGATCCCTGTCCTTTTCGTCCTTCTCCGGCTGGCGTTTCGGCGGCTCGCGGCGCTCGTTCACCGGCCGGATGGGCCAGGGAGCGGTGGGAGGCTGGGTGCTGCCAATCTCGGCCATGCCGTGATCCCGTGCATCTCGAGGGGAAGTCCGCTGCCGTCACCTCGGCCCTACAGGGCGGCGACCTCTTCCCATTCCTCTTCGTTGAGCAGCTTGTTGACGTCCACGAGGATGAGCAACTGCTCGCCGCGGCTGCTGACGCCGCGGATGTACTTGGAACTCTCGTCGTTGCCGACATTGGGCGCGGTCTCGATCTCGTCTTCGGACAGGTCCACGACTTCGGCGACGCTGTCGACGAGGATCCCCACCACCTGGTTCTCGGTTTCGATGATGACGATGCGCGTGGCGTCGTCGGCTTCCTTCTCGGGCAGGGCAAAGCGCTTGCGCGTGTCGATGACGGTCACCACGTTACCGCGCAGGTTGATGATGCCCAGCACGAAGTCCGGCGCACCGGGCACCGGCGCGATCTCGGTCATGCGCAGGACTTCCTGTACGCGCATGACGTTGATGCCGTACTTTTCGTTTTCAAGGAAGAAGGTCACCCACTGGGTCACCGGATCGTGTCCTGCTTCGGCTGCACTGCTCATGTTCATGTCTCCTTCGCGCTATTTCCACAGACTCAGTATTGTCAAAGGTCCGTCACCGGGGCGCTCTGGGCCCAGATGATGCAGTTTTCGTACCATTTCAGGCCTCGAAGCCCTCGCCGAGGCGCGCGGCGAAAACCGGCGCGTCGATGAGGGCGCACATCTCTTCCACCAGGGTGCCGGCGATCCATGGGCGGCTGGGGCGGCCCTCGCGCCAGCGCACCGCGTCCGGCGCCAGGGTGATGACCTCGCCAACGCTGTCGCAGGCCAGGCCCCAGCGGGCCTCGTCGATGAGGACGATGCGCGTCAGCCGCTCCAGGGGATCCGCCGGCAGGCGCGCCAGCACCTTGTCGGGCAGCACCAGGCGGGCGGTGTCCACCACCGGCACGTTCCGATCCAGGTGGCGGGCCAGGCCGAGGTAGAAGTCGGCGTGACCGGGCATGGCGGTGAGTTCGCCGGGCCACTCCAGCACCCCGGACAGCTCGATGAGGGGCACCGCCAGCGTCAGCCCGCCGGCGTTGAACAGCAGGGCCTGGAAGGGGGCGTCGGCCCAGTCCGGGCGGCGATAGTCGGTGGCCGATGCCGTCTCGCCGAGGGTATCGCCGGCGGTGGCCGTGTCCGGCGGGGCCGGCTCCACGTCCACTTCCGCTTCCACCTCCACGGGCGTGGCCACCGGCGCCTCGACGACGGTGACGGCCGGCGTTTCGGCTTCCGTTTCCGGTGCGGGTTGCGGCTCGCGCAGCAGCGCATCGAGGAACAGGCCGAGCGCCAGTTTCTGATCCACCACCGGGGCGCTGTCGTTCTTGCTCATGTGATGGCTCCTTCTATTTCACCACGCTCAGGCGTGGCACGCGGTCCGCGCCCAGCAGGGTATCGAGCAGTTCGGCATAGGCACGCGCGCCGCGCGAGGCGGCCTGCCACAGCGACAGGGGCACGCCCTTGCGGCTGGCCTCGCGGAAACGGGTGTCCACCGGGATCACCGCGCGCCACACGTGTTCGCCGTGTTGTTCGCGCAGGGCGCGCAGACTCTCGATGGAGGCGCGCGTGCGCCGGTCGAACAGGGTCGGGATGATGGTGTACGGCAGGGCCTGCTTGCGCGCGCGGGTGATCATCTCCAGAGTGCGAACCATGCGCTCGAGACCCTTGAGGGCGAGGAACTCGGTCTGCACCGGGATGAGCAGGTTCTCGCAGGCGGCGAGCGCGTTGACCATGAGGATCCCCAGCAGCGGCGGACAATCCATGAGGACGAAGTCGTACTGCTGTTGCAGGCCGTCGATGGCATTGGCCAGCACCAGCCCCTTGCCTTCCTGGCTGCCCAGTTGCCGATCCAGGGTCGCCAGTGCCGTGGAGGCCGGCAACAGGTCCAGCCCTTCGTGGGCGGTGCGGCGGATGAGCCCCGGCGGCAGGCGCCGGAGCTGCTCGCGCTCCAGTTCAAAGAGATTGTAGACGCCCTGATCGATGCCGTCGGGATCGTGACCGAAGTACACCGACATGGAACCGTGGGGATCGAGATCCACCAGCAGGGTACGCAGGCCGCGCGCCACCAGGTGCCCGGCAAGCGTCACGGCGGTGGTGGTCTTGCCCACCCCGCCCTTCTGGTTGGCCACCGCCCAGACGTGCATGCTCAGCCCCCTGCCCCGTTGGCCGGCGCGGCATCACCGTCGGCGATGCCCGGATCGATCTGCATCATGCGCCGCGCATTGCGATCGGCGAGGATGACGATGGACACGCGGCGGTTGCGGCGGCGGCCGGCGGCGGTATCGTTGTCCGCCAGCGGACGAAACTCGCCGAAGCCGATGGCGGCGAGGCGCTCGGGGGCGACGCCGACATCCATGAACAGATGCACCACGCTGGCGGCGCGCGCCGCCGACAACTCCCAGTTGGATGGATAGATTTCGTTGCGAATGGGCACGTTGTCGGTGTGGCCCTCGATCTCGATGTAGTTGGGCAGCGGCGCCAGTTCGCGCGCGAGTTTTTCCAGCGCCGGGATGGCCGCGGACTGCAACTCCGCGCTGCCGACGTCGAAGAGCAGGCTGTTGTCCATTTCGATCTTCACCCACAGCTTGTTGCGCGTCACCTTGACCCGATCCTGCGCGATGAGCGGCGCCAGGGCGCGCGTGACCCGTGTGGCGATGCGCGCCATCTGCGCCTCGGGGGGCTCGGCGGGTTTCGGCGGCAACTGGATGTGCGCCGGATCCGGCGAGCGCCCCACCGCGCCCGAGGGCTGCGTGGTCTCGCCGACATTGATGGGTTTGGGCGACTTGGGCGGCGTCTTGAAGGCCGCCACCAGGGTGTCGGAGAGCACCCGGTACTTGCCCTCGTTGATGGAGGAAATGGAATACATGACCACGAAGAAGGCGAACAGCAGGGTAATGAAGTCCGCATAGGACACCAGCCAGCGTTCGTGGTTCTCGTGGGGTTCTGCGCGTCTACGGCGGGCCATGAGTGCTTACCGCAGATAACCGAGCAGCTTGGTTTCGATGTTGCGCGGGTTCTCGCCTTCGGCGATGGAGGCCACGCCCTCGACGATCATGTCGCGGTAGCGTGTCTCGTCGTGCACCACGTTGCGCAGCTTGTTGGCCAGCGGCAGGAAAAGCAGGTTGGCGGCGCCGACGCCATAGATGGTCGCCACGAAGGCCACCGCGATGCCGCTGCCGAGGCGGCTGGGATCGGAGAGGTTGCCCATGACGTGGATGAGGCCCATGACGGCGCCGATGATGCCGATGGTGGGACTGTAGCCGCCCATGCTTTCATACACGCGCGCCGCCTGCAGGTCGAATTCCTCGCGCGTACCGATGTCCACGTCGAGGATCTGGCGAATGGTCTCGGGCTCGCTGCCATCGATGAGCAGTTGCAACCCCTTGCGCGCAAAGGGGTTCTGTTCTTCTTCCTCGATGCTCTCCAGTCCCAGCAGGCCTTCCTTGCGCGCGATGTTGCTCCAGCCGACGATCTTCTCGATGGTGGCGGCGGCATCCAGTTTGGGCGGCCGAAAGGCCCACACCACGATGCGCAGGGCGCGCAGGAAAACCGCCATGGGGGATTGCAGCATCACGGCGCCGATGGTACCGCCGAAGACGATGAGCATGGCGGGGCCGTTGACCAACGTATCGGCATGGCCGCCCTCGAGAAACTGTCCCAGCAGGATGGCCGTCAGGCCAAAGATGATGCCAAGAACACTGAGGATGTCCATGGCTCAGACACTCCGGGCGATTTCGGGACCGATCTCCGCGAGCGGCAGGATCTTTTGCGTCAGGCCGGCCTCGGCCACCGCCGCTGGCATGCCGTAGACCACGCTGGTGGCTTCGTCCTGCGCCCAGATCTCCGAGCCACCCTTGTGCAACATGCGCGCCCCCTCGCGGCCGTCCGCGCCCATGCCGGTGAGCACCACGGCAAGGACCGAATCCGGATAGACGCGCGCCACGGAGCCGAAGGTGAGATCCACGCAGGGCTTGTAGGTCATGTCGGGACGCCCCTCGCTGATGCGGATCACCAGCTTGCTGCCGTTCTTTTCTACATGCATTTGCCGGCCGCCCGGCGCAAGGTAGGCGGTGCCCGGCTGCGGCTCGTCCCCGTCGCTGGCATGCACCACCTTTATCTTGCACAGATTGTCGAGCCGCGTGGCAAAGGCCGGCGTAAACGATTCGGGCATGTGCTGCACCAGCAGGATGGGCAGGGGAAAATCCGCCGGCAACGCCGTGAGTACCGTCTGCAGGGCCACCGGGCCGCCGGTGGACGTGCCGATGAGCACCATCTTGAAGGGCGAGGCGGATCGGCGCACCGCCGGAGCAGGCGTCGTGGCGGCAGCGGGCGCTGCGGACGGCGTACTGGCGGGAGCCGCAGGCGCGGCGGGCCTGCCGGCCGCCGGCGCGGAAGCGGGCATGGGCCGCGGCGCGCCGCCGAGGCCGAGCTGGCGCACGCGCTGACACAGGGTGCGTTTGGCCTCTTCGCGATCCTTGGAGATGTCCTCGAAGCGCTTGGGCAGGAAATCCACCGCGCCGGCATCCAGCGCGTCCAGGGTGGCACGCGCGCCATCGGTGGTCAGGGAAGAGAACATGATCACCGGCGTGGGCGTGCTGGCCATGATGCGACGCACCGCGGTGATGCCGTCCATCACCGGCATCTCGATGTCCATGGTGACGACGTCGGGTTTGAGCGCCGCCACCTGCTCGATGGCCTGTTGTCCGTTCTCCGCCGTGCCCACCACCTCGAGCTGCGGATCACTCTCCAGCATCTCGCTGACGCGCCGCCGGAAAAAACCCGAGTCATCGACTACCAGAACCTTGACCGTCATAATTCGCCTTCCTCTTTGCCGGGCGCCTGCCGGCATCCTTGTCTGTATGTGCGTCGTGTCCCTTGCCTGATCCTCTTGCCAACGCGCATGGCGACGTCTAGAACCGCCGTCCGTAGGCCCGCAGGAGTCCCGGCACGTCGAGAATGATGGCAATGGCGCCGTCACCCGTGATGGTGGCGCCGGCCAGGCCCTGGGTGCCGTGCAGCATCTCGCCCAGCGGCTTGATGACCACTTCTTCCTGACCGATGAGTTCATCGACGATGAAGCCCACCTTCTGGGTGCCGATGTGGACCACCACCACGTGACCCTCGCTGGGCAGTTCGTCCGACTGGGGGTTTTTCACCAACCACTGGGTGAGCGAGAACAGGGGCAGGGTCTTCTCGCGCACCACCACCACAAGTTGCCCGTCCACGATGTTGGTCTGGGTCAGGTCGAGGTGGAATATCTCGCTGACGTTGACCAGCGGAAGGGCGAACAACTGGGTCTCCAGCTTGACCATCAGGGTCGGCATGATGGCCAGGGTCAGCGGCACCTTGATGCTCAGGCGGCTGCCCTTGCCCGGCACCGAGTCGATTTCCACCGTGCCGTTGAGTTGCGCGATGCGGGTCTTGACCACGTCCATGCCCACGCCGCGCCCGGAGATATCGGAGATCTCGTCCTTGGTGGAGAAGCCGGGCATGAAGATCAGGTTGAAGCATTCCTTGTCGTCCAGACGCGCGGCGGCTTCCCTGTCCATGAGGCCCTTTTCCACCGCCTTGCGGCGCAGGACTTCCGCATCCATGCCCTTGCCGTCGTCCTCGATGGTGAGCAGGATGTGATCGCCTTCCTGGGCGGCGGCGAGTACCACATGACCGGTGCGCGGCTTGCCGGCCGCCTCGCGCTCGTCGGGCATCTCTATGCCGTGGTCCACGGCATTGCGCACCAGGTGCACGAGGGGATCGGAGAGGGCCTCCACCAGGTTCTTGTCGAGATCAGTGTCCTCACCCACCAGTTCCAGCTTGATCTCCTTCTTCAGGCTGCGCGCCATGTCGCGCACCACGCGCGGGAAACGGCCGAAGACTTTCTTGATGGGCTGCATGCGGGTCTTCATCACCGACAGTTGCAGATCCGCCGTGACCACGTCGAGGTTGGCCACCGCCTTGAGCATTTCCTCGTCTTCACTACTGCTGCCCAGACGCGCGATGCGGTTGCGTACCAGCACCAGCTCGCCCACCAGGTTCATGATGTCGTCCAGCCGGCCGGTGTCCACGCGCACGGTGGACTCGCCCTGCGCGGCGGGCTTGTCCTTCCTCTCGCCTTTCGCCTCGGCCCTGGCGGCCGGCTTCGCCGTGGGCTTGTCGGCGGCCTTCTTGTCTTCCTGCTTCTTCGCCGCAGGCTTTGCGGCGGGTTTGGCTGCGGCCTTCTTTTCAGGTGTTTTCTTCGCCGGCTCTTTCGCCTCGGCGGCGGGCGTCGCCTTCTGGTCCGTGGCGACATCGGGGGAGAACTTGCCCTTGCCGTGGAGTTCGTCCAGCAGGGCCTCGAACTCGTCCTCGGTGATCTCGTCGTCGCCGGCGGCGCCGCTGTCCGCCGCGTCCTTGTCCGGCGGTGTCGCCTCAGCCGCCGGCGCGGCATCCGGGCTCGCGACCTTGTCCGGCACGAACTTGCCCTTGCCGTGCAACTCGTCGAGCAGGGCCTCAAACTCGTCTTCGGTGATCTCGTCGCTGGCCGCCCCACCGGCCGCGGCCTGCGGGGGCTCGGCGGCAGGCGGCGTGTCGTCGAGTTTCGCGCTGTCCGGCTTCTCCAGCGCATCGAGCAGGGCCTCGAACTCCTCGTCGGTGATCATGTCACTCTCGGCGCCCGCGTCGTTGCCGCCCTCCCCGGCGCTATCACCCGCCGGCGCCTCGACCGCCTCGGCATCGGCCTCGGCCGCGGCCGCTTCGCCCGCGCTATCAGCGGCGTCATCGACGCCCGGCGCGGCCTCTTCCCCGGCGATGATGCGCTCCAGGGCCTCGATGAGCGAGGGTTCGGCATGCTCGGGCTCCTCACCGCTGCGCAGGGCCTCGAACTGGACATTGAGGACATCCAGCACCGGCAGAATGATGTCCATGAGATTGGCGTCCACCTGCCGCTCGCCGTTGCGCAGGAGGTTGAAGACATCCTCCGCGCGATGGCAGACCACCACCATGGGCTCGAGATTGAGGAAACCGGCACCGCCCTTGATGGTATGAAATCCACGGAACACGGCATTCAGCAGGTCCATGTCGTCCGGGCTGTTCTCGAGATCGACCAGCTGCTCGTTGAGCTGCTCTAGGATCTCGCCCGCCTCGATCAGGAAGTCCTGTAGTAACTCGTCATCCACTTCTCAGATACCTGTCATGCTACGTTCTTCACCTAGAAACCCAGACTCGAAAGCAGGTCGTCCACCTCATCCTGCCCCGATACCACGTCGGCCCTGGCATCGTCCACGCCCGGCACCACCGGTCCTTCGGCCTTGATGTCCTTGTCCTGTTTGCCCTCCTTCTTCTTCTCGACGGCACCGGCGCCGGCGATCCGGATCAACTCGACGAGGTTGGATTCCACGTCCTCGACCAGCGTGATGACCTTCTTGATTATCTGGCCGGTGAGATCCTGGAAGTCCTGCGCCATGAGGACCTCGGTGAGCTTGCCGCGCAACTGGCCGGCCTGCTCGGTGCTGTCTTCGAAGTACTTTCCAATCCGCGGCGACATGGCGCGGAATTCATCAGCACTCATCTCACGCCGCGTGAAGCGCTGCCATTCCTCCGCCATCCGGCGTGCGCTGTCTTCCATGGACTCGCACATCGGCAGGGATTCCTCGATGGCATTGAGCGTGGTATTGGCCGCCTTGTCCGTCATCTGGATGACGTAGTTCAGCCGCTCCCTCGCGTCCGGGAACTCCCGGTCAGCCAGTTCGCTGATCTTGGCGTCGATGTGAAAACTGTTGATGGCATCGTGCAACTGGCGGGTCAGCTTGCCCACCTCCATGAAGAGCGTCGATTCGCGCAGGTCGGCCAGTTCATCGATCATCGCCTCGACGCCGCTTTCGTTACCGTTCTCGATCTCCTGCACCAGCTTGCGGGCAAACTCAAGACTGGACTCGCCGAGGAGAGATTTTTTTTCTTCTGTCATTGCTTCACTGACCTGGGCCGCTAGCCTTCGATGCGCTCAAAGATCTTGTCGAGTTTTTCCTTGAGCGTCTGTGCGGTAAAGGGTTTGACGATATAACCGTTGACGCCGGCCTGGGCGGCCTCGACGATCTGCTCACGCTTCTGCTCGGCGGTCACCATCAGCACCGGCAGATCCTTGAGCTTGGCATCCGCGCGCACCGCCTTGAGCAAATCGATGCCCTGCATGCCGGGCATGTTCCAGTCGGTTACCAGAAAATCAAAATCCCCCGACTGCAACATCGGCAGGGCCGTCTGGCCATCGTCTGCTTCCTGGGTATTGGTGAAACCCAGATCCCGCAGCAGGTTTTTGATAATCCTTCTCATGGTGGAGAAATCGTCCACGATGAGAATTTTCATGTTCTTGTCCACGAGTTTCCTCCGTTCGAACTGGCGATCGCTGGCCATGCGTTGCGCGCATGCTGAAACACTATTCCGGGTGGGGCGCTGCCCAACCTCCTTATCGGCAGGTGCCCGAATCTCTTAAGAAAATGCGGATGCCGGGGGCGCCGACGGGCCGCGCGGGGGGATAACCCCGCGCACAGGCGGGTTTTAACGGAAAAACAGGGATTTGCGGAAGCCGGCGCCGAGGCCGTCGGGGCTGTGCTCAGTCCTCGCGCCGGGCCATGCGCGCCTGCAGGCGGATCACCGCCTGGCTGTGGATCTGGCTGACGCGGGATTCGCTCACGCCCATGACCGCGCCGATCTCGCGCAGGTTGAGTTCCTCGTCGTAGTAGAGCGCCATGACCAGACGCTCGCGCTCCGGCAGACCGGCGATGGCCTCGGCCAGCAGGCGCCGCAGGTCGTCGCGATGCATGCCGTCGAGCACGCCGGGGGCGTTGTCCGACATGTTGTCGAGCATGGAGTCCTCGCCGTTGCCCATGTCCTCGAAACTGAGGATCTTGTTGGAACTGGCGTCCTGCAGGATGGCGTAGTATTCCTCCAGCGTGATGTCCAGGGCCTCGGCGATCTCGTGGTCGCGGGCATCGCGGCCGTGGCGGTTTTCGATCTCGCGCACCGCCTCGGCCACCATGCGCGACTTGCGATGTACCGATCGCGGCGCCCAGTCGTTCTTGCGAATTTCGTCGAGCATGGCGCCGCGAATACGGATGCCGGCATAGGTCTCGAAGCTTGCCCCCTGCCCCTCGTCGTAGTTGCGCGAGGCCTCCAGCAGACCGATCATGCCGGCCTGAATGAGATCCTCCAGCTGCACGCTGGCCGGCAGGCGGTTGATCAGGTGACAGGCGATACGCTTTACCAGTGGCGCATGCTGCGTAACGATATCATCATAGAATGCCGACTGAGTCGTGGCATACATTGCCAGGCCGTTCATGGCAACACCTCCGCATCGGGCAGGTTCCCCTGTACTAGACGCTCAACAAAGAATTCGAGATGGCCGCGTGCGATCTTCGGCATGGGCCATTTTCTGGTTTTTTCCGCCAGAGTCCGAAACGCCGTGGCGGCACGGCTGCGTGGAAAGGCTTCCACCACGGCGCGCTGCTTGCGCACCGCCTTGAGAAGATACTCGTCGCGCGGCACATGTCCCATGAAATCCAGCGCCACGTCGAGGAAGCGATCCGTGACACGGGTGATCTTCTCGTAAACCTCGCGGGCCTCCTGTGCACTGCCGACCATGTTGGCCAGTACGTGAAAACGGAAGACACCGTGCTCGCGATTGAGCAGCTTGATCAAGGCATAGGCATCGGTAATGGAGGCCGGCTCGTCGCATACCACGACGATGACCTCCTGTGCCGCGCGGGTGAAGCTGACGACGCTGTCGGAGATCCCCGCGGCGGTGTCCACCAGCAACACATCCACGTTACAGGACAGCTCGCTGAAGGCGCGGATGAGACCGACATGCTGCGCCGGTGTGAGTTCGGCCATTTCCTGCACGCCGGAGGCGGCCGGGATGATCTTCACCCCCGCCGGGCCTTCCACCATGACTTCCTCGAGGGTGGCCTCGCCGTTGAATACATCGTGCAGGGTGGCGCGCGGCTGGATGCCGAGCAGGACGTCGATGTTGGCAAGGCCGAGATCGGCATCCATGATGAGTACGTCCTGGCCGGCGTTGCTCATGGCCATGGCCAGGTTAACCGAGACGTTGGTCTTGCCCACGCCACCCTTGCCGCTGGTCACCGCCATGACGCGCACCGGCTTGGCCTGCGCCATGCGGCGCAGCCCGGATGCCTGGTCGCTCACCTGAGATTCAGCCATTTGCATTGGCCACCATTCCGCTCACGGTGATCATGTTCGCGTGATCCGCGTGCCGCTGTCCCGCCTCCTGCATGATGGCGACACAACGGCTGACGAGCGTATGCGTGCGGGCAATGTGCAGATCCTCCGGGACGCGCTGACCATCGGCGAGGTAGGCCAGCGGCAGGTGATTCTCGATGGCGATGGAGAGCACGCCGCCGAGGCTGGTGGTTTCGTCCACCTTGGTCACCACGCAACCGGCCAGTTGGAAATCACGACAGCCCTCGATGACCTCCTCCATGACGGTGCGCTGGGTATTGGCCGCCAGCACCAGGTAGCTACGGATGTCGAAGCCGGAATCGCGCAGCACGAGGAACTGTTCATAGAGTCGGCGATCCCGTTGCCCCATGCCGGCGGTGTCGATGAGCACCAGGTCGCGGTCGCGTACCGTCTCCAGCACCTGGTGCAGTCCTTCGGCGTCCTTGGCCACGTACATGGGCACGCCGAGGATGCGCGCGAAACTGCGCAATTGTTCATGGGCCGCGATGCGGTAGCAGTCGGTGCTGATCAGCGCCACGCGACCGGCGCCGTGGCGCAGGGTGTAGCGCGCCGCCAGCTTTGCGATGGTGGTGGTCTTGCCGACGCCGGTGGGCCCGACGAGGGCGACAATGCCGCCGCGTTCGAGGATGTCGTCGTTGGTCACGCTGAGCCGGTGCGCCAGCTTGCCGAGCAGGATGCGCCAGTTGTGATCCATGTCGGCGGCCTCGTCCACCTGGTCGCTGAGCTTGCGCGCCATGCCGGGGTTGATCCCCAGGGCGATGAGCCGCTTGAGCATGCGCGTGCGCATGGGGTGCCTGCGGCTGGCCTCGTTCCAGGCGAGGCCCGAGACCTGATCCACCAGCAGGGAACGCAGGGTCTTGAGTTCGTTCTGCATCTTGACCAGGGTGGGTTCCTGGGACCAGATGCTCTCGTCGGTCGGATGCGAAGCGCGGCGCTC
>Ga0256830_1001868_pt1 | contig 14470 bp, 12 predicted proteins | sample 128326metaG_FD_190537 | JGI IMG/M metagenome (GOLD analysis project Ga0256830, IMG submission 190537) | Hydrothermal vent microbial communities from Lau Basin, Pacific Ocean - 128-326 | ecosystem: Environmental > Aquatic > Marine > Hydrothermal vents | place: Pacific Ocean: Lau Basin | collected... | reverse complement strand
AATCTTTTCGCACCCATAAAACCAATCGTCTGATTTGTGAGGGTTGTTCTTCGTTTACCGTACTGGGTCATGTGCAACAACGAGGCCGTCAGTTTACGGTGGGTATGCACCGTGAACGGAGTAAAAACACTATAAAACTGGCCGGGCGACTCATTGCTCGCAGCAGCGAACTTACTCAGGCGTTGCCCGTAACCGTTTTGGAGCCTGGATTACATCGACTCATTGAAGAAGGGCCCGAATACCGGCGAAAGTTTCTGGATTGGGGCGTGTTCCACGTGGAACACGGTTTTCATCACATTTGGAACACTTACCGTCGAGTGTTAGCGCAGCGAAATGCCGCATTGCGATCAGGGGGGGCGCGAGCGTCCATTATCAACTGGGATCAGGAGTTGGTGCAAACTGCCGTCCAACTGGATCAGGCCCGGCAGCGATATTTGACGGATCTGATGAAATACGTGCCAATCTACAGTCAGAAGTTTCCGGATCTTACAGCAGTGCGCATCACTTACCAGCGGGGCTGGCGAGAAGGGGAGGCTTATGCTGATTATCTTGCAGCTCAATATGTCTCGGATAAGGAGCGTGGTTTCACACAGTTTGGCCCACACAGAGCGGATTTACGAATACGTATTCAGGGTGTTGATGCCCGGGAGTATTTATCAAGAGGGCAGCAAAAGGTATTGGTGGCATTACTGGTTTTGGCGCAGTGTGAACAAATGCGTATGCGGGATACATCGGTAGTAGTGTTGGTGGACGATCTGCCATCGGAGCTGGATACGGAAAAAAGGAACATCCTGATGCAGTCTTTGACCGAGACTGGCGCGCAGATATTTCTGACTGGAACGGACCGTTCACTTTTCCCTCTGGACAATAGCGAGCATGGAATGTTTCACGTGGAACAAGGCCGGGTTCACGTTATAGATTAGTACATCGCCTATGTACCAGGCGCTGTACGCCTATAAAAGCGCTGGCACCAAATTGTTTATTGTAAAGCGGTTTTTGCCAAAAACTGATACACTGCACAGGTTCAAACATGAGGTTCTGCAATGGCTAGTGATACTCCCTACGATTCTTCCAAAATCAAAGTTTTAAAAGGTTTGGACGCGGTAAGAAAGCGTCCTGGCATGTATATCGGTGACACTGATGATGGCACAGGATTGCATCATATGGTGTTTGAGGCAGTGGATAATTCCATAGATGAAGCGTTGGCTGGCCATTGCTCAGAAATCAATGTGACTATCCACAGTGACGGTTCATTGTCGGTAGAGGACAATGGTCGAGGTATCCCGGTGGATCTTCACGAAGAAGAGGGACGCTCTGCCGCAGAAGTCATCATGACAGTGCTGCATGCCGGTGGTAAATTTGATGATAACTCCTACAAAATATCAGGCGGCCTGCATGGTGTAGGCGTGTCTGTGGTTAATGCGTTATCCGAGGTGTTGAAGCTGACGGTGTGGCGCAATGGCGAGACCCATTTTCAGGAATACCATCATGGTGATCCGGTAAAATCTCTGGAAGTCATTGGTACAACGGACCGTACCGGTACCGAAATTCGATTTTTACCCAGCGCAGAAACTTTTAGTGATACCGAGTTTCACTACGATATTTTGGCCAAACGTCTGCGTGAATTGTCTTTCCTTAATTCCGGAGTCCGCATTGTGTTGAGCGATGAGCGCAACGACAAGCAGGATATATTTGAATACAAAGGGGGCATCAGTGCCTTTGTGGAGCACCTTAACCGCAATAAAACGCCATTACATCCCGCAGTAATCGGGTTTGTTTCCGAGAAAGATGGCATTACTGTGGAAGTTGCCATGCAATGGAATGACTCATATCAGGAAAATATTTTTTGTTTTACCAATAATATTCCCCAGCGTGATGGTGGTACCCATCTTGCCGGCTTCCGTGGTGCGCTGACACGTACTTTGAACCAATATATTGAATCGTTGGGCGCAGCAAAAAAAGCCAAGGTGGCGATGACCGGTGACGATGCCCGGGAAGGACTGACAGCGGTATTGTCTGTGAAAGTGCCAGACCCTAAATTTTCGTCACAGACCAAAGACAAGCTGGTGTCTTCAGAAGTGAAAGGTATTGTGGAATCTGCCGTTTCGGAGAAGTGCCAGGAATTCCTGTTGGAAAACCCCACAGACGCCAAAGCCATTGTCAGCAAGATTGTGGATGCTGCCCGTGCTCGTGAGGCTGCCCGCAAAGCGCGTGAAATGACACGGCGTAAAGGTGCGTTGGATATTGCCGGATTGCCTGGCAAATTGGCAGACTGTCAGGAAAAAGATCCGGCATTATCTGAATTGTTCCTGGTGGAGGGTGATTCCGCCGGAGGTTCTGCCAAGCAGGGGCGTGATCGTCGTACGCAGGCTATCCTGCCGTTGAAGGGGAAAATTCTCAATGTGGAGAAAGCACGTTTTGACAAGATGCTTTCATCTGCCGAAGTGGGCACACTGATTACCGCATTGGGTTGTGGTATTGGCCGGGAAGAATTTAATGCAGACAAGCTGCGTTATCACCGTATTATTATCATGACCGATGCCGATGTGGATGGCTCGCATATCCGCACCTTGTTATTGACTTTTTTCTACCGGCAGATGCCTGAGCTTATTGAACGTGGTCACATTTATATCGCTCAGCCACCGCTGTATAAGGTGAAAAAAGGCAAGCAGGAACGGTATGTCAAAGATGACAGTGAACTGAATGATTATCTGTTGCAAGCGGCGTTGGAAAATGCGGGTCTTCATGTGAGTGCTAATAGCCCGGCTATCGCGGGTGTCACCTTGGAAACCCTGGCGCAGCAATATTTGACGGTAAAATCGACGATTGATCGTTTGTCGAGCCGTTACCATAGCGAGCTGTTGGATAAGATTGTTTATATGCCTGCATTTCCGGCTGATGGAAAATTGGATAAGTCAGCAGCAGAATCATGGTTTGCTGAATTAAGTCAACGCCTCAATGCCGATGATGCCAGTGCGGTGCAGTATGAGATCACACTGGAAGATGATACTGATCATGCGAGCTGGTTGGCGCGCATTAATGCCATCAGCCACAACGTAGGCAATGAAAGGGTGATGGCCAGTGATTTTTTTGCTTCCAGTGAATACAAAACCATGGCGGCCTTAGGTGAACAGTTGGCAGATCTACTGGCCGAGGGTGCCTTTGTGCAGCGTGGCGAGCGCCGTGCTGAGGTAAGCAGCTTTAGGCAGGCATTGGAGTGGTTAATGCGCGAAGCTCGTCGTGGTCAGCATATTCAGCGTTATAAAGGCCTGGGTGAAATGAACCCGGAACAGTTGTGGGAAACGACTCTTGATGCCAGCGCCCGTCGGTTGTTGCGGGTGCAGATTGAAGATGCGGTAGCGGCTGATGATGTGTTTACCACATTGATGGGGGATCAGGTGGAACCGCGCCGTGAGTTTATTGAGACTAATGCTTTGCAGGTGGCGAATCTGGATATATAAAACATGAGTGTTTACTTACTAACAGGCGAGAGAATCAGGCTTGGCCATTTTTCAGGAAAATTTCCTGAATCTTGCAATAAGTGAGCTGGGTGTGAGTATTTACTGACGGGGAGCTGGAGAGTATAAAAAAGGCGACAATCCTGAGTGGATTGTCGCCTTTTTGGGTTCTACGGGGTATGGATTGGAAGCGTTTATCAGGCTTCGTCGTGGTAACGGATCACCCGATCCACTTCATTTTTGGAACCCAGAATAACCGGTACCCGCTGGTGCAGGCCTGTAGGCTGAATTTCCATGATGCGCTCGCGCCCTGTGGAGCACAGGCCACCAGCCTGTTCAACGACGAAACCCATCGGGTTGGCTTCGTACATCAAACGCAGTTTACCTGGCTTGCTGGGGTCACGGGTATCTTTGGGGTACATGAAAATACCGCCACGGGTGAGAATGCGATACACCTCGGCCACCATGGAGGCCACCCAGCGCATGTTGAAATCCTTGTCACGTTCACCGCTGGTGCCGGCAATACATTCATCAACGTAGCGCTTCATGGGTTCTTCCCAGTGACGCTGATTGGACATATTAATGGCAAACTCAGCGGTGTCTTCGGGAATTTTCATGTCTGGATGGGTGAGGATGAATTCACCGACATTGTGGTCCAGGGTAAAACCATTAACACCGTTGCCGGTGGTCAACACCAGCATGGTGGAGGGGCCATAAAGGGTGAAGCCGCCGCAGACCTGCTTTGTACCGGGCTGGAGGAAATCCTCTGCGCTGGGGTTTTCCACACCCTCGGGGCAACGCAGGATAGAGAAGATACTGCCCACTGAAAGGTTGACGTCGATATTGGACGAACCATCCAGAGGATCAAAAGTCAGTAAGTACTTACCTTTGGGGTATTCCGCAGGAATGGGGTAAATGTCATCCATTTCCTCGGATGCCATGGCGCCCAGGTGACCGCCCCATTCATTGGCTTGTAAAAAGATATCATTGGAGAGGATGTCCAGTTTTTTCTGGGTTTCGCCCTGGATGTTCTCACTACCAGCAGAACCGAGTACGCCAACCAGGGCTCCCTGGTTGACGCAACTGGAAATAGCCTTGCAGGCCGTGACCACATCGTTGAGCAAGGCGGTAAAATCGCCCGAGGCAGAAGGAGAATTGCGCTGCTCCTTGATAATAAATTGGGTAAACGTTTCGCCAGTATGCATTTTTGATTTCCTGCAATTGTTAAGAATTCGGTTATCCAACAGGTCTCAACAGACCCTGGAAAAGCACGCGAGTCTACCATATCCGGGTACCACATTAAATGTGCGGCAAATGGGTAAGCCTTCCTCATATGGTGGTTTTTTATAGTGGTTGCCTGTATTCAGTGCAGGCCGTAGCATATGTAGCGCTTTCGGTATTCACAAACTGAGAGCACTACACGAAAATTTTTTCAACAAACAGGGCGTTAAAATGACCCAAACCATACGTATCGCTACCCGTAAAAGTCCCCTGGCCCTGTGGCAGGCTGAATTTGTGCGCAACAGCCTGTTGGCCCAGCAGCCTGATTTGCAGATCGAACTGGTAAAAATGGTCACCCAGGGCGACAAAATCCTGGATACACCATTGGCGAAAGTGGGTGGGAAAGGTTTGTTTGTCAAAGAACTGGAGCAAGGCATGTTGCGAGGTGACGCCGATATTGCTGTGCATTCCATGAAAGATGTACCGGTGGAATTTCCCGAAGGGCTGCATCTGGCCGTTATTTGTGAACGCGAAGACCCGCGTGATGCCTTTGTTTCCAATACCTGTAAAACCATTGAGGAATTACCGCGGGGGGCAAAGGTCGGTACTTCCAGTTTGCGGAGAACCTGCCAGATACGTGCCTGGAGACCGGATCTGCAAATTCTTGATTTGCGTGGTAACGTAAACACCCGTCTGCGAAAGCTGGATGATGGTGAATATGATGCGATCATCCTGGCCTGCGCCGGCCTCAAGCGATTGGGTTTTGACAAGCGTATTGTGGAGCACCTTGACCCGGGTTTCAGTCTGCCTGCGATTGGCCAGGGCGCTGTGGGTATTGAGTGCCGCAGTGATGATCCGTTCATCAATGAATTGATTGCGCCGTTGAATCACACTGCAACAGCGGCTCGCGTGCGTGCGGAACGTGCAATGAATAACCGCCTCGAAGGTGGTTGCCAGGTACCGATTGGTGGTTATGCCGAGCTGGATGGTGATACATTGTTATTGCGTGGTCTGGTGGGCCGGCCTGATGGCAGCGAAATGGTGCGAGGTGAAATAGCCGGTCGTGCCGAAGAGGCAGAATATCTTGGTGCGACGTTGGGCGATGACTTGTTGGTCCGGGGTGCCCGGGAAATTTTGCAGGACGTTTACGCAAGCAAGGACGCAGACTGAATGTCCGAACTGTCCGGTGTCACGGTGGTGGTAACACGACCGGCGCATCAGGCAGAAAAACTGTGCCAGCTGATTGAGGCGGCAGGAGCCAGGGCACTGCGCTTTCCGGTGATCGATATTCAGCCACCGGAAAACCCACAACAATGCCAGGCACAACTGACCCAGCTGGCAGACTATGATCTTGCTATTTTTGTCAGCGCCAACGCAGTCAATGCCACAATGGCGATGCTGAAAAAGCCACAAGCCTGGCCAATGGCGTTGCCGCTTGCTGCGGTGGGTAAAGCGACGGCACAAGCCTTGATAAAAAAAGGCCTGCCAGCCCCGCAGGTTGCGCCGGAGCCGTTTAACAGCGAAGCATTGCTGAGTTTGCCGGAGTTGCAAAAACTGGATGGAAAACGCATTCTGATTTTTCGTGGCAACAGTGGCCGGGAATTGTTGCGCAACTGTTTGCGTGAACGGGGCGCACAGGTTGATTATTTTGAATGCTATCAGCGTGCAATTCCGAAATCGGATACCCGGCCACTGTATGCAGCCTGGGACCAGGTACAGGCCAAACCTGGCACGATGCCGATTGTTGTCACCAGCAATCAGGGTCTGCAAAATCTGGTGTCGATGATAGATAAAGAACATCAACCGACTTTGTTTGCGTCACCGTTGGTGGTGATCAGTGAGCGAATGGTGAGCCTGTCCGCCAGGCTGGGGTTTTCACAAGCACCTGTAGTGGCAATGGCCGCCAATGATGATGCAGTTTTGGTTGCACTGAAAACATGGGCAAAGTCCCGAATTCGGGCTGAAAAAATATTATGAAAAAAGCCGAAAAAAATATGCCAGAAGACAAACCTGAAAGTGAAACAGAAAATATACCGGACGCAGTGTCTGATCCGGTGGAAAACCCTGTGGTAGACGTGACAACAAAAAAACCAGGAAAAACAGATTCAGCAGCAGCGAAAGAAAAAAATGAATCAAAAATGCCGCCGGGAAAAAACACAGCCACCAAAAAAACTTCCTCTTATGTTGCCCTCAGTATTTTATTTTTGGTTGCGGTATCGGCTGTCGGGCTGGCGGCTTACGATTTTTGGTTGTTACGTGCGCAGGCCCCTGTTAATGCACAATTGGTCAATACCCAGAACGAGTTAACCAGTGCCCAGCGTGAACTGGGCAATATTCAGAAGGGCTTTGAAACACGTGTCAATCAATTAGAGCAACAGTTACAAGCGACAAAAGATCAGTTGTCCGCAGAGGTGGCGTCGCGGAAAAGTGAACAATCAGAACATCAAGCCGTCAATGCGGCTTTGCAGAGCATTACTGAAAAACTGGGCCGCAGTACGATCACGTGGCGTATGGCGGAAGTGGAATATTTGTTAACAGTGGCCAACCATCGGCTTACTCTGGCGCAGGATCAACAAACCACTATCGCTGTTTTTGAGACAGCTGACAGCCGGCTTGAAGCCATTGCTGACCCCGCTTTGCTCACGGTACGTAAGGAAATCGCCAGTGAACTGACTGCCTTGCGTGCCATGCCCGATGTTGATATTCCCGGCCTGGCATTGCAAATAGGCAGTCTGGCAGAATCTGTCAAGCAATTGCCACTGTTGGATAAAAAGCGGCTGGCGATGGCTTCGGAAAAGCAGGAAAGCACATCATCGGTGGAGTGGCGGGAGATACCGGCTGTGATGTGGAACGACATCAAAAGTCTGGTACAGGTGCGTCGCCATCAACAACCTGTCGAACCGTTATTACCGCCACAGCAAGCCTGGTTTTTATATCAAAATCTGCAATTGAAGTTGGAACAGGCAAGATTGGCTGTGCTGGAACGGAACACGGCAGTATTTTCACAGTCGCTTGAAGAAGTTTCACAATGGTTAAGCAGTTATTTTGAAGCGGAATCTGCGGCGGTTGTTAATATGCAGGAAACGATAAAAAATCTGCGCACCGTCGAATTGCAGCCAACGATACCGGATGTCAGTGGGTCATTGCGTGAACTGCGTTCAATGATGAATGAGCGCTCGACAATAAACACCTCTCTGAGAGTAACAACACAGTGAAATTGTTATTCCTTTGTCTAGCCACATTGTTTGTGGCGGTTATTGTTGCCTTACTGGCAATGGAAGATCCTGGCTATGTGCTGTTTTCAGTGGGTACCTGGACTGTGGAAACCACATTGGCATTAATGACAGTGGTGCTGATAGCGGGCTTTGCTTTGTTATATTTTTTGATTCGAACGGGGGTGAAAGTATTTGCGGTCCCGCGTGATTTACGTCATTGGAAAAAACAGCGGCGGGAGCAAAAGGCAATAAAATTATTGACGCAGGGGTTGATTGATCTTGCCGAAGGTCATTGGCAAAGAGCAGAAAAAAAGGTATTGAAATATGTCGAATCAAGCGATGCCTCTTTACTGAATTACCTTGCCGCAGCGCGGGCAGCACAGGCCCAGGGTGCGGATCAGCGCCGTGACCACTATTTAAAGTTAGCCCATGAAAATCACCCCTCGGCAGATATTGCAGTAGGATTGACCCAGGCTGAGTTGCAACTTAAGCAAAACCAACTGGAGCAATGCCTTGCGACCTTGAGGCATCTGCACCAACTTGCGCCCAAACATGTGCAGGTATTAAAGGTATTGGCAGGTTTATATCAACGTCTGGAAGATTGGGAACACCTGCTGGAACTTATTCCCCTGTTACGCAAACGAAAAGCGATGAAAGCAGATGTCATTGATGACTTGGCGCAACAAGCCTATTTGGCGTTGTTGCAAAAGGCGCGTTCATTTACGGATTTATCAAATGTGTGGTCGCGTATTCCTGGTTCCATTCGGGAAAAAGAAAATATTCTGGTGGTGTATGTGCAGCGTCTGTTGGCTATGGGTGAAAGTGATTTGGCCGAGCCGTTGTTACGACACGCGCTACGTCGGCAGTTCAGCGAAGTGCTGTTGATGTGTTATGGAAAAATAGAGAGTGCGGAACCCACCCGCCAATTGGACTTGGTGGAATCATTGCTGGTAGAACATGAGCGGGATGCAGTTACTCTGTTAACGGCGGGACGTTTAAGTTTACGCAGTAAATTATGGGGCAAGGCCCGCGGCTATCTGGAAGCCAGTATCAACGCGCAGCCCAGTGCTGAAGCCTACAATGAATTGGGCAATTTATTGGAGCGCATGAATGAAACAGCGGCTGCGGCAGAATGTTTTCGTGAAGGTTTACGATTGGTGCCGGGCTGTGAGCAAACGACGCCGATTATTATGGAGCCTGCAACAAGCCCGGCCATTGCCTTGACGAATCAGACAACCCGGGAATCGGAAACAGAAATACGGGATGCGGTTGTCATTGCCAGCACTGTAAAACCAGCAGTGGCAGAAGGCGTAAAATAAATCCGCAGCCGTTGTGGGATGGAGTCAGTTGTTTGGCCGTTGAAATGTGCACGGCCCTTATTTGGTTTTAGGTGTCTGAAATTCAAAGGCGTCAGAAAAATAACGGTTTTCGATCAGGCCGTGTTTTTTGAATGCATCAAACCCTGCGTGTACCATTACTGGTGGACCACTGGCATACACATCAAATTTCTCCATGCCTTCAGGGAAATCTTCGATGATTGCATCGTGCACATAACCTGTGCGCGCACTTCCAGGTTGGCCGGAGCTTGCTGTCGGTTCTGAGAAAACCGGTACAAAATGAAAATGCGGCAGATATTTGGCCCATTTTTGTGGCAACTCGCTGAGATAAAGATCTTTTTCTTCCCGCACGCCCCAGTACAAATGCATAGGCTGGCTTAAACCCTCCGCCAGTGCATGTTCTATAATGCCCTTGATGGGTGCAAAGCCGGTGCCACCGGCCATGAAAATCAGCGGCCGCTGTGCTTCTTCCCGCAGGAAAAAACTGCCATGTGGACCTTCGATGCGCAAAATGTCTTTTTCGTGCAATTCATCCATTACATAACCGGTAAAATCACCGCCGTCCACATGGCGAATATGCAGTTCAATAAGCGCATCGTCATGAGGCGCATTGGCGAGTGAAAAACTGCGTTTGCGACCATCGGGGAGCAGAATGTCGATGTACTGCCCGGCACGGAATTGTATACGTTCCGCTTCGGGTAACTTCAGGTACAGGCGCACTACATCATGAGACAGAAATTCTTTTTTAGTCACCTTGGTTGGTAGCGTTTTGATTTCCAGGCTTTCCGCTTCACCAATTTCCTTGACTTCCACACTGAGATCAGAAGTTGCATGGGCCTGACAAAACAGCGCCAAGCCTCGGCTGACATCCTCAGCACTCAGAGCGGGCGGGCGATTCGTGCCATAATCCACGCTGCCGTCGAGCAGCTTGCCTTTGCATGCACCGCAACCGCCGTTGCGGCAACCGTAGGGAAAGGCATAACCATGGCGTAGTGCCGCGTCCAAAACAGACTCGCCATATTCCACGTCAAAACTGCGGCCGCTGGGCAAAATGTGAACGGTAAAAGTCATGAAGATTCCAAAGTAGGCTATAAAGGTCAGCGATTATGCGGGAAAGACGAGGCGTAAACCACTGATGAAATCTGTGTTTATTGCGGGCTGTGGTGATATCGGTGAACGTATTGCGGGTTTATGTTGTGAGAAAAAGGTGCCCGTTGCCGGATTGGTGCGTAGCGTGGAAAGCATCAAGCGCTTGCAACAGGCTGATATCGAACCCGTACAGGTTGACCTCGCAACGGGTGATTTAAGTGCTCTGCCCACGACAACGGCCACGATATTTTATCTGGTTCCGCCGCCTGGGGAAGGGGAAAATGACCCGCTGATTCGCCGTTTTCTGTCGGCTATTTCAACAGATGCTCTGCCGGAAAAACTGGTGTTACTCAGTACCACCGCAGTCTATGGTGATTGCCAGGGACAATGGATTAACGAAACTCGTCCTGTTAATCCACAAACTGCGCGTGGCCGGCGACGATTGGATGCCGAACAGGCCGCACAGGAATGGTCGGCGAGCACTGGTGTGCCAATTATTATATTGCGTGTTGGTGGTATCTATGGTCCCGGCCGGTTGCCGATCGAGCGCATCAAAAAAGGCCTGCCGATTCTGCATGAAGCAGACTCCCCCTACACTAATCGTATTCATCAGGATGACCTTGCGCAGGTTTGTATTGCTGCGGCTGAACGAGGAAGGCCCGGTGAAGTGTATAACGTTTCTGATGGACAGCCCGGCACAATGTCGCGTTATTTCAAAGACATTGCACAAGCGTACAATTTACCGATGCCACCGGAAATAAGCCTGGAAGAAGCACAACAAGTGATGAGTGCAGGTATGTTGTCTTATCTTAAGGAATCACGACGGTTGGGTAATCGTAAAATGTTGGCGGAGTTGGGGGTGGTGTTGCAGTATGTAAGTTTGGAGATAGGGTTGGTTAAGAGGTAAAGATTAGATTTACAGACAGGAAGGATAACGGCAAGTATCTACAAGCAGGTAATACCGTGCAGTAGCATCGCCAACGGCCTGACGTAAATTGGTATCTATCGGCATAAAGCGACATAGGGACAGCGAAATGACAGAAATACTCATCAGCAACCGAGCCTGGAACAAACCTCAGTTCAACAAATGTGTGGCGAAACTCTTGATGAAATGCAATGCAGCGGATCAGGCGGAGTCATGTGGCCCTACGAGCCCTATACCATCGGCCAGACCACATACAGTGGAGAGTGGATTCTCCGAGCCCTTCGGAATAACAACTGCCCACAAAACATTCATGCACTTTCTGCCGCGTTGGGAGAAAACAACATTGTCGGTGTCAGTGACGCCATGGTAAAACTGTACGACACCACCTCTGCCCTGGCAGGTTCGGGCAGCACTGTTCATGCCGCCCGTAGCGACAAGTTTTTGCTCGCAGCAGCCGCAGCATTAAAAAAACTGGAACTGGTTTCCACACTCCAAGCTGGGAAATTGGCCCAGTTCAGCAAATATAGCAAGGCGTTGGGCAAAGGAATATAAAATAAACTCCGACCAGTGCCATCTGCACTGCTGATGAATCAGGAATGGCCAAGCTGTGCCAGTCGCCTTACAATAGCTTCATGACGCTCAATACAACATCCGCTATGAATATCGCCCAGGTGCTCACCGAGGCTTTGCCCTATATCCAGCGCTTTGCAGGCAAGACCATTGTTATCAAATACGGTGGTAATGCCATGGTGGATGACGATCTGAAGGACAGCTTCGCACGTGATATTGTGCTAATGAAAACCGTAGGCATCAATCCTGTGGTCGTGCATGGTGGTGGCCCGCAAATAGGCAAGTTGCTGGAGCGTATCGGCAAGAAATCCACCTTTGTGCAGGGTATGCGGGTCACCGACAGTGAAACCATGGATGTGGTGGAGATGGTGCTGGGTGGGTTGGTAAACAAGGAAATCGTTAACCTCATCAATCAAAAGGGCGGTAATGCTGTGGGTCTCACCGGCAAGGACGGTGACATGATCCGCGCACACAAACTCACATTTGAAAAAACAGCCCCAGAAATGAATGCCTCGGAAATCGTCGATATTGGCCATGTAGGTGAGGTGACCAGCATCGACCCCGCTGTAGTGGATATGCTGGTAAGCGGCGACTTTATTCCGGTGATTGCACCTATTGGCGTAGGTGCGGATGGCCAGTCTTATAATATCAATGCTGACCTGGTAGCGGGTAAACTAGCGGAAACCTTGCATGCAGAAAAGCTTATGTTACTCACCAATACCGCCGGGCTGCTGGATAAAGAGGGCGAACTGCTCACTGGCCTGGGGGCGGACCGGGTCACAGAACTTATCAATGATGGCACCATTTATGGTGGCATGCTGCCGAAGATCCGTTGCGCACTGGAAGCGGTGCAGGCTGGCGTGAGTACTGCGCACATTATTGATGGCCGGGTACAGCACGCAGTGATGCTGGAAATATTCACCGATGATGGTGTGGGCACGTTGATTCGTTCGCGCAACTAATTTACAGCAGGTTCCCAAAGCGCCACAAAAATCACGCTTTGGGAACGTGCTTTAAGCGTATTGATCTTTGCCATAATCACCTCATTGTTCTGTTTGGTATCAACACTCCCTAGGTACTGCACAACTTGTTTTGAACATTTATGGGAAAGGATCGTCAGCGAAAATCACTATTTCAGCAATTTTGGGTTTTGTTCTTGGTGGCTCACGGATGACCCATTTTCTTGGCATTATTTTTCGTACCAACAAACCAAAAACGGTAACTGGTTTTAAAATACTATGACAACAAATAACAAACCCACCCGCGCCCAGCAAATTCTCGAAGCTTTGGCGTACCAGCTTGAAACCCATCCTGGTCAACGTATCACCACAGCCGCGCTGGCAAAAGAAGTGGGTGTGTCGGAAGCAGCACTGTATCGACACTTTCCCAGCAAGGCGCGTATGTTCGAGGCATTGATTGAATTTATTGAAGACACTATTTTCAGTCTGATCAATCGTATTCTCGAAGATCATGCCAGTGCCCATGATCGCTGCCAGCAGTCATTGACTATGCTGCTGGGGTTTTCCGCAAAAAACCCCGGTCTGTCGCGTATCCTGGTGGGTGATGCACTCACGGGTGAACACGGTCGCTTACGGATACGCATAACCCAGTTTTATGATCGACTGGAAACCCAGCTTAAACAGGTTTTGCGTGAAGCGGAAAGCAAAAATGAACTGCCGGTGGGACATCCTTCCGCAGCCATCGCCAATCTGTTACTGGCGACCGTTGAGGGGCGTATGAATCAGTTTGTGCGCAGCGGCTTTCAACAATCACCATTGGAACGCTGGGAACAACAATGGGTTTTGTTATCGACCAATCTGTTTCCCACCAATACCTGATTTTTCCATAAAAGCAACGTGGACTGGATCACCCAATCGCTGCTGTTGCTGATTTCGCTGGTGGCCAATATTTTTTCCGCGTTTGCCGGTGGTGGTGCGGGCCTGCTGCAATTTCCAGTACTGATTTTTTTAGGGCTGCCCTTTGGTGTGGCACTGGCCACCCATAAAGTCGCCAGCGTGGCGTTGGGGATTGGCGCGACCATGCGCAATTTGCGTGAAGGCAGCCTGCAACGCCGGTTGACACTGTTTATTGTCAGTTTTGGTATTCCCGGGGTGGTAATCGGTGCCAGCGTTATTTTATTTGTGCCTGATCGCAGTGCAGAAATTGCACTGGGCCTGCTTACCGTGGGGCTGGGATTGTACTCTGTTTTCAAACCCGAGTTAGGACAGTCCGTTACCCAGACAATACAATCGCTTGGGCATTATTTATGGGGCGGCGCCGTGTTGTTTTGCATTGGCATTCTGAATGGTTCGCTGACTTCCGGCACGGGGCTGTTTGTTACTTTGTGGCTGGTGCGTTGGTTCGGGCTGGATTACAAACAGGCTGTTGCTCATACATTGGTATTGGTGGGGTTGTTCTGGAATGGTAGCGGTGCGATTACGCTGGGGCTGATTGGTGAAATTCGCTGGGACTGGTTGCCAGCATTATTGCTGGGTTCATTGATGGGAGGGTACATCGGCGCACACCTGGCCATCACCAAAGGTAACCGTTGGATTAAACGGGTTTTTGAGGTGGTCACTCTCGCTGTGGGTTTGAAGCTGATTATTGGCTGAGCAGCAAGCCTACGCTTTTTCTGTGCAAAAAAACGGCTGACAT
>Ga0256830_1001867_pt1 | contig 14471 bp, 13 predicted proteins | sample 128326metaG_FD_190537 | JGI IMG/M metagenome (GOLD analysis project Ga0256830, IMG submission 190537) | Hydrothermal vent microbial communities from Lau Basin, Pacific Ocean - 128-326 | ecosystem: Environmental > Aquatic > Marine > Hydrothermal vents | place: Pacific Ocean: Lau Basin | collected... | reverse complement strand
GACACCTCCTGATACTACCCCGGCCTTCACCAGAGAGCATCTCGCCACTCACCTTTCTGCTGAAATATATACATCCAGGAAATCCTTTGCAAGAACGTTAAAGACTTCCCTGTCAGCGTACTCAATTAAAAGGGCTTTTTCTTTCGGGCTGAGGTTTGAGAAATAATTAACAGCTCTTCGTATAAAGCTACAACGTTTTTAAAAGCATTTAAAAACGTAAAAGGCATTTGCGTGTAAAATTTCATTTCTTGCTGAAAAATGCAAAGAAATTATTTATAAGGTACTAATAATCATATAAATAGCAGCCCGGCATATCAGATAAGAGCTTGGAATGCCGTAAAGCATTTTTTTAGAGAGGCTCTGTTATGGGTCTGTCTTCCCATAAGAGCTGAAGGACGATACCGGCCAATATGGACATTATGAATTGGGAAAAAAGTATAGATGGTATTACTCTAATCTCATATTTTTTAGAATAACCAAACAAAGGAATTACTTTGTACCATACTTTCGAATTCTCATTTCCCAGGATTTTATCAATATCAACATCAGGATTGTCCTTTGCAACTCTCACATTTTCATAAACAAGAGCATTCTTCCTGATAGAGGGAAGATTTGATTCTATTGATTGAATGTTATCAAGGACAGTTTCATTATTTCCCCATATCTTCCGGTTATCCGTTGTTAGAAAACCCGAGTTCTCGAGTATTGGCTTGGCATTGTATAAAATAACATAATAGCCCTGAATGACTGAAATGAGCATAGCAAAGATTATTAATATGGCAGTCCTTCTTAATATAGCACTTTCCTTGATTCTCACAAGCTTATTTCTAATATCTGTAAAGACATAGAGTGTAATAATAATAAGAAGTACCACATTAAGAGCTATAATACCCGAAGTCTTTGTTATAAGAGCAGCTTTCCACATATCCTCAGTACTTGCAAAGACAGACCATCCTATCATTATTCCCAGGAACATTCGTGGTAAAAATAATTTAAAAAGGTTGATTCCTGTTCTGGCGTAATAGCAGATTAAACTCAGTAACATTATAAACGGCAATACAACTGTGCTTAATCCTGCAAGATTATTTTCAAATAATAAAATATCACCCAGTGGGATAAAGAGGAAAAGGAGAGGTAGAAAATATACAATTCCCGATGGAAGCAGGACACGAAATGCATTCAATATTGCATAACGCCTTAAGAAGAAAGTAGCAGATTGATTCCTGATAGTTTTATCATCTTTAGTGAAATATTTTGTCCTGCTCCGCTTCGCCTTTCCGATACATGACTTGAAAATAACATTTTCCGCTTCTTCCTCGACTGTATCAAAGACACTGTCAGCCGAGGTAAATACGTCTATGTAAGAGTTCTGGAAATATACATTGAGCCAGGATTTCTCAGCATCACGAAACTGTTTAGGCAGTTCCTGTCTGGGTTTCGTTTTTACAAAGTCAACTTTCTTATACAACTCATCAAGATACCGGCACTTTCTTGATAATGCATCAAGAAGTTTATTGTTCTGAAGGGCGGGTTGAAGTTTAAAGAAATTCTCGTCCTCAAAGGTGTTGGTATAATCAAGTTCGAATAAGAAATCGAGGAGTATTTTCCGGAAATTAACGTGATGGGCGGATATCTTGCTGTCCTCAATTTCCCAAATCTCTTCTTTTCTGTCTCTTTCAGTTAAATATTTTTTATTCCTCTTGTTAAGGTGAATAAATTGCAATGTATCCCTGGAAAGCTTGAAGTCGTCTCGCTTCTTCTTTCTCTTAAACAGCCTGCATTTTACAAACTCATCATCCTTAACATCAAACTCATAAAAACTTGAAAAGTAGCTTATCGAAAGCAGGGTTTTGTCAACTTCAAGGCATAGCTCTTTATTTAAAGGCCACAGGGGCATCTTCCAGTAGTCTTCAATTTTTTTAGTTAGCATGTTTTGATTTATCTCTCCATTAGCTACATAGAGAGAAAAGACACGATTGACTTTGCCGCTATCTTCCTGGAAGGAAAATACAATTTCGTCTTTGCCGAAATGGAGGATAACAGGGTAGGGGTTTTTACCAGATGGAGTAGATTTGTAGCCTTTATAGACGTAATGTGGCTTTTTTAATTTCTGAGATTCAAACTCTTTCCGTTCAAAAAAGTAATTATTGCTTGCCATTGGCTTGTTCTGGATGATTATTAAGTTTTTTCTTCTGCTACTATCTCTACAGAACAGGTATGTTCTTCATAAAGATTAGCGTCTTCATGGTAGAGGGTATTATCATGGCAGAGATATACTTTATAGCTGCTTCTTCGGGCACAATAAACTTTTACCTGAGCAGGTAAAGGGCCAGTATAAATCGTTCTTCCATCTACCATTAAATACGGCCCATTTTTACACTTACTTATAGATTTCTTTTTATTCCTTTTATCTGAACAGCCACTTCCAACACGAACAGAAGTAATAATAGACGGGAAGAGAAAGGAGGGCAATGGAAGTGTTGCCAAAAATAATAAGGTCAATATGATAATATCTGATGAGCTCTTAGTTAACTTATAAATAATAATTTCGATACAAGTATAAACAATTGCTATCCAAAGCATGGCCCAGCATACAGGCCTGTCTCTGTTACAGTTAATCATTGCATCCCCTCATGTAACAGTTCAACAACATTATTAATCACAAAGCCTGCATTCTCTAAAATCTCTTCTGTGTCTTCCCTGTCAAAAAGCCCTTCAGCCGGGCTGTCTTCCGAGCCATAAAAAGCAGGTTCTCTGTCTATGGACAATTGGTCAGCTATGTCTGCTGCCTTCTGCAAAAAATCATTAGCTACATCATCTTTTAATGTTTCAACAAGCACCTTCCCGATCTTATGTGATTTAGGGTATTCAATTCCCTTAAGCCTTAAAAGACCCTTTAAGGCCAGCTCGACAGATTCCTGACACTTCCTTACTGTCCGATGATAATGCTGTTTCTTAAAAGACTCTTCAGCCTCTTCAAGTATAATTCTGGCATCCTTCACATATGCCTTTGCAATTTCGATATTTTTCATATGACTACTTTTTCACCTATAGAAAGCCCCGGTTTAATAATCCAGTAGTATTCTCTATTTCCCAGAGTAACCTTTCTGGAGCCAAGTTCTTTCATCCTTCGAAGTATTGACTGTTTCTTCGTCTCCCAGGTGCCGTCATCAATTATAATAATTCCTTCTTCAACAATATCCAGAAACACAGGCTTTGTCTGCTGAATTTCTTCAGTTGTATAAATAACAGGAGAAACTTCAGGCAGATAGCCTTTCTTAAACAATGATATATAACTCTTCTTCTCCCGAAGCGCTTTTATTAACGGAAAAACCAACATGGTTCTTTTATGCCTGCTTGGGGGGAGAGTTTTGAATATAAGGAGAATGTCTATATCACTGTCCTTACGAGAAGCGCCTCTTGCAACCGAGCCATACAGAATCGCTGACACGAAATTATCACCAAACTTTTCCTTGAGTAATTCAATAAAATCCTGAAGCAGGAAATTGTATTTTTCAGCTATTTCATTCATAGTGCATTACTCCCTTCCTCCATTATCCCTTCTCTCCACAAGAAAACCTTCCAGCAGCTCCAGATTATTTCTGAATACCGCAACGTAATCCATTTCTATCCTTTTGAATATTTTTCAGGTGAGTACTTTACTTCCTCTTTCATACAGGACCTTCCCGGTCTTATAGACTATATTTCTGAATTCATTGTCTGCCCTGTCAAGGTCAATGAGATCAACAGTGTATATTTTCATCTTATCATCAAGTATCTCTTTTATTTTCCTTTCAGCTCTGATATCCATATCAACTCCTTCCATAGCAATGTCAAAGTCAGAATATCCATGCCCGCCTTTCTTCGCTCTTGACCCAAACAAAATAATGCGTTCAGGCTCAAGATATGACACCAGCGCCTCGATTATTGCATTAATCAGCTTTTCCTTATCCATAACCCTATTACTCCATAAATCCAACACTCCATTTTAATAAATCTCACTTCTCTGCCTGATTTCCTCATTAATATAATTACAGGAAAACTTCCTTCCCTCACCGATATCCTTAAGTTTGGCGTTAATGTAGTCTATCTGATGCTGAACTATCTGCCACTCAGCCTCCGGGAGCCAGAGGAATTGATTGATCAGATTGTCAAAAACTTCCACTATACTTTTGAAATCTTTATCCGCTATCTGAAAAATCTTTGTTATTTCAGGATACTCTGCAAGGTATTTCTTTGTAAGTGAGAGTAGATTTTTCTCCAGACAATTAATACACATCCTATTTTCTTTGTTATATTTTGTACATTTCCCATCCTTTTTAAACTGATCAAATATCATTTCCTTATAATTTTTGAAACTTCTTAGCCTTGCCTGAATAAATGTAAGGAGTTTATAAATAAAGATTATCTGCCTCTTTTCATTTGTCGGATCGTCTCCGGCGTTCACAACGGCCGATTCATAATACTCTGCCAAAAGCCCGCTCTGTGAATACTTCACCACAGAATCATAAACCGCGGATGTGATGAAATACCAGGTGGTTGAATAATCCCCTTCTCTTTTCTTTATCTTACTGATGTCCTCTATAAAATCAAAGGCAAGGTAGGTGTTAGGCCTGTCAAGGAAAAAATCAAGAAGAATAAAATGAGAATCTTTTACTTTTTCATAAATAGACATACTATAACTCTTATCTGATCTAAACTTATCATCATGAAACTGCTCTGGTTCTGAATCACAATTATTATCAGGCTGATGCCCCTGAAGCATAGATATATCAAACAAATCACTCAGATTAAACTTTGATAATGCATCAAAAATTGTATCTTTACTTTCCTTTTTAAACTTATCCGTTTTGTTATCAATCAGTAACAGTTTAATTTTTTTACCCTGTGTCTCATCATGCCATCCCAGAGCTTGCCTGATCTCCTTCTCAGCATCAATCAAATCCTGAAGTGGGAATGGCACGGGGGCGCGAAAGAGTTCAAATTTTACTCTGTGAACTTGTTCATTATAATCAATTACATTCAGCTTGCAATATGCTTTCTCAGCGATTTCAAAATCACCTTTGCAAATAGGAATATCTACATTGACTTCTTTCCCTTCATTATCCTTAAGTTTACATTCTACAGTAAAATCAATCTTATCTATGTCAGTAATATCTTTCTTATCAGGAAAATAATAATCAATAAAGGTTTCGTAGTATTTTTTAAGGAATTCTTTCTTATATTCTGATCTCTTTATGTCTTCAATAAGAGACAATAATGTTTGCTCCCAGTCTGTGTGTGTAACATCAAAAACCATCTTATTTTCATTCTTTATATCATCAAGTTCACCAAATAGGATCGCCTTCTTTATATTTCCATATTCTGGATTTCCGAAGAATATTTTTTTATCTTCTGGAAATAGACATTCATTATTGCGATAAGGGTTCTGGTGCTTTCCTTTTATTAAGATTATGGCAGGTGAGGAATATTTATACTTTATGCGTAATTCTCTGAGATATTCAATTTTAGAAACAGGCAACATAAAAAAGGAATGGGTTTCAGCATCATGCTTAAAAAAATATGTATCTTCTTTTTTATAGCCTGCCCCCGCCAGATAAACAGATATGGTATCTAACAATATGTTCCACGAGTTAGCCATATTTATATAACCTTCTTATGTACCGGCAGGATGTCAAGATAGGGATACTGCTTTACTATCTCTGAGAAATGTTTTTCAATATCCCCGACCGAAGTTTCAAGTTCCTTCAGTTTATCCGGCAATAAATGCACAGTCCCATAATCAATAAAACATGGATAGTTAAGAAATTTCTTCTGAAGTGTTTTAAATATCAAAATCAGATGAAAATTAATCCCGCCTTTTACGAGAGTTTTGGCAAACCTGAAGCCTGCAGCATCTCTAAATTTATCCGGCCTTAACGTTTCAATGACGAAATAATCTATTTCTCTTATCTTTAAAATCAGTTCATGTGAATATGAAGACATATCAACATCAAAGTACTCAATTTGGTGGTCTCCAACAGATCGGAAATATAATTCTATAACACCTCGCAAAAAATCATTCCATAATAATAATCCAAGCTTTTTCATGCAGCATTCTTGCGTAATTTAGCATATTCCTCGATAAGTTTATTTTTCTCATTATTTAACTTTTGATTTAATTCCAGGCAAGCATGAGAGGTAAATGAATTTTCTACTATTGATTTAAGATTAATCGAAGTTACTGCTTCCCGTTTATCAAAATTTTCAGCTTCAGCCTTTATTTGGGATTGAATTTCATTTTGCTTTTTACTTTCTATATTCATCTTTTCCCCTATGCTCTCAAGAAGAAGATATGATGACAGTAATAGTTGTAAATCCGCTATCTGATTCACTCTATTTTCATATTTTTTTTTTCTTGCTTCAAGACGAAACAGTTCAAAAAGCTTTTTAAATAGTTCGTCTGCATTTTCAACTGGACTACTCAACTTATCGTAAAGCTTTTTTATCCCAGCAGGATATCCGTCAGTTCCTTCGATGAGAAGTGAATAGTGAAGTACTACAATGTTAGGATTAATCTTTCTGATTGATTCGATTAAATCCTCCTCCGGTTGAGCATTATTCCCGAAGTGTTTGGCTAAAATAATTAATGACCTCTCTTTATCAATGGGCAATTTATTTAACATGGCATCAAAAGGTCTTTCCTCACCTTCTTCAGGCTCCGTAAGCTCCTTTTTGTTTTTTAGCCCTGAAAATTCAGGTCTAACAAAATAAATATTTGAAGTTGCACAATAACATTTTATAACTCCGTCCAAATCTTCATCGTCTAACTTATTCAAATTATTCCAAACGTCAAATTCCTCAGAATCCTTCGGCACCATTATTAAAGCATTAAAATCAGTTTTTTCAGTCACTTAGCCCTCCAAGAAGTTGTTTTACCAGCAAATACTTGCTATGAGGTTTTTGAAGCAGTGTTGATTCAATAATACTGAAAGGAATGAACTTCACTCCAGCAGGAATGGATTCCGGCTTGCCTCTGCCAGAAGTCACAAATATATAAGGCACCTTCTCTTTTAGATCCAGCAGAATACTCTCGATTTCTTCTTTGGATTTATTCTTAATCTTCTGTATCTTATCAAGTATCCCCTGATGAACTATCAATATATCAAAATCTATCTGGTCTGATTGCTTATCTTTTATTGATACAACCGGTTCAGGAGTCCATCCGGCATAATCAAGACTAACCCCATGAAAGTCTTTGATAAATACAAGTTTAGCAACTTTCATCTGCTCATAGTAGCGGCCTGACTTGATTATTGATGAGCCAGCTACTCTTTCATCCATAATCCCGATTCTCATAAGCCCATTTTCTACGAGATTTGTAATAGCCATTTCCGCCCATTCAGGCGGATATGCAAAAAGGTGAAAGTGCATTGCACCACCAGTAAGTTTCTCTCGATAAAAATATTTATTCTTATTTTTTTCTTCTGTTGCCTCCCAGTGTCGGAAATATCTTATAATATTCTCAATACCATATTTTTCTTCGTTACTGATAACGACTGCGGCATTGCGACATAACTCTTTTCCATTCCAATCACCAATAGATATTTTTTTATCCTCATAATCGAAAATATCAGGTAATGTAGATGGCAGCTTGTTTTTTGTATCCTTTTCAAAACCATAAATTCTACCGATTATTTTCTCTATATTTTTATTTAAATCTTTAGCTTCTTTATTTAGTATTGCAGGAGACCCAAAAGGAGAGTTAATACTTAAGCCTAATTCGTTAACTGAATTAATTTCATTATTCAAAACATTTTTCAACTTCGATTGCCATATTTTCTTTAGTTTTTTAGCAGATTCTTCATCCGTTTCTTTTATCTTATCCGCTTTATTTGCCATCACGGTTATGTAACTGAGCAATTTGATAATGTCCCTCTCATCTGCAGATCCTCCTGAACCGTTTGTTCTATTTTCTTCAGGTTGTATTATTAAATTAATCGCCTTTCCATCAATCCCACGATAAATCTTGAGATGAGTAAGCCACTTTTCGAGAAGTTTATTTTTAAAATTTAAATACCTATCGTCAGATGCATCCTTATCTGCATTGATCCATGCTTCAAACTCTTCTTCTTTTTTAAGTAGAACTATACGGTTTTTTAAAAACTTGTTCTTGTTCAAAAGTAATGTTAATTTGTCATATGTTTCATTCGTTGCTACGATAAAAAGTCTTGTGGGATACCCTTCAATCAATATTTTTATTTCCCGACTTACCTCATCATTCTTAAGATTGTTACTGAGTTTAATTAATTTCTTAAAGAGTTCATCACTTTCATCTGCTATAACTGCCATTTCCCCACTGTGTTCGCCCACCTTTATCTTATCCACAGGGGAAATTGCCTCTCTTCTATAATTACGCAACTCATCCTCAGCTTTACATCCGTCCCAGACAAGCAGCACGTCAACCGGTTTTTTAAGCCTGAATTTATAACCCAGACGGTATGCTCTGATCCTGTTTGCATGGTCATACTCCGGCACCGGAACAGCACAAATCAGCTTTTCAAGGTTCTCCTTCCCGCTTCCACCGATCTCCTCAATACGTCTGCCATTAAGGTAACCGGCAGATATCTTCATCTCAGCAATGCCCCAATCAGATTTTCTGAGACTGCCATCTTCTTCTATTATGGAATTCATTATTTTCTTATTTATCTTTATATGATCCGCTTCATAGTATTTACCCAGGAAAGATATCAGAGCATTGACATTCATCTCGTCACTTGGATGACTGTCCAGAAAATCACGCCAATAGGCTTTTTCAATGAATCTGACATTATTAAGCTTCATCAAGTTTTCGTATTCATGGTTCTCTCTGCAAATTCCGCCATCATCAATAATAAAAACAATCGAATCCTGGCCAACTTCCTCGATCCTGAAATCATTAAAATTAGTAAAATTGATCGCATACTTTTCATCAGAAACTGTATTATCCGAAACACTATCGGCATGATCCACTACTATTATTTTATGACCTTCAAGATTATCAACATCCTCCACTCCCATATATTCGACCAATCCACTTATATAAGAATAATTATCTCTTAAGATAACCGTGTAATAATCTTTACTTTCATCATTCAAGACCTTCAAAGTTAAAAACATAGGATTGGCCTTCTTCAAATCTGTACTCGGGTAAGGGGCAAAACAATGTTTAGCCGTATTCCTTAAAAAGTTTTCAAGAATTGTATAAAATGCATGAAAGCCTATCATGCCGCCTGGAACGGCAATTGGGATATCCTGACTTAGATCAGATACACATTTGTGCAGGTCGCATACCAGAATTTGAGGATTGTTAAAATTAGCACATTCAGTACATTTAAAATACGTGGCTTCACCGCATCTACTTTCTTTAATCTCTTCGGTCTGGAAAGCACATTCATATTTCTTTACATTTTTTATAATGCATTGAAGCTTTTCCGGAATAAGTGAAGAAGCAGCAGCTTCCTTCTCGAACGCTTTTAATCCTTCAGATTCTGCTATATAATTCAGAAGATGACGCTGAGAATAAAAGTTCCTCATTATTTCTTTTGCAAACCAATGCGAGGTTGACCATCTGGGGAATTCAGTAGAGATCTGAGCAACAAAATCCATCCTCTGCTGAAGATATCTCATAAAGTACTTGTGATCCTGGATATTCAGAAAATCCATAATTTCAACAACTCTATTTATGACATGACTTCCAATGTTGTGGGACCCGTTGCGGGACATAATGGCAGAAATTGCTGTCTTGATATATGCATCCCGAAGCTCATATACCCTTTTTGAATAATCCTGTACTTCTTCTAACGCCTGTGATATGGGATAGCTATTCTTAGCATCATCCGGATTGCAGCTTAGACAGTCTCTTTCTGTCTCACCAAAACAAACTTTCTCAAAAAGCCGTCCATCGTATCTGATGTCAGAAAAACAGAATTGTTGAGCTTTGGATGCGGTATGTGAGCTAAATTTAAGATTAGAGCTTTCAGGTGAGGGATCAATATGTTTAGTAAACCCTGCGGTTGCGGCAATCCTTGACAAATAATCAAGTGTCCATTCATCAATATCTTGCAAAGGATTTTTCAAGAATCTCTTCTTTACCACCGTTTGATATATTTTCTCTTCAATGTATGGTTTGATAGGAAGGAGATAATTTTCAAGATCAGGTAAGTTACTAAATTCAATGTTTAGAATAAGAACGCCGTACCATATATGGTCGTAATAAAGAGGAACAAAAAGAGTATTTTCAAAATAATCACTATCTATTAAAATTTCTTTCTCCAAATCAAAAAGCATATCTGGATAATTGATCGGCCGCTTATTGTTTACAAAATCAACCCAAGCCTTAGCTATATTTTTTTGTATTTCACCTTCAGGAAATAATTTTATCTCATTGAAATCGCCCTGCTCAAATAATGAGAAAAATTTCTGCATATTATCAAAAGGCAGTTTAAAAAAATCCCCTGCCAGAAGCGAATTGATTTGATTGAATTCTCTGTCATCTGCTAATTTATATTCCCAATCCGGTTCCTTAGTTCTCCAATCTGTAATTTTGTTATCAAAAAATTTAATAAGACCTTTCTTAAAGCAACTGTTATTTTTCCATTCTGAATAAGGTATCTGATAAAAAATGTATCTTTTTCGTTTTCCATTTTCCTTGTCAACTTTATGAAAAAAATAATAATGTCTTAATAAGCCTATTTTATATAAAACTGTTAATCCCGCTGCTATCTTCGCTTCCAAATATTCACGAGCATATTGTTGAGTGATTTCAGTTATGTGGCTTGTCATAAAGTAATCTCCCTCGTTTATGCCGTTATGTGGCTGTCTGTCATTATTAGTCTGTTTAAGTCTTTGGATGATCTGGTGTATGTTTTTAATATCCTCGACAGAAAAATATGAGGAAAGATAAAATCAAGGAAATAAATGTCCCTGATGCCCTCATTCTTTATTTTTAATATTTCTAATGAGATCGTCCGGTAATGGGTCATAAGGAGTGCTATGAGTTTATTAACAATTGTCGAGTTGTCAAAGATAATCCGGGAGAGTTCCTGTCTAAATGTGTCAACATCAGCAAGATGTCTATCTATCCATACAACGTCTATCAGTTTTTTTGCTTTATCTGATGAATGCCAAAGCAAGTAAAGTGGATAACTTACCTTACTGTTAAAAACGTCCTCAAAAAAACTTTTCTTATTTAGGTACGAAAGATCAGCCATATCATTAAGTATCTGGAGACAGATGCCAAAATTTATGCCGATGACCCATAAAGAGGAAAAAAGCCTTTTCCATTTTTCTTTATCAATAAAATCACTGCCATTATCAACTAACCCATAACAAAAACACATTGCCAATTGGTAACCATCAAGACAGTTGCATCTTTCCAGATATTTCTTTAAAAATTTTTTTTCATCATACATTAATGGATCCCTCTTATGATTTCTCCCCAAAACAAAGGCATCAATATACTGACCTTCGTAAACTTTTTTGCCAGCATTGGTCATCAAGTTCAAGAACTGGAGTTTAATGTCAGAACTAAGCCGACTATTGTGTATTAACTCCAACCCCACAGTATATGTCAAATAGCTTGATATATACTGACTAATGGATGAGTCCTTATGAACTTCAAGAAACTCTTCTGATTTTCCTTTGATATTCATATCGAATACTTCATCTGCCTGGTAAGTTGAAATATTAAAGATTTCCGTACTTGCAACTATATCAACATAATCATGCCACTTAAGCGTTCCCGAATAAAGCATGTCAAGAACATTCCTGACGATTAAAGGCCTCAGGAATTTAGATCGCTCATTCTTAATTCTTTTATTCCAGGTGTAATCGTTCTCTATAATTTCTTTATAAGGAAGCAAGTGTTGTGATTTTTCAATAAATTGTTTTACAGCGTCAGTTGTTTCCTCAAGTCGCTGAAAGTGTATCTTGGATGTATATCTTTCCATTAATTAATTTCAGTCTTATTCGATAACTTCAAATTTATTACCGCTCACAGTGAACAACTTAAAAGATCTTATGGCACCTCCAAAATAATTGAACTTTATAGCACCAGTTACTCCCATAGAATTTAATTTTCTCAATGTGTCTGCTAAAGCTTTATTATTACACTTTTGGCAGCTATCAAGGGTTTTGCTTATTGTTAAGATAGTATCATACCCATAAGCAGCCCATACGTCTGGGTCTGAAGCGTACTTTGACCTATATGATGATACAAAAGATTTGGTCAATTCATCCTTATCATTGATGTCGAAATATGGACCTGTGAAAATAATTTTATTTAAATATTTGCCATAGTTATCCAATAAACTCTTATCATAAAGCGTAGATTGCGATAAAAATTGAACTGCCCATTTAAATTGCTTTGCTTGCTTTATAATGTTGCTGACCGTGATTTTATCCGCGGATAAATAAACCGTAGTAACTTCCTTCTGCCTCATATACTTAGAGATAATGTCTTTGAAATCTTTTTTAGCTGGTGGTATTGATTCAACAAATACAATACTCACATTTTCCATGGTTCCTATTGTGTCCTGAAATCCCTTAGCTATATCCGTATAAACCTGCTCCTGTGTATGAATAATACCAATATTTAGCTTAACTCCTGTCTTCATTTCGGCATATCTCTTTGCCATATATGATCCTTCAACAATGCCCGATGGATAAAGCGAAAAAATAAAGTCCCCAGTTTTTGGTACATCTTCTGCTCCAGAAGTTGGAGATATCACCAGAACGTCATTATCTTGCGCAATAGGGGCAAAGGCTAATGTTGTAGACGAAAACATATCCCCTGCGACTATTCTGACCTTGTCTATGTTTGTCAGTTTATTAAACGCACTAACAGCCTTCTTGGCATTTACGGCACTATCTTCGTAAATGACCGGTATTTTGAACTGCTCTGATGCAACCTGCATTCCTTTTTTACAATTTTCTCCATAGGTAGCCGCATCACCCGTCAACGGCAATATTGCCCCTATCTTTATTACCTCGGACTCTTTTTCTTGTACTTTTGTACATCCTGAAATAGTAACGGCCATAATTGCCATAAATGCAATAATGACCGTAAGACATGTTTTTGTCCTTAGATGTCTCATTTTCTACTCCTACTTATTTTTCTTTATATTGTTCCATCACATGAAGCAGGTGATTGAAAAACTCTTTTATCTCATTCATTTCATTTACAAGAATATTGTAAAGGATTTCAGTATCTATGTGGTTGTAAAGATGCACAATTCTATTTCTGAACTGAATCATTTTTATATATGTCTCTGCCTTGTCTTCAGGAAAATGACCAGCCTCGTTCAATATTTTTATAATCTCTGCATTCGTATTAGGTGTTCTAAGGCCAAGACTTGCAATTATATAGCTTCCTATATCAAGAAGCGCCTGGATGGATGTCTGGAGTCTGTGAAGTGCAGAGTCTGTATTCCTGAAGTCAGCAGTAAAGTCTTCGTATGTTTTTGTCTTGAGAGAATCCAGCTTCTCAAGATTATCAAGTATGACATCGATCTTTATCTGAATATCTTCTTTTTTCATAGAGTCGCCAGTCTCCTTCTGTAGCCTTCAAAATAGTATTTATTCATAAAACGAAGAGTTGGCTCAAAGTCACAGAACCTTGCAATGACACTCATCTCAAACCTTACCCTGAATTCAGGGTCGGCATCGTAGATAAGCCTGCCCGTCTTTAAAACATTGTGCTGGAATATAAGCCCCTGGCTGTTTATCTCTATTACATCTACCTCTACTTTAAAATCAAGAAGCTCCTCTATCCTGAAAGAAAGGTAGTCCATGCGATGTATCAGTTCTATGCCCTCCGGATGCGGTTTTTTTAAAAGTATCGCAATATCCAGATCACTCATCGGTGTTGTTCTGCCCTTTACCTGTGAACCAAAAATGTATGCAGAGGAAATGTATGGATAATCCCCAAACACCTCCTGAAGTCTTTCTGATTTGTCAGTCAACCGAGCAACTAAATTACCCTCTTCGATCATCTATTCTCCCTGTGAGCATTTCCATATTCAGCTTCATCCGGCTATGGCCTACGGAACCTCTTTTTTATACTGCTCGTAATCAGGCTTCCAGTAAGGACTCTTGGATTTTACAACATCCCTCGTAAAAATCCTATGTCGCAATGTGCAAAAATAATGCCTATATTCATATTTTGGAGTAATGGAGTGGTGGAGTATTTAAGGATTGGGGGTAATAATCAGGTTTAACCACGATTTAACACGAAGTCAGGCCAAATTTTTTATCAGTCCTGTTTTCGTACATTAGCGGCTGAAGTCATTGGAGTTCTGGACGATAATGTGCTAAAATAGTCACGTGAATGTGAGCAATACACACATATTAATAGTGGACGATGATAAGGATTATGCCCTTACGCTGAAGAAATGTCTCAAGGATACAGGAGAAATAGAGGTCGTTCATACTGAAAAAAGTTTCAGGAAGGT
>Ga0256830_1001866_pt1 | contig 14484 bp, 13 predicted proteins | sample 128326metaG_FD_190537 | JGI IMG/M metagenome (GOLD analysis project Ga0256830, IMG submission 190537) | Hydrothermal vent microbial communities from Lau Basin, Pacific Ocean - 128-326 | ecosystem: Environmental > Aquatic > Marine > Hydrothermal vents | place: Pacific Ocean: Lau Basin | collected... | reverse complement strand
GGGGCAGCCGGTCGCCGCCCGCCGCTGCAGCGCGGTCCGCCAGCCACCCCCAGAAGAAGTACCCGATCTCCCAGCCCAGCGGCGGCAGCCACAGCACTTTGCCGATCAAAGCCTGGTCCGCCCCCAGCGCCCGGTTCAAGTAGAGCGCCGACCCGTAGATAACGAAGGCGATGGGCAGCGCCCCGGCGGCGTAGAGCACGCCGAAACTCCAGATCCGGAGATCCCGCACGCCGGGCGAAGCGCCTTCCCCCGTATCCCCGTGCGCCCGGTAGTCGTGCTTCAGATCCGGGCGGCGGCTGACGAAGGCCCACAGCGCCAGCCACAGCGCCCCGATCAGCCCGGTGAACAGGAAAGCCGCCCGCCAGCCCCACCAGAGAGCGATCGGGGTGATGATCAGCGGAGTGATGACGGCTCCCAGCGAACCGCCGCTGTAAGCCACCGCCACGCCGCGGCTCCGTTTCGATGGCGGCAGGGTCAGCATCGCGGTCCGCAGTCCCCCGGGGAACGTCGCCCCTTCGCCGAAACCCAGGGCCGCCCGCGCGGCGGCGAACCCCAGAAAGCCCGCGGCCAGCGCGTGAGAAGCCGAGGCGATCGTCCACAGCGACACCGCCACCGCCATCCCCACCCGCAGACCCCAACGGTCGAGCATCCGTCCCCAGATCGGGTTGCCGAACATGTAGGCCACCGAGAAGGCCGAGATGATGAAGCCGTATTGCTCGGCCGACAGACCCGTCTCGTCGAGGATCGTCGGGGCCAGCAGCGCCAGCGTGTTGCGGTCCACGTAGCTGATGAAGGACACCAGCAGCATCGTCGCCACCGGTATCCAAAGCCTCAGTCCTTTCACGGCAAGTCTCTCAGTGTATCCTGCCCGTCCCGGCGCCGGCTTCGGCCCGGTAAATCCTGCCCGCCCGGTATATTTTTCCGGCTCTCCGGCCCGGGACGTCCCGCCGCGGCCGTTTCTTATCAACGGGTTGGCCGTGTTGCGTCCGCCCGGCACGCGACTTGCATGCTCTCGGAACGCTCCGGCCGCCGCACCCAGGGTGGCGGACGTCCCGGACAACGAGCTATGTCGGAACCACTACGACCGCCCGCCAAAGGGGCCACTCTCGGCCGCTCCATCGTGCTCAAAGGCGACATCCACGCCGACGAAGACCTCTATCTCGACGGCCGCCTGGAGGGTACCGTCGATCTCGGCCAGCACCGCCTCACCATCGGGCCCCACGCCCAGGTACGCGCCACCATCCGCGCCCGCGACGTGGACATCATGGGGCGCGTCCACGGCAATGTCGATGCCTCGGGCCGTATCAGCATCCGCGCCAACGCCCAGCTCACCGGCGACCTGAAGATGGCCGGCATCGTCATCGAGGACGGGGCCTATTTCAAAGGCAGCATCGACATCACTCACCCCGATGCGAAACGCCCGGAACCGGAGCGCCCCGGCGAGTGACGTCCCCGCCCGCCGCCGGCGCCTGCCCCGGCCCAAGTCTCTGATACAATTCCGTTGATACCCACTCTGGGAGATGCGAGGGCTCCCGTGCTCCCCTGCCGGCACGGGCTCCGTGACAGAGAGGAGACGATCCGGAACCATGAGTGACAGCACCGTTTATCCGCCGAGCGAGGATTTCGTCCGCCGGGCCAACGTCAGCGGCATGGACGCCTACCGCGACCTCTACGAGCGCGCCAAGAACGAGCCCGAGAAGTTCTGGGGCGAGCTGGCCGAAAAGGAGGTCTTCTGGTTCGAGAAGTGGGACCACGTTTTCGAATGGGATCCCCCCTTCGTCAAATGGTTCCCCGGAGCCAAGACGAACATGTCCTACAACTGCCTGGACCGCCACCTGGAGAAGCGCGGCAACAAGTACGCCATCATCTGGGAAGGCGAGCCGGGCGACGAGCGCAAGATCACCTACACCGGCCTCCACCGGCTGGTCTGCCGGTTCGCCAACGTCCTCAAAGAGCGCGGCTACAAGACCGGCGACCGCGCCATCATCTATATGCCCATGGTTCCCGAGCTGCCGGTGGCCATGCTCGCCTGCACGCGGCTCGGCATTACCCACAGCGTCGTCTTCGGAGGCTTCTCGGCCGAGGCGCTCAAGGCCCGCATCCAGGACCTGGGCGCGACTCTGGTGATCACCGCCGACGGCGGCTGGCGCCGCGGCAAGGAAGTCCGCTTGAAGGACGCCGCCGACGAGGCGCTCCAGGAATGCCCCGGCGTCAAGGACGTCATCGTGCTCAAACGGACCGGCTCGGAAATCCAGATGCAGCCCGGCCGCGATCACTGGTGGCATGAACTCGAGGCGGAGGTCTCCGACGAGTGCGAAGCCCTCCCGCTCGACGCCGAGCATCCGCTCTTCGTCCTCTACACTTCGGGCACCACCGGCAAGCCCAAAGGCATTCTCCACACCACCGGCGGCTACATTCTCGGCGCCACGATGACGATGAAGTGGATCTTCGACATCAAGGAAGAAGACGTCTATTGGTGTGCGGCCGACGTCGGCTGGATCACCGGCCACAGCTACATCGTCTACGGCCCACTCTCGGTGGGAACCACGACGGTGATGTACGAGGGCGCGCCGGACACGCCGGCCTGGGACCGCTGGTGGCAGATCGTCGAGAAATACAAGGTCAACATCCTCTACACCTCTCCCACCGCCATCCGCGCCCTGCTGCGCCAGGGCGACGAATGGCCGAACAAGCACGATCTTTCGAGCCTTCGCCTGCTCGGGTCCGTCGGCGAGCCCATCAACCCGGCCGCCTGGGAGTGGTATTACAGAGTGATCGGCAAGGAGCGCTGCCCCATCGTGGACACCTGGTGGCAGACCGAAACCGGCTCCATCATGATCTCGCCGATGCCCGGGGCGGTTCCCCTGAAGCCCGGTTCGGCTACTTTCCCCGTGCCGGGCGTCTTGCCCGAGATCGTCGGCTTCGACGGCAAGCCCGTCGAGCGGGGCCGGGAAGGCTACCTCGTGATCCGGCGGCCGTGGCCGTCGATGATGCGGACGATTTGGGGAGACCCGAAACGCTACGAGGAGCAGTATTGGAGCCGCGTACCCGGCGCCTATTTCACCGGCGACGCTGCACGCCAGGACGAGGACGGCTACTTCTGGATCCTCGGCCGCGTCGATGACGTGATGAATGTCAGCGGGCACCGGCTCTCGACCATGGAGATCGAGTCGGCGCTGGTGAAACACCCGGCGGTGGCCGAAGCCGCCGTCGTCGGCAAGCCGGACGAGGTCACCGGCCAGGCCGTCTGCGCCTTCGTGACGCTGAAAGGCGGCGACCACGACCACGAGAAGCTCGCCGAGGAGCTGCGCGAGTGGGTCTCGCACGAGATCGGCAAGTTCGCCCGCCCGAAAGAGATCCGGTTCGCCGAGGCGCTTCCGAAAACGCGCAGCGGCAAGATCATGCGGCGGCTGCTGCGCGAGATCGTCACCACGCAGCAGGTGACCGGCGACGTCACCACACTCGAAGACTTCTCGGTGGTGAGCAAGCTGGCGAAGTAGGCGCCGGCGGCCGGCGCGTCGCAGGACGGCTCTGCGGGCGCGTACCGCCGCGCCGTCGAATCACGAATCCGGCGACGGCAGCCGGACGATGTTGCGCAAGGCCTCCTCTTCTTCCCGGCTCCAGGAGTGGTCGAGGCGGCCCGACTCCTGGAGCTGGCGGTGCAAGGTGAGGAAGCCGTCCGAAGGCACCACTTCTTCGAGCTGCAGGCGGCCCGTGAAGTGGTAGAAAACATCCGGCCCGCTCACGGCGCCCTCCCGGACCAGGACGATCAGCGTGGGCGGGTTCAACCGGAACTCTTTCACCAAATTGCGCTCGTCGACGGCGCGGTTGATGCAAGTACTGGGAAAAAAGATACGGGCCATTTCCGTCCCGGGTCCGAATCCGAGCAGCTGATACGGCTCCGGTTCGGCGGAGGCGCCCGAGACGTTGTCCGGATCGAAGGCTACCAGCGTCGCCATCCCCCGGCCGTTCGAGGTGCCGCCCAAGTACAGCTCGGACCTTCCATCCCCGTCCAGATCGGCGAACGTAACCGCCCAGAAGAATCCTGAATGCCAATACTCGGACAGGAGTCTTCCCTTCCCATCGAGAATCGCCACTTGAGCCGGGAAATAGGCATGATGGCGACTGACGACGGCGATGCGGTGTGGCTCTCCAGGGCTCACCGCGAACGCCTCGACCATGTAAGGGGGGCGGAAGATCTCGTCTCCGGTGCGGACCTCCCCCCGGACCTCGAACCGCCAAAGCTCTTCGCCGGAGGAGTCGAAACAGTAGAGCCGGGTAGGCGCCTCCGCCGTCGAACCCGTGGCGACGAGCAGCACCTCTTTGCCCGAGTCGCCGGACAGGTCGCCGATCCAGGCCCGCCGCTGGCCTCTATGAGCTTCGTCGCGCCATCCTTTCGGCAGGGGCTTTCGCCACAGCTCCCGGCCGCCGGCGTCGCAGACGACAAACGCGTGGTCTTCGATGTGGAACCAGGCGGGTTGGCCGCCGCCCGATCGGATCACCCCCGACGCCACCAGAGCCGCCCCGACGGCCCCCGCCGCCAATAAGGAGATTACCGCCGGTCCCAGCCTGCGGCTGGACGGGCCAGCCGGCTTTCGCGCTTCCGCTGCCGGCGCCGAGCTTTGCCAGGCATCCAGCTCGGCGGGCTTCGCCCACACACGGCCCCTTCCCCCGGGGACCCGGTGCACCGGCAGAGCCCGCTTCCGCTCCCACTTCTGCGCCGTCCGCACCGTCACGCCCAGATACGCCGCAATCTCTTTCCATGTCGTCAGCGGCTCTTCCCGCCGTCTGTCTTGTGCGCCCTGGCCCACGGTGCCGTCTCTGCCTCCGGGAACCACTCCTGCATGCCGCCGCCGGGATGACCGCCTGGGCTCCTAAGCGGACCTGCCGCGTGATCTATTTTATAGGCTCGGAAGCCGGGATAAGCGACAAAAACGTCGGAAACGGCGCGCTCCCCGTTGCTTCCATGCGGCCAGGTTGCGGCGCGGGCGGCCTCTGTTTCCGGAGATGCCCTGTGTGCGGGAACCCCCGGTGCACACACACCGCTGTCCGGCCAACTCACGAGTTCCGCGGGGCCAGTCGAATGACGCGGCGCAGCGATTCCTCCTCTTCCCGGCTCCAGGGATGGTCGATGCGTCCGGACTGCCACAGCCGGCCGTGCAGCCTCAGGAATGCGTCCGAAGGCGTGGCGTCTTCCAACTCCAAACGGGAATTGAAGCGGTAAGTGATGGCTTCTTCCGGCGACTCCCCTTCGCAAACCTCGACGAAAAGTGAGGGAGGGCTCCACCGCAAGCCCATTACGTCATTGCGCGGCCTCACCGCGCGGTTCACACAAGTGCGGGGAAAGAAGATCCGGACGATTTCCGTTCCGGGCTCGAAACCCAGGAGCTGATACGGAGCCGGCTCGGCGGAAGCGCCCGCGACGCGCTCCGGGTCGAAAACCACCAGCGTCGCCATTTCCCGCGCGTTCGAGGTGCCCCCCAGATACAACTCGGGCCTTCCATCCTCGTCCAGATCAGCGAAGGAAACCGCATACAGGTAACCCGAATGCCAGTACTCCGACAGCACCTTCCCTTCTCCGTTCAGGATCGCCGCCTGAGTTGGGAAATACGAGTCGTGGCTGCTCACTACGGCCAGGCGCCGCGGGGTTCCGGGATATACGGCGAAGGCGCGCACCATGTACGGAGGCCGGAACACCTCGTCACGAGTCCGGACCTCCCGCCGGGTCTCGAATCCCCACAACTCCGCGCCCGAGGAATCGAAACAGTAGAGCCGGGCAGGTTCCCGCTCCGTAGAATCCACGGCCACGAGCAGTATTTCTTTCTCCGGACCGGCGCAGACGTCGCCGATCCACGCCATTTCCCGGCCCCATTCCGGAGAATGCTGCAACCACCAGCGCGTCAGGGGCCTGCGCCACAACTCCCGGCCCTCCGCGTCACGGACGAGGAACATGCCCCCTTGCACCTGGAACGATGCCGGCTCGCCCCCGTCCGACCGGGAAAGTCGAACGACCGCAACCACCCCCGCCAAGAGCGCCGCCACCCCCACCAAAACCACCCCGGTCCTGCGCGCCCGGCTCCCCTTCCCGACCTGGGCCTTCGCCGCAGAAGCCACCTCCCCCCAAGAATCGAGTTCGCTCGGGCTCGCCCAGACGCGTCCCCGGCCGCCGGGAACCCGGTGCACCGGCAGGCCCCGCTCCCGCTCCCACTTCTGCGCCGTGCGCTCCGTAACGCCCAGGTAGGCGGCAATTTGCTTCCACGTGGTCAACAGGGTCTCCCGCCGGCCGTCGCGTTCCACTTGCGTTCTCTGCCTCGCCAACGGAGTCGTTACGGGGCGGTCCCGGTTCCCGCGCCACCGCCGTGTTTTCCATTCTATTGAGAGGCGGCAGGCGGGTAAAGGACAACCACCCGCCGGGGACGGCGATCCGAACAAGACGCTTTTCCGCTTCGAAAAGGCCGGCGAACCGGACGCCGGCCGCCGGCCGCACAGCGGCAGAATCAGAGCGCTGTCTGCTCCGGACCCGGCGATCCCTCGGCGCGCCCGTCCGGTCACCGGTAGCGGAACCGGACCTTGACCCGCACCCGCACCGGCACCTCATCCTTCGAGGACGAGTAGTACTCGTAGGGCAGATCCTCGAGCGGGTTCGCCGGCCCCGCTGTTACCGATGCCCGTGCAGGCGAAAGCCGCACCGACTCGATGCCGGTGATCTCGACGCCCATCTTCTTGGCGATGCTCTCGGCCACCGGACGCGCCTTCTCGATCGCCCTCGCCACCGCCTTGCTCACGTACGGCGAGGCGTCCTTTACGGTGAAGGCGACTACCGACATCCCGCCCATCGAATAGCGCGAGATCGGCAGGTTCACCGGCGAGGCGCCGAGCTTGCTCAGCTCGTCGAGCAGAGCGCTCACTTGGGCGTTGAACTTCTCCAGGTCCTCGAGTACGTCGCCTTCGAGGAAAACACAGAGATTGTTGTAGACCTGGAACCCCGTCGGGCGCTGCCCGCCCGGGTAGAAGACGCCGGCCCCCGCCGGCGCGAACCGATTGCCGGAAAAGCGCAACCGGCCGTCTTTGTAGCCGAGTTCAGCCAGCCGGGCCCGGACGTCGGCCACCTTCTTCAGGGTCTGTTGCAAGGCGTCGGCCGCCAGCGGCGCCTGCGACTGCACCCGCAGACAGACCACGCTAGGTCTGCCGGAGCCGGAGCGCCGCCGTGCCGCCGCTACATCCGGCCCCGGAACTCACCCCGCAGCAGGCGCCGGATGAAATCGTGATCGCCGTCGAGGAAATCCAGCTCCAGCAGCTCTTCGCGGCGCTGCCACCGGATCGCTTCGAAGACCTTGTTCACCGGCTCCCCGGAAAAGTCCTCGACTTTGTAGAAAATCAGTAGGATCGGCCGGCGTCCGGGGTAGGCGTGCTCGTAACGGACGATTTCCGGGCCGATCTTGGCGGTGATCGCCAGCTCCTCCTCGAGTTCGCGCTCCAGCGCCGCCCGTGGCGACTCGCCCGGCTCGACTTTGCCGCCCGGGAATTCCCACTTCATCCCGTGGCGGCGGCCCGCCCTGCGCTGCCCGACGAGGACGTGGCCGTCGCGTTCGATCAGCCCAGCCACCACGATCACTCCGTTCCGCTGCTTCCGCACGATCCATCCGCTGTCCGGGCCGCCCTCGCTCCGCTCCCGGGGAACGCGGAGCCCGGCCCGCTGGCTGTGTGTCGCTGCCTTCAGTTCTATACTCCCACGGGCGGAATCGCCGTCGCAGCCGCCTGGTCCATCCCGCCGCCCTCCGGCGTATCGCGGCGGGCGCCCGCTGCCGCCCCGTCCATAGGACAATGGATGCTTCGGGGGCGGACGGAATCGCCGCTCCGGCGAGGTGCGCGCCGATTATGTCTTCCCGGTACAGCGACCGGCTGCTCGATCACTTCCGCCATCCCCGCAACTGCGGCGAGCTACCCCCTCCCGCCGTGGTCGTCGAGGTCGAGAATCCCGTTTGCGGCGACGTCCTCCGGCTCTGGGCCGAGGTGGCCTCGGGCATCGTGCGCCGGGTGCGGTTCCAGGCCAGCGGCTGCACGGCCTCGATCGCCGCCGGCTCCGCCCTCACCGAACTGCTCACCGGGCGATCGGTCGCCGAATTGAGTGCTCTCGGAGCCGATGCGGTCGAGCGGGCGCTGGACGGCTTGCCCGCCGAGTCCCGCCACGCCGCCGTCCTTTGCGCCGATGCGGTCAAGGCCCTCCTGCGCGCTGCCGGGTGAGGGCCCGGCGCCCGCCGCCGGCCTGTCGTCGCCTCCGCCCGGGGAAGGTGCACGCCCCGCCGGGGCTGCGATACAATATCCCTGAGAGCGGATCCCGCTCCAGAGCCATCTACGCGTTCGGGGCGTGGCTCAGCCTGGTTAGAGCGCCTGGTTCGGGACCAGGAGGTCGGAGGTTCAAATCCTCTCGCCCCGACCATCCCCCACGAGCGTTCGACACAAACCCTACACTCCTAATCGTTCCGCGTGAAGGCGAGTTCGCCGCAGTTCCAGCAGCCCTGGGCCGAGGGCGGAATCGCCGGGTCCGCGTCGGCGTCGCAAAGCCAGGAATTGCCCTGGGCGTCGGTCACCACCTTCATGGGCCGGGCGGGCCGGTGCGGCTGCACCGGAGCCAGCTCGACGAAACTGTCCGGATCCCGGTAGGTGTAGCAAAGCTCACCGTCCTCGACCAGCTCTCTCATCGCCCCGCGGACGACTATCGGCGAGAGCCCCAGCCGGGCCGAGAGCCTTTTCTCGAGCTCGCGCGGCCGAGCCCGATGAGCGGGAGCGCCCGCCAGCTCCGCCATGATGAACACCTGAGCGCGTTGGAAGTCGTTCATCGTTGTATTCCTCCTCTCGGGGATCACCCTGCGTTCTCCGCTGGATGCCCCCTTCGGATTGCCGACTCCGGCGGATCCTTGTCGGTGTCCCGCCCACAGGGATGCAATCGCCGCCCGTTGGTGACATTGATTTGCATGTGTGAGCGGCGTTTTTGGTGTTCGGACGCGTCAATGCGCGGCCAGCCGCCCGCAATGGGAAAAGTGCGAGAAATCCGCCCTTCTTAGTACGTCTTCCAGAACTTTCTCAGGCTCTCCCGGTCCGGGATCGGCAGGCGCTTCTCGGCGGGGGGCAGCTCGGGGAACGCCGCGTGAGGCTCGGTCTGGTACCAGTAGCCGACCGAGGAGTAGTCGTTGGCGTGCACGTTGCCGTGGCCGTGCTCGATGGTCACCTTGATCGACTTGCGGAACATCACCGGGTCCTCGATGTGGTAGCGGTACATCGTCCACTTGCCGCTGTAGGGCGCCGGCCCGGTGGTCGGTCCGGCTAGCGAGATCCCGTGGTAGGGCATTGAGTTGTGCCCGCCGGGATAGCCCCAGGCGGCGCAAAAGTAATCCTCTGTTCCCGTGCCCACCAGCGTCGGCTTCTCGTCGCCGTCGATGAAGATCATGTCGTCGCCTTCGCCGAACCACCCGAAGTTCTTGATGGGGTTGATGTGGTCGATCGAGAGGTTGCAGCCGACGTAGTGGCCGCGGCCTTTAGCCTCCAGGATCACGTAGTTGAGCTTGCCGTCCAGGTTCACCACCTCGTTCGTGCGGCGGAAGTCCGCTCCCTGGCTGAGGTCGAGGCTCGTCGGAACGGTCGGGTTCTGCCGCCGCCACTGGGCGTGGAAGCGCAACGCCTCCTCGGGCAGGCCGTCGTAGGCTTCGTAATCGACGTAATAGTAGAGCGCCCGCACCGGCTCCTCGCCCTGGTTCTCCACCGTCAGCCGCGCCCCCCGGGCGAACGGCATGGGGAAGAAGCAGTTCATCGCCGCGCGGTTCTCCGATTCCGGCCGCCCGCCGGTCACCATGTTCAGCGGCAGCGACCAGTAGTTGGTCACCCGCGCATGGCCGACGCCGAAGAAGTCGCCCACCGGCGACTCGACGCTCGGCGCCTCCTCGCCGTCCCAGTAAGCGCGCAGCACCATCCGCCGCAGGTAGTGCGGCTCCCGCGTCGAGATCGTCATCCAGATGTGGCGGATGCAACCCGCCCCGGCGATATCCGCGATCACCGCCGTCTCGCCGGGCTTCAACTGCACCCGGTCCGCGTTTTTCCCCGTGCGGTTCCAGCTCGACGAGCGCAGCCGCCGCCCCTGACGGGCCAGGAACAGGTTGCCGAGGCCGCTGGGGTTCGGGCCGGTAGCGCTGGAAGCGCCTGCCGCTGCCGCCGGGGCCGGCGCCGGCGCAGGCGCCGCCGCTGCACCACCCGCGGCCAGGCCCGCCCAGCCGAACAAACGAGTAAGGAACTGCCTGCGTTGCGTGGACATGGATCCGGTCACCTCCGTGCGTTGATCTACCGCAGACCGAGTCTATGCCCTCAGACTGGGAGAGCGCAAACCGTCCCCGGGGGCGCCGCAGCGGCCTCAGCCCCAGTAGCCCATCCACCAGCCCATCGCCAGCCCGATCGCCCAGCCCGCCACCGGGAAGGCCGCCAGCGCTGCCAGCAGGCGCCAGGGCCACTTCCACCGCCGCGGAAAAAAGCTCAGCACGGCCTGCGGAACGGCGATCCCGAGAAACACGGCCGCGAAGCCCAGGTTTCCGACGCTGCACCAAGGGCAGTGGCGGCTGTTCGGGTCGTGAATGTTGCAGTACTCCGCCGCTCCCGCCCACCAGGAGCGGCAGCCGCAATCGTAGATCCAGTCGCAGAGGTTGATGATGAAGACGCCGGTCACCGCCAGCGCCGCCACGAGGACCGGCACGCCCGAGCGCCACGGCAAACCCTTCATTCTTTTCACCCTAGCGCACCTGCGGCCGCCCGTCGCGCCGGCTGCGTCGCAGCCCCCTGCACCGCCCGGCGAGCGCGACCGGAGTACCCGCCCCAAGCTGATATGATGGCGCTGAATGGCGGTTCTGACGGTCTCGGGTCAACCGGGCTGCCGGGCGGAGGAAGCCGCCCGGTTGACGGCGCGGAAGCTGGGCGTCGAGCTGTTCACCGAGAGCCGCCTCTACCGGCTGGTCGAAGAACAGTTCGGACCGCCGTCCGAGCTGCCGGACAAGGCGTGGCCCCACCTGCTCTCTGCTATCCTCGCCCGCCTGGCCGCCGCCGGCCATCTGGTTACCAGCTTTCCTGGAGCGGAGTTCGTCCTCCGCCCCTACCCGGCAGTCCTGCGCGCCCACATCGTCGCCCCGGCCGCCTACCGCGCAGGCATGCTCATGCTGGAGCGTGGCCTCGAACGCCCCGCCGCCCGGGAGCTGCTGGCCCGGCTCGACAAAGAAGACCGCGCGCTGCGCCGGGCCCGCTTCGGCCGGGCCACCGCCGCCCCCGAGCTCTTCGACCTCACCTTCAACGCCGCCGTCATGGACAGCGAAGCCATCGCCGCCCTGCTCGCCGAAGCCGCCGCCCGCCGGGGTCTCCTCGAACAAGGTCCGATGCCGGCCGCCACCGAGCGCGAGATCCAGTTCCAGGCCCGCCTGCATCTGGCCCGCTACCGCATCCCCCCGCCGCGCGACCTCGCCCCCCGGCGGCCCCGCTTCGAGCACCCCAGCGAGGAGATCTTCGCCAGCTTGCTCGACTTCTACCGCATCGCCTGGGAGTACGAGCCCCGCAGCTTCCCCCTCGAGTGGGACGACAAAGGCAACGTGCTCGAGGCCTTCACCCCGGACTTCTACCTGCCCGAGTTCGATCTCTACGTCGAACTCACCACCATGAAGCAGGCCCTGGTCACCCGCAAGAACCGCAAGATCCGCCGCCTTCGCAGGCTTTACCCGGACGTCAACATCCAGGTCTTCTACCAGAAAGATTTTCAGAACCTGATTTTCAAATACGGCCTCGCTGAGCGTACGATGCCCTTATGAGCATTCCCGAGCCCCCGGGCGTCGAGCGCATCCTCTTCACGGGCGAGGAGATCCGCCGCCGCATCGCCGAAGTGGGCGCCGAGATCAGCCGCCACTACCGGGACAAGGATCTCAAGCTCGTCGCCGTCCTCAAGGGCTCGGTCTACTTCCTCACCGAACTCACCCGGGCCATCGAGATCCCGGTCAAGATCGACTTCCTCGCCATCTCCAGCTTCGCCTCACAGCGCAGCTCCCCGGGGGTCGTGCGCATCGCCAAGGACCTCGACGAGCCCATCGAGGGCGAGGACGTCCTGCTGGTCGAGGACATCGTGGATACCGGCCTCACCGCCACCTATCTGCTGCGCACGCTGGCCGGCCGCGGGCCCAACTCACTGGCCGTCTGCACCCTGCTCGACCGCACCTCCCGCCGCCTCGTCGATGTGCCCGTCCGCTTCCGCTGCTTCGAGATCCCGGACCGCTTCGTCGTCGGCTACGGCCTCGACTACCGCCAGCTTTACCGCAACCTGCCCTACATCGCCGTCATGAAACCCGGCGCGCTTTCCACCCAATCGGGCGCACCCCGGAACCTGCCACGATCATCTGAATAATGACGAACAGACGTACGATTCGAGGAGGACTCATGAGAACCACCACCCGCAAAACCGCCCTAGCCGGAGTCGCGATGCTGGCCGCCCTCGCCGGGACAGCCGCCGCCCAGAAGCTCGACCTCACGCGCGACTACCAGATCCTCTCCCGCGGCGACGTCAAGAAGCTGCACGGCGACCTGAACAAGGCCGGCCAGAACGGCATCCGCGTCGTCACCGCCAGCTTCAGCGGCGGCGACCGCATCCGCCTGCTGCTCGAGAAGACCTCCGGCGAGGAGACCTACGAGTACTACATCGCCGCCGCCGGCGACATGACCAAGCTCGAGCAGCAGATCAGCCACGGCGGAGCCCAGGGCTACCGCGTCCTGCCCGACACGATGACCGTCAAGAGCAAGACGCTGGGCAAAGGCGACGTCGTCATGATCATGGAGAAGGGCCCCCGCTCGAAAGGAACCTACGAGTACTTGATGCTCGACGCCACCCTGCCCGCCACCCTGCAGGTGACGCTCAAGAGCAGCATCGAGCAGGGCTACAAAGTGGTCGGGATGTTCGAGCGCGGCAAGCGCCTGCTGCTGATCCTCGAGAAGCAGAACGAATAGCGGGCGGCGGCGCCGGGCCGACCGCCCCGCTCAGAACTTCCACTCCTTGACGAGCTGCCTTCGCCCGCCGTCCCGGCGCCATAGCCGGATCCAGTCGAACTCCACCTCGCCGGGCTCCTCGGAGAACTGCAGCTCCAACTGCGCCAGCCAACCTTCGGCCCGGAAGTCCGTCCGCCAGGTGCGCCACCGCCCGTCGCCGGCGAGATCCACCGCCGTCCGGAACTCCGGATTCCGCAGGTCCTCGATCGTCCCCCAGCGGAAGCCCTTGATACTGACCTTCTCGGCCCGGGCCCGCAGTTCGATCTCGAACTCCGGCCCCTGGGCCACGTACGCCCGGATCAGGTGGGCGCCCTTGCCGAAGGTCTCTACCTTCAGCCGCCCGCCCGCCTTCGAGGCCAGCGCGTTGCGCCGCGTGCACCAGCCGTCCACCTCGCTCCGGTACTTGTCCTGCTCCTGAACCTCGTTTTCCAAGATCTGCCCTTTGTCGCCGGTCTGCTGGATCCAGTCCTCGAGGATGCGCCGCATCCGCCCCAGCCGCTCGGCGTGCGCCGCATCTTCGGCCAGGTTGTGGACCTCGTACGGGTCATTCTCCAGGTCGTAAAGCTCCTCCGGCGGCCGCGTGTCGGCCAGGAATTGCGCTGCTGGGCCGGTGAGCTTCCCCTCTTCTTTGAGCTGGCGCATCACGGCCAGCGTGGCGTACTGGGTGTCCTTGTAGACGTTCTGCTGCGTGTAAGGCCGGTCCGGGAAGAAGTTCTTGATGTACTTGAACTGCTTGTCCCGCACGCACCGGATGCGGTCCACCGTCTCGTCGCACCGGTCCCGGGCGGCGATGATGTAGGGGCGCGGCTCCACCGCCGGGCCGAAGAACGGCCGCCCCTCCATATAGGCGGGCGGCTGGATGCCCGCCAGTTGCAGCGTCGTGGCGGTGATGTCGATGGCGCTCACCAGCTCGTCGTAGGTCTCTCCGGCCCGATAGCCTTCGACCGAGAACTTCTCCGGAACCCGCACGATCAGCGGGATGTGAATGCCGGCGTCGTAGAGGAACTGCTTGCCCCGCGGCATGGGCCGGCCGTGATCGGCGAAGAAGAACACGATCGTGTCCTCGGCCAGGCCCTCTTCCTCCAGCCGCCCGAGCACGCGGCCGACCTTCACGTCGAGGTGCTTCGCGTCATCGAGATAACACGCCCAGTCGAGCCGGACGGCCGGGTGGTCCGGGTAGTAGGGCGGCAGCGTCGTCAGCTTGTCCGGGTCCGTCGGGTCCTTCGGGAAGCGCTTGAACGCCCGGTGCGTCTCCGAGAAGTTGATTTGGGCGTAGAACGGCTGGCCCGGCCGCCGCTCGGTCCAGTCCTCCCCGTCGAAAACGTGCTCGGCCTGGAAGTTGAAGTCGGTCTTGCCGGTGCCCTGCAGCCCGTGCGAGTTCTTCAGGTTCGAGGTGTGGTAGCCGGCGTCCTGAAGAATGTGGGTGAA
>Ga0256830_1001865_pt1 | contig 14498 bp, 8 predicted proteins | sample 128326metaG_FD_190537 | JGI IMG/M metagenome (GOLD analysis project Ga0256830, IMG submission 190537) | Hydrothermal vent microbial communities from Lau Basin, Pacific Ocean - 128-326 | ecosystem: Environmental > Aquatic > Marine > Hydrothermal vents | place: Pacific Ocean: Lau Basin | collected... | reverse complement strand
TTTTCAAATCAACCAACAAAGCTTCAAGATTCTCTTTCAATGCAGCAGGCTCAAAGTCAATTTTACCTAATGTGCAATGAATAATACCGGCCTTATCAGTGCGATAACGCACCTGACCGCCTTTCGCATTTTTCACCGCGGTAGCAACATCAGCCGCAACAGTGCCGACTTTAGGGTTCGGCATCAAACCACGCGGCCCCAAAACCTGACCAAGCTGACCAACCACGCGCATAGCGTCTGGAGATGCAATGACAACATCAAAATCCATCATCCCACCTTTAATTTCAGCAGCCAGATCATCCATACCAACAACATCAGCTCCAGCCTCTTTAGCTGCATCCACGTTTTTACCCTGGGTAAACACCGCAACACGCACGTTTTTTCCGGTTCCATTTGGTAATACCGAAGAACCACGCACCACTTGATCAGATTTACGCGGATCAACACCCAGGTTAACACTCACATCCACAGACTCCCGAAACTTCGCCGGCGGTAATTCTTTTAACAAGGCAAATGCAGTTTCAGCAGCAACAACTTCGTTGGAACCCAGTTTTTCGTTAATTATTTTTTGACGCTTAGATATTTTAGCCACCTTACAATCCCTCCACATCCAAGCCCATGCTACGCGCACTACCCGCGATTGTTCGAACAGCCGCTTCTTTATCAGCCGCTGTCAAATCGGGCATTTTAATTTCAGCTACCGCCTCAAGATGCTCTCGCTTAACCGTTCCTGCCACATCACGCCCTGGCGCCTGACTTCCGCTTTGAAGACCAATTTGCTTAAGAAGCAAAACAGAAGCTGGCGGCGTTTTGGTAACAAACGTAAAACTGCGGTCGTTATACACCGAAATAACCACTGGAATTGGAAGCCCTGCCTCCATTTTTTGCGTTTGCGCATTAAACGCCTTACAAAATTCCATGATGTTTACACCATGCTGACCCAATGCGGGACCAACCGGTGGACTCGGGTTCGCTTGACCCGCTTTTACTTGCAGCTTAATATAAGCCTCAATCTTCTTAGCCATTCTAGACTCCTCTGTTTGGGTTCCGTGAATTTAACCTAATGCGGTAATTCACTAACGTCTTTCGACTCCCCGGATTGCTAACAACAAAACACCCTCTATTCAAATGAATAGAGGGTTAATAAAAACACTTCTTACTACAGCCAGCCGAATATTAACTCAACACTCTGCCGAGCAATCACATCTCATATTTGGGTTTAACTAATATTGAACAAGTAACTAGGCTTTTTCGACCTGCCCAAACTCAAGATCAACCGGCGTCGAGCGACCAAAAATCAGAACGGATACCCGCAAACGGCTTTTCTCGTAATCAACCTCTTCAACAACCCCATTAAAGTCGTTGAATGGACCATCATTAATGCGAACCAACTCTCCTGGCTCAAACATCGTTTTTGGCCTTGGCTTATCAACCCCATCCTGAACACGCTGAAGTATGGCGCTGGCTTCTTTATCTGTAATAGGGGCCGGGTTATCACTGGTTCCGCCAATAAACCCCATAACCTTAGGCACATTTTTCACCATATGCCAGGTTTCGTCGTCCATTTCCATTTGAACCAAGACATATCCTGGGAAAAACTTCCTTTCACTGCGACGCTTCTGACCTTCACGCATCTCAACAACTTCTTCGGTTGGCACAAGGATTTCACCAAACTTGTCGGTCAGGCCCGCATGCACTGCATGCTCCTTCAGGGATTTCTTTACCTGATTCTCAAAACCAGAATAAGCGTGAACAACATACCAGCGCAAAGCCATTAACGTCTAACCCCCTTGACCTGTTAAGAGCTGAACAGCCCACAACAACAATGAATCCAAACCCCACAACACTATGCCAACAATAATAACGCTTATCATGATCAGCAATGTTGTCTGAGATGTTTCCTTACGCGTTGGCCACACCACTTTGCGAACTTCAGTTCTCGCGCCCTGAAAATAACCCCATGCGCTTTTACCAATCTGCGTTGTCAATAAAACGGCCACAGCCACGCCAAACACGACCAACAAGCCGAGCACACGATACAATGTTGGCAGATCGGAATAGATATAAAAGCCCGCTATTCCACCACCAACGAGAAGCAACACGATTATTAATTTTATACGGTCTGCCATTTTGGGTACACGTACCTGTCTTAAATAATGGCAGGCCAGGAGGGAATCGAACCCCCAACCTGCGGTTTTGGAGACCGCTGCTCTGCCAATTGAGCTACTGGCCTACTGCTTTAAACGCACAACACTGTGCCTAACACACTTTTCATTCAAGGTGACAAAAGCCACCTTGAAATACACTTTGCCAAAATATTCGGTAATTACTCAAATATTTTAGCTACAACGCCCGCACCCACTGTGCGTCCGCCTTCTCGAATTGCAAAACGCAATCCTTCTTCCATCGCGATCGGCGCGATCAGTTTCACCTTCATGTTGACGTTATCACCTGGCATTACCATTTCCACACCCTCTGGCAACTCACATGCACCCGTAACGTCTGTGGTACGGAAGTAAAACTGGGGACGATAGCCTTTGAAAAATGGCGTGTGACGACCACCCTCATCCTTGCTCAACACGTAAACTTCAGCTTCAAAGTAAGTGTGCGGTGTTATTGTGCCAACATGCGCCAATACTTGACCACGTTCGATGTCTTCCCGCTTGGTTCCGCGCAACAAGATTCCCACATTGTCCCCGGCGCGTCCTTCGTCAAGCAATTTACGGAACATCTCCACCCCAGTCACTGTGGTTTTGGCTGTTTCGTGGATACCGATGATTTCAACTTCTTCGCCCACTTTAATTATGCCGCGCTCAACACGTCCTGTCGCCACTGTGCCTCGTCCAGAGATCGAGAATACGTCTTCAACCGGCATCAGGAATGAACCATCCACAGCCCGCTCTGGCTCCGGTATGTAACTATCAAGCGCATCAACAAGACGATCAATTGATGGTACACCAATCTCGCTTGTATCACCTTCCAGGGCTTTTAGTGCCGAACCAATAATGACCGGCGTGTCATCACCGGGAAATTCATACATGTCCAACAGCTCACGCACTTCCATTTCAACCAGCTCAAGCAACTCTTCGTCGTCAACCATGTCCGCTTTATTCAGGTACACAACAATAAATGGCACCCCCACCTGACGTGACAACAAGATGTGCTCTCGGGTTTGCGGCATCGGCCCATCCGCGGCCGAACACACCAGGATCGCTCCGTCCATTTGGGCCGCGCCTGTGATCATGTTTTTGACGTAATCCGCGTGACCGGGACAGTCTACGTGGGCATAGTGACGGGTATCTGACTCGTACTCCACGTGAGCCGTCGCAATGGTTATGCCGCGTGCACGTTCTTCCGGTGCACTGTCAATATTCGCGTAGTCTTTAAACTCGCCGCCGTGCTTTTCTGCCATGCATTTGGTCAATGCGGCTGTTAATGTGGTTTTTCCGTGGTCAACGTGGCCAATTGTACCAACGTTTACATGCGGTTTATTTCGTTCAAACTTTTCCTTGGACACGTGGTGACCTCACTTTCTACATTTCAAAATTAAGACATTCGCTTAATGATGGCCTCTGCGACATTTGCCGGGGCCTCACTATACTTTTCAAATTCCATCGAGTAGGTTGCCCTGCCTTGTGTTGCAGATCTCACCGCCGTGGAATAACCAAACATTTCAGCAAGCGGAACCTCCGCCCGAATAATCTTTCCGGAAGGGCAGTCTTCCATACCCTGAACAATACCCCTTCGCCTATTCAAATCACCCATTACGTCGCCCATATATTCTTCTGGCAACACAACTTCGACTTTCATAATAGGTTCAAGTATCACAGGGGAAGCAGCTAAAACGCCTTGTCGAAAACCCATTGAAGCAGCAATCTTAAATGCCATTTCACTGGAGTCAACGTCATGATACGAACCATCTATCAACGTCACTTTTACATCAACAACCGGAAACCCCGCAAGAACACCGCCCTGCATCTGCTCCTGAACACCCTTATCAATCGATGAAATAAACTCGCCAGGAACAACCCCACCTTTTATTTCATCAACAAACGCGTAACCCGCACCCGGCTCTTGCGGTTCTAGCCTTAACACCACATGCCCGTACTGGCCTTTACCACCGGTTTGCCGAACAAATTTGCCTTCTTGCTCAACAGTAACACCAATGGTTTCGCGATAAGACACTTGCGGCGCACCGACATTAGCATCTACCAAAAACTCTTTTTTAAGGCGATCTACTATTATTTCCAAATGGAGCTCGCCCATTCCTGAAATAATGGTTTGACCCGACTCTTCGTCGGTATGAACACGAAATGATGGATCTTCCTGCGCCAACTTAGCAAGCGCAACACCCATTTTATCCTGATCAGCCTGTGTTTTGGGCTCAATGGCAACCGATATAACCGGCTCCGGAAATTCCATTCGCTCCAACGTAATCTTTCGATCCGCAGAACACAAGGTATCTCCCGTTGTTACCACCTTCAAGCCAATTGCCGCCGCGATATCACCGGCGCGCACTTCTTTTATTTCTTCGCGACTGTTTGCATGCAACTGAACAAGCCTGCCAATGCGTTCTCGCTTACCCTTAGTCGGGTTAAAAACCGTGTCTCCGGACTTCAACACCCCGGAATAAACCCTGAAAAACGCCAGGGTTCCAACAAATGGATCCGTCGCGATTTTAAAGGCTAATGCCGCAAACTCAGCGTCATCCAATGCCGGGCACTCAGCCTCGCTCTCATCCTCCAGAACACCTTTAATAGCAGGTACGTCAAGTGGAGACGGCATATACTCAACAACAGCATCAAGCAGCGCTTGAACACCTTTATTTTTAAACGCAGAGCCACACAAGCAAGGCACTATTTCATTTGCCAACGTACGCATCCGCAAACCATCACGAATTTGCGTCTCACTCAGGACACCCTCTTCGAGGTAAGTATCCATCAATGCGTCATTTGCTTCAGCCGCTGCTTCTACCAGCTGTTCTCGCCAACGCTGACACACGTCAAGCATGTCTGCTGGAACATCTTCAGCCTTGTAACTTACGCCACGATCATCCTCATTCCAGAAAATCGCCTGCATTCGTATGAGGTCAACAACACCCTCAAAATCCTCTTCAGCACCAATTGGCAACTGAACAGGAATCGGGTTAGCTCCCAACCGAACACCAATCTGATCAACAACCCGCAAGAAATCAGCACCCACGCGATCCATTTTGTTAACAAATGCAATACGCGGAACATTGTACTTGTTTGCCTGACGCCAAACTGTCTCAGACTGGGGCTCCACACCGCCAACCGCACAAAAAACCGCTACAGCACCGTCCAAAACGCGCAATGAGCGCTCAACTTCTATCGTAAAATCAACATGGCCCGGTGTATCAATGATGTTAATTCGATGCTGCTCGAATTGCCTATCCATTCCAGACCAAAAGGCTGTCGTAGCAGCAGCCGTAATGGTAATACCCCGTTCCTGCTCCTGCTCCATCCAATCCATGGTGGCTGCACCATCATGAACTTCGCCTATTTTATGGGAAACGCCGGTGTAAAACAGCACTCTTTCGGTTGTGGTTGTTTTACCCGCATCAATGTGCGCCATGATACCGATATTACGGTATCGCTCAATAGGAGTTTGACGCGCCACTTGTAAAATCCCGATTTATGTTGTTTCAACAATTACCAACGGTAATGAGCAAACGCTTTGTTAGCCTCAGCCATGCGATGTACATCTTCTCGTTTCTTGACAGCCGCACCCTTACTATCCGCCGCATCAAGTATCTCGTTAGCCAAACGCTGCCCCATTGACTTCTCACCGCGCTTTCTTGCCGAGTCTGTCAACCAACGCATCGCCAATGCCATACGACGATCAGCCCGAACCTCTACAGGCACCTGATACGTTGCACCACCAACCCGACGAGACTTAACCTCAACCAAAGGTGACACGTTCTCCAAGGCTTTCTCAAACATTTCAAGGGCATCGTTACCCGATTTTTCAGTGACCTGATCAAGCGCACCATAAACAATCTTTTCTGCGACAGACTTCTTGCCGCTACGCATTACCATATTTATAAAACGAGCTAAGCGCTGGGATCCGAACTTTGGATCTGACAAAATCTGACGTTTAGCAACAACTCTTCTTCTAGGCATAGCAAATATCCAAATTCTCTTTATGACTTAGGTCGCTTTGTTCCGTATTTAGAACGACCCTGCTTACGCTCAGCAACACCCGACGTATCAAGCGTACCGCGCACTGTGTGGTATCGCACACCAGGCAAATCTTTTACACGACCGCCACGTATCAGAATAACCGAGTGCTCCTGAAGATTATGCCCCTCACCACCAATATAGGATGTAACTTCCATTCCATTGGTCAGGCGAACACGCGCAACCTTGCGCAACGCCGAATTCGGCTTTTTCGGTGTAGTGGTATAAACACGCGTACACACTCCGCGCCGCTGAGGACAAGCCTCCAATGCGGGCACGTTACTTTTTTCTTTCTTTCTAATGCGCGATTTGCGCACTAACTGATTGATAGTTGCCATTTAAATTGCTCCAACCGCATTTTATCTATTAACAGGCATATCCACCTGCCAAGCAAGCGTATCCAAGGACGCGAAATTATATTGATTAGCCCCCCTACTGTCAAGGGCGTTTTTGAATAATTCACAAACAACCACCAACACTAAAACACCATAATCAACACCTGACTATCGTGAAAAACGACAACAAAACCACGTTGATAAATCGTCACTCACAAAACACCAGAAATGCAAACCTTAAGCCTATCCATAAAAAAACAAGCTTTTGATACTACTAACAAAAAATAAAACAGGGCCACCTAAAAAAACAGGCAGCCCTGAAAATATGTAAATGAAAAATTACAGCGTTTCTTCTGCACCCTCAGCCAGGTCACCTTTACCATCACCCGACTCAAGCACCTCATCAACAACCGGCATTTCCTGATGTTTTCGATCGGCATGAAAAGCTAACCCCGTACCCGCCGGTATGAGGCGACCAACAATCACGTTTTCTTTCAAGCCACGAAGGTTATCCACCTTTCCACTAACAGATGCCTCTGTGAGTACGCGAGTTGTCTCCTGAAAAGAAGCAGCCGAAATAAATGACTCGGTTGCAAGCGAGGCCTTAGTAATACCAAGCAAAAGCTCATCAAAAGTTGCCGGCATCTTACCCTTCGCAATTGCGAGATCATTTTCATCAAGAAAGCGGGAACGCTCAACCTGCTCACCTTTAAGAAAGCGCGTATCACCCCCGTCGGAGACCTCAACCTTACGCAACATTTGACGGACAATAACTTCAATATGCTTGTCGTTTATTTTTACGCCTTGCAAGCGGTAAACATCCTGAACCTCATTGACGATGTATTTTGCTAACTCACTAACGCCACGTAAACGCAAAATATCATGAGGTGCCGGCGCACCATCACAAATCACCTCACCCTTTTCAACATATTCACCTTCAAAAACGGTAACATGTCGCCACTTGGGAATCAGCTCTTCGTAGACATCACCTTCTTTTGGCGTAATAACCAGGCGTTGCTTGTCTTTTGTTTCCTTGCCAAAACCAACGGTACCACTAATTTCCGCCATTATTGCAGGCTCTTTTGGCTTTCTGGCCTCAAACAGATCAGCAACCCGAGGCAAACCACCGGTAATATCACGTGTTTTTGATGACTCCTGAGGGATACGGGCCACGACGTCACCAACACCTACTGGATCGCCATCCGACAAACTGATAATTGCACCGCCAGGCAAAAAGTAAATCGCCGGAATATCTGTGCCGGCAATCATCAGATCACTACCATCATCAGCAACCAGCTTAACCATCGGGCGAAGGTCTTTCGCCATCGCACTGCGCTGCTTGGGATCGATAATAGTTGTACTACTCAAACCTGTCACTGCATCAGCTTTTGTTTCAACAGTCAAACCATCCGCGAAATCATTAAACTTAACCTTTCCTTCAACTTCCGTAATAACCGGATGCGTGTGAGGATCCCAGCTAGCAACAATATCACCAGGCGAAATCGCGTCTCCGTCCCCCTTGGTCAGTATGGCACCGTACGGAACCTTGTAGCGCTCGCGCTCACGGCCAAATTCATCGACAACACCAACCTCACCCGAACGGGATACTGCAACGTAATTGCCCTTCTTGTTCTTCACCACTTTGAGATTATGCAAGCGCATTGTACCCTTACCCTTAACCTCAACAGAGCTAACCGCTGCTGATCGAGATGCAGCCCCACCGATATGGAATGTACGCATCGTCAATTGCGTACCGGGTTCCCCGATAGATTGTGCCGCCACAACACCAACAGCCTCGCCAATATTCACCTTATGACCACGAGCCAGGTCACGACCATAACAGGCGGAACATATCCCGTAACGCGTCTCGCAAGTGATTGGCGAGCGCACAAACACCTGATCAATACTCGCTGCTTCCAGTGCCTCAACCCATTTTTCATCCAGCAAGGTTCCGGTTGTCGCAACCACCTCATCGGTTACAGGAGAAACCACATCTCTCGCCACCACGCGACCAAGCACTCGCTCACTCAAAGGCTCAACAACATCACCCCCTTCAATATGAGGCTCCATCAGCAAGCCATGGGTTGTCCCGCAATCATCCTCTGTGACAACAAGATCCTGAGCCACATCAACCAAACGACGGGTCAAATAACCTGAATTAGCTGTTTTTAATGCTGTATCAGCCAAACCTTTACGCGCGCCATGAGTCGAAATAAAGTACTGGGAAACATCAAGCCCTTCTCGGAAATTTGCGGTAATGGGCATCTCAATGATCGAACCATCGGGTTTAGCCATCAAACCACGCATACCGGCAAGCTGCCGAATCTGAGCCGCACTACCTCGCGCACCAGAGTCGGCCATCATAAAGATAGAGTTAAAAGACACCTGCTCAACCGTGTTTCCATCCTTATCTAAAACCTTTTCTTTACCCAAGCCTTCCATCATCGCCTTGGCAACCTGATCATTGGTTCTCGACCAGATATCAACGACTTTATTGTATCTCTCACCGTTAGTGACAAGGCCAGAGGTATATTGTTCTTCGATTTCACGAACTTCCGTTTCTGCATGACCGATGATTGAATGCTTGTTATCGGGTATTGCCATATCATCAATGCCAAACGAAACACCGGAACGTGTGGCATACGCGAAGCCCGTGTACATCAACTTGTCCGCAAAAATAACCGTAGCTTTCAAACCCAGCGTCCGATAACAATGATTAATAAGACCGGAAATCGCCTTCTTCGTCATGTTCAGGTTTAAGACTTCGAAAGGCAGCTCTTTAGGCACAATCTCTCTTAACAATGAACGACCGACTGTAGTATCGAAAATTTTTCTTACATATGTGATCTCACCATCTTCACCAACAACCGGCTCATCCATACGAACTTTCACCTTGGCATGCAAATCGACCTGCCTTGCTTCATAAGCACGATGCACTTCATGAATATTGGCAAAAACCTTACCCTCACCTTTGGCGTTAACTTTTTCGCGACTCACGTAGTACAAACCAAGCACAACGTCTTGCGAAGGAACGATAATTGGATCACCACTGGCCGGGGCGAGAATGTTGTTCGTCGACATCATCAATGTGCGCGCTTCAATTTGCGCCTCCAAGGATAATGGGACGTGAACCGCCATTTGGTCTCCATCAAAATCAGCATTATAAGCCGCACAAACCAAAGGATGAAGCTGAATGGCTTTACCTTCAATTAACACTGGCTCAAATGCCTGGATACCCAAACGGTGCAGTGTCGGTGCGCGATTTAACAAAACCGGATGCTCTCGAATTACCTCCGACAACACATCCCATACTTCTCCACCTTCGCGTTCCACCATTTTTTTGGCGGCCTTGATCGTGGTAGCCAACCCTCTTCTTTCCAGTTTGCTAAAAATAAAAGGCTTGAAGAGTTCCAATGCCATTTTCTTAGGCAAACCACATTGATGCAATCGCAAAGTGGGGCCAACCACAATAACTGAACGACCCGAGTAATCCACGCGCTTTCCAAGCAAGTTTTGACGAAAACGCCCTTGCTTACCTTTAATCATGTCTGCAAGTGACTTTAATGGGCGCTTATTGGTGCCGGTAATCGCCCGGCCACGGCGACCGTTATCCAGCAATGCATCAACCGCTTCTTGCAACATCCGTTTTTCGTTGCGAACAATAATATCCGGCGCGTTAAGATCCAAAAGCCTTTTCAGACGATTATTTCGATTGATTACACGGCGGTACAAATCATTCAAGTCTGAGGTGGCAAAGCGGCCTCCATCAAGGGGAACCAAGGGACGCAATTCAGGCGGCAAGACAGGAAGAACTGTCATTACCATCCATTCAGCTTTATTTGAAGACTCCATCAAAGCTTCAATTAACTTAAGACGTTTAGTTAATTTCTTCAGCTTTGTTTCTGATGAAGTTGCCGCCATATCTTCTCGAATCTGTTCCACTTCAGCATTGATATCCAATGACATCAACAGCTCTCGAACAGCCTCAGCACCCATGCGCGCATCAAAATCATCACCCCATTGCTCGATCGCATCCAGATAAGCTTCATCATTCAACAATTGACCGCGCTCTAAGTCCGTCATCCCCGGATCGATAACAACAAAACCTTCAAAATAAAGGATGCGCTCGATATCACGCAGCGTCATATCCAGCAACAAGCCCATACGCGATGGCAAGGATTTCAAAAACCAGATATGCGCAACAGGACTTGCTAGCTCGATGTGACCCATTCTGTCTCGACGAACTTTTGCCAAAGTAACTTCAACGCCGCATTTTTCACAGATAACACCACGATGCTTTAAGCGCTTATATTTTCCGCACAGACATTCGTAGTCTTTTACCGGCCCGAAAATTTTCGCACAAAACAAGCCATCCCGCTCAGGCTTGAAAGTACGATAATTAATTGTTTCCGGTTTTTTAACCTCGCCGTAAGACCAGGATCGAATTTTTTCTGGTGATGCCAAACCAATTCGAATACCGTCAAACTCTTCGACTTGTCCTTGCTTTAATAAATTCAGCAAATCTTTCAAGGTCGATTCTCCTTTAGAAGAAAATTTATTTATTCTGTTTACAACAACTCAAACGCAACAGGTGATTAGCAATGCCGTCGCGGAATGAGCAGTTTATTAACGTTTTTTGTCCAGCTCGATATCAATACCAAGGGATCTGATCTCTTTTAGCAATACATTAAAGGATTCGGGCATACCCGCTTCCATTTGGTGATTGCCGTCAACGATATTCTTATACATCTTCGTTCTACCATTAACATCATCAGATTTGACGGTCAGCATTTCCTGAAGCGTATATGCAGCACCGTAGGCTTCAAGTGCCCAGACTTCCATCTCACCGAAACGCTGCCCACCAAACTGCGCTTTACCACCAAGCGGCTGCTGAGTAACCAGACTATAAGGACCTGTTGAACGGGCATGCATTTTGTCATCAACCAAGTGATTCAACTTAAGCATATACATATAACCCACAGTCACAGGACGCTCGAATGTCTCCCCCGTACGGCCATCAATCAGATATGTCTGACCGGATCGCGGCAAGTCAGCCAACTCCAACATGTCCTTGACTTCTTTCTCGGCCGCACCACTAAATACCGGTGTCGCCATAGGTACGCCATTTTTCAGATTGGATGCCAGCTCTCTAATTTCGGCATCAGACAGAGAATCAAGCGATTCATTGTTTCCATTCGCATATATCTCATTGAGGAAAGCGCGTATTTTTTGCGTTTCCTCATGAGCTTCAAGCATTTTGCCGATTTTAATGCCAAGCCCCTTCGCCGCCCAACCGAGATGGGTCTCCAAAACCTGCCCCACATTCATTCGAGAAGGAACACCCAGTGGATTCAAACATATATCCATTGGCGTGCCGTCAGCGGTATAAGGCATATCTTCAACGGGAACAATTTGGGATATAACCCCCTTGTTCCCGTGACGACCCGCCATCTTATCCCCTGGTTGAATACGGCGCTTAACCGCCATATGAACCTTAACCATCTTGAGCACACCTGGCGCCAGATCATCACCGGAAGTTATTTTGACTCGCTGCTCCTCAAAGCGCTCATCAAACGCTGCCCGCTGCTCTTTAAGATGCGCAGCCGTTTTCTCAAGCAACTCATTTTTGGCGTCATCTTTCAAACGAATCTCAAACCATTTCGCACGATCCAAACCATCAAGGTATTCTGCCGTCACTTTTGCGCCAGATTTGAGTCCGTCAGGACCGCCGGCGGACTCAGCACCTTCAAGCACTTTACGAATACGGGCATAAGTATCCCCCTCCAAAATACGGAACTGATCATTAAGATCCTGTTTGTATTTCTCCAGTTCAGCCGTTTCAATTTCTTTTGCCCGGGCATCTTTCTCAATACCGTCACGGGTAAAGACCTGAACACCAATAACAGTACCCGATACGCTCGAGGGCACACGCAATGAAGTATCTTTAACATCAAGCGCTTTTTCTCCAAAAATCGCTCTCAGCAATTTTTCTTCCGGGGTTAACTGTGTTTCCCCTTTAGGTGTCACTTTACCAACAAGAATATCACCCGCCTTAACTTCAGCGCCAATATAAACAATCCCCGATTCATCCAGTTTCGATAACGCAGATTCGCCCACATTGGGAATATCCGCTGTTATTTCTTCCGAACCCAACTTAGTATCGCGCGCCACGGAAGTCAGCTCTTGAATATGGATCGTGGTATATCTGTCTTCTTGAACCAAACGCTCTGAAATCAAAATTGAATCTTCGAAGTTGTAACCATTCCACGGCATAAAAGCGACCAGCATGTTTTGCCCTAGCGCTAACTCCCCCAGACTCGTTGATGGGCCGTCTGCAAGCACATCCCCTTTAACAATGGTGTCTCCCGGCTTAACAAGCGGTCGCTGATTAATACAGGTATTTTGATTCGAGCGCGAATATTTCATCAAATTATAGATGTCCACGCCTGCTTCTCCTACAGCCGCTTCTTCATCATTGACCCGAACCACAATGCGTGCAGCATCAACTGTTTCAATAACCCCACCACGCTCAGCAACCACCGTCACACCGGAATCAATGGCCACTGTTTTTTCCATGCCGGTACCAACCATCGGCACATCCGCTTTAAGCGTTGGCACTGCCTGACGCTGCATGTTTGATCCCATCAGTGCGCGGTTGGCGTCGTCGTGCTCGAGGAAGGGAATCAACGCAGCCGCCACAGACAAGACCTGCTTAGGCGACACATCCATATAAGTGACGCGATCCGCAGAAGTCAGTATAAAATCACCATCACAACGACATGAGACCAAGTCTCCGGTTAATTCACCGGTTTTTTCGTTATACTCGACGTTTGCTTGCGCAATTACCTCACCCGCTTCTTCTATGGCAGACAGGTACTTAATCTCCTCGGTGACTTTTCCATCTACCACTTTTCTATACGGGGTTTCAAGAAAACCGTAAGAGTTAGTTCGGGCGAATACAGATAAAGAATTAATCAAGCCAATATTTGGCCCCTCTGGCGTTTCAATCGGACAAACGCGACCATAATGCGTAGGATGGACATCACGCACCTCAAAACCCGCCCGCTCACGGGTCAACCCCCCCGGACCCAAGGCGGAAATACGGCGTTTATGAGTGATCTCGGATAATGGATTATTTTGATCCATAAACTGCGATAGCTGACTTGAACCAAAAAATTCTTTTACCGCCGCTGACACAGGCTTGGCATTAATCAACTCTTGCGGCATCAAGCCTTCTGATTCAGCTACACTCAAGCGTTCTTTAACCGCACGCTCGACACGCACCAAACCAACGCGGAACTGATTTTCCGCCATTTCACCGACACTGCGAATACGACGATTTCCCAAGTGATCAATATCGTCCACTTGGCCTTTACCATCACGTATGTCAAGCAAGGTTTTTAAGACAGCAACAATATCGTCTTTAGACAGAACACCTTCACCTTCTATTTCTTCCCGACCAATTCGGCGATTAAACTTCATCCGGCCTACGGTGGACAAATCATAGCGAACATCAGTGAAGAACAGGTTTTGCAACAAAGTCTGCGCAGCTTCCTTTGTCGGTGGCTCACCAGGGCGCATCATGCGGTAAATCTCCACCTGCGCCTCTTCAAGGGTTTGAGAGGGATCAATTCGCAACGTATCTGAAATATACGGCCCATGATCCAGGTCATTGGTGTACAAAGTCTCAAAGCGTTTAAGATCAGACGCCAATATTTTTTCCAACACCTCTTCTGTAATTTCGTCGTTGGCGTGGAGCAACACTTCACCTGTGTTTGTATCAATATAATCTTTGTAAATGGCACGACCAAGCAAGAATTCACCCGGCACCTCGAGTTCCTTCAGCTTACTCTTTTCCATTTCACGAATATGGCGCGATGTAATTCGCCGACCACCCTCAACGATGACCTTGCCCTTTTTATCAAGCAAATCAAACGTGAGTGTCTGGCCTCGTAACCTGACC
>Ga0256830_1001864_pt1 | contig 14503 bp, 10 predicted proteins | sample 128326metaG_FD_190537 | JGI IMG/M metagenome (GOLD analysis project Ga0256830, IMG submission 190537) | Hydrothermal vent microbial communities from Lau Basin, Pacific Ocean - 128-326 | ecosystem: Environmental > Aquatic > Marine > Hydrothermal vents | place: Pacific Ocean: Lau Basin | collected... | reverse complement strand
AAAGGCCACATAAGCCGCAACGCTGCCAAAAATAATAAAGGTGAAAACCACGTCATATTGGCTCATCAAAATACCCGCTACCAACAAAAACTCCACCATGATGGGCAGAATGCTGAAGGTAAAATAGTTAAGCAGTGTACTGAGGCTGGCAGCACCACGCGCAAGATCACGACTAATAGCGCCCGTTTTCCGCTCCAGATGAAAACGTAACGACAGCTTGTGCAGATGTTCGAGGGTGCGCAAAGTTAATCGCCGCATGGCACGATAGCGCACGCGAGTAAACAACACATCACGTAATTCATTGAACAGTGATGCACAAAGTCGTAACGCCCCATAAGCCAACAACAAGGCTACAGGCAGTGCGACCAGTATATCCACTTCCACGTCCAGCTCATCCACCAACTCTTTCAACACCAGTGGTACACCTACATTGGCCACCTTGGCCAATATCAGACTGCTGAGTGCCAGAAGTACTCGACCTCGGTATTCCCACAAATAGGGCATCAAGGCACGGATATTGGCCCAGTCTTTACGGTTTTCAGTGGGTGCGGCAGTGTAACGATGGAATGCGGACATATCTGATAAAAACTCCCGGACAAATACTTGTGTATAAAATTTAAGTGGCTGCGCTCTTTAATTATCTTTTGAGACATCTTTATGCAGTTCGCATGCGACAAGCTGCACATGATAATCAAAATACAAGCTATAAAACATCAATAATTACTAAATAATGACGTTCACCGACTCATTCAATCATCGCATATTTTATTCCTCATATTTTAATTTCTATTGTTTGTAAAGATATTGGCAAAACGACCGCTATTTTTTCTGTCTGTCTTCATACGGTTACTGGGTTTTCAAATATTGGGGTATTAGATGCTCCCCCTCTCAAAAACCTATCGCAGGATGAAGCGCGCTAAGCAAATGAAAAATAAGGATTAAATCATCATGGAGTTGTGCCATGTTTCTTACAAAACAGACGCTGTACACCTGTTGGTTTCTATAGCTATATTTTCTATTTTTCTAAAAAATTTCTGTGCGTAACCCATCAAAAATCCGGTATTGATACAGGAAAATACTGCATCGAACGGTAAAACCAATAACAACCCAAACCTTTAACCAAGCATGAAAAGTAAATTACATCAATAAAATACCTGTAGGCATCAATATGATAAATATTCTTACCAAAGTACTTTCCCATGTTGGTTGGCGAAAAAAAATATTGGGTTATTCCGCTTTGTATATTGCATTGGTATTAGGCATAGGCGCATTTGGTTCCTTTACTATTTATCAACAAAACCAGTCCATGGTCAATATTATCCAGGTATCACAACAAAAAGTGAATGGTGTAACCAATGCCCGCGTTGCCGTCGTGGAAATGGAGCGCGCCTTAGCCAACGTGATTGCTACAGAGGAACGAAAAAAAATTCGCAAACAAGCTGTGGCTGCTATTCGTTCCCTTTCGCTGCTGGATGAACAAATCCAAACCTTGTCCGAAACCTTGAAAAACAGTGAAGAGGTAAAAGAAATTCTGGCATTAATCCAACGCATGAGACCCATTCAATTACAGGTCATCAAAGAGGCCAGAAAAAATAACGACACCGGCGCGATAGAAAAAATGCAATCTATAACCAGTGACGCCCAGAAGGTTAATGATCTATCACAGAAATTAGTAGAAAAAGAGCGGAACCAATTAATTTTAGAACAAGACATCTTGATCCAGCAAGGTTACATCGCCATCACCATCATGACATGGCTAGTCGGTATTGGTTTACTGCTTGGGATAATAACCAGTCTTTTTGCCGCCTACCTAGTCACTCGACCACTAAACATGGTTGAAAATGCAATGACCAGTCTTGCCAATGGAAATTTGAATATCGAACTTACCGATGAAGGAACTGATGAAATAGGGCGTACTGTAAAAGCAATGTCCATAACAATTTGTAATTTACATGAGATCATTTCAGAAATTCACTCCGGATCAGAATTACTCAGCAAACATTCTTCACAAATCGGAAAAACCGCTGAAATAGTCAGCACGGTATCGATAAAACTTCACGATGGTATCGAAGCTATTAAAGGAGACACACAAATAGTACATTCAGTCACTGATGATGTAGCAGAGCGCTTACGGCAAGCCACGGAAGGTGCTGACATCACATCGGCAGCTGCCAAAAAATCTGCACAACAAATGCTTAATACAGTAAAAGAATTCCAACGCTTCCAGAGCGACATGGAAAACACCGCAGATGTCACCCGTAAATTATCAATTGCAGCCGATCAGGTCACCAGTATCACCGATACCATTCGTGACATTTCTTCGCAAACCAATTTGCTAGCCCTGAATGCCGCCATTGAAGCCGCACGCGCAGGCGACCAAGGACGGGGCTTTGCAGTGGTTGCCGATGAAGTCCGTCAATTAGCCAAACGCACAGAAGATGCCACAGCAGAAATATCCACACTGGTCGAAGAAATATCGGCCAGCGTCAGCACGACTGTTGATGCACTTGAAACCAGTGTATCCGATGCAAAAGACAATATTAATAAACTTACCGGATTAGCTGATGAAGCCACAAACAGCAGTGAGCGTGTACAGGATATGCGCACTTATATGACAGAAGTTGAAGAACTTATGTCATCACAAACTCAGGCGGTAGAAGGCATTACCTCCTCAGTTGCTACATTATTTGATGTTTCTGTTGATGCCAATCAGGAAACTGAACAGCTTCATCAACTTTCCCAAAATCTCGATAGAGCATCATCGAACCTTAACAGTGTTGTTGATCGATTTACTCTTTAAATCAATTTATTCTAACTACATAGTGGAGATAACTATGGATATTAAATCACCATTTAACAAGTTCGGCCAAAAAGTTCTTCTGGCTCTATGCTTATCCCTTATAGGCACATCGGTATTGGCTGCGGACTTAAGCCATTACCTGCGGCCCAGTGAAATTCCACAACCTGACAACAATCGTATGACGCCAGAGCGCATCGAACTGGGAAAAATGTTATTTTTTGATCCTCGTCTTTCCGGGTCTAACTGGATAAGTTGTGCTACCTGTCATAATCCAGGCCTGGGATGGTCTGATGGTCTACCCACCGCTATTGGACATGGTCAGAAAATATTAAGACGCTCTACTCCCACCATTCTCAATACTGCCTACCAACCTTTACAGCTTTGGGATGGCCGCGCACGCTCCCTGGAAAAACAGGCATTGGGTCCCATTGAAGATGAGGGTGAAATGGCTCAGCGCTTACATAAATCAGAGGATCGATCACATGGTCTGATTGATGAATTAAACGCACTGAAAGGTTATCGTGATGCCTTCGAAACCGCTTACCCCGGAGAAGGCATCACCAAAAAGACCATCGCCAAAGCCCTTTCCAGTTTTGAACGCACCATCGTTTCCACTGATGCCCCTTTTGATCGCTGGATTAAGGGTGACAAAAAAGCCATGAGCAAATCGGCTTTACGTGGGTTTACGTTATTTGAAGGAAAAGCCAATTGTGCAAAATGCCATAGTAACTTTAATTTTACTGACAATGGCTTTCATAACATCGGCCTGGAAGACGCAACCGACGCTGGCCGTTATGCCATTCGAAAGGTAAAAATACTGATCGGCGCATTCAAGACTCCTACATTGCGGGATATTGCTTTAACCGCACCCTATATGCACAACGGTGCTTACACAACACTGGAAGAAGTGATCGAGCATTATAATGTTGGTGGTATCAGCAAAGAGAATATTTCCCCTAACATCAAAAAACTTAACCTTAGCAATAGTGAAAAGTCTGACCTAGTGGTATTCCTGAAATCACTCACAGGAAAACCCAGTCCCATCACCTATCCCATGCTGCCAGTTGAATAATGCCTTAAACCCAACGAGGAAACTATAATGAAACAGAAATACTTATTTAATATCATGTTTATCGGTTTGACAATGATATTCACCACCACAGCCTTTTCCGAAGAATATGTGATAGACCAGCACAATAAAAGTTTCCAGCTGGGTGGTAAAAAAATTGAAGCCATCACAATTAAAGCGGGCGACACTATTCGTTTCAAAAATGAAGACCCTTTTTTCCATAACATTTTCTCCCTGTCGGATCTAAAAACCTTTGACCTGGGGTCTTTCCCTAAAGGCCAATCAAAGACCGTAATATTCGACAAAGCAGGATTGGCTGAAGTTGAATGTGCTATCCATCCAGAAATGTACATGGAGGTCAGCGTACAATGAATACGACACCTGCCAGGATGGCATTCATAATGTTACTAACAAGTATCGTGGTATTCTTTACACCCGTGTCAGCAGAAGAACGTTCTGCGATAAATACCGAATTGTCTAAACCGGCGGTACGTGGTGGCATCGTGTTCAAGAACTACTGTAAATTGTGTCACGGAGAAAAAGCGGATGGTATGGCCCGTGCGGCTAAACTTTATGGTGTAAAAAATCTCACTATAGGTCCGGCTAAATCTGACTATTACTTCAAGATCATCCGTGGGGGTGGCCCGGTGGTAGGTAAATCAGAATTCATGCCACCCTGGCAACATGAGCTTTCTGAAGAACAGATTAATGATGTTGTTGCTTATCTTCAAATAGTCACGAGTGGTGCAAAACGTGGCGAAGTGGTCTTCAAGACCAATTGTATTCTTTGTCACGGTATCAAAGCTGATGGCAAAGGCCGTGCAGCAAAATTGTATGACCCACCGCCTGCCAATTTGACTAAAAGTGACAAAAACGATGACTACAAAACCATGATCATTACCTATGGTGGCCAAACCATGGGACGATCACAAATTATGCCTCCCTGGGGAGACCAGCTTTCCGCACAGGAAATCACTGATGTCGTGGCCTATTTACGCACAGTTCTGGATAACAAATAATCATACCTTGACCACGCAGCATAAGCCTCTCCAAAATTTATGCTGCGTGGTTAAATTGTTTTAAATAACTGATAAAACCGTTCACTTATTTTTCTTTGTTCTTTTACTGAATCTGTTTTTAACAAATCCCGTGTGAGTTGATAGGCAGCCGTGGTCAACTCATCCATTTTCCGGACCAGACCCTGATGCTGTTCAGCCGAAATCCTGTTCTGGACAGCATATTTTTCTAATGAAGCCTGTAAAAGTTTACGGTCAGTTGCAATAATTGACTCAACTGTCATATTGCGTAATTCCGTATTTTTAAGCTGTGTTGTTTCCGGGTTTTCGAGCAACCCGTCCAAATAGTGTTGATACTGTTCAATCAGGCGGGAATCATTACTTATCGAAAGTGCATTATTGGTGTCCATAAAATAACTGCGCGCATCCATATTGGCAGAACCAATTACCAGGGCATCATTAAACAGGGTAACTTTACTGTGCAGCGACAAGGCTTCACCCGGTTGTTTTTTGTATTCAAAATAGCGCAATGTCGCGCTGTGTTTTTCATTAAAGTTTTCAGCATAATAATCAATAAATGCCTTGATACTGTGGCTGGCAAGAATGTTCACCGGCACAAGGTCCGTGGTCGCAACAGAATTTGTAATAATGTTCAGGGTGACATGCCGACAGTCATGCCGACCATCCATCAGGCGTTTGAATGCAAGCAGCATGTTGGGTGGCGGGAAAAAATAAGCATTATGAATATAAATATTGCGCGGTGACTTGTCGGCAATCGCACATTGCTCTTCAAATTTATCCAGCCAGTAGCGATGTATATTTTTATTGCTGACAGCTTCCCTGTTGTCTTCAGCACCAAACTGCCTTTGCCTGTTGTTTTCAGTCGCGCGGTAGGGAAGGTTCTCAAAATATGTGCCAACGGCCTGACCGGTGATTGAAAAATCAGGGAACCGTGCCGCAAATCCAGCAGACTTTTGATAGTCTGACTGATACGTTTGGCGGTTTTTTTCCAGCCTGTTTTTTTCGAGTGCAACACGCTGAATGACATCAAGTTCAACCTGCCGCAGCCGCTCAGCACGGCAATCGGCTAACTCTTCGCTCTTGTCACAATATATATTCGCCCAGTGCCAGTTGGCAACAAAATCATTGGGTGCGTGCTGACGCACTTCGTTGAGCGTTGCTGTACCAATAAAAGACCACAAACTGTCAAAACGGTGGCGCAACCGCGCATCTGGTGCAGAAAGGTTGACCAGCAGGTCAGTATCCATAAATGTATATTTTGCGCTCAGTCCGTTTGGATGCATGTGATACGAATCTTCAACATTGCGGCCACCCAGCATAAAAAACTGCTGGTCAACCAGCAGTAATTTATGATGTGTATAATCGGTAAAGAAGTCCCAGTCACGCGCAGCATCATTAATATTTTTTCGCTCAATCGGCAAAAACTGTGCAAATGATGCATAAACAGGATTTAGTGCATCACCATAATATTTGAATGCAAAGGCTGTTTTCACCCGGTTGTAAGCTCTCTGATAAACAGGGCCGCTACGGGATTTCCAATAAATTTTCCCGAATTTTTTCAGACCTTCAATTTGTCCATCACTTGCCGAACCGCCCGAAGCGGCCAGCTTGTCTAACGAGACATTTTGTCCCTGCTCTATAGCCAGCGTCATTGCATCAGCATTTTTTCCGTACAAACCGGAAAGGAACAATCCGGATTCTCCCATCCTCAGGTTGGAAATATTTATCGATTCAGCAGATATACCATTGATGGTTTCAGACTTGAACAATTGCTCAATTTGATCCAGCTTTTCTTTGCTACAGGCACTTTTATCAGCTCTTGGGGCGGTATCACTGCAACCCAGTGTCATGTAAACAGCGTCCTTGATCATGTTATGCGTTGGGCGGCCATAAAACCGTACGGTCAAATTATCGCCCCCCTCCGATTCCAGCATCGAAAACCAGTCAAGCCGACTATAGTTGGTGACGTAATCGACCAATACACGTATTTTCACACCACGTTTGCTTGCCGCTATCAGACGGGTCGCAAGAACGGAGGAGCTGTAGTCATCGGAAAAAATAAAATACACCAGATCAATGGATTGTCTGGCCTGATCAATCAGGGCAAGTTTGGCATCAAAGGATTGCTGGTTATCAGTGATGACTGCACCAGAGGCAACTGCAAGATTATCAATCTGGCCAACACTTTCACGTAAAAGTGGCCGAACGTTATTGGCATGCTGGCAAGCTCCGAGAAACAATACTGGCAGCAAGCAAAGCAAGGCGATACGCAAAATCCCTTTCATGATACACCCCTCAGGTTTGTTATTATTTATTTTTATATGTGTTTGTCATCATACCAAAAAAACAAGATCTGATAATCTTCACACATCATTAACCGCTATCAACCACTCAGTCGCCCGACAATACGGAACCCGGCCACATAAGTACCAATCGCAGAACCAATAGTACAAAATATAAACACCAGTAAAACCCGTGTTACCCGATTACGCCACCAGCCCTTGATAGTCGTGGTGTCCGCACGCAATTTCCCGAAATCACCCACCTTGGGTCGACGTAAATAAACTTCGATACCGGCAGTCACCATGCCTGCACCAATAGTGGGATTAAGCGATGTCAGCGGTGCCGCCAAAAAGGCACCAATCACCGTCAGGGGGTGTGCTGTCGCAACAAGCGCGCCCAGTGCCGCCAGCCCTCCGTTGATCAACACCCAGTCCATCACCAGCTGCCAGCCCATTTCCGGGCTGCGGGAAAAACCGATGCCGAACCCCAAAAACACCAGCCCGACAATTAACCACGGGAAATATTTTAACCAGCGCGCACCGGCAGGCACCGCATCAAGACGGGCAATCGTTTCATCAGCGACATGGGCCAGACTATTTTCTACCGGTTCCTGTTGGGTCTGCGCAGCATTGTCGTCATCGATGGCAAACGTCCCAAACCGTTTTACCATACCTGCCAGATGACCGGCACCAATCACCACCAGAATATTTTCGTGGGGATGTTTGGCGATTTCCTGTTGCAGACGTGCCACCATGTATTCATCACGCTCGCCGATGAGCGGCTGAAACAGATCTTTTTCTTCTTCAGCAAACTGGGCAAAGGTGGATTCGAGAATATCCCCTTCTTTCAGCTTTTCGATTTCCGCTTCGCTGACTTTTTCACTGGAGACTACGCTGGAGATCAAACCACCAATCAAATTCATACGTCGCCACCAGGGCACGTTACGATAAATACGCTTGAGCGTGATACCCACTTCCCTGTCCACCAGCAACACCGGTAGTTTAGCCGTTTTGGCACACTCAATGGCTTCACGCATTTCTGCACCCGGCTGAATACCGATTTGCTCGGCAGCCTTTTGCTGGAAAGCCCCTAGTGCAAGACTGGCGGCGACCATTGAGGCTTTGCCATCACGCACAACCTGAAATAAATCCATTTTTGCCAAGGCATCGGGATTAACAATGGAGTTATAACGACTGGGACACAGTTCTACCGCCACCGCATCGTAGTCTCCTGTTTCAATCAGCTCCTTCACTTTTTCTGCACTGGTGCGTGATACATGCGCCGTGCCTAACAGGGTGATGCGGCTGTCACCAATCATCACCGTAGCCATGGGTTCCTGGTTTTGGTTTTCGCTTACATCAACAGATTCAGGTATTTTATTCAAAACATTATCCATAAGTAATTTTCATCGTTCTGTAGGGTGGGCAATGCCCACTATTAATCGTCGAAACAACACCGTTGTGTGGGCAATGCCTACCCTGCATTCACTCAGGCGCGCGACATAAATTTGTTACCATCGGTATTTATTTTTATCACTTCACCCGTTTCGATATATTCCGGCACTTGCACTTCCAGTCCGGTGACCAGCGTTGCTGTTTTGGTACGGCCCGCCGCCGTGGCACCTTTCAATGCTGGCGCTGTGTCTTTAATTTCCAGACTGATGGTTTGCGGCAGCTCGATACCCAGCACACGATCATCGACAATCAGTACATAAATGCCTTCCAACCCATCCACCAGATAACCCAGCTCGTCTTCCAGTTCTGCCTGACCGAGGGTGTACTGACTGTAGTCTTCAATATCCATGAAAGTGAACATGTCACCATCCTGATACAAAAACTGTGCCTGGCGTTTGATGAGTTCCAGTTCTGTAAACATTTCATCGGCTTTGCAGCTCTCATCCAGTTTTTGTCCCGTTTGTGCATTATTAAAACGGATTTTATAAATGGTTTGCGCACCACGGGATGAGGGGCTGCGTGATTCAACATTTTTAACAACATAAGGTGCGCCATTAATTTCAACGACATTACCTCTCTTTAATTCACTCGCCTTTGGCATCACTCTCCCCTTCTCAATAATTCAATTCAGTATTGTAATTTTCCACATAACCGCGCATAAAACCCATCATTCTCCAGCAGCGCTTTATATTTCCAGTTATACCCGGCAACAGGAATATTGGTATCCCTTTCGGCAAGTACGTCCCCGTTCATCAATGCCACTTATTGCCCGCGCATAAACAGTTTATCCAGCTGATCCATATTCATCTGTACCCAGGTGGGTCGGCCATGATTACATTGACCACTGCGCTCGGTAGTTTCCATATCGCGTAACAAGGCATTCATTTCCGGCAGACTCAGGCGTCGGTTGGCGCGCACCGAACCGTGGCAGGCCATAGTACCCAGCAGTTCATTAATGGCTTCACGCACTCGACGTGTAGTACCGTGAGTGCTCAGGTCCGACAACACATCACGCACCAGCCCTTCGATATCTGCATCACGTAACAGGCTTGGCACCTGACGCACAACAATGGTTTCAGGTCCCATGCTTTCCACCACGAAACCCAGCTCGGCAAACACATTGTCAAAGGTTGCAGGCAGTTTGGCTTCCGCCTCACTGACGTTGATGCTCAATGGTACCAATAACGGCTGCGATTTTACGCCTTCACCTTCCAGTGCATTTTTCATGCGCTCGTAAGTAATGCGCTCATGTGCAGCATGCATATCCACCAACACCAGCCCATGCTGGTTTTCCGCAAGAATGTACACGCCATGCAATTGTGCAATGGCATAACCTAAAATGGGAATATCTGTATTTTCTGTGTTGTCAGAATCTGTCGTTTCCCCGGTAGTCACCGGCTGTGCCAGTGCCTGATAACCCTGTAAATGCTCTTGCACCGCCCGTGGCGACACCCCGGATGATGCCGGGCGAGGGTACGATAAACCAAATTGCTGTGTGGGCTGTGTCGGAAAACTGTCCGCTGCCGGTGACGCTGAAAAGGCAGTGGTTTCAGACACAGCCAGTGGCACAGCGGCATCCGGTCGTGCCTCGGCCAGTGCCTGATGCAGACTGCGAAACAGAAAATCATGCACCATGCGGCCTTCACGAAAACGCACTTCATGTTTGGTGGGATGTACGTTGACATCCACCATCGTCGGATCTAACTCCAAATAAAGCACATAGGCCGGATGCCGCCCATGGTACAACACATCCTGATAAGACTGCCGGATTGCGTGAGTCACCAGTTTATCGCGCACAATGCGACCATTGACAAAAAAGTATTGCAAGTCAGCTTGTGAGCGTGAAAAAGTCGGCAGCGCCACCCATCCCCACAAGCGCATGCCCGCCGCCTGAAATTCGATTTGCAGAGTATTCTCGGCAAACGTCGTGCCGCACACCTGAGCAACACGCTGTAACTGCTCCGCCTGCTCACTCACCGGTCGCCATTTTTGCACCACCCGCTGGTTGTGGCTCAGGGTGATACCCACATCAAAGCGGCTCAACGCGATGCGTTTGACCACTTTTTCCAGATGGGTAAATTCGGTCTTTTCGGTGCGCAGAAATTTACGCCGGGCCGGGGTGTTAAAAAAAAGATCACGCACTTCAATGGTGGTGCCCTGTGGGTGAGCGACAGGCTCTAATTTGCTGACTTTATCGCCACCATCACCGGTAACCCGCCAGCCGCTCTCGCTGCCTTGTGCCCGCGAGCGTAATTCCAGGCGTGATACCGAGCTGATACTGGGCAAGGCCTCGCCACGAAACCCCAGGCTGGCAACCCCTTCGAGGTCGTCAAAACTGTGAATTTTGCTGGTGGCATGACGGCTTAGAGCCAGAGCAAAGTCTTCTTTATCGATACCACAGCCGTCATCACGCAGACGTATCAGCCGTGTGCCGCCGCCTTCCACTTCGACGTCAATAGACCGCGCACCGGCGTCCAGACTGTTTTCAATCAACTCTTTGACCACCGCTGACGGGCGCTCCACCACTTCACCAGCAGCAATCTGGTTGGCGAGTCGGGTGGAGAGTTTCTGGATGCGGGGAAGGCCGAGGGTATCACTCATGGTGCTACATTATACGCAGGACGAAATAATTTTACTTTTCTCTTTCCGCTGCCCTTGATGCAGGACGTTATACCGTGGATTGCCCTCTGTCCCCGTAAGTTATAGTGCAACAACCATTCATTTAAAATGGTTAATAATAGTAATGGCTCCGAAAAACCTCTGACACAGCCTTCGGCGCTACTCGCCAAAAACTGCTGTGGATCAAACTGGCCCGTGTGAACAAATTGCACATGAAACGGGTGTATTGCCCGGTAATTTCCATACATCACCAATTTCTGCTCAGGTATTGCGGTAATTTTCAGGATTGAGCGGTATTACATAAAAAAGAATGATGCCCTGACAACATCAAATCAAGCGCTACGTCTCGCCGAACTGCTTGTGTCCCGCTCTCCAATACAGACAACATGTGTTCTCGATCAAGTTTGCGGCCCAACAAATAGCGTTGCCCGGACGCATAAGTCGTTTTGTGTGACTGCCACCATTGGTCGATTTTATTGGCATCAGGCCAGCAAGCATCATCACTGATCCCATCTTCGTCTTCCGGGTCAATACAGGGAGGTTCCGTTGTTAAACCCTCCTTATCCAGAGCTACGCCTGTTATACGGGAAAAGGCATCGCCCGCTATGCATACCAAAGAAGCATTGCTCATACAGTGTATTAACCAGGGAATACTCTCGGGGGCACCTAAAATACCACATGCGATAACCGCTTGACGCGACAGCCCATCCTGTTCACTCATGTTATTAATATAATCGCCACTTCGATCAAAGGGCAATGCACGAATAGCCAGTGATAATGCGCGACTCTGACAAGGGTGCTGTGTGTCCTGCATGACGCGACAGAGTTGTTCAAGTGCCGGGCCACGATCACCCAATAAAACCAGCGACCACGCCGCCCAAAAATATTGCTCTCCCTTCTGGTCCGCAAAAATACGCCGAAGATGATGCGCATGTTCCTGGAGACCCAGTTCGCCTGTCGCACGCAAAGCACACACTTGCAAGCCCGGGTCATTTTGTGTCAGCGCAAAGTGAATCACTTTACCCGGATTAAGACGGCGCAATCCACAAGCAGCAATCCCGATTCCGTATTGTTGTAATGACTCTGATTGAAAAAAGCGTTTCATCACCGGTATAACCCGTCTTTCTTCACACCACGCACAGGCGGATAAAAAACCTCGCCGTGTCACTGGCTCAACATCAACCATAGACAGCAACGCCAGAAAGGGAACCTCATCGTCAAATAAAGCGAATGCAACAGCACTGGCAACAAACATTTCTCCCGGCTCAGTGAATTGTTGCAATGCTTCCCATGCCGTTTCCCAGCCGGCCTGTCCAGCCGCTTGTAAACCGTTGATGTGGGCGTGTATTTTTTGATCGATATTTTGAATATCGATCAAACAGGCATCTGATGCACGAACAAGACGATCACGTTGCAACCACAAAAATTCAGCGTCTTCGGCATGACGATAAACAATGTTCTGGATAACGGGTTTTTCAAGTGAAGGAAAGCGCATCGAGTGATTAATCAAACCGTGCCAACCATTCGTTAGAGGCTTCTGCATTGCTTTGTTCGTTTCTATTGGGTGACTTTATCAAATAATGCCCTTCTGGAAAGATCAGCCGAATCGGTTTTAATTTTCGGGCAAGCTGCTGGTAGTAACGAGGAATTTGTTGGTGATTAACATCCCCTAGCTGGGGCATTGGACCTGCCTGAATCAAAACACCCCCCTCATATTCGTACAAAATAAATTCATCACCCAAGTCCGATAACACCGCTTGTCGGCCACCAAGCTGTTCAAAGCATTCATCATCCAGTGCTGTTAACCAATTGACGCCCTTGATTTTTAGTGCACCTCCCCCTCTTTTCATTTTAGAAGCAATCGTGCCGGGCTTATCCACCTCCAACCCTGGGAATCGTCTGGCAAGCGGATAAACCAGATGATTAGTACGTTTTTTTTCTGCCTCATCCATACTCTGGATTGCACCAAGGCCGGCGTAACCGTGAAAAGGCTTAAGTACCTGACACCAACCATGTACCAGTTTTTGAAACGCTTGCTCGCCATCTTTACCTTTTAGCCAGCTAAAGGGCAGGACTACGGAAAAATAAGCAGGCAAATCACGAATAGGGGATGGTCGAGTACTACTGGCAAAAATATCCATACCATAGGCGGCTGCCGCATGGTAATCCTCATCGCCAAAGAAACTGGGGGCAAAACATTTTTCTTCAACATTATCGTACTGCCGAACATAATCCACCAAGTTAATGCCCTGGCTCGGATAGGACTTGGGTTTACCCTTATAGATACCATCCGGCTTGATGTAACACTTCAAATGTTCACCAAATAATTGTTGATAGTGATCACCACACTTTGCCAGGCCCATGCGCACTTCAGGGCTATGAGGGTCTCGCATATAGAGAGAACACATCAACCCCAATCGAACACCAATGGTTCCCGCCGGAGGATGGTCCGCGACAATCTGAAGGTTATCCAAATCCTCCAGAGTGAAATTTTCCGGTATTGTCATATACACCTCAATCTTTCAATTATTAAGCTTAATTGGCAAATGCTGCGGCCCAGGTCGCTGCCGTAGCAGAACCCAATGCGGCCTCTCCTATGGGACCATCAAATGGAATTACAGCCGCCACCACGGTGGCTACACCCAATATCACCGCGCCACCAACAAGCCACCAATTGGTTTGCGATTCAGGCACAATAACAGGCACAGGCTCGGAAACGGGTTCTTTTTCACCATCATCATCTTCACATATGCAATCAACGCCCTCCTCCATTACAGCCACTTTCTCCTCACCAAAAATTACTTCATAGGCTCTAAGCTGCTCTTTGGATTGCGGCGTATTACCATCATCAAACTTCATCTCCACCACAGTGCGAATATTATCAAATGTAGGTGGCCCACCATCGGTAATGATTACATCGGGGCGGCGATGCCCCGGAATAAAAAAGTTCCGGGTGGCCCGCCAAGGTTCATTGTTGCTCATATAGGGTTCGCGCGTTAAAGGGTTATAAGGCACCTCTGCCTTCATCGTTGAACGGCCACCGGCGGCGGCATCCATTGCCTGAAGCCTTTCTGCGATACGATCCTGTTTGCGCCCAGGCCCTTTTTCCTCGCACATCATATCGCATAAGATTTGCAGTTCCACTGCACTTTCGGCATGCTCCGCCAAAATGGCCGGTTGTAAAATACCCGCCAAACATGCCGTGTTTCCTTTGTTCATCAACAGCTTGTCACTTAAACGG
>Ga0256830_1001863_pt1 | contig 14506 bp, 20 predicted proteins | sample 128326metaG_FD_190537 | JGI IMG/M metagenome (GOLD analysis project Ga0256830, IMG submission 190537) | Hydrothermal vent microbial communities from Lau Basin, Pacific Ocean - 128-326 | ecosystem: Environmental > Aquatic > Marine > Hydrothermal vents | place: Pacific Ocean: Lau Basin | collected... | reverse complement strand
AATTCTTTCAAAAAAAGAAATATTTACAGTCACCGCAAAGCAAATTTACTGATTTTTTTGTATCCTGTATCGGTAATGTCAAATCTGTCCAACTTACGCGATAAACCCCCAAAAATTTAAATATTAAATCTAAACCTTAAAATAGGAAAATTTGTTTTACCGGAGCTATACAGCTATTTTAATTGAAATAGGGCAAAAGGGAGAAGGAAAAAGAAGAAGGAAAGAAAAAAGACGGCGCAGATTTTCAGTTTCTAAACCCCGTTTGGAAAAAAGTTTTCTAAAAAACATGGTTTTTATAGGAGAGAATAAAAAAATCGCAACCATTATAAAAACAATTGTTTCCCCGGATAGAACAAAAAAATAAATTTTTCTCAGCGCTTGCCTTAAAAAAACTGGTCGTCAATCGGATTCTTTTTTAGCTGTGAATTCGGGACGCAGGGTCGGGAAAAGAATAACTTCTTTTAGGTGCGGCTGATTAGTAACAAGGGCAACAAAACGATCAATCCCCATTCCCCAGCCGGCAGTAGGGGGCATACCATATTCCAGAGCACGGAGATAATCTTCATCCAAGACTTCATGTTCTTCTAGTCCGCGGGCGGCTAATTGTTCCATTTCTTCCCAACGACGGCGTTGATCCAAGGGATCATTAAGTTCATTATAGGCCTTGATAACTTCAAATCCCGCGGCTAAAAGTTGAAAACTAGCGATTTGGGCGGGATTATCATCCTTTCGTTTGGCTAACGGCAACATCGCCGTCGGATAATCTAGCAAAAAGGTTGGTTGGACAATTTGGGGACGACAATATTCTTTGTAAAGGCGATCAACCAAGGCTCCATAGCCGGCAATTCCTTCCTCTTTTACTTTTAACCCTTTCTTTTCAATTTCGCGCTTTAACTGATCTTCATCTTGGATTTGATGAAGATTAATTCCCGTTTTTTCCTCTAATAACTGGTAAAAGGAAAGACGCGGCCAAGGGGGAGTAAAATCTAAAGTCAGACCTTGATATTCAATTTTTAATTTTCGCAAAATTTTTTTGAGAACAAAACTAATCATTTCTTCGGTAAAAGTCATCAGGTCTTCATAGGTACTATAAGCCCAATAAAATTCCAGCATTGTAAATTCGGGATTATGCTGGCGGTCAATTCCTTCGTTGCGAAAGTTATGACCGATTTCATAAACTTTTTCCCAGCCGGCGACAATAAGGCGTTTAAGATAGAGTTCATCAGAAATTCGGAGATATAAATCAATGTCTAAAGCATTATGATGCGTAACAAAAGGACGGGCGGAGGCTCCGCCATATAAAGGTTGAAGAACAGGAGTCTCAACTTCTAAAAAACCGTGTTGATCAAGAAAAAAGCGTAGTTGGCGAATAATTTGCGTGCGCAGAAGAAAAATTTTTTTGACTTCAGGGTTAAGGATCAAGTCTAAATAGCGTTGGCGGTAACGAATTTCTTTATCCTGTAATCCATACCACTGAGAAGGGAGAGGGCGCAGAGATTTACTCAAAAGAGAAAAGTCTTTTACTAAAACACTTAATTCTCCTTTTTTAGTATAGAAAAGAGGGCCTTTAACACCAATAAAATCACCGCGGTCAAAAAATTTTAAAGCCGCAAAATCGCATTGATCACGCTTAAAAACAAGTTGGATTGATCCACTCTGATCTTCTAAATGGGCAAAAATTAATCCCCCATGTTCACGCCAAGAACGCAGCCGGCCGGCAACAACAACCTCCCCGGTCTCAACTTCCAACTTGCGACATTCTGCAGCCAAAATTCTTTTTTTTAATGGTCCCCAAAAACTAGGGTAAGGATTCTGGCCTTGACGAAGTAATTGTTCTAATTTTTGTCGCCGAATTTCTCTTAATTCTTCTAGGGGGCGGGCCATTGTTTTTAGTTTGCATCCTCAAGCTTGGAAATTTTTGCCGGAGCAACATCGTACCAATCAATTCCTTCTTCGGGAATATTAGTTGTAATCTTTGCTTTTTCTAAATAATCAACCATCTCTTGCGGTGTGCGCGCAACCTTAACATATTCGCAAAGCCCCCCCAAAAAACAGGCTGCATTAGAAGCACCGCCTGTTTCCTGAAGAATCGTTACCGGTTTTTTGAGGAACATCATCGCGATCATTTCATAGAGAGTGCCTGCGGCTCCGGTAATCGCCGCAAAACCATCGGCAACTTCGGTCATCCGCAAAACTCGTACCAGATAACTATCTTCGGTTTTGATAACTTCGTCGGCAAAGGGTTCTAATTCTTCTCCGGTCCGAATCATTTCCTTATTCCGCGGTAGATAGAAAATTATTTTTCCCCGCCGTTTTTTGATACTGCGAAAGCCCTCACTGGTATAGCGAACAACTCCTGAACCGGGACCAAAAATAATATCATGGCCGCGTTGGGCTAAAAGTCGTCCTAATTCTCTCATCTCTTGGGCAAAATGTTGGGCTCGTTTAGGATCCCAGGCGCCGCCGACAAAAATTTTCATCTTAATTAACTTTAATAATTTTATACTTAAGTTGTGTATGCGGTAAAGTTACTTCTATCTTTTCCCCTGCACGATGTCCCATTAAGGCCTTCCCTACTGGTGATTCATAAGAAATTTTTCCCTGAACCGGATTACTCTCATAGGGATTAACAATCGTAAAAGTTTCTCTTTCTCCTTCAATTTCTACGGTAACTTGGGACCCAATATCAACACGATCTTTCTTTTTTTGCGCCGCCACTTGGGCGTGTTTCAAAAGATACTCCAATTCTTTAATTCTTTCTTCAATTAAAGCCAGTTCCTCTCGAATCTGGTTATATTGCAAATTATCTTCCAAATTCCCCATTTCGCGGGCTTCGCGCAGATCATTTAAGACCTGAGGGCGCTTTTTTTGTACTAAATATTGATATTCTTGTTGAAGATTGGCATAACCTTGTGGGGTTAGCCGTGGGGTATCTTTCTGCGGCATTGTTTAATTAATTTCCAAAATTTCGTAAACAATGGTTCCTGCAGGCGCTTCCACTTCTATCTTGGTCCCAACATTTTTTTCTAAAAGGGCTTGTCCCAGGGGAGAGGCAACGGAAATCTTACCTTCTAAAAGATTACCTTCATTTTCACCAACCAAAGTCAATTCTTGTTCTTCATTAAGGTGAACGATACGAAGTTTTACCCGGCTGCCCAGTTGCACCCGACCATTATTCTGCTGAGTACTAATGACGGCGTTTTGGATGAGGTATTCCAACTCTTTAATTCTCCCTTCAATAAAAGCTTGTTTCCTTCGCGCTTCTTGATAGGCTGCATTTTCCTTCAAATCGCCCAACGAACGCATTTCCGCCACCTTGGCTAAAATGCGTGGCCGTTCCTCTTCAACCAACCGCTGGTATTCTTTTTTTAATTCTTCTAATCCCGCGGCGGTAATAAGATGTTGTTTTTTATTTTGTTTTGTCATTTCTTTTAAGCATAAAATAACCTCCCGGCTGCAGCAAAACTATCGTCAAATTGGGATAAGCAAACCGAAGGTTAAAACTAGTTAAAATAAGGATAAAATCGATAAATTATAACTAGTCCTGATTATAGAAAAGTTTGTTTGTCTTGTCAAGCACGCTCTGTCAACACCGCTCTAAATAAATCAACCCTGGTTATCGCTAGTATAATAAGGAAATATAACAATATTGTTTTTACTAATAAAAATAATATTGTCAATTGGGGAAAATAATAAATTTTCGGAAGATTAAAACTAACTATAAATCCTTAGCCCAATTTGTATTCTGTCCCATTAGTACTATCAAGATCTTCAATCTTAATTTTTACTTCACCCTCTCCCTTAGCTACTAAAGTAACGCGGACATGATCACGCGAGACAAGAGGCATTATAACCTGAATACGGCTTTCACCTTCAGTTATAGGATTTCTACCTATAATGATTGATTCACCCGCAAAAGTCAGATACACGATCTGGGTTCCCTTTAAATCTGCAGACGGTCCTCTTATTTCTAAATTTCCCTTTTCGTTACAGAGCAAATTGAAATCAATTCCTCCCGCTAAACGCAAGTAAAGAATTTTTCCTTTCGGGATTGTTAAAAAAGCGGGGGCCTCTTTTTCTATTTTTTGAAATTTTCTTGATTCTGCTTCTTGTTCTGCATCTGCAAGATCTTCTTTTTCCACGCTAACCCTAGTTCCATTTCTACTAAGATCCGTTACCACAATTCGCCCCTCCTCTTCCAGTTGAATTCTAAAATGCTGACGCGAAATAAAAGGAGAGGTAAGACCTAGCCCTACCGAAGGATTTCCTTCTATCTCCTCCCCGTCACCGACCTGAATACCCCCACGTCCTACTGTTACCCCTCTCCTTAAATCTTCATCCGTAAAATCAATTGTTCCTCGATCATACATCACTCCCGGTTCAGGTCTTAAATAAGGGTTAAATAAATACCATTTAGCCTTTTGAGGATCATGTCGCAAATGCAAAACAGCTTTTTGCTCGGGTCTTGCCTCAGGAGCAAGAACAAGAACTAAAAACGCAGATTCGTCAAGATTTTCCAACGGAATCGAGACTTCAGTTTGTTCTCCTTCTCCTCTTTCAGGCAATAATTTCATTATATTTTGAATATAGCATTGCCCTCCTTCCCTGTCAACAAATATTAAACTATCTGCTGCACTAATTTTTCCAACCCTTCCCCTAAAATTTCATCAACAATTAAAATATGCTTTAATCCTGCTTTTTTAAGTTGTTTTGCTTCTTCTTGGGTGGGGGCCACAACCAGAAGTTCAATTTTTTGTCCCCTCGTTTGTTTAATCTCTTCAATTTCTTGAAAAAGCATTTCGTCGCCTTCGCGATTGTAAATAATTGTTGAAATAACCAATTGTACTTCCTCCAGCAGCGGCAAAAGAGATTTTGTGTCATTAACATCAAGGCAAAAGCTTTTAATATGCCGCTGCCGGGCGCGATTGACTTTGTCAATTTCCCAATCACAGCCCCAAACTTCCCAACCCTGTTTACGCAAAAAACGAGCCACCGCGAGACCATCAAATCCTAATCCCAAAACTAAAGCCCGCGGGGAACTGGGAGAATTTATGGTCGACGCAGCAACTAAATCATTCTTCTTTTTTTCCATTGAAGAGAAAAAATAAAAAATTTTTTCAAAATGCCGCAAAATTAGGCTTGATAAACTCATTGATAATAAAGCGCTAATTGAAAAAACGGGCAGAAAAGAGGAAGGAACCAAATCGGCCTCTGCGGCTGCAGTGAGGTAAATAAGGGCAAATTCCGAAGACTGGCCCGGGATTAAAGAAAGTAACCAGTGGGTACGACGAGGAAGATGTAAAAAAGACGCTGCAGCATAAATAAGCAGCGGCGACAAAAAGAGGCTCATCAAACCCAGCAATAATCCGCTACCAATGCTCCAACCATCCCAACTGCGTCCTCCGGCCAAAGTAACAAAAAAAAGCGCCAATCCCAAATCCCGCAAAGGCCGCAAGTTACTTTCAATATCAAAATTAACCAAAGAGCCGGAAGCAGAAAGGGAAAGTCCCGCAATAAAAGCTCCGGCTTCGGGAGAAAAATTAATCAATTTACATAACTGGGCACTAATTAAGGCCCAAGATAACCCGACTAAAAAAGAAAAACCCAGCCCTTCACGCGAAGTCAAGTTTAATAAATGAGGCAAAAAATAGCGTCCAAAATTGAAAATCAGCCCTAATAACAAAACCCCGAAAACCAGGGTAAAAAAAGTATTCGTTTTTCCCACCCCGCTGCTATTGACTTGGTTAAGAAAAGTTAATAAAGCTACGGCAATTAAATCCTGCAAAAGCATCAAGCCGATTAAGATTAAACCATGGGGAGAACGCGTTTCCCGGCGCTCACTTAAAAGACGCAAGACTACCACCGTACTATTAAAAACTAAGGCTAAAGCCAAAAAGGCGGCTCTTGATAAATTTTCCCCAAAGCCAAATTTAAATAAAAACCAACCCAAAAGAAAAGCTCCTCCGATTTGAATTAATCCCAAGCGGAAAATTTTTCCTCCTGCTTTTTGTAATAAACGAGGCTTTAATTCCAACCCCGCCAAAAAAAGCAACAACAAGATTCCGATCTCGGAAAGCGAATGCGTAATTTCCAAGTCACTTTTGATACCGACGAGGGGCAAAATTAGTCCCAATAAAAGATAGCCGACAACCACGGGCAATTGAAGGGCCGTACTTAATAGGCCAAAAGCCGTGGCTAAAACCACCAAAAGAGAAATATGCGCTAAAGGGGGCAGGGCCGCCATTATTTTTATTTTAATAAATTGCTTTTCTGCGGCCAATATTAAAATTTAAGAGAAACGACAAACTTTTTTCTTCGCCCCCGCTTGAATTTAAGAAACCTCAGCCCACTAGATTTTTAACCTCTTTTATCCTGACAAAAAAAATTAGCTCTGCTCTTAAGCGAATAAATTTTAATAGAGACAAAATTACAAAAAGCGATTATATTAAACAAAGAAGCCTTCTCCAATGAATACTAAGAAAAAAAGAATTAAGATCAATTAATGAAAAACTGGAAAAACTTTTTTCTCCCAGCCAATAAACGCCTTTTCATTTTTTTTAGCCTAATTGCTCTCGGCACTCTCTTTTTCTTGCTCTTTGTTCAAGACGAAGAAAGAGAGAGAAGGGTATTAATAGGCCCTGAAAAAGAAAAAAGCGCAGTTACTGAGGTTGCTAATACTATTCCTTGCCCGGACTTAGAGCAATTAATTGCGCAGTTAAATAATCAGCGTCCTTCCTGGAATGAACTCAACTGTTACCTGCAAAAATTAAAACGCTTCCCTATTTCTTCCCGCAACCAACGCATTATTATCGGCGCGCGCACTTTTGGCCAACGCCCCGATATTCCCCAGCTCTATTTTAATCTCAGCGCGCAGGTTTATCGCCAATTCTCAGTCAATGTCTCCAGTCTCCTTTTCCCTTTTGCACCGCCCTATATTGATTCGCAGGGAGATAATCTTTCCTACCCTCTTGACGCGCAAGCTCTCGACGAAAAATTACGCGCCTTTAGTGTTATGGCCATTAAGGAGAAGCAAAGAGGGAAATTATTGATTTTTGTCAATGATTATCCTCCGCAAAATGGAATCCCGGCGGCCAAAAATAGTGCTGAATTCCGGGCTTGGGTTTTACAAAAACAAGTTCCGGAAAAGAAAAAAGAAGCCCAAATAGCAGAAAAATTAAAAGCCGAATTTTTTGTTCCTTTTCCCTTGGAAATCGAACGAATTTTTTCTCCCTCCTATCAACCGTATCTTAATCGCAATCTTCCCTCGCAAGATCTTTTAGCTTTAGCCCAATGGTACATCGACACAATTGCTAATGCGGTCCGGCCTTTATTTAAAGGGCGTCTTGTTTTACCGCGCTATCCTTTCCAAAGTCTTCCCAGTTTAGAAAAAAGCCCGGAAATGGATTGGCATGATTTAAAAATGAAGGGCTTTGATCAAGTAAATTTTTCTCTCATTCCTGAATGTGATGAAAAAACTACTCTCAAATTTGCTCAGCAACAATTTTCCTATTACGCTCAACTCGCCCGCGAACAACAAATACCTTGGGGCTTGGGTGAATTGGATCTCTGGCGCAAGCATTACGAAAAATGCGGGGTTAATTTTGAAGAAAAAGAAGCCCTTCTCTGGACAAAATTGCTCGACCTTCTGCGTCAACAAAACCCTCCTCCAGTTTATCTGGCCTTGGGATTAGACGAAGATGTTGACCCCACCAAAACTAACCCGCCCACGCTTAAAGTCATCCAAGATTGGCTCCTTAATCCTGACTAAATTTAGGCTTCCAATCATATTTATCTCATCTTGGTCACAATCAAAGGACCTTGCTCTGTCACTAACACTGTTTCCTCAAAATGTCCAGCCCTAGATCTATCTTGCGTCCGTACCGTCCAGCCGTCTTCCGCAGTTTCCAATTCAGGACTACCTTCAGTGTACATCACTTCCACCGCTAAAGCCTGTCCTACTTGTAATTGTTGCCCCCGCCCCGGTTTGCCGAAACAGGGAATTGCCGGGGGCAGATGAAGCTCCGGGCCAATCCCATGTCCGGTATAATCACGCACCACGGACCAGCCTGCATTTTCAATAATCCGTTGCATCGCCGCGCTAATATCACCGACATGTTGCCCGGGGCGGCATTGCGCCAAGGCTTCTTCTAAGGCTCGCTGCCCCTGTTGACAAAAAGCCTGCTGTTGATAAAGATCTTTGCCCACAATCATTGTCAGAGCGGTGTCGAGGTAAATTCCTTGATAAATAAGCCCTAAATCAATACTTAATAAATCGCCTTCCCTTAAAATTCGCTCTCCGGGAAGAGCGTGAATAACTTCTTCATTCACCGCGGTAATAATCGTGGCCGGATAACCACGGTAGCCCTTAAAAGCTGCGCTAACACCTTGATCCCGGAAAAATTTCTCCGCAAGTTGATCAAGCTCTTTGGTCTTTATCCCCGGCTTAACCCGTTGCCGCAATATTCTTTTTAGTTCAGCGGCAATAGCACCACCTTTTTTTAGGCTTTCCTGTTCTTTTGAACTTAAAATAATTTTTTTATTTTTTCTTTTTTTCACCTCTTTTTTGGCGGTATTCGGTAACGATTTGCCAAATTGCTTCCGCCACCTCTTCAATTCCCGGGCTACCATCAAGCTCGTGCAAAATTTTCATTTCCCGGTAATATTCTAAAATAGGGCTAATATTGGCTTCATAAATTGCCAAACGCCGCGCAATAACACTTGGTTTTTCATCAAGACGGTGCTCGAGGCGTTTTCTTTTTTCTAGGCGTTGCATAATTTGCCGACGGGAAAGAAAAAGGAAAATTGCTAAATCCATCTCCCCCCAAAGTTGACGATAATAAGGGGAGTGAAGCTGATTTAAATCACGCGGGTAACCCTCAATTACAACTCCATCGCCTTTTTTATAACCTCTTTTTTTCAACCAAAATTCAATAATTTGGTGTAAAAGTTGATCCGGCACCAACTCTCCTTGAAGCCAAAAGGAAGCCGCTTTTAATCCCCAGGGCGTTTTTTCTTGGTAGGCCCGGCGCAGAATTTTACCTGGGGAGACCCACAAATATCCTAAGCGCTGCGCCAAAATTTCGGCCTGGGTTGATTTTCCCGAAGCCTGCGGGCCTAAGATCGTAATCTTCATCAATTTATTTTAAAAAACCCTCGTAATCGCGCATTACGAGCATTGATTCTAATTGTTTGGCTGTTTCGATAATCACCGAAACAACAATCAAAATTCCCGTTCCTCCCAATTGAAAAGTTGTAACACCAGTCAGGCGAGGAGTTAAAAGCGGCAAAATCGCGACCAAACCCAAAAAAACAGCTCCAACCAAAGTAATGCGGCTGAGGACCTGATTAAGAAATTTTACCGTAGCCCGCCCGGGGCGGATTCCGGGGATAAAACCACCCTGTTTTTGTAAATTCTCGGCCACATCATGCGGATTAAATTGAATTGCGGTATAAAAATAAGTAAACCCGACAACCAGAAGAAAATAAAATAAACCGTAAATAAGTTGATTATTTAATAATTCAATCAAAAATTGGGCACTGCGGGTAATAAAGGGCCAGGGGAGGTTGGTCAAAAAATTGGCCAACATACTCGGTAATAAAAGCAGAGAAAGAGCAAAAATAATCGGCATTACCCCGGCCTGATTAAGACGCAGCGGCAGATGCGTCTTTAATCCGCCATAACCTCGTCTTCCTTGGCCCCGTTGAGCATACTGGATGGGGATTTCTCTTTGAGCTTCGTTAATTATAATAATGCCGCCGATAACACCAATAACCATAAGGACAAAAGTGAGTAAATGCAGGGCGCTCTGTCCTGTTTGGGCTAATAAAGTACGGACAAAAGAAACGGTCATCCCCGAAAGAACCCCGGCAAAAATTAAGATTGAAATTCCATTTCCCAAACCATAAAGGTTAATTTGCTCTCCCAGCCAGACCAATAAAATACTGCCGCTAACCAGTGAAGTAAGCATTAAAAGTAATTGCGGCCAACTCAATTCACCAATTATTCCTTGATTACGGAGCAAGAAATACATCCCAATTGCCTGGATTAAGGCAAGGGGAACACTTAAAATGCGGGTGTATTGGTTAATTTTTCGCTGCCCTTCCTTACCTTCTTTACTTAAACGCTCCAAGGAAGGAATAACCATTGTTAGTAACTGCAAAACAATTGAAGCATTAATATAAGGATTTAAGCCCAAGGCAATAATCGAGAAATTACTTAATGCTCCGCCGGAAAAAAGGTTCAGTAGGTTGAGAAATTCACTTTGGGCAAAAAGAAGCCGAAAAGCATTCAAATTTACTCCGGGAAGGGGAATATGAGCCAAGAGACGAAAAACCGTCAAAATAAAAAGGGTAAAAAGAAGTTTTTGCTTAATTTCCGGATTACGCCAGACCGATCGCCAAAAATTTCCCATTGCGGGTTGATTACTCGTCTATTATACCACCAAGTTTTTCTACTTGGGCGCGAGCATTGCGGCTAAAAAGAAAACCCCGCAAATGTAACTTTTTCTTTAATTCTCCTTTAGCCAAAAGCTTAATTCCCGCCGCGGGTACTTTTTTGACAATTCCCTTTTCTTTTAGATCCGCGGGAGAAACCCTGCTTCCGGCACGGAAAACATTCAAGCGCGCCAGATCAACTCCCAAAGGCTTGGGGCGATGACTTTTGAAGCCTTTCCCGCGGAGAAAGGGGAGGCGTTTGATTAGTTTTAATTGCCCTCCTTCAAAGCCAAGTTTAACCTTGGAACGGGCTTTTTGGCCTTTCATTCCCCGCCCCGAGGTTTTTCCTTTGCCACTACCGCGACCTCGGCCAACCCTCTTCGAGCGACGATGAACAATGGGAGGTAATTGATGAAGAAACATGATTAATTTAATCTTTTTTCTTTACTCGGCGACGCCGCTGTTTATTAGGTTGATTTAATAATTGCAATGCTTTAAGCGTCGCATCAACTGTATTTTTTTTATTGCGTGTCCCCAAATTTTTCCCGACCAAATTTTTAATCCCTGCCGCTTCCGCTACTGCCCGCATCGCTCCTCCAATAATTAGACCCGTGCCAGGAGGGGCTGGTTTAAGCAAAACATGAACCGCGCCCCGTCGTAATTCAATGCGGTGGGGAATGGTCTGATGTTCTCCAACTAAAGGAACCCGAATCATTTTTTCCCGCGCTTTACGCGAGGCCTTGCGAACCGCTGAATAAACATCAGGAGCCCGGCATAAAGCCGCTCCAACCTGGCCTTGGCCATCGCCCACTACTGCCAGACAAGTAAAACTTAAACGATTCCCGCCTTCAGTTTTCTTGGAAACCCGTTTTATTTCGACAACTTTTTGTAAAAAATCATTCCGTTCAGCCATGTTTTAATAATAAACTAAAATCGCAACCCTCCACTGCGTGCGCCTTCAGCAAGGGCTTTCACCCGTCCGTGGTAGCGGTAACAGCCACGGTCAAAAACAACCGTCGTTATCTCTTTTTCCTGTGCCTTTGCCGCAAGATGTTGCCCGACTAAAAAGGCAATGGCGGTTTTATTTTTATTCTTTTTTTCTTCTGCCGAAAGATTTAAGTCCGAAAAAGAAACCAGGGTCTGCCCGGCCTGATCATCAATAATTTGGGCGTAGATATGTTTAAGAGAGCGAAAAACACTCAGGCGCAGACGCCTCTTTTCTTTAAGTTTTAAGCGAACACGGCGCTGACGACGCTGACGCATTGCCTTTTTACGCCGAAGAATTTTAGTCAACTTTGTTCGTTTACTCATCTTAAAATTAAGCTCCAGCTCCTTTGGCCGCCTTGCCCGGCTTGCGGCGGATAATTTCTCCTTGATAACGAATTCCCGTTCCTTTGTAAGGTTCGGGTTTGCGCACCCGACGGACTTGGGCCGCAAATTCCCCGACCCTTTGCTTATCAATTCCCCGAATAAAAATTTTCGTTTTTTCCGCTCTAACCTCCAAATCAGCGGGAATTCTCATTTTAACGGGATGGGAAAATCCGACTTGAAGAATTAATTGTCCTTCTTTAACTTCAGCCCGATACCCTAAGCCAACTAATTCTAAAACTTTTTCATAGCCCTGACTAACCCCCTTTACAGCATTAGCCAATAACGCCCGCCAAGTTCCATGCAGGGCGCGAGTTGTCCGTGTTTCATCACGCGGCTTAACCAATAAAAGATTATCCTTCATTTCTAATTCCAAAACCAAAGGAAGATTAAATTTTAATCTTCCTTGCGGGCCCTCGACCAAAACTTGGTTCTGCGGATCAATTTTGACCGCCACTTTTTCGGGAAGAGGAATGGGTTGTTTACCAATACGTGACATTTACCAAACTTCTAATAATAATTCTCCTCCCAGGTTACGCTGTCGAGCTTCGCGTCCGCTCATTATTCCCTGGGGAGTTGAAAGAATACAAATTCCATAGCCGTCGCGGACATAGGGAATATCTTTAACCCTGACATATTTACGACAACCGGGTTTAGAAATCTGCCGCGCATCAGTAAAAGCCTTTTTGCTTTTTTCATAAAGAAAAACAACCAAAAAATCACGGCCATTTTTTTTAATTTGAAAATCTTCAATAAAATTATAATTCTGCAAAACCCTTACAATTGCCTCCGCGAGTTTAGAATGAGGAATCCAAACCTCTCTTTTACCCACGAGGTAGGCATTTTTAATCCTAATAATGGTGTCGCCAACAGGATCAGTAATTAAAACCATTTTTACCAACTACTTTTTTGTACCCCCGGCAACTCTCCCCGCAGGGCATGTTCCCGAAAACAAATTCGACACATTTTGAATTTACGCAAATAAGAACGCGGGCGCCCGCACAAAAAGCAGCGATTATAGGCCCGGGTACGGTACTTTGGTTTGCGTTTAGCTCTTAAAATCCAAGATTTTTGCGGCATAATATTATCTTACTCTTTAGCGTCAACTAAAGGACGCGGTTTTAAGGGACAGCCCAGTTTGCGCAACAATAATTCTGCTTCTTTATCATTAAGAGAAGAGGTAACAATTGTAACTTGTAATCCGCGAATTTTTCGCGTCTGATGAGGGTCAATTTCCGGAAAAACAAGCTGTTCCTCAAGTCCCAAAGAATAATTCCCGTGCCCGTCAAAACCTTTTAAATCCAATCCTTGAAAATCGCGGGTGCGCGGCAAAACAATATTAAAGAGCTTATCCAAAAATTCGTACATTCGCCGCCCCCGTAAGGTTACCATACAACCAATCGGCATTCCTTGGCGCAAAGAGAACCCGGCAACAGATTTGCGGGCGCGCCGAATTACTGGCTCCTGTCCGGCAATTAAACGCAGATCCTCACAGGCTTCTTCCAGCTCCTTTTTTTCTTTAACAGCTTGACCTACTCCAATATTTAAGACCACCTTTTGCAAACGGGGTACTTGCCAGGGATTAGAATATCCCAATTCCTGTTGTAATTCCGGAATTATTTTTTCTTCAAATATTTTTTTCAATCGACTCATGATTTAATCTCCTGCTCACATTTACGACAAAAACGAACCTTGTCTTTTTTTTCTCCGCGGTAACCAACGCGCGTTTTTTGTTTACAATGAGGACAGATCAACATGACTTTACTTACATCTAAAGGGCGGGGCACGGTAATAATGCCCCCGGCGCGATTGCCCCACGGCCGCTGATGTTTTTTGATCAAGTTTACTCCCGCGACCAACACTCGCCGCTGGCGCGGAAAAACGCGTTCGACTTCACCCTGTTTCCCGCGGTCTTTTCCGCTGATAACTTCAACTTTATCACCTTTTTTAATTTTAATCTTTGGTTGCGTCATTGTTTAAACAATTTCTTGGGCTAAAGAAGCAATTTTATCATAACCTAAATCTTTAATTTCTCGTGCAATAGGCCCAAAAATCCGAGTTGCGACTGGATAGCCCCGCTTATCAATAATTACCGCTGCATTATCATCAAAACGAACATAAGAACCATCGGGCCGTCGTTTTTCCTTGCGTGTCCGTACTATCAGAGCGCGAACAATATCACCGTCTTTAACATTCCCATCAGGCGCAGCTTTTTTAACTACTGCCGAAATAATATCTCCGATCCCGGCGTATTTTTTCTTACTGCTACCGGGAATAGAAAGGCACATAATTTCCTTGGCCCCACTGTTATCGGTAACTTTTAAATAACTTTGTGGTTGAATCATAATTTAATAATTTTTATTTTAATACTCGTACCACTCGCCACCGCTTTAACTTAGAAAGAGGGCGGCTTTCTTCAATCACAACACTGGTCCCCTCGGCAATATTTTCTTCGCTATGAGCATAAAATTTTTTCTTACGCCGAATCCGTTTTTCGTAACGGGGATGCTTGAATAAGCGCACCACTTCGACAACAACGGTTTTTTCCATTTTATTGGAAACCACTTTTCCCTGTAATCTTTTACGCGGCATATTTTTCCTCCTTTCGTTTTTGATCTAAAATAAAAAGAGTTTGCGCAATTTGTCGTCTAAGCTTCCGTAATTGGCTATAATCGGACAATTTTTTAAGTTGATGTTTAAGTTT
>Ga0256830_1001862_pt1 | contig 14515 bp, 12 predicted proteins | sample 128326metaG_FD_190537 | JGI IMG/M metagenome (GOLD analysis project Ga0256830, IMG submission 190537) | Hydrothermal vent microbial communities from Lau Basin, Pacific Ocean - 128-326 | ecosystem: Environmental > Aquatic > Marine > Hydrothermal vents | place: Pacific Ocean: Lau Basin | collected... | reverse complement strand
TGTTGAGCAGGATCCCGATCATGAGGAGCGAGACGATCAGCGAGGAGCCGCCGTAGCTCACCAAGGGGAGGGTAAGGCCCGTCACGGGCAGCACCCCGACGGCGACGCTCACGTTGACGGCCGCCTGAAAGCCGAGCGCGAACGTGACGCCTGCGGCCAACAAAAACCCAAAGCGATCGGGGGCCGAGAGCGCGATCCGGAACCCGCGCACGCAGAGCAACACGAAGAGCCCCAACACCAGGAGCACGCCCAAAAGCCCCAGCTCCTCCCCGATCACGGAGACGATGAAGTCGTTGTAGGCGGAGGGGAGGTAGAGCCACTTCTCGCGACTCGCCCCCAATCCCCGGCCCCACAGCCCCCCGGAGCCCAGGGCAATTAAAGATTGGATCAAGTGATAGCCCGCCCCCTCCGGGTCGGCGAACGGGTTCAGGTATGACAGAAGCCGCTCCCGGCGGTAAGGGGCGAGCCACAGCAGAAGGGCCATGAAGGGGAGCCCCAGGAGCAGCGGCCCCCAAAGGTACAGCAGTCGCACGCCCGCGATGAACAGCATAAACCCCGTGATCGCGCCGAAGAGGGGGACCAGGGCGAAGTCGGGCTGCAGCGCGGCGATGAGCGCGATCAGCCCCAGGAGCGCGTAAAAGGGGAGCGCGCCCGTGGTGAAGTGCTCCAGATCCCCCGCCTGTTCCTTGCGGACGAGCGCGGCGGCCAAATAGACGATAAACGCGACCTTGAGGAACTCCGTCGGCTGGAGGGAGAAGCCCCCCACCTGCAACCAGAGCCCGTTGGGAGCCAAAGAGGGAACGAACGTGAGCAGGGTGGCTCCCAACGCGCCCACGAGCAGGACGCCGTCGTAGTCTTGCAGCCTGCGGTAGTCCCAGCGCACCAGCGCCCCGAGCAGCCCCAGCCCCAGGGCGGCGGCGAGGAGCTGCTTGATAAAGAGCCGCTCCGGCTCGTTGTAGAAGTGGAGGGAGAGGGGCAGGCTGGCGGAGGCGACCATGAGAAGCCCCAACAAGAGCAACGCCAGGGCAGCAAAGAGGAGCGGGAAGTCGGGCAGGCGGCGTGCACGTGTGCGTGCGCGTGCGCGGGTTTCCCCCAGCGATTCCCATAAAGGGGGCGAGGAGGTCTCCCGCCACAGGCTTCTCCGCGCTGGTCCCCGCAACAGGCCACCTCCCCGTGAGAGTAAAAGATCCCCTAAGGCAGCTCGCAGAGCGTAGGGTATGATCTAGCCGTCTTAGCCCGCGGAAGGTTGTACCCCTGAAGCGACCCGGGACGAAGGACCGCTGCTAAGGGCGGACTACCGGTTGATCACTCCGGGGGGTGATGGGTGTCCGACGGCGGGGGCGGGGCCGCCGCGGGCGGGCCCCGGCGAGGGCGCGTACGGCGCGCCGGAAGCGCTCGCCCCGCTCCTCGTAATTCGAGAATTGATCGAAGCTGGGAGCGCCCGGGGAGAAGAGACACGTCCGTGGGCGGGGCCGCTTTACACACACCTCCGCCAAAGCGTCCTCGATGCTCCCGACGAGGCACAAGCGAGAGTAGCCCCGTCGGGAGAGGGCCTCAGCCCAGCGTCCCTGGGTCTCCCCCAGGAGGTAGACCTGCTCTACGTCGTGCTCGACCACGGCGCGCGCCAAGGGCTCGGGGTCGAGTCCCTCGTCCTGGCCGCCCAGGAGCAGCGCCAAGGGTCTATGGCGAGGGTGGGAAAACGCGTCGAGGGCGGCGACCGTGGCGGCGAAGCTCGTGGCCTTCGAGTCGTTGTAGAACTTTACGCCGTGGACCTCGGCCACGAACTCCAAACGATGGGGCAGTCGGAGCGCGCGGGTTACGACTCCTCCTGAAGGGGTGAGGGTGGGATCGAAGAGGCGGGCGGCGGCCAGCGCCCCCGCGAGGTCCTCCCGCAGATGGGGGGGCAGCGTAAGCGAGAGCGAATGCCCAAACGATTCCGCCTCGAGGTCCTCCGCGCGGAAGGGGACAACACGGGAGGGCACATCGGGCAGCGGGATCTCGTGCTGGACGACCGCGGAGTCCCCTTCGCGTTGGTGCTCAAAGAGCCTGCACTTGATCGCGAAGTAGCGCTCCAGGGAGCCGTGCCGCTCGATGTGATGGGGCGCAAAGCGGGTGAAGACCCCCACGTGGGGCCGGAAGGTCTCGACGTGCTCGAGCTGATAGCTGCTCACTTCTAGAACCACCACGGTCTCCGGGCGGATGCGGGGGAGCTGGGCGATGAAGGGCTCACCGCCGTTGCCCGCCAGCACCACGGGGTGCCCCTCGGCCCGCAGGAGTTCCGCGATGAGGTGGGTGGTGGTCGTCTTGCCCACGGTGCCGGTGACGGCGACGATCTTCGAGCTGGGACAGAGCCGGTAGGCCAGCTCGATCTCCCCGATCACGGGTACACCCTGCAAGCGGGCTTCCTTGAGAATGGGGGCATCGTAGGGGATGCCGGGGGAGGGGACGATCAAATCTGCCCGCAGGGCCCGCTCGCTGTGGCCGCCCTCTTCGTGCTCCACCCCGAGGCGGGCAAGCTCCCGCTTGCACGCGAGGCTTAGTGAGGAACGGTCGCTCAGGAAGACCCGAGCGCCCTGGGAGGCGAAGAAGCGGGCCACAGCCAGGCCGGTCTTCCCGGCTCCGAGGACGGTGACGCGAAACTGAGCCTTTCGTCTGCTTGCCCCTAGGCCCCACATCGTGCGGGGCCCATGCTAGGGGAGGGAAGACGGCGCCGGAAGGTCAGTCGTCCGCGGGCAGGGCCGCATCAGGCCGAAGACAAAGGGACGCTACGTCGCAGCCGCGTTTCACCCGTGCTCACCCGTCGGATTCTTCGCTTAGGGCCTTCTCAATGCGGTCTTCTAGAATCTGCTCCCGCTGGAAGTCCTCCAGCTGGAGGAAGAACTCCGCGGTCTGATACAGAGCTTCCCGGGGGACCAAGCCGACGATCTCGCTGCCCACTACAGGGACCCCGTAGCGCTTCGCCTCCCGCTCGATCAAGATGAACGCCCGATACAAGGGCGTCTTCTGGTAGTTCGTCATGTTCATCGAGACCTGCACGATCCCCCGGTCCTCGAGCTTGAACCCCAGGGCCTTCACGTAGCGCAGGCCCCCGCTTAGGTGCCGCACAGCCTGGGCGATCTTCTTGGCGATTTCCAGATTGTCGGTTCCCAGGTTCACGTTGAAGGCAATGAGGGGCATCCGGGCCCCGACGGCCACCACCCCTGCTGTTGGGTGTACTTTACGTTCCCCAAAATCGGGCGCCCAGTCGGGCTCTTGAATTTTTTCAAAGAAACCCTCAAATTCCCCCTTGCGGATCGTGGCGAGGTTCTCCCGCTCCGGGCGCGTGGCCGACTGCTCGTACAGATAGACGGGCACCCGGAAGCGCTCCCAGATCTGCTCTCCCACTTTCTTAGAGAGCTCGACGCACTCGGCCATGGTAACGTTCTGGATGGGCACAAACGGGATCACGTCCACGGCCCCCATGCGGGGGTGCTCCCCCTTGTGCTTCGTGAGGTCGATCAGCTCGACGGCCTTCTCCACGAGGTTGAGGGCGGCCTCCCCGACGGCCTCGGGCTCGCCCACGAACGAGATCACCGTGCGGTTGTGGTCGGCGTCGGAGTCCACGTCTAAGAGGGCCACCCCCGGCGTGTCTTTAACAGCCTGGGCGAGCTGCTCGATCTTCTGAGCGTCGCGCCCCTCGCTGACGTTGGGGATGCACTCGACGATCTTCTTGGGTTTTGGGCTCATAGGGAACTCCTCCTGCTTCTTGCTTTGGGGTTTTCGGTTTTTCGCTGCCCACCCACGGCCCGCAGGGGCCGCAGGGGATCAGCCCCGTTCGGGCTCCGCGGGTTCGAGGCCGGCGCTCATGACGGAGATGACGGCCTCGGCGACGGGCTCCCCGTCGACCGTTGCGATCACCTCGGCCCGCAGCAGTCCCCGCTTGGCCTTGAGGAGCTTCGCTTCATAGAGCACTTGATCCCCGGGGACGACCGGGCGGCGGAAGCGGGCCTTGTCCACCCCTACCAAGAACCCCAACGCCGGGCCCTTGCCCCCCTCGTGGGCGTGCAGCAGGACCCCTGCGGTCTGGGCCATGCCCTCCAAGAGAAGGGTCCCGGGCATCACGGGCCGCTCGGGGAAGTGGCCTACGAAGAACCACTCGTTGTGGCTGACGTTCTTGAGAGCCACCACCCGCTCCGGCGAGCGCTCCTCCACCCGGTCGATCATCAAGTAGGGATACCGCAGGGGGAGCAGCTCGAACAGCTCCGGCGGGGCGGTGGGCTTGGGCTCACTCCCCCTCTTCGCCGCCATCTCCCTCGGTCTGTCCCTCGCTTTGCTGCTCCTCCAAGCGGGTGCGGAGCCGCTCGATCACTTCCCGGGTGATGTCGTCCGCCTGGCCGGACTGGGAGTAGAGCACGATGGCGTTCAGCTGGCTGGCGGGGTTGTCGATGATGAGCCCGTAGCCCTTCTCCTGGCCGATCTGGCGGATGATCTCCAGCATCTCCTTCTGGATGGGGGCGGACAATTGGAGGTTGATCTCCCGCAGCCGCAGCTCCAGCTCGAAGAGCTTCTCGTCGAGCTGCTTCTTGGTGATCTCCCCCTCGTTGAACTTGCGCTCCCACTCGGCCCGCTCCTCCTGGATCTTCTGCTGCTCGGCCCGGAACTGCTCCAGCGCCCGCTGCACCAGCGGGCTGTCCTGGAGCTCCTGGAGGACCTTGAACATGTCGACGTACGCGATCTTGAGGCCCGCTCCCCCCTCGGCCCCCGAGGAGGCGGCGGCGGGGAGCGCGGCGACCTCGTTCTCCAGGGTGGCCACGCGCCCCTGCAGGTCGTCGATCTTTTGGGTGAGCGCTTCGATCTGCTGCGAGAGCTTTTCGCTCTCCTCCCGCCACTCGGCCGCGGCTGCCCCGAAGCCTCCCCCCTGTCCCAGGAGGTACCCGACGGCCAAGCCCAACACAACGATCGCCCCCACCAGGGCGTAGATCGCGCCTTGCTTCATCGTCGCTTGCCCCTTTCTGTGCGTTTGCTCTGCGTTTGCTTCGCGTCGCGCTTGCTTGCTTCTTGCTTGCTGGTTGCTCACTTGAGGAGCTTCATGCGCTCCCAGACCCTCTCGGTGATGTCGTCCAGCACCGTGTTCTTATAATACAGCACGACGTCCTCGTGCTTCACCACCACGTCGTAGCCCAGCTCGCGGGCCACCTCGTTGACCGCGGCTTGGATGGGCCCGGCTACGGCCAGCAGCAGCTGGTTTTGGAGCTCCTGCTGGAGCTGGAACGCTTGGAGCTGGGCCTCCTCCCGGGTGATCTCCCCGCTCTGGAGCTGCTGCTGCAGCCGCTGGATCTCCCGCTGGATCTCGGCCGTCTTCTGCCGGACCTGCTCCTGGAGGGCGGGGTTGTCCTCCTGGAAGCGGAGCGCCAGCTTGTTGACCTGCACGACGGCCACCTTGAGGGGTGCGCTCGGGGCCGCGGGCTGGGCGGCCACCACCGGCGTTGGGGTAGCCGCCTGCGCGGCAAGCTCCTCGAGTTGTCGCTCGAGTTCCTCGATCTGGGCTTGGAGCTCCTGGAGGGCCGCCCGCTCCTGAGAGGTCAGCCGTCCTCCCACGAACCCGATGCCCAGCGCCACGACGGCGATCAACACCCATACGGCTTGTCGCATGAAGATGCCTCCTCTTGGTCCCGTGCTCGGATCGTCGGCCCGTTTGCGGGCTGTGCTGTGCCCTCAGAATCAGAAGAAGGGTCCGAAGCCGACCTCGACCCTGTAGCCCCCCAGCGTCCACCCGTCGGCGATCGGCCAGGCCAGGGCCAGGCGCAGCCACCCGAAGTAGGGGATGTTGGCCCGCCCCTCGATCCCGATCGTCCTTAGGAGCTCCCGGGAGTCGTCGATCCCCACGTCGAGGAAGAGGGCCACGTTGACCAGCGCGGGCGCGATCTGCACCCGATACTCGACGTTGGCGAAGGCCATCGCCGGGGTGCGGCGCGTCGCGATCCCCCGAAGCGACGTCGAGCCCCCCAGGTAGAAGAGCTCCTGGGAGGGGAGTCCCACGCCGATCCCGCCCACCAGCCGCACGGCCACCGTCTGGTCCTCCAGCGTGGGGAAGAACTGGATGAGCGTGGCCGAGAGCTTGGTGAAGTCCTCGGTGCCCAGGCCCAGGAGCCCGGCGCGCTCGATTCGCCCGGTGCGCACGCCGCCCCGGGTGGGGAAGAGCGGGTTGTTCCGATCGTCCTGGGTGACGGAGAGCCAAAGCGAGTTCGTAAGCCCTTGCTCCGTCCGAGGCCCCTCCTCGCCTTCCCCCTGCTGGGGGGCGAGGGCCTCGGCCTCAACTCCCTTTCCGCCCGCCCCCGCCACGGAACCGGCGGCGCCGAACGTCTTGGTGAAGCTCTCCAGGCGCCAGCCGAAGGTGGCCCGGACCCCCTGCCAAGGGTAGGCGAGCGAGGCTTCCGCCCCCCGCCGGTGGAGGAGGTGGGGCTCGGGCTTCTTCTCCTGGCTGGTGTTGTTGAAGAGGTTCAGCTGGAGGTACTCCGCGAACTCGAGGAGCGTGCGGGTCTTGTAGTCGAGGCTCCAGTTCGTGACGGCCTTGCCGAAGATGCCCCGGTCGAGCTTGAGCGACAGGTCCTGGCCGGTGCCGTAGAGGTTCTTGCCGTTGACGCTTAAGTTGCCCACGACCCCCTCCGCGGAGAAGCTGAACCCCCCGTTGAGGCTCCCCAGCTTGTCCTGCTCCGTGACGTCCAGGAGGAGCCGGTACTCCCCGGAGTCGAGGGGCTCGAAGTCGAAGCCGACGTCCTTGAAGTAGCCCAGGTCGAGGAGCCGGCGGTAGGTGTCCGCCAGGCGGAACCGGTTGAGCAGGTCACCGGGGCGCAGGGCCAGCTCCTTCACGATGATCCGGGGGTCGGTGCGGGGCAGGCCGCTCTCGTTGGCCGTCCCCAAGAACTCCCCCAGCGCGTCCGAGGCCCGTTCCAGGAGGGCCAAGAGGGGGTTGGAACTCGGGGTTCGGCCCCCGGTTGCCGCAGCCTCCGGCGAGGGCGAGGTTAGGCGTTCCGCTTCCAGCGGCAGCTCCTCGAGCCCCTGCCGGGTGAGCCGGGCGGTGGTGTACCCGTTCTGGCGGATCTCGATCTCGGCCAGGCGCCCCTCGTCCACCCGCAGCACGAGCGTATCGCCCTCCAGCCCCTCGGGGGCGAACTTCACGAAGAGGTAGCCCTCCTTGCGGTACAGCCGGTGGACGCCCTCCAGGGCGCGGAGGAGCTGGAAGTTGTCGATCCGCCCTTGCCCCTCGGGGAGGCGGACGCGCCGCATCAGCGTCGCCTCGGAGAAGACCGTCTGGCCCTCAAAGTCGATGCTCCTTACGGGGACGGGCTCCTCCAGGAGCACCCGGGGCTTGAGCGAGACGACGAGGACGACCCGATCGGGGGCGCTCCCCCCCTTAAACGTGATGTCCTCCTGTTGGAGCGGCTCGAAGTAGATCGACTGGGAGAGGTTCTGGAGGGCCAGCTGGAACTGCTGCAGCTTGACGGGCTTAAAGCGCGGCAGGTCCCGGAGGAGCTCGAGGGCCTTCTCCTGGAAGGGGCCCGTCACCCCCCGCACCTCGACGTCCTCGAAGACGTACTCCACGATCCGCACCCGGACCGTGGCCCCCGGCTGGATCTCGGAGATCGCCACCAGGAAGTAGCCCTTCTGAACGTACTCCCCGCAGAGGGAGTTCTTGGGCGCGTTCGCGGGACAGACCCCCGGCTCCTCGATCCCCAGCGCCCGCTTGAGCTTCTTGACGTTGAGCACCTGACCGGGCTCGACCCCGTGCTCCTGGAAGATCTCCTCGATGCGGTCGGGGCTTACCAGGTAGTCCGTAAAGGGCCAGCGCAGGCTCCAGTTGACCCAGGGAACGACGATCCGGCGGTCCTCGTTCCAATCGCGGTTGCCCCGGATGTCGATCTCCTCGATGAGGGGGTTCTCCACCACATCCAGGAGGACGACGATCCCCTCCTCCCCGCGGCGGTAGTCCACCGCCGCCTCCTGGAGAAGCCCCAGCTCCTCGAGGGCGTTCTCCGCGCGCAGCAGATCGTCGGGGACGGCGATCTCGTCCCCCTCGGCGAAGGGCAACGCCTTGAGGATCGTCTTCGTCTCGACGTGCTCGTTCCCCCGGACCTCGATGGCCTCGACGCGAGCGGTCTGTGTCTCTTCCTCGGGGGCCTGGGCCCGGACGACCCCGCCGGGGGCGAGCGCGAGCAGCAGAAGCCCTCCGAGGCCGAGCAGCCACGGCAAACCCGAGGCCCTCCGGACGTCCCAAACGGTTTTCATCTTCGTTACGCTCCTCCTTCCCACTCGAGCATCTGGGTGGCGCGGTATTGCACGGCTTCGGCCACGTGGGCCGGGCCGATCTCCTCCCGGCCGTCCAAGTCGGCGACGGTGCGGGCCACCTTGAGCACGCGGCTGTAGGCCCGGGCGCTCAGGCCAAAGCGGTCGATCGCCCCCTCCAAGAGCGCCTGGGCCTCGGGCGAGAGTATACAATATTTTCGGATCTCGCGGACACCCATCTGGGCGTTGACCCAAAGGCCGTCCCCCTCCAGGCGCGTTCGCTGGCGCTCGCGGGCGGCCCGCACCCGCTCGCGGATTGCTGCAGAGGGCTCGCCGGTGGGCTTGCCCATAAGCTCCTCCTTGGTGAGCCGCGGAACCTCCACGAACAGGTCGATCCGGTCCAGGAACGGCCCCGAGATGCGCTTGTGGTAGCGCTGAATGTCGATGGGGCTGCAGCGGCAGCGCTTCGTGGGGTCGTGGAGGTGCCCGCAGGGGCAGGGGTTCATCGCCGCCACGAGCATGAAGTCCGCCGGGAACGTCACGGCCATCGCCGCCCGGGAGAGGGTGATCCGCCGCTCCTCGAGGGGCTGCCGCAGGGTCTCGAGCACGGAGCGCTCGAACTCGGGAAGCTCGTCTAAAAACAACACACCGCGGTGGGACAAGCTGATCTCCCCGGGGCGGGGGACCCCGTGCCCGCCGCCGACCATCCCCGCGTACGACGTCGTGTGGTGCGGCGCGCGGAAGGGGCGGCGCACCAACAGGGGCTCCTCGGGGGGCAAAAGCCCCAGGATGCTGTAGACCTTCGTGACTTCCAGGGCTTCCTCGAAGCTTAGGGGCGGAAGGATGGTGGGGAGGCGCTTGGCGAGCATGCTCTTGCCCGAGCCGGGGGGGCCGATCATCAAGAGATTGTGCCCCCCCGCCGCAGCGATCTCCAGGGCGCGCTTGGCCTGCTCCTGCCCGCGGATCTCGTTCATGTCCACGGGGTACTCGAGGTGGGCAGCGAAGTACGCCTCCCGGTCGAAGCGGGCGGGCTCCAGCTCCAATTCCCCGCTTAAGAAGCGAATCGCTTCTTGAAGGGTGCCCACCCCGTAGGCCCGGATGCCCTCGACCAGGGCCGCCTCGGCGACGTTCCCCTTGGGGACCACCACGCCGGGGAGCCCCGCCTCCCGGGCCGCCAGCGCGATCGGGAGGGCCCCCTTCACGGGGCGGACCTCCCCGTCCAAGGAGAGTTCCCCCAGCAGCAGGAACTCGTCGAGGCGATCCCCCGGCATCTGCTCGGTGGCCGTCAGGATCGCTAGGGCTAGGGGAAGATCCAGTCCCACGCCCTCCTTGCGCACGTCCGCGGGGGCCAGATTGGCCGTGATGCGCTTGGCGGGGAACTCGTAGCCGGAGTTCTTGATCGCGCTGCGGATGCGCTCTCGGCTCTCTTGGACCTCCTTCTCCGGAAGCCCGACGATGGCGAACGAGGGGAGCCCCAGGGAGAGGTCGCACTGGACTTCCACCAGGGTGGCCTCGATTCCCACCACCGCACCGCTTAGGGCCTTGGCGAACATCTCGACCTGATCCCTCGGCTAGCCCGAATCCGGGGTGAAGGCGTTTCGATAGAGGCGGGCCTCCCCGCCGGAGAGGGCCACCACGTCGAAGCGGACGGGGAGCGCGGTGGGGTTCTGTTGCAGATACCGTTGGGCGGTGCGCAGGAGGCGCTCCCGCTTGCGGGGCGTGATCGCCTCCTCAGGGAGGCCGTAGGCCCGGGAGGAGCGGGCCTTGACCTCCACGAAGACCAGCCAATCCCCGTCCCGCGCGATGAGATCGACCTCGCCCCCTTGCCAGCGGTAGTTGCGCGCGATGATTTGGTATCCCTGGGATCGGAGGAACTCGGCCGCGCGCTCCTCGGCCCGCCGCCCGCGCTCCGTCGTCGCCCGTCCCATTCTTGTGCCTCCGCTCGCTCTTCGCTCCTTCCGGTTGAGCTTGAGCTTGGGCCTGGGCCTGGGCTCCCAAGGCAGCCCATGGTAGCGCAGGGATTTATGGCTTGTCAAGCGGCTTGACCTCGAGTTGACAGTCCGGAGCCGTGGGAGTAGGATCGACACGGGACCATGGGAGCTCATCTAAAGACGGATTATAAACATATTGTGCTGGACGATCGAGGTACAGCTCGGTTGGAGGGAACTTCCATCAAAGTCATCGAGCTGGTGGTCGAGCAACAAGCCTATGGGTGGAGCCCGGAAGAGCTTTGTTTCCAGCATCCCGATCTTACGCTGGCCCAAATCCACGCCGCTCTCGCGTACTACTGGGATCATCAGGAGGAACTCGACAAGGAGATCGAGAAGCGCCTCCGAGAAGTCGATCGAAAACACGCTCAGGCTCGCAAATCCATCTCCCCCCTTCGCACCCGCCTTCGGCGCAGGGGCCTGGATTAGCTACGCGCACCCACTGCGCATCACCATCGGGCAATGTGTCCGCGATTTGGAGCTGATCGCGAAGGCGGGTGAGCCGGAGGACTTGGAAAACCGCGTAGAATTCCTTCCACTTTAGTTGACGGTGCCCTCGAAATTCGTACTCCTGCTCCTTAAGGCATCCCGAGAGATCTCCTATCGGACAAAGTGAACCCCTTGGCCCGGAGTATCATTCACTCCAACGAGGAGGGAGATCGGGGATGAAGTGGAGGACCACGCTCGAGGAACGCCTGGCCGCAAGGCGAGACCGTGCCCTCATGCGCTGGATGATCGGCTGCGGGCCCAAATCGTATGATCGAGATTCCGTCTCCTACGGCTTCCGCTTCCGCTACGGCTACCCATGGGAGGGCGAGCGCGCTGTACCCCCTCGGCGTGGCCTGCGAGCTCGCACGGTGACCGCAGCCCTGATCTTGGCCTTGGTGGTCCTATGGTGGATCGCGTAGAGTACTCCCGACGGGAACCGGGGGCATGGGCAGGGGGAACGACAACAACAAGGACAACGGGAAAAGGGCGAGCACGGGCACCGAGGAAGTGCAGCTCCTGCGGGGCGTGGCCCGCGGCGACACCCGTGCCTTTGAGAGCCTCTTCCGGCGCTACTACCCCCGGCTCTCGGCCTTCTTCCTCCGGCGGACCCGCGATCCGCACGCTACGGAGGAGCTGATCCAGGAGACGATGATGATCGTCTGGGAGCGCGCGGCGACGTTCGACGAAAGCTGTAAACCCTCGACGTGGATCCTGGGGATCGGCTATCGAAAGTATTGGGAATGGCAGCGCGCAACCTCCCGCGCGCAGACCCTCTTCGCCTCCCCGCCGGATCGGGAGGGGGCCAACTCCACCTCCACGGACCCCGTCGGGGAGGAAGACGAGGGTCGGTGGGCCGAGGAGGGCGATCCGGTCGCCCGCGAGGTGGGACGGGAGCTGCTGATCGAGCGGGTTCGCCGGGCCGTCGAGCGCCTCCCCGAGGAGCACCGCCTCGTCGTCGAGCTTACCTTCCGGCAGGGCATGTCGTACCCCGAGATCGCGGAGGTGTTGGGCATCCCCCCGGGGACGGTCAAGAGCCGGATGTTCCACGCGAAACGGAGGCTCAAGGAGCTGCTCGTCCAAGAGGGCCTGAAAGGAGACGCGCTATGGCGGATCGCAAGAGGGTAAACTTTGAGCAGGAGCACCGCGAGCTGCAGGAACTCCTCCCCTGGTACGCGAACGGAACGCTGGAGGGCCCGGAGAGGGAGGCCGTCGAGCGCCATCTCAAGGCGTGCGCGGCGTGCCGCTATGAACTCGAGGAGCTGCGGGGCCTGCAGGCCGCCGTCTCCGTGTCTCCCGACACTGAGGCCGAGCGGAGCGCAGAGATCGAGGCCGCCCTGCGGCGAACCCTCGCGCGCATCGGAGCAGGGGAATCCCGTATCGAAGAGCCGAAGCCGCCGAAGCGAGGGCGGCGGTCCCTATGGGAGCGGCTCTTCCTCCCGAGGCCCGCGTTCGCGCTCCCCGTTCTGGCGCTGATCTTCCTGGGATTGGGCGTGGTGTTGGGTGTCCAGCTGGCGCTGCGGGCACCCGTCATCGGGGACCTCCCCGAGCCGGGGGAGCGGGCCGCGCCCCTCACGGAGCGCTACTTCGCCTATCCCCGTCAGATCTTGGGGGAGGGGACGCTCACCCTGCGCGTGGGTGAGCGTCCCCTGCTCGAAGAGGCGTTCACGCTGGAGCGGATCGAGGACGGGACCCTGCTGCTCACCTCGAACATCCGGGCGCTCCAGAGCGGGGACCTCACCGCCGCCCAGCGCCTGAAGCTCACCCCGGCGCTCAGACCTCTCAGTTACAGCCTCCAAGGGCCGCTGGTCTACGGCGGAAGCCGCGCCGACGCCTCCCTCACCCGGGAGGAGGCGATCCTCACGATCTGCTGCACCCTTACGGAAGCGGGCCAGCAGATCCAGCGGCGGCTCATCCCCCTCCCGCCGTCGGAGGAGCCCGTGCTCTACGACTTCAGCGTGCTTAGTCACTTCGAGGTCCTGTATCGGGTGATCGCGGAACGCCTGCGACAGGGGGCCTCGTGGGAGGAGCTACGCTTTGTGGCCCTCACCCCGCAGGCGCTGCGGGCCGAGCCCTTGGTCATCGAGCGCGCGGAGCCCGCCGCGCTCCTCAGCGACGGGAGCCGGATTGAGGTGATGCGCTATACCCTCCGCTTCGGTCCGGAAGGGAACCCATTCCGGGCCGAGCTCTACGCGCTGGAGACGGAAGGGGTACTGCTGGCAGTCAACCTCCCCGTCCAGCCCCGGCTGCCCTCCTCGGCGGCGAACTTCGCCTTCCGCAGCGACCTCTACCCCAACGGCTTACGCTTGGCTGCGGAAACGGGGGAGTGACAACGGGACGGAGGGATGCGCAATGCCCACAGGAAACCTGCGCCGAGTGGCCTTGATCGTCGGGAGCCTGCTCTCCGTGGGCCTCGGGGGCTGCAATCTGGCCGACTTCACCTTAGGAGCCATCGATCTGGAGCGCTACGACGCTCAGGAAACCCTGACCCAGGAGATCCCGTACGGGGGCGAGCGGATCGCAATAAGCGTCGCGTTGGGAAAGGTGGTCGTTCGGGGCCGGGAGGAGCCGGGATACGTCGCCTGGCGGCCCCTCCTGGGGATCGAGGCCGCCAAGAAGATCCGCGGGCTCAAGCTCGAGGACGTCACCCTGGAAATCACCCGGGAGGAGGGGACGATCTCCATCCGGTCGGACCTCGTCGCGGAGCGGATCGGCCGCCGCCTAAAGGCCCTCCCCCCCGGCGTCGAGGAGCGCGTCGGGTGGGTGGAGCTTACCCTCTTCGTCCCCCCGGGTGCCCCCCTTGTGATCGACGTGGACGCCGGCACGGTGGACGTTGTGGGGCTTCGGAGCGAACGGCTCGAAGTCCGCAGCGGGCTGGGCTCGATCGCCCTGCGGGATTCTCGCATCACGCAGGTCGTCCTCGCCTCCGAAATGGGGGACGTTACCGTCGAGACCACGAGCGGGGTGGAGCTTAGGGCCTCTACCCAGATGGGCTCCGTCGGGGTGCGCAACTCCCGCTGGGAGAGCGTGCAGCTGGAGAGCGATTTGGGGGACGTCGTTTTGGAGGGCACCCGAGCGGGCGGCGGGTGGGCCCGAACGGATATGGGAAGCATCCGAGCCACCCTCTTTGGGGACGAGCCCCTGAGGGTCCGCGCCGCGACGCAGATGGGCCGCATCCGACTCCGGGGGGCGGAGCGGGTTCTGCCCGCGGAAGCCGTCCGCTGGGGGGCCGCCTGGCCGGGACAGACCCTCACCCTCCAGCTGGGACCGGGGTCCGCCCCCGACCCCGAGGACGAAGGGGGGACCCGACGGATCCGGACGCTACAGCTTAGCACGGAGCTGGGGAACATCGAGATCGTGCTGCTTCCGCCCGCTCGCCCGTAAAGCTCGTAAAGGAGGTTCCCATGAGGAAATCGTTGGCAAGCACGATCGGGCTGCTGGTCTTGGCCATCCTTGTGGGTCACGCCTGGGGCATCCAAGGGGCGGTGGCCCAAGAGCAGGAGCCGAAGAAGCTGGGCCCGTGGCTCGACGAGCGGGCTTGGGCAAGGTGGATGGCTGCGTACGCGGCGGAGGGGGTGCAGACGCCTGGGGAGGAGTTCGAGTATCCCTATGACTACTACTATGAGTACGGGGGAGCGGAAGGGGCGTACTCCGGGGGCGGGGGGCCGCTCTTTATGAGCGCCCTGCTCCCCCTGGACGAGCTGGAGCGGAGCCTTCAGGGGCTCGTGGACATCGAGGGGGATCTCGTCTGGGGGGGGCGATCGCTCTTCTTCCTGCGG
>Ga0256830_1001861_pt1 | contig 14521 bp, 8 predicted proteins | sample 128326metaG_FD_190537 | JGI IMG/M metagenome (GOLD analysis project Ga0256830, IMG submission 190537) | Hydrothermal vent microbial communities from Lau Basin, Pacific Ocean - 128-326 | ecosystem: Environmental > Aquatic > Marine > Hydrothermal vents | place: Pacific Ocean: Lau Basin | collected... | reverse complement strand
GTTTGAGTTTGGTAAGAAGGGGAACTAAGAACCGAGGCAAAAGGGAGTGAAACATGAAGCTGGTAGATATCTTTGATTATAAAAAAGTAATGGAATCTTCCGAACTGGTAAACGGCTTGCAGGTAAAAGCACCCGGCGCCAGGGAGTTGAGTGCCAGGGAGATAAAGATATTAGAAGAGGCAGGAAATACTTCCACTGACTGGAGCAAGGTAAAAATAACCGGAGAATTACTGCCGGATAGAATAAAAAACTCCGTGTTCATAGGGGAGGTTACAATTGGCAGCCTGGATGGCGAGGTCAACATAGAAGGTGCTCCGTTCCCCTGCGGCATTTACGACTCGGTAATCTCGCACTCTGTTCTGTTAGGTGAATCTCTCTTGTGCAGGGTTAGACTTCTTCACAACTACATGGTGAAAAAAGGTGCTGTTCTTTTTGATACAGGGATAGTTTCCTTTACTCCTAAAAGTTCCCTGGGTAATGGCCTGGAGTTATCCCTGGCCATAGAGACGGGGGGAAGAGAGGTCAAAACTTTTGCGGAGATAACCGTAGATATTGCTGAACAGCTTGCTACCCGGAGAAAAGATGCTGAATTGCTTCGTGAGTACGAGGAATTTATCCAGGGTTACTTGAACTTGGTTGCAAAAGAGAAGGGAGTCCTGGGCGAATATTCCCGGATAATTTCCACCCCTACCGTCAAAAATATTTTCCTTGGCCCCTTTGCTCTGATTAAAGGGGCTGCCAAGGTGGAAGATTCCACTATCCTGAGCAACCGGGAAGAAAAAGTAGAGATAAAAGAGGGAGCAATCGTGGAACACTCCATAATTCAATGGGGGAGCGAGGTAACCAGCATGAGTATTGTAAGTGAATCCGTGCTTACAGAGCATTCCCATGTGGAAAGGCATGGCAAAGTTACCCAGTCGCTCCTGGGGCCCAACACGGGCGTGGCAGAAGGAGAGGTTACCGCCTCCCTGGTGGGACCTTTTGTGGGCTTTCACCATCAATCACTGCTCATTGCCGCTCTCTGGCCCGAGGGTAAAGGAAACGTGGGATACGGGGCAAATGTAGGCTCAAACCACACTTCCAAGGCTCCCGACCAGGAAATATGGTGTGGAGAGGGAACATTCTTCGGCCTGGGTACAAACATCAAGTTCCCGGCAAACTTTACAAAAGCTCCTTATTCCATCATTGCTACCGGAGTTACCACCCTGCCCCAAAAAGTGGAATTCCCCTTTTCGTTGATAAATTCGCCTGCCGTGAGCCTGCCGGGTGTTTCCCCTGCCTTTAACGAGATAATTCCTGGCTGGGTGCTCTCTGATAACCTGTTTACCATTCGGAGAAACGAAGGAAAATACCGAAAAAGAAATAAGGCAAAGCGCTCTGAGTTTAACTTCGAAGTATTAAGGCCGGACATAGTGGATTTGATGATAGAGGCACGCAAAAGATTGAAAAACATAGCCCAGGTAAAGGATTTTTACCTGGGAAAGGACTTGCCTGGTCTGGGGAAAAATTATCTCTTTGAAAAAAACCGCAAGAAAGCAGTGGATATTTACACCTTCTTCATCCGCTACTATGCATTGTGCGGGTTAAAGAAAAAACTGGAGGAAAGCAGGGAGTGGGAAAACATCCTGGGAGAAGAATCCCCGGATACTCGCTGGGAGCATGAGCGTAAAATAATCCGGGAGGAATTCCCCGGGAAAAGCTTAAAAGAGCTCCTGCAGGTGCTGGCCGAAATGCAGGAAAAGATTGCCGAAATGGTGGAAGAATCCAAAAGGAAAGACGATATAAGAGGGAAAAAGGTAATTGAGGATTACGACTCTGCCCATACCTGTGCCGAAGATGATTCCTTTGTTAAGGAAACCTGGCAGGAAACCCGCAAAATTTTGCAGGAGATAGAAGGCCTACTCGCCCGCTGTTAAAAAAGCAATAGTTACCACGCATCCTTTGTCCAGGGAAAAACTTAGAGAGCAGGGGAGAGTGAGGTTCCTGATGCGGAGCGAGGGTTCTCTTTCTCTCCAGTAGATTGCTATATCCCGGAAATGGGTGGACTTTTGCATTTCCTCCGGCAGAGCTTTCCATACAGCTTCTTTAAAAGAAAACCCCAGCGCATAGTAAAGCAGGGTATTTTTCTCAGGCATTGCTTCCCTCTCTTTCCGGCTGAAAATCCTTTCCAGGAATCTTTCCCCGAACCGATTGAGAGCTTTCTTTATCCTCTCAATCTCCAGGATATCAATCCCCAGCCCTAAGTCTTCCATACGCGATTTTATCATAAAGACTGTAGCCCCACTATACTATAGACTTTAGACCGTAGACTTTAGACTATAGACTGGGGAGATAGTGAACAGTAAACAGTAAGCAGTGAACAGTTAATGGTAACTCGGTATCCTGGTTCCCTGGTAATCCTGGTTTCTCGATTTCGCAAGAATGGCAAGAAACCAGTCCGCATGTCATGCCCGCCTGCTTTCCCCCGACATCCGTCGGGAGAACGGGCAGGCCTGCGAAAGCAGGCATCCAGGATTTTAGACCTTAGACCGTAGACTTTAGACGTTAGACTGGGAGATAGTGAATAGTAACGGGTAGTGAGTAGATAGTAGTGAGGGGAAGGGGGAGTCAGGATGCAAGATACCTACCCTGCCCTGCCCCGTGTCCTCCGCAGGCGGGGGATTTTGTAAAGGGCTCATTTAATCTCTATGGATTTAAGAGCCTTACGTAAGGATGGTGCGTATTTCTGAAAATCCTTTATTGAGGTAACAAATGAGACCTCAACAAGCCTATCATTCTTTTTGATAAACAGCTTGATAACTTTATTCCCTAAATCCGGGTACTCGATGACGGCTTCAATGGCTTTATATCCGCTTATCTCCAGGGGAGCCTTTGAAACTACCTTGCCGCCGAAATCTTTACTTAATTCTTCCACGTATGCATAGAAATCCTTGCCTTCCAATGCTTCATCTATCACAGTGCCCGTATAATTCCCCTTGAAGCACAGGCGTGGATTGCGCTTATCCCTTATCCAGCCCTGGGGCACCGGCATAGATAGACCTATTTCAGGGGCTTCTATCTTTGCCTTGCTCTGCCTGCTTACACCTTCGCAGCCAACCACAATCAGAACTAACAGAATCACCAGTATCCCTGACATAAACTTCATAATTCCCTCCTTCATGCGTTTCCCTCTTATTCTAATCACATCCAGGCGTACCGATTTCCCTGGATGCGGGGCATAGCAAAATGCAGGTAGGCGGGGGGATTTGTTAGGCGCTCTTCCGGTGTATTATATGTAGTCATGAAATTAACTCTCTGTTTCAATTATAGGTGAAAAAAAGATGGAGGGCAAATGCGGGAAGATGCAGCATCCATAATGCAGGCGATCGTAACCGCAATTGCCCCGTCTCCCGGTTGTTTACCTCTACCTCATAGGATAAAATAAAACGTGAATATAAAGAGGCCCTTTGAGTTTTCTTTTCCCTTTTCGGAAAAGGCGAGGGTATGGGATGGAGCAGAGGTAGTATCAGAGGGAAAGGCTGTTTGTTCTTCCTGTGACAGGGTGGTGCCGCTCTGGGAGGTTTTTGACGGTGAGTACACCTACCTTATAAAGGAATGCGGGCAGGAGGATTTAATCTGGAAGACACTTTTGCATAAGGGGAGATGGTTCCCCGCCCCTGGCAAGATTGAGAATGCCCCTTTTTACAATATTGATATCGGGGAGTCTTTTGACGGCTCTCTGGACAAAGTTAAGGGGCTGGAAAAGGTAACCACCTTTGTATTGCGCATTACCAACCAGTGCAATACCCGTTGCAGGGTTTGCCTGGACAGGGAGAATGAATGGGGCGGGGAAGTGAGGATGGAGGATTTAGAATCCTCGCCTCTTTTTTATAAGCGCCAGATTGCTCTTAGTGGGGGAGAACCCACCACGCGAGGCGACCTGCCCGAAATGATTCATCTCCTCAAAAGAAAGAAAAACTGGGTAAGTATCTGCAGCAATGGCTTGAAGCTGAAAGATATGGGTTACCTGAGAAGACTCAGGGATAACGGGCTGGATAGCGTATTACTCTCCTTCAACGGCTTCAGGGAATACCCGTACGAAAAGATGGGGGGCGGAAAAGAAGAGCTTTCTCTCAAAATGAAAGCCCTGGAAAACCTGGGAAAACTAAATATTTCTACGATTCTGCAGGTTACCCTCTCAGAGGGAATAAACCGGGAGGATATTCCTTCCCTGGTAAAGTTTTCCCTGGAGGAAGATTTCATAAAGGGGGTCTGGTTTAAATCAATTTTCCTCCCGGGGATTGTACCTGGCACGGATTTCTCCCCCCATCACCTGGTTTCCCTGGAAACCATGAGAAGGGATGTTGCAGGTGCTCTCTCTCTCCCGGAAAATTACTTTGACCTTCTCTACCAGGCCAAGGAAAAGATTCTTGCCGGCTTGATGAGGCTGTTTCCCCGTGTACCGGTGAGTCAACCCCAGGCCAACCAGGTAATTCTCTGCAATAGGGGAGGAGCAAGCATTCCCCTGCTTAATGAGAAGGAATTGCGCTCCCTCCTCAAGGGTGAAGTAAAATTCTCTTATTTTCGCTGGTTCCTGCCGATACTAAAATCCGGTCTTTCTCCCCTGAAGCTGGAAAAAGAAATACTAAAAAAAGGGGTAAGAATTAACATAGGACGCAGCAGGGGCCCCCGCGATATTGACCTCAGCCGTCCTATATGCTATCTTTATTTAGTTAGTAGGCCCGGGAAAGGCTGGGTGATTTCCACGGGTTTGCTGCATATAACTCCCCAGGACTAAAGGAGGTAAGTATGCGGATGAATAGGGGTTTTTTGTTGGTGTTTCTTTCTTTTTTTCTTGTCTCTTTCTCTTTGATAGGAGCAGAACCGGATAAGCTGGTTTCCTCCCTCCAGGAAAAGGGGAATTCTATTCAGTCATACCGGGCAGATTTTATCAGTGAAGGCACGGTAGAAGGCTCCATACTAAAAGTGAACGGTAACATTATGTTCCGCGAAGGCAGGGGACTCAAGTTAACCGGGGATATTGACTGGGGGAAAAGAGGGAAGAGCAGGCAGACCATCCTGGTAACACCGGCTGAGTTTGTCATTTACAATTCACTGCTTAAGAAGGGCACCCGTATAGACCTGGAAAAAATTAAGGCAAAAATGGGTAAAAGCTTTGATAGCATAAATCCCATGGTAAGGTTTGACCTGAGGAACCCTTTTGTGCTTCTGGGTATAGACCGCAAGTCTTTGAAACTGGAAGGAGAGGGAGAGATAGACGGCCGGAAGGCCTACATTTTCTCGGCTGTTTTCCGCTCTAACCCGGCGCTGGGAATGAAGTCAAAACCTTATTCCGGCAGGCTCTGGGTGGACAAGGCAAGCGGCATTCTTCTCAAGATGGCTGTCCTGGAAAAGGGGAAAGAAATTTACAGGATAACCTATTCCAATATCAAAACTAATATTAATATCCCCGACAAAGAATTTACTTTCACTCCTCCCGCGGGAGCTAAAATAGTGGATATCACGAAAACCTGGCTCAGAAGATAATTTGTGGGAAAAAAGCACTTCCTGGTTCTTCTCTTAATTATTTGTCTCGGGGTAATTTTACGCTTATACCAGTTAGGCGGGAGAGACTTCTGGTACGATGAAGCCTGGAAGCTGATTTCCTCGCGGGACCTCTATACCTCTTATCTTGACCATCGGCCTTTATTCAACTTCCTCTTGCACTTCTGGCAGAAAATATCCCCTCAGAATGAATTTTCCCTGAGGCTTCTCCCGGCGCTTTTCAGCATACTTACTATTCCCGTTTTTTTCCTGCTCTCCCGTGAGCTCATGCCTCCTGCCCCTTCTCTCTGGGCGACATTTCTCTTGAGCGTTTCTCCTCTCCAGGTGTGGTATGCCCAGGAACTGCGGGCCTATTCCCTGATTGCGTTCCTGGTGGTGCTTACTGTCTACCTCTTCCTAAAGGCAATAAAAGAAGGGAGGAAATTCTGGGTAGCATTTACCATATCTTCCATCCTTACCTTTTACACTTCTTACATTACGCTTTTCCTTTTAATCCCGGAAGCAGTTTACCTCTACTATTACCATCCCCGGGAGTCCCGGAAATGGCTGCTGGCCACGCTGATTTCCATTTTTTTCTTTTCTCTGCGCTACTATTCTTTTTTGTACCAATTCGTATTTTTTACCCAGTCTTTCTGGACGGTTCCTCCCACGGCAAAAGATTTTTTCATTTCACTGGAAAATTTTAACCTGGGTTACAATGCCACTCCCTTTGCCTTTCATTTCTCGCTTCTTCTCTCTTTACCCCTGATAGTTTTCGCTTTCAAATACAAACCCCGGGAGAAGAGGGATTTCGCGCTTATATTCTTCCTTTTTCCCTATTCCTTTGCTTTTCTCTTTTCTTTTCTCCTGCCTGTATTCATCACCCGCCAGCTTTTTGCCTTTTCCGCTCTCTACCTGCTTTTTCTTTCCCTGGGCCTCCCCCTCTTCCTGAAGAAAAAGCTCTTTTTTGCCCTCTATATGATTTTCTGGGTATCCCTTGCCTCCGTTTCGCTTTTTTGCCATTACTCCGATATCATGCCTTCTCCCTTGCCTTACCATTCCGGCACCTACCCCAAGAAACCTTTCAAACCCCTGGCAGAGTTCTTGCGCAGGAACTTTAAGAAAGGCGACCTGATAGCCCATACAAACCCGGGCACCGTGACCCCTCTCCTCTACTACCTGGGGCCAGGGGAATATTCCCAGCGCTACTTCATAATCCCCTCCTACCAGGATGAATACTGGCGGAGAAACATCCTGGAGTGGAAAGTGCCGGAAAATCTCAGCATCCCGGTGATTCCTCCCGTGGATCTCTCCCGCAAGGAAAATCTTCCCTATAAACGTGTCTGGCTAGTTTCTTCCGACTGGGCAAGAGATTGGAATATTGACTTGCATTCCCGCAGGGTAAGAGAGTGGCTGGGAAACAGGTATCGCCTGGTGGAGGAGAAATGGCTGGATGGTGTATCAGTGAGCCTCTTTGTAAAGAAAAGACAGTAACCCTCTTACCTGTCTTTCCACCCCTTGACAGTGGCTATCTTTTTGTGTCATTATGTAATGGAGGTGTTTGGATGGCGATTTCCCGCGGGGGGAAAGGGGTCTCTCGCTTTAGAATCAGGGCCCCGGTAAAGTTTAAAAGAGTTTACAGAGTAGGGGGAGAGTCAGCACTGCAGGACGGAGTAACCAGGGAAGTGGGCCTAAGCGACATGATACTGGAGACAAAGGAAGAGCTGCCGATAGGAGCCAGGGTGTACATGGAGTTTAAGCTTCCCGATGGCCACATGGTAAAGACCGAAGGCATGGTTGTTCAATGCGTACCGACCGACAAAGACTTCTGCGAAATCCAGGTAAATTTCGTAGGACTTTCTGCAAAAGACAGGATAGCCATTGACATGGTGGGGTACCGCGCCTGGATTCAGCAGGAAGAGCGTTCTCCCTATATGCGAACTATGCGCACTCCTTATCAGGGGGGGAGAAGCGAGAAAGAAAAGGAAGAATAGCGCAAAATTTTACCTGCTTGTTTCCCCGGAAATGGAAGAAAAGGATTCTTTTGTTTTTGGCAGGGGGTGAAAATTGGGTCTTATTAAATAAACCTCAAGTTTTAATATTTTTATTTAAACGTAAGTACTGTATAAGCAAAAGGAGTGTAATAATGAAAAGGATGTCAAAGGGAGTCAACGGGCATTTAGTATTTGGAGTGGGCATAGCGGTTATGTTAGCCTCTCTCTTTTTCTTGCCCCAGCCGGCCTCCGCCGGCGATGTAGCCGGTGTAACCGGAAAGACGATAATTGTGCAGCCTGCCGGGAGAGTCAGCTGGGCAGATATGTTGAAGTACGAGGCACTTGCGCCTAAAATTTCCCGGCCCAGGCGGGTTATCCCGTTTATGCCGGCACCGGGAGGAAAGGAGATAGGCTCTCCCGGGGCAAAACCAGGGAGTTTAACCCCGCAACCTGTTTCTCCTCCCGGGGTGTCTTTCTCTTCCCAGGCTCCTGCTTTGCTCTCCAATTTTGAAGCCTTGCCGGATAATAATACTGCCATTCCTCCTGACACCATGGGGGCAGTAGGTCCCAACCACCTGATGACCATGTTAAACAGCGAGGTGCGCATCCAGAATAAGGATGGTTCGGGGGGCCGCAGAGTTTCCCTGGATACCTTCTGGACTTCCGGGACCGGCCTGACCGGTGACCCCTTTGACCCCAAGGTGATTTTCGATTCACTGAGCAATCGCTGGATTGCTACCTGCGATGCAGATCCTGGATTAGCCAGTTCCCAGGTGTTTTTTGCTATAAGCGATTCAGATGACCCCACCGGAACATGGACTTTTTACTCCTTTACAGCGGATGAGACAGGTACTGACTGGGCAGATTACCCGGGATTTGGGGTTAACAATAACTGGATTGCCATTACCAACAACATGTTTACGGTAAGTGGTGGTTCCTTTTCCGGGGCAAAGATGTGGGTGATTAAAAAATCCACCGCTTTAACGGGAGGTCCCCTCACAGTTACTGTTTTTCCAACCGGATTTGATAATGGGGGAGGCTATACTGGTTTTACCCTTAAACCTGCGTTAACCTTTGATGCTGCACAGTCAAAGCTTTATATTGTGGATAATAGTGGATATTATGATAATAGTGGAACCTACTTACTCCGGCTTTCGGAGGTTACCGGCACCGATACCCCGGTTTGGCAGGCTACAGCCGGCTCCAGCGTACAGCAATATTCAGGATTCTTCCCAGTAGCAAATAACTTTAACTATACTCAGATTAATGCTTCCCAGAAAGGTGATACCACCCTCATAGCCACCAATGACCCGCGCATACTAAATGTGGTAGTGCGCAACGGTAAGGTGTGGGCTACCCACACCGGGGGATTGCCGGTCGCTTCTGTTGGTTCCGCTGACCGCACGGCTGTTTTCTGGTACCAGCTCGACCCGGCTTCAATGCCGAATCCCATAGTCCAGTCGGGTGTTTTGGACCCGGGAGCAGGGGGGCATGTGTTCTTTCCCAGCATCGCTGTTAATGCTCAGGAGGATGCGGTGATAGGCTTTTCCCGTTCTGACTCTAATAGATACGTGGAAGCCGCCTTCACGGGACGGAGCCATACCGATGCCCCGGGTACCATGCAGTCCATTAGTGTGCTTAAATCAGGAGAAGATTCCTATATCAAAGACTTTGGCAGCGGAAGTGTCCGCTGGGGAGATTACAGTGCTACCTGCGTGGACCCTTCCGATGATACTACTTTCTGGACCATCCAGGAGTATGCTGCTCAGGATGTAGGCCCTGGTCCCGATGATGACCGCTGGGGCACCTGGTGGGGGAAAATATCATTGGGAATTGAGGCATACAATATCTCCGGGACGGTAATTGATGCAGAAACAGGGAACCCTGTTGCCAATGTGCCCGTGGAATGGAATGTGGAGATAAGCGGTAATTCCTATTATGGTTCCACTACCACCCTGGCAGATGGCACCTTTTCTTTCACCGATGTCCCGGCGGGAGAAGTGGAATTGAAGGCAAAGCCAGGAGTTGATTCTGGGTATGCCTATGCTTACAGCCATTTCTACCTTTCCCGGGATACCACGGGCATTACCATGAAATTAAAGAAGGGAGCGGTAGTAATCGGCTGGGTCAGGGATACATCAGGTAGTGGGCTTAACGGTTTAGATGTAGTGGTGACAGGGGTAAGAGAAAGTTTCTCTACTGAGACTTCTTCTGACCCGAATGCAGGGGATGGTTTTTTCATGGTAAGGCTTGCCCCGGGCAGGTACACCTTATACCTGGACGAGGATAATTATTCTGCACTGTCGTATTTTGATGTAAGAATAGAGAATGAAACCGACAGGATGTACGTTTATAATTTTATTGCTTATACCCAGCAAGAACTCTCTACTATCACTGGGAACATTACAAATTCTGGAGGTTATCCTGTAAACGGGGTTTTATTAGTGGTTGCTTTCCCGGCGGGGATAGAGATAACCACAGAGAACATAAACATGATAAATCCCATAGATGAAGCCAGCCCTGACCAGAACGGTGATTATACACTTAATGTTCCTCCCGGACAGAGTTACCAGCTTTACTTCGGGGTGATGTACCAGAGTCCTGTTGCTAATGAAAATGTATGGGCGTTTGCGATAAGAGATTCCAGGGAAGTTGCTGCGGGTTCTACGGGGGTTAACTTTGCTTACAGCTCAGGGGGAGGGACTGTCTCCGGCAATGTCCAGAATACCGGCTCTTCCCCGGTAGCTTATGCTTATGCTGTGCTGAAAGATTCCTCGGGAAGCTTTTTGGGGTTTGCCCTCACTGACCATAACGGGGATTATGCTATCTATAATGTTGCTCCAGGCTCTTCTTATTCCCTGGTAACAAGCGAAGGAAAGCTGGGAGTAGAAAGTCACAGCAGCACGGTTAGTGTTTCCGATGGCGGGACCACGAGTAACGTTGATGTTACCTACAATATAGCTTCCGATGTGCCTGATGCGCCTCTGGGATTGAAAGTTTACTCTGCTGATACCTATGCCCACCTGAAATGGCTCTCCAATGCGGAATCCAGTACCACCGGTTACAAGATTTACCGAAGCACCAGTGCAAATGGCCCCTTTACCCTGATAGATGCAGTTGGTGCAGGTACATTTACCTATGATGATACCGGGTTAAACAACGGTACTACCTATTATTACTACGTTACTGCCTCGGGAAGCGAATCCGGTCATTTTTCCCCCCAGGAGGTCACTCCCCGGGATGACCAGGTGATAAGGGACCTTTACAGCAGCTTCGAGACTTACTTTGAGAGTGAGAACCATACAGCGGTCATGGGATACTTCTCCCCGGATTACCTGGATGAAGGGGAAAATTATTCTAACATGAGTACCAACTTACAGCAGCTCTTTGACAATTACCACGACCTTGCCATTAACTTCACCATAAATCATATCTGGTTTGACGGGGATAATGCCATTGTGAATCGTACTATGGAAATGAGTCGTGTGGCAGATACGGACAACCTGACTGAAACAGAGAGCGAGACCGGTGATGATTACTTGCAATATAATGGAAGCTGGAAGCTGTACGGGGACCAGAAGATTGCTTTCCCTGAGGTTAAATCAACACATTGGTGGGGGAGTGAGTACTGGGGAATGAGGTTATCTGTTGAGTCAGAATCCGTTACGCTTGATACTGCCATAGTATTTGCCCCGGATGGCACCTCTCCGGGATTAACCTGGAACGCAAGTGATGAGAGTTTCCAGTACGCAAAGACATTTACCGGAGTACAGACTCCTGCCTCGGGAAGATGGAATTTCCTGGTGGCAGCCCAGGATGGTACGGCACAGATAATAGACAGGACTTACAGCGGAGAAACCCTGGATATTCCTTCTGGAGTTACTGTGCGCCAGTTGGCAAATGGAGATGTGCAGGTATCCTGGGATGCGGTGAGTAATACTAGCTCATACCAGGTAGAGATAAGCGGCAACGGTGTGGATGTCTACAGGGATGATATTCCCTCTGCCGATACCTCTTATACTTTCTCCAATCCGGGATTGGTTACCGGGAATACATATACGGTAATAGTTTCTGCCTACCGGGACAATGCAAAGGGTGAGGGTGTGGCCGAGTCCTGGAGGGAAACTAATGTTACAGTTACCCCCCAACTGACCATCTCCAAGATAGACAGCCCTGACCCGGTGAATGCAGGTAGTAACTTGACCTACACCATAACTTATGGAAACACAGGGGCGCAGGATGCCAGCGGTGTGGTCATTCGTGATACTGTCCCGGCAAATACGACCTTTGTCTCGGCTACAAACGGAGGAACGTTGCAGGGAAGTGATGTAGTCTGGAATATCGGAGCTCTTTCTGCCGGGGTTACCGGGCAAACTGTCCAGTTTACCGTGCAGGTGAATGCAGGGGTGGCAGATGGCACAATTCTTCATAATAACACTTACAGCATAGATTGCGACCAGACTGCACAGGTGGATGGAGCAGATGTTACCACCACGGTAAATAATGCTCCCATATTGAATGTAGATCCCACTTCCCTTGACTTCGGCAGCACGGATACCCAGGAAACTTTTGATATTACCAATACCGGAACCGGTACCCTGAACTGGAACACAGGAGCTGTGGTTTATAACCAGGGAAGCGGCTGGATTACCAGTATCTCGCCTGACTCGGGAACCACTACCACGGAAACTGACACGGTTAGCGTAACCATAAACAGGGCAGGACTTGCCGCGGGTACTTATACGGCCACAATCCCGGTAACTTCCAACGGGGGCAACCAGGATGTAGCTGTAAGCATGGAGGTGCCTGCTGTGCCAGTGCTTAATGTAAATCCTACTTCCCTTGATTTTGGCAGCACGGATACCCAGAAGACCTTTAATATAACTAACCAGGGCACGGGAACTCTAACCTGGAGTATAACGAAGGATAAAACCTGGATTACTGTTAACCCGACTTCCGGGGATACTACTGTGGAAACAGATGTTATCACCGTTAGCGTGGATAGGAGCGGGCTTGCCCCGGGTCATTACACCGGCACGGTTTCGATAACCTCCAACGGGGGCAACCAGGATGTTACAGTGGATATGGATGTGCCCGGATTGGGGGTAACTCCCACTTCCCTGGATTTTGGCAGTACAGATACCCAGAAAACCTTTGCTATTACCAATACCGGCTCAGGAACCCTAACCTGGCAGGTAACGCCTCAGGAAGCCTGGATTGCGGCAAACCCCCTTAATGGTACAGATGCTACTACCATCACCGTTAGCGTGGATAGGAGCGGGCTTGCCCCGGGTCATTACACCGGTACGGTTTCGGTAACCTCCAACGGGGGCAACCAGGATGTTACAGTGGATATGGATGTACCCGGATTGGGAATAAATCCCACTTCCCTGGACCTTGGTGACTCTGATTTGGTAAAAACTTTCAATATAACTAATACTGGTTCGGGGACTTTAAGCTGGAATACAGGAGCTGTGGTTTATAACCAGGGAAGCGGCTGGATTACCAATGTTTCTCCCAGCTCGGGAACCACTACCACGGAAACTGACACGGTTAGCGTAACCGTAAACAGGGCAGGACTTGCCGCGGGTACTTATACGGCCACAATCCCGGTAACTTCCGACGGTGGCAACCAGGATGTAACTGTAAGCATGGAGGTGCCAGTTATTACCAACCCTCAACTTGCAGTTTCTCCGGTTAACCCTTCCGGGAAACTTTACCTGGATGATGACCCGATGCTGGTGATAACCAATGCGGGGTCTCTTGGCTATACCATAATAGGTACAAGGTGGTATATATGGGACGCAGATACGGGAGATACAGTCTTGCAGGTTCCTGGCGAAAGTTCTTCCAATGAATGGGATACCCAGGATACTGCACAGTTGAGAATACCGGACGGTGTGCTCGAGCCGAGTACTGCACAGCCGGGCGTACCAGAGTGGCTGTCCAAGCTGGATGTTCCCAGTGGGAACTATCAGGCTAAGGTCGTGGTTATGAACCAGCAGACCGTAACTGTAGGGAGTAATACATTCTCCTTCTCTACTGTTGAACCTGCTGAATCAGATGACACGGATGATAACGGAGTGCCGGATAATGAGGAGCTTACGGAAGACGAGTGGGATACTTTTCTGGTGGAGTACCCATCCGCAGATACCGCCTTACACGAGGTGGCCTCTGGAGACAGCAATATTATTGGAATGGAAGTGGATAAAGGAAAGATTACCCAGGCAGATGCACTGGATACGGATAATCTTCCCGATAGCCCCTCTGGCTACAATTTCCCTTACGGTGTATTCACGGTAAGGGTGGAAGAGTTGGCGCAAGGAGATACCGTGTTGATTACCTATATACTTCCCCAGGCTTTCGTGGGCCACTGGTGGAAATACGACCAGGTAAATGGCTGGCAGGATTATTCCAGTCATGTAGTGGAGTATGATGGAGTTAACAAGACGGTTACTATAGAAGTGAAGGATGGAGGTTATGGGGACGCAGACGGAGTGGCAAACGGGGTAGTAGTTGACCCTTCAGGCCCCGGAGTATCCACCAGCGGCGGCGGAGGTGGAGGAGGTGGCGGAGGCTGCTTCATCTCCATCCTGGGAAGAAGATACTTTAGGAGACGGTAGCAGGCAGTAAGGGGAAATAGTAAACAGTAAATAGTAAGCAGTAAATTGCTCGCCTCCCTCGATTTATCTCGGGGGAGGACAGGCGAGCAACGCACTGTTTGCTGTCATTTCCCGGATACCCACTCTGCTTCCGCGGGTATGACAGGCAGGCCGGTTTTTCCCTTCCCGGGTTTTCTTTTCCCAATTTCTATTCCCCTCCTGTCATTCCCGCGAAAACGGGAATCCATCCACCTCACTATTCGCTACTTTCTCACCATTCACTGTTCACTGCTTACTATACTCCCAGTCTATGGTCTAAAGTCTATGGTCTATAGTCTTTCCTGATTCATCATTCCTGCCTCTTTCTTATTCTCAAATTCTCAAGAATATTGGAATAAGGAA
>Ga0256830_1001860_pt1 | contig 14524 bp, 15 predicted proteins | sample 128326metaG_FD_190537 | JGI IMG/M metagenome (GOLD analysis project Ga0256830, IMG submission 190537) | Hydrothermal vent microbial communities from Lau Basin, Pacific Ocean - 128-326 | ecosystem: Environmental > Aquatic > Marine > Hydrothermal vents | place: Pacific Ocean: Lau Basin | collected... | reverse complement strand
ATTCAAAACAGGCGAATTCTGGTATAATTGGAAGCGAAAAGGGAAGTCTGATTTGTCAATCTTCCTTTCTTTTGTAAGATGATTATTAAAGAAGCATACGCACGAGCCGGGTTAATCGGCAACCCTTCCGACGGATACTACGGGAAAACTATTTCCCTGAGTATCAAAAACTTTCGGGCCCGGGTAACCCTCTACGAATCACCTCGCCTGCACATTTTACCTTCTCTGAAAGACAGAAGTGAATTTGAAAATATAGAAGATTTCCTCCAGAGTGTGCATCTCTATGGATATTACGGGGGAATAAGGTTGGTGAAAGCTGTATTGAAGAGGTTCATAGAATACTTTAAAGAGAAGAGAGGAAGCCTACCGGAACAGAATTTCACCCTGGAATATGAGACAAATATACCCAGGGGCGTGGGATTAGCCGGCTCAAGTGCCATAATTACTGCCACCCTGCGCTGTCTGATGGGGTTTTACAAACTAAAGATACCTCTTCCTATTCAGGCAAATTTAATCTGGAAAGCAGAGACAGAAGAACTGGGCATACCCGCCGGGCTTCAGGACCGGGTAATTCAGGTGTATGAAGGGCTGGTATATATGGATTTTTCCCGCGAATTTATGGAAAGGCAGGGATATGGCCACTACGAGAGGCTCGACCCAGCCCTGCTGCCTCCCTTGTTTGTTGCTTACAGGGAAGATTCGGCAGAGAGGTCAGAAATTCCTCATTCCAATCTGCGCGAGCGCTTCGAAAGCGGCGAGAAAAGGGTAGTGGAAGCCATGAAGGAATTTGCCCGCTATACGGAAGAAGTAAGGAAACTCTTACAGGAAAACAGGGGAAGAGAAATAGGAGAATGGCTGGATAGGAATTTTGCTTTAAGGAAGAGTATTCTTCCTCTCTCTCTCCAGCATGTAGAACTGGTAGAGGTAGGGAAAAAATTAGGCAGTGCAGTCAAATTCTGCGGTTCCGGCGGAGCGGTAATCGGCCTTGTTCCTTCCGGCAGGGAGGATGCCCTCCGGGAAGCTTACCGGGCAGTGGGAGCCAAGGTCATTCTACCCAGGATAAAATAAATGATAGAAAAAGCTGTTATCCCTGCTGCAGGATTCGGCACGCGGTTTCTGCCCGCCACCAAGGCCCAGCCCAAAGAAATGCTGCCCGTGGTGGATACCCCGGCCATCCAGATGGTAGTGGAAGAAGCAGTGAAATCAGGCATAGTGGATATCCTTATTATCACCGGTAAGGGGAAAAGAGCTATTGAAGACCATTTCGACCGGCACCCGGAATTGGAGAGAGAGCTGGCCAAAAAAGGCGCCAGAAAAACATTGCAAACCATTGAAAAAATAAGCAACCTGGCAGCATTTCATTACGTGCGGCAGAAAGAACTCAGAGGGCTGGGTAATGCCATATACGAAAGCAGGTTCCATGTGGAAGGAGAGCCATTCTTAGTGCTTCTGGGAGATACCCTGATAGCCTCCAATCCTCCCTGTTCCAGGCAATTGATGGATATTTACGATAAATTCAAGTGCACCATCATCGGGGTGGAAGAAGTAGAAGAGCACAAGGTTAAGAGATACGGGATAATAAAGGGGAAAAAGATAGGGGATAATATCTTTGAAGTAGAAGACTTGGTTGAAAAGCCCTCTCCCGCAGAAGCCCCTTCCAGGCTGGCTATCGGGGGAAGATACGTCCTGCTGCCGGAGATTTTTTCCTACATTGAGCGCACTCCGCCTGGTGTAGGCAGAGAAATTCAGATAACGGATGCATTAAAACTCATGCGCAGGGATGGACATAGAATCCTGGCATACAAGTTTGAAGGGAAGAGATACGACATCGGGAATATTCTGGATTATCTGGAGACAGTGGTTGACTTTGCCCTTAAAAGAAAAGATATTGGTGATAAATTCAGGGAAATATTAAGGAGTAAATTATTATGAAGAAATGCGTTTTGGTAACTGGCGGAGCAGGTTTTGTAGGTTCACATTTATGTGAAGAACTTTTTAACCGAGGATATCGGGTAATCTGCGTGGATAATCTGATAACCGGCTGTGAAGAGAATTTAAAGGAAATTGCGGGTAAAGAAGATTTCACCTTTATCTCCCATGATATAACTAAGCCCTTACACATAGAAGAACCGCTATTTGCCGTGCTGCACTTTGCCTCTCCTGCTTCTCCCATAGATTACCTGAAATTCCCGGTGGAAACATTGCTTACCGGTTCTCTGGGCACCTGGAATATTCTTAACCTGGCCAGGGAGAAAAATGCTCTCTTCATGCTTGCCTCCACTTCCGAGGTCTACGGTGACCCCCTGGTAAATCCCCAGCCAGAGGAATACTGGGGGAATGTGAATCCTGTGGGGCCGCGGGGTGTTTATGACGAAGCCAAAAGATTTTCCGAGGCCATGACCATGGCTTACCTGAGGCGTTACCACCTGAATACCCGCATAGTGAGAATATTCAACACTTACGGCCCCAGGATGAGAGAGAACGACGGGAGGGCTGTACCCACCTTTATCCTGCAGGCGCTGAAAAACGAACCGCTCACCGTGTTCGGAAACGGCGAGCAGACCCGCAGTTTTTGTTATATTTCTGACCTGGTAAGAGGCATACTAAAGCTCATGGAAGCAGATTACCACCTGCCGGTAAACATAGGAAACTCTCAGGAGATGAAAGTCAGGGAGTTGGCTGAACTAATCATAAAACTTACCGGAAGCAAAAGCGATATAACTTTCAAACCGCTCCCGGAGGATGACCCCAAGGTAAGAAGACCGAATATAAGCAAGGCGCGCAGTATTCTGCACTGGGAACCGGAAGTTCCCCTGGAAAAGGGATTAAAAGAAACTATAGCTTATTTCAGAAGCAGGGCTACCCTTCGTACTTAAAATACGCGGCACATGTGCCCTCTGAGGAGACCATGCAAGCCCCCACAGGCTGTTCAGGGGTACATCCCCGCCTGAACAGCTTACAGTCCGGGGGGCTCTTCACCCCCCTCAGGATATCTCCGCAGATACAGGCTTGGTTCTCTTTAGTAGGCTCCACCTCAACCTGAATATTTCTCTCACTATCAAACCGGCTGTACTCTTCCCCTATTTTTAAACCACTGAGGGGAATAGTTCCCACCCCTCTCCAGTTGGACTGCTCCACGCTGAATACTTCTTGCATGATTGAGACTGCTTTTTTATTGCCTTCTCTTTTTACAGAACGGGCATATTGAATCTGCACCGCCGGCTTCTTGCCATTTACAATCTGCTCTACCAGCATGGCAATGCCCTCTGCTACGTCCAGGGGCTCGAAGCCGGTTATAACGCAGGGTATATTATATCTATGCGGGATGAATTCGTAGGGAAGAGAGCCGATTATTGTGCTTACGTGCCCGGGGCAGATAAACCCGTCAATGGAAACTTCGCTGTCTTCCAGAAGCGCCTCCATGGCCGGCGGAATAAGCTTATGGCCTGAATATACGAAGAAATTTTTTAAGTTCTCCCTTTTAGCTATCTTAATGGTTAAAGCAACAGTAGGTGTGGTAGTCTCAAATCCCACTCCCAGAAATATAACCTTTTTCCCCGGGTTATCTCTTGCCACCTGTAACGCATCTAAGGCAGAGTAAACCACCCGCACATCTCTACCTTCCGCTCTCTCCCTTTCCAGGGAAGAGGTGGAGCCAGGCACCCTCATCATGTCTCCGAACGTGGTTATTATTACCTCTTTCCGGCGGGAATAGGCAATGGCTTTATCCATATAGTGGTTGGGAGTTACACAAACCGGACAGCCGGGACCGGATAAGAGTTTCAGGGGATGAAACAGTTTCCTCAAGCCCGAGCGGGAAATGGCTACGGTGTGAGTTCCGCAGACTTCCATAAGCTGTATGGGCTTCCCGTAATCCTCCAGCATTTTATTCGTCTTTTTGATGATTTTTTTAATGAGAACCGGATTCCTGAATTCTTCAATATACTTCAAAATAACCCTCAGTGCTCACTCTTACTTTCTTTCATTTTCGGATACCCGCCTGTCTCCCGCTCTGAAGTCTTAAGTCCTACAGCCCAAAGCCTATGCCTCCATTTCCCTGAATATGGAGAGTGTCTCTTCTGCCTCTTTTTCCTCCATTTTTTGTATGGCGAAACCTGCATGCACTATTACATATTCTCCCACTTTTATATCATCTAAAAGGCCCATGTTTACTTTTCTTCTTACCCCGCCCAGTTCCACCAGGCCTTCATCTTTCTCAACCCTTATAACTTTCATCGGAACAGCCAGACACATTTTCTCTCCCCCTGCCTCCGGATTACTCCCGGAGGATTTAAAATGCAAAAATTGTTTTACGGGAACTATATACCATAAAACAGTAAACAATTACAACTTATATTTTTCGGTTTTATAGGCCGCGATGATCGCCTGCCCGGCAGAAATCCCCCCATCATTAGCAGGGATATTTTTATGCAGAAGCACACTAAAGCCTTCTTCCCGGAGTTTTCCATAAATCTCTCTGAGGAGAAACATGTTCTGGAATACCCCTCCGCTCAAAGCTACTGTTTCCAGGCCAGTATCCTCTCTTATCCTTTTTACCGTATCCACAACCAGTGCTGTGACTGTGCAGTGGAATTTCAGCGCAATATCCCCCACCGGTAAAGCCTTTTTCAAATCTTCCACTATGCCCTTTACAATCTCCTCTGTAGCAATAACATATGCCTTTTCCCTCTTTTCTATCCTGTATTTATATGCCTGGTTTTTCCTGCTCTTCCCCTTACTCAAAGCCGTCTCCAGCTCAATGGCTGCCTGTCCCTCGTAGTTTACCCGCTCCCTGATACAGAGCAGGGAAGAGACTCCGTCAAAGAATCGTCCCATGCTTGAACTTAAGGGGGTGTTAATTCCTCTATCCATCATCTTCTCCAGTATATTCCAGGTCTTCCTGTTTAACCCTCTCACAAATTCAATCTCCAAATCCAGAAAACTGTCGCCAAAAGCAGCATGAAGCAAGGCGGCACCCACTCGCCAGGGTTCCTTTATTGCTCCTTCCCCTCCCGGGAGCGGAATATACTCAAGGTGTGCCACACGTTCAAACCCACAGTAATCAGCAACCAGGAACTCTCCTCCCCAGAGATTTCCCTCGGAACCAAACCCTGTCCCATCGAATGCTACTCCGATAATCTTCTCGTTTCCCAATCCATTTTCCACCATAACTGAAGCTATATGAGCATGGTGATGCTGTATGGGCACAGGAATAAGCTGCGGGTCAGAAGCAATAAGCTCCCGGGCATATTTAGTGGAAAGATACTCAGGGTGCAAATCATGGGCAATAACCCCTGGTTCACATTTTAAGAGCTTTTTGAAGTGCTCAATACCCCGGGTAAAAGAGATATATGTTTCCATATTTTCCATATCCCCTATATGGTGGCTCAGGATAATTTCATCTTCTGAAGCTATGGCAAAGGTATTCTTTGTATGCCCGCCGCAGGCCAGAATAGGCACAGAAACCCTCAAGCCTTCAATCTTTACAGGCTCAGGGACGTATCCCCTGGAACGCCGGATGATATACTCTTCTCCTGTAAAAGGAAGAATCCTGCTCACAGAATCGTCCAGGCGAATGTGTATGTCCCGGTTATGCAGGAGGAAATAATCTGCAATATTGCAGAGCCTTTCTACTGCTTCCTCATTCTCATAGGCAATGGGCTCATCGGAAATATTTCCCGAAGTCATCACCAGGATTTTAAGCGGACTGTTATAAAACAAAAGATGGTGCAGCGGAGTATAGGGAAGCATAAACCCCAGATACTGGTTACCGGGAGCAATATTTTCTGAAAGAGGCGAGGAAGAACTTTTCCGCCTGCGCAGGAGAACAATGGGAGTCCGGAAAGAAGTGAGCAGTTCTATCTCTTCCGGAGAAACTTCGCAGTATCTCATGATAATGGCCAGGCTGTCTGCCATCAGGGCAAACGGCTTATCCTCCCGATACTTTCTTTTCCTTAATCTTCTTACTGCCGCATCATTTGTGGCATCGCAGGCCAGGTGAAAGCCGCCCAGGCCTTTTATTGCCACTATTTTCCCTTCCTGCAGTAATCGTACGGTCTTTTCTACTGCTTCGTTTCCCTTAGCCAGTTTCTCCCTTCTGGCTACTGAAGCTTCCATCAACGTAACCTCTGGCCCGCATACAGGGCAGGCATTGGGTTGAGCATGAAATCTCCTGTTGCGAGGATTCTCATACTCTTCCTGGCAGAGTGAGCACATGGTAAATTTTTTCATGGTGGTATTTTTTCTGTCATAAGGAATGTTTTCTATGAGGGTAAAACGCGGGCCACAATTGGTGCAATTTATAAAAGGGTAGAGATAGCGCCGGTTTTGGGGGTCAAAAAGTTCCTCTAAGCAATCCGGGCAGGTGGCAATCTCAGGCGAGATGCGCGTTTTTACCTCGTCCCCGGCTATACTGGGGAGCACCCGGAATATGCACTCTCCCCTGGGCGGAATCTTCTTAGTAAGTATATTGGTTATTTCTGCCCGGGGAGGGGGGGATTTTTCCAGGGCAAGGATAAAATCCTCCAGATTATCCCTGTTTCCCTCTGCCTCTATAAGCACACCGCAGGAGGTATTGGTAACCCACCCGGAAAGATTTCTTTCTGTAGCATACCGGAAGACAGTGGGGCGAAAGCCCACTCCCTGCACCTTGCCTTTGATTTTTATCTGGAGTCGCTCAGTTTCCACGAATAAACTGTCTTGCCCCTAAATTAGCCACTCTCAGTTGAAAACTAAGAATTAACCTTCTGTTCTACATTGTAAAAAACGGTATTACGCAGTTCCGCAGAGGGTATAATCTTGCTGAAGTCCCTGGTTCTCACGATTTTCTTCAGGTTTTCCAGGTTGCCAGTTTTTTTCAGCCTTTCATAAATAAGATACCAACCGCAATCTTTTTCGGCATCTATTTCGCATTTGCCCTGCATAGTAGTGCCTCCACAGGGTCCGTTCAACAGAGACTTGGCACAATTGGTTATCGGGCATATGCCTCCCGTGTGGGAGAGCACACATTCTCCACAGGCTGCACACCTTTCTTCCGAGGGCCAGAGGCCGGGCAGACCACCCACGGAAATGGTGTTCAAAGCAGGATGCACCGGTTTATCCACTACCTTGCCTATTGCCTGCACTCCCACGCCACAGGAGAGGACTAAGATGGCATCAGCTTCCTCCACCTGGTGCATGGAGCGGGAAATCTTTATCCAATCCAGTGCTTTATTGCACATCATATCTATCACGGTTGTTCCCACCACGCTTTTACCCTGCTTTTCCAGGTTCTCCTGCATTATGTCCATCCCCTCTTTTCCCCCTGTTTTACATGCTTCCGGGCAGCCGCTGCAAACAGCCAGAAACACTTTTTCCCTGCCCTCCAGAAAACCCAGTATTTCCTCTATAGGTTTAGATTCCGTTACCAGCATAATTTACCTCCTTTAAAATGAGGTCTGTAATCTCGGGAAGTTTTTTCTTAATATTCTCGCTCAATCCCCAGCCCCAGCTTATTTCCTCCGGCTCCACACCCATTACTACAATTTCTTCACAACCAGGAGTAAACCAGAGAGAGTGGAGAAGCCCAAACTGGTGCAGAGAAAGGGGAAAGTCCTGACTGGATAACAACTGGTTAAAGGGTATCCTGTAAAGCGCCCCGGGTTCTCCGTTCCCTTTCAATGCATCAACAATCACCACTTTTTTGATATTACCCTCCGCCAGCAAAGCATCGGGGCTGGTGGTGCCTGCATCAATAACTTCTACCTGGGATGGGAGCCTCCTCTTCTGCAATTCCTGCGCTATCCAGGAGCCAACCCCCTCGTCTCTCAACAAAATGTTGCCCAGCCCAATAATAACTGTCTTACGCAATTCTGTATTTCCCCAGGTCTTTTCCCCGCATATCCACTAAATGTACGGCACAGGCAAGACAGGGATCAAAGGCACGCACAATACGCACCACCTCGAAGGGATTTTCCTCATCTTTTATCTCTGTCCCTATAAGTGCCTGCTCTATTGGCCCCGGTATCCCCCGGTCATCTTTAGGAGAAGCATTCCAGGCCGTGGGAGTGATTACCTGATAGCGGGCAATTTTCCGGTCAGAAATTTTTATCCAGTGCCCGCAGGAACCGCGGGGAGCTTCTGCCAGGCCATAACCTTCTCCCTCCTCGGGTATCTCAGCCTCTGTATATACAGCCTCGCCGGGTATCAATTCCTCTACCCAGTCACTCATTGCCTCTACCAGTACCTTACATTCTATCGCGCGTGCCAGGTGTCGTCCCATGACAGAAGGGACATCCTCTATTTGCAGGGAGAGTTCTTTGAGAAGAGGCTCTGCCACCCGGTTAATCTCTTCCTGTTTAGTGAAGTAGTTTACCATGAGCCTGGCTAAAGGCCCTACTTCATAGACCTTCCCTTTGTAACGAGGAGATTTTATAAACGAGTAACTGCCTTCTTTTTCCGGGGCGGGAATTGTTTCCTCCCGGGAAGGATTTTTCCCTGATTCAGAGTCAGCATACCAGGAGTGCTTGACCTGCTCTGCAATATTCTCTGGGTCAAGCTCTTCAAATTGCATGTCACTATTCACTATCCCGGCTTGCAAGAACCTGCCTTCCTCTAGGACAAACCCTCCGTAGGAGAGAAAACTTCCGCATCCCCTGCCTACTTCAAAGTAATCCCGGTAAGCCCTGGCAAGGGTTAATACATCGGGCAGCACTGCATTCTCCACAAAAGCCTGTATCTCCTTTAGTTTTCCCTTGAAATGGTTGATTCTATCTATATCGGGCGTAAGTGTTGCTCCACCCGCTATAATACCTACATTGTGGGGCATCTTACCGCCAAAAACTGCCAGCATCTCCTGGCATATACGCCGTATATCCAGAGCCTGCAGATAATGAGTGGCAAGATTAGCATTTGCCTCCTCCGAGAGGCGAAAGTCTCCCTCATAAGCAGGGATGAAAGGGGATACCTTTCCCACTACTTTCCCCAGGTCTACATAATCGGGAATAGCCAGGTGGTAGAAATGGAGGATGTGGGACTGCAGAAAATTAGAGCCGAGTATAAGATTCCTTATTGTACGCCCATTGTGGGGAATCTTATCTTTTATAGAAAAGGCATCATCCAGGCAAAGAGCCGAAGTGTATGCGTGTATAGCAGGACAAACCCCGCATATTCTCTGGGTTATGCGGGCAGCATCGCGGGGGTCCCTGTTTTTTAGTATAATTTCAAAGCCGCGGAAAAGCGTGCCCGAGCTCTTCGCCTCTCTCACTTTCCCTCCCTCCAGAAGAGTCTCCACCGCCATATGCCCTTCTATCCGGGTAATAGGATCAATCACAATTTTTTTCATTTTTCATTTCCTCCCAAGAAAGCTTCCGATAAAACGGCGAGGTGCTGTCGGGGAACTCCGGCTCCACGCATCCCAGGCAGGGAGAGCCGGCCCCTATGACCCAGTTAACCCCGTTGTTCCATTCTCGCAGCGGACAGTCCGCGGATGTGTAGGGGCCTTTACAACCCAGTTCGTAAAGGCAGCCTTCTTCGCCGAATTTCTGGGCAAATTTACCCTTATCAAAGTAAGCCCTTCTCTCACAATTTTCGTGGATGGTTTTCCCGTAGAAAAGCCTGGGCCTGCCTATTTCATCCAGGTCTAACGGTAAGCCCCGCAGTGCTACGGATAATGTACCCACCATCCAATCCGGATGGGGGGGGCAACCGGGAAGGTTGACGGTTAAAGTATCAACTCCGTTCTCCGCAAAAACCCTCTTCACACTTTTACATCCAGTAGGATTCGGCTTTGCTGCGGGTATGCCACCATAAGCTGCACAATTTCCCACTGCCACAGTAAGAAGAGCATTTTTCCCCAGTTCCAGGACTCTTTCCAGGATGGTTTTTTCTCCCACCGCGCCAAAGATTCCGTTATTTAATGTGGGGACAGCTCCCTCTACAATGAGAATATACTCTCCCTTTTTTTCTTTCTCGGTGTCCCGCAGAACATTAATTATCATCTCTCCCTGGCCTGCCATTACCGTAGGATGAAATCTCAGGTTAAGTTTTTTCCCGGGCACTATTTCATCCAGCAGAATATCCTTAAACTTAAGACTCGCACTGTTCAGGAGAGAGACAGAACAGCCTGTACAGCCTGCCCCCTGAAACCATACTACCGGGTACTCCTCGCTCATCAGCACCTCCTTCTGTTAATTTCCTCCTGCACCATAAACACTGAATTGGAAATGGAAACTTACCACCCATTATCCCACTTTTTAAAGCCAAAATCACAAACTTAAAATCTCTTCCGGGAAGCGGGCAGGGAACCCTACTGTTCACTGCTTACTCTCCTTCTATAAGTTCTACTCCCTTAACCTCTGGTATTTTTGCCTTCAAGGCACTCTCTATTACTCCTACAGTAGTCATCATAGAGAAGGGACAGCCAGCGCACCCGCCGGTTAATTTCACCTTGACCACTCCATCCTCAGTTACCTCTACTACTTCAACATCTCCCCCGTGCATCCTCAGTACGGGTCGTACCTCTTCTTCCATAACCTTTTCTACTTTTTCTTTCATTTTTATTCCTCCTTATCCTTTTACTACACCTAAAGGTCGCATGCGGGCAATTTTGCGAGAAAGCCCGGCTTTCTCTACCACTTCTACTACATCGGCTACGTCCTTATATGCTTCCGGCATCTCCTCGGAGAGAGTATCTCGTCCGCGTGCCCTCACTATAATCCCCTTCTCTTCCATCTCCCTGGCTATGGAACGCCCCTTGGCCTGGCGAATTGCCTGATGCCTGCTCATCATCCTGCCTGCCCCGTGACAGGTGGATCCCCAGGTTTCCTGAAAAGCTCTCTGTGTTCCCAGCAAAAGATAGGAAGCTCTGCCCATATCTCCGGGAATTATTACCGGTTGCCCGATAGCCTTATACTTTTCCGGCAACTGAGGATGGTGGGCAGGGAAAGCACGCGTGGCTCCTTTGCGATGCACGCATAAAAGTTTCTTTTTCCCCTCTAACTCGTATTCCTCAAACTTGGCTATATTATGTGCTACATCGTAAACAAGATACAATCCCAGGTCTACCCAGGATTTTCCCAGCACCCGCTCAAAAGCTTCTCTGACCAGGTGCATTATTATCTGCCTGTTGCACCAGGCATAGTTTGCCGCGCAGGCCATGGCAGCAAAGTATGCTTTGCCTTCCGGCGAATTTACCGGTGCACAAGCTAACTGCCGGTCGGGAAGTTCTATGCCGTAGGTATTGGCAGCTTTTATCATTACTCTTATAAAATCATCACATACTTGATGCCCGAATCCCCGGGAACCGGAATGAATCATGAGGGTAATCTGGCCGGGAAAAATTCCCATGGTATTGGCAAGTTTTTCATCATAAACTTCTTCCACTACCTGGATTTCCAGAAAATGGTTGCCCGAACCCAGGGTCCCTTCCTGCTTCTTTCCTCGTTCGTATGCTCTCTGGGAAACTTTACCCGGCTCAGCCCCGGCCAGTGCGCCTCCCTCTTCCGTTGCCTCCAGGTCATCCTTGACTCCCATACCCTGCTCCACTGCCCACCTGGCTCCCTTCACCAGAATCTCTCTCTCCTCCCGGGAGGAAAGCTTTATGCGTCCTCCCACGCCCACACCGCAGGGAACAGTATGGAAGAGTGTATCAACCAGCTCTTTCAGGCGGGGTTTTATCTCTGCGATAGTAAGGTCGCTTCTTACCAGCCGGATGCCACAATTGATGTCATATCCTACTCCTCCCGGGGAAATTACTCCTCCTTGCTCCGGGTCAAAAGCCGCTACTCCGCCAATGGGAAAACCATACCCCCAGTGTGCATCGGGCATAGCCAGAGAATATCTGACTATCCCGGGAAGACAGGCAACGTTTGCCACCTGCTCTGCCACTCTCTCCTTAAGAATATGCTCTGCCAGCAGGGAAGAAGCATAAATGACTCCTGGCACTCTCATCCCGGCCTTATAATCCGGGGGGATTTCCCACTTATAATTACCTATTTTTTTCAGAGAATTCATAGGATTGATTATACCATAATGTAAACGGCGAAGAGACTTCAGGCCATGGATATGAGAGATTGCAGCAGGCCTGCCCGCTTCCCCCGATATTATATCGGGGTCAGGGCGGGATAACTATCACAAAGTAATCTCTTTCCTCACAAAGCTGGATTGCCCCTCCTTTTGGGTTGTTTTGCCACAACCATCGCGTTAAAACCCCCGGCAAACCCTGCGTTAAAATGGCACGGAATTTGCTGGTATACTTTATGGTATGAGAAAAAGAGTAAAAGGACTGACGCTGATAGAATTAGTCGTGGTGATTGCCCTCATATCCATGCTTATGGGGATAATCCTTCCTCAGGGCTTGAAGATGAGGGAAAGAGCCAGGATTGCCAAAGTAAAGTTACAGCTGCATAACATTGCAGAAGCCCTGGAGAGCTTTCGCAACCAGGAGGGAGAATACCCCATCGCGTTAAATGAGCTGAACAAGGAAGACCCTTACGGAGTGAAAAAGTACTTTACCCAGCTTCCTTTGAAAGACCCCTGGGGCAATACTTACTTCTACGATGCTTGGGAGTACGGGGGAACTATCTATACTTCTCCCCTCTTAAGAAGATACACTCCTCCCCGCTGGGAAACTCTTCGCTTCTCCGCTGAGCCGGGAGAATACAGCATGATTCTTCACCTGAATAAGGTAAGTTCTGCCCGGGTGATATTAAACGGAAGGTCAGTTTTTCGCCCCTGCTGTTTTAACAGGCATACCCAAACAATTACCCAGAAAGTCAATCTTACCTCTTCAAATACGATAGAAGTCAGAATCACCTCTGACCCGAGTGCCACCATGCAGATTGAGATAGTATATCCCCTGCCCGAGGGAGACTTTTCCTCCTCCTGTCTGCCTCCCGCAGAATATGCAGAAAAGGGCTACAACTGGTCTTCTGTTTATGGAAAGGCTTACTATCCGGGATTTATCCTGGGAAGTTATGGAAGGGACGGGAAACCCGGAGGAGAGGGTTTTAACAAAGATATAATATATGGTAAGGTGGAAGAATGAGATGGAGAAGGCAAATACTGGTTAGGCCACGAGAACAGGTGAGAGTGGGAATTTTTATTTTTGTGCTCATCCTTTTTATCTCTTCTGCCCTTCTCTGGTCATTTTTCTACTACACTGTTTCCCTGCTGGAAGAATCCATCTCTCCCCAGAACATTCATATTCTTTATCCCCTCAAGGAGAAAATTGTGGAGATGGCAAAATGGGAATTTACTTTACTGATTTTTGCCGCTCTTCTAATAGGGATAGGCAGCGGGATAATTTTTTCGCATGCTTTTCTGGGTCCCCTTTACCGAATGGAAAAATATTTTCGGGAATGGGACGGAAAGAAGCCTCTGAAGGAAATAAAGTTCAGGAATTCAGACTTTCTCCATTTTCTTGCCCAGGCCTTTAACTCTGCCCTGAACAAGTGCAGGAATAATAACAGGAACGAGTAACTCCCTTTCTTCTTGTTTTAGCTATGCTTCCAAAGAAGGCCAGATTTCAGCCTCCTTCCCCTACGGCAGGGAGCAATTGTCCTGAAAAGGGACCCCAGGGGAGAAATCATCGAACTTCCCGGTATACAACTTTTTTAGAAGAGCCTTCGTATCTTTACCCTTTCTCCCCTGGGTAATACGATCTCAGATCTCTTTAAGCTTCTCAACCCGGAGTTTCTTCACCTTGGGCTTGTTGATGGTGTCTGGCAACCAGGCAGGTGCATTGGCGGGTTTTTTAACTTTTTCTACGGTTCCCTCAAATACATGGACGCGATAGTAACCATCTTTCTTTTTGCCATGTTCTCTTAGTTTGATCAGGCCGTCACTGTCTTTCAACCCGCGGGTAGCAGCTTTCAGAGCAGCACCTCGTGCTCCCTTGCTCCGGAAGGTATGCTCTTCCTTCCCATTTATCCTTAAGGAGTACACTTTGACTTCTCTCACCTTTTCTCACCTCCTTTCTTGCCTGTCTTTTGAGTTATTATAATGCAAAAAAGAGATAATGTAAACAAATCGAGGTGCTTCGGGCAAAAAACGGGAAAAATCGGGAGAAAACCGGAGGATACAGGATATGGAATATAGGTGAGGGCGATGCGTTTAGCTGCCTGGCATTCCGGGAGCCTGCCCGCCTGCTCCCGGAGAATGGGCAGGGTTATCTGACCGTGCATGCAGCATTTGAAAACGGGAAAAATCCTGGGCCCTGCCCCAGGAACCTTCCAGAATTCCCTTAGTATTCCCACAAATCTTTACCAGCAATATTTTCCCCGCAAGGTTCTCCCCCGATTTTACCAGCACAGTGCGATGGGTTCTGGTCTTACCCAGCCATTTATCCTTTTCCCTTTTTTCTATCAGTACTTCCATTACTTTACCCACTAACTCCGCTCCCCTTTCCTGGCTTATTTTTTTCTGCAGAGCCAGTAATTCTCCCAACCTTTTCTCTTTCTCTTCCCGCGGCACATCATCGGGAAGTTTTGCGGCCGCGGTATGAGGTCGGGGCGAATATTTAAAAATATAGGCAGTATCAAACCTG
>Ga0256830_1001859_pt1 | contig 14529 bp, 16 predicted proteins | sample 128326metaG_FD_190537 | JGI IMG/M metagenome (GOLD analysis project Ga0256830, IMG submission 190537) | Hydrothermal vent microbial communities from Lau Basin, Pacific Ocean - 128-326 | ecosystem: Environmental > Aquatic > Marine > Hydrothermal vents | place: Pacific Ocean: Lau Basin | collected... | reverse complement strand
GCACCTATGAGGCGCACATGCCCCTGTTCAGGTCCGCCTACTCAGGCGGGATAAGGCGCGGACCCAACGAAGCCTGCATCGCCTGCCACACCAACGCCAGCGTCAACCTGAGCTTCCACTACTACGAGTACGTGGAGTACACCGTTGAAAACACGGGCAGAGCCTCTGGCGACACCTACTACTACAACGTGCTCTCTGTTATAAAGGGACCCCAGCGCAGCTTTTCGGTTCAGGTTGGCGGAGGCAGTACCCACTACTGGAAGAACACCGCCGAAATCAGCTGCGTTTCCTGCCATCTGCGCATAAAGCTGGGCAACACGGGCAACGCCCAGGGCTCGCAGCACGCGGGAGATGTGGTGTACACTCCGAGCGGTGGAACCTCCGTGGATCCGAGGCACCAGAACGCTCCCTACGGCGGAGCCACCGACGCCTTCTGCAGGAGCTGCCACCGCAACCCCAGCTTTGACTCCTACGGACCCCAGCTCAACTCCTCGGCGGTGCATGCGGCGCTCATGCTGAGCTGCCTCACCTGCCACAACGCCTCAGGACCCTACCCTCCGAGCACCGAGACCCCAGACCAGGGAGGGCACTACTCCGAGGAGTTCTTCCCGGAGGTTGCCCAGAAGGTGCCCAGGAGGCTGACGGGAGACTTCTGCACGGGATGCCACAGAACCAACACCCACGATAACGCTCCCATGGGCTCCTGCAGCAGGTGCCACGGCATGGGCGGAGGTGGCATGGGTGGAGGCGGCATGGGCGGTGGCGGGCAGGTCTGGCAGAGGGTTTACACCGAGCCGAAGGCTAATGAGAGCACCCAGTGGGTTCTCAGGAGCTTCCCGTAGGGCGGAGGTGGTGGCGTGAGGCTCAGGGGTGAGGTGGTGGACGTGGTGAGGGGGGAGGTTTACCCCGGGGAGGTGCGGGTGGAGGGAGGGCGCATAGCAGGGGTTGTGGAGCTTGAGAGAGGTGAGGGGAGGTACATCCTCCCTGGCCTGGTGGATGCCCACATCCACATAGAGAGCAGCATGCTCGTGCCCAGCAGGTTTGCCGAGGCAGCGGTGCCCCATGGCACCGTGGGCGTGGTGGCTGACCCCCACGAGATAGCCAACGTTATGGGCATGGAGGGGGTCAGGTACATGCTGAGGGACGCCTCCAAGGTCCCCCTGAAGTACCGCTTCACCGCTCCATCGTGTGTGCCTGCAACTGAGTTTGAGACCTCAGGGGCGAGGCTGGGGGTGAGGGAGGTTGAGGAGCTTCTCAGGATGAGGGAGGTGGTGGCGCTGGGGGAGCTCATGGACTTCGTGGGGGTGCTGGAGAGGAGGAGGGAGGTGATGGAGAAGATTGAGGCTGCCCGCAGGCTGGGCAAGCCCGTGGACGGGCATGCTCCAGGGCTGAGGGGTGAGGCGCTTCGCAGGTACGTGGAGGCTGGAATAACCACAGACCACGAATGCACCTCCGCGGAGGAGGCTGAGGAGAAGGCGGAGGCGGGGATGAGGGTGATGCTGCGGGAGGGGAGCGCAGCCAGAAACCTCGGGGAGCTGGCGGGGGTGGCACGTCCAGGGAGGAGGTGCTTTCTGGTGAGCGATGACCTTGAAGCGGGGGAGCTGGTGGAGAGGGGGCACGTGAACCGCCTGCTGAGGCGTGCGGTTGAGGAGGGCATAGATGAGGTTGAGGCGGTGCGGATGGCATCTCTCTACCCGGTTGAGCACTACTCCTTGGATGTGGGGCTGCTGAGGGAGGGCGACCCTGCGGATGTGGTGGTGGTTGATAACCTGAGGAGCTTCAGGTGCACGGCATGCTACATAGACGGCAGGCTGGTTGCGGAGCACGGCAGGGCGCTGTTCAGGGCTGCCCCCGAGCCCTGCAGGGGGAGCGTAAGGGCGGAGCCCAGGAAGGCGGAGCACTTCAGGGTTGAGGTGAGGGGCAGGGTCAGGGTGATAACCGTGAGGGAGGGGGATATAACCACGGGTGAGGAGGTGGTGGAGGTTGAGAGCATACCCGCCCCGGAAGCGGACGTGCTAAAGCTGGTGGTGGTGGAGCGCTACGGCGGGGGGAGGCTCGGTGTGGGCGCCGTCAGGGGGTTCGGGCTTGAGAGGGGTGCCATTGCCTCAAGCATAGCCCACGACTCCCACAACATTATAGGGGTCGGAGCAGAGAATGAGGCGCTTGCCAGGGCGGTGAATGAGGTTATAGGGATGCAGGGCGGGATTGCGGTGACGGATGGCGAGAGAGTGGTGTCCCTCCCCCTGCCCGTGGCGGGGCTGATGAGCACCGCCACCGCTGTGGAGGTGGCGGAGAGGCTGAGGGAGGTGCATGCTTTTGCGAGAAGGCTGGGGTGCAGGCTGAGGTCCCCTCTGGTGAGCCTCTCCTTCCTGGCGCTGCCCGTGATACCCAGGCTGAGGCTGACGGACAGGGGGCTGTTTGACGCCGAGAGGTTTGAGTTCACGGAGCTCCTCGTGGAGTAGCTTATCAAAATGGTTGGTGGTGTTAGGGGTGCTCCTGCGGGTAGAAGCCCCGTGGTGTAGCGGTCAATCATGCGGGACTCTGGATCCCGCGACGGCGGTTCGAATCCGCCCGGGGCTATTTCCAGTGATACCATGGCCCGGGTAGCTTACTTTATGAACGTGGGGGGCACCGAAACTGCTCCCTCTGCCCTGCAGTTCGTGCACACCCTGCGCAGGACTCATGAGGTTGAGTTCTTTGCCTCTGCGGGGGAGGTGATGGAGGGCGCTGGGAGGTGGGAGGTGGTGGCTGTCAACGCCTTCAGCACCTCGGAGCTCGCCTCCGCCTTGGAGGTGGCGCGCGGGGTTAAGGGTCTGGCGCCTGAAACACTGGTGGTGCTCGGAGGGCAGGGCACCTGGGGGCTGGGGCGCAGGCTGGTGCTCGCCGATGGCGTGGATGCGGTGGTTGAGGGGGAGGCTGACAGAACCCTGCCCGAGGTTTTATCCCTGCTGGAGGTGGCGGGGGATGGGGTTACCCCTGAGAGCGCCCGCAGGGTGGTGCGGGGGTACTTCACCAGGAGGGTGGAGGCTGAGGATGGCGCAGCTGAGATAAGGGTGCCCCTGTCAAAGGTGGCCGTGAGGACGCCTGCGGGGGTGGTGGTTGCTCCGGAGGGGAGTGCCTTAGTGGAGAGGGCGCAGGAGCTGAACCCCGGCTATGAGAGGAGCTTCTTGGCTAAGCACGTGCACCACTATCCGACCCAGCAGGAGATGGAGGAGGATGCGGGGTACCCCTGGGATGTGGTGGAGAGGTACGGGTGGAGGGAGGCTGGCATATACGCCCAGCGGGGGTGCACATGGCGCAGGTGCACCTACTGCGGCATAACCCTTCCTCCCAACAGGAGGCTCAGCCCGCACAGGGTGGTGGGAATGCTTGAGGCGGCTGCGGAGCACGGGGTGAGGGGGGTTACCTTTGAGGATGACCACTTCATACAGGATGAGGGGTGGGTGAGGGAGGTTTGCAGGGGTATAAGGGAGAGGGGGCTGGAGAGGAGGCTGGTGTTCGGGGCTATGGTGAGGGTTGACACCCTGAGCACGGAGATGGTGTCCCTGCTGAGGGAGGCGGGCTTCCAGAAGCTGCAGATGGGGGTGGAGAGCTTTGTGCCCGAGAAGGTGGCGTACTTCAGGAAGACCCGGAGGGGGGAGGAGGAGGCGTACGTCAGGCGTGCCAAGGAGGCTGTGCTTGAGTGCCTGAGGGCTGGAATGGACGCGGGGGTGTTCATAATAACCACCAGGCCGGGGGAGGGGCGGGAGCTGGAGGAGGTGGCGCAGGAGATGGGGGAGGTGCTCACCCTGCTGGTGGAGGCTTACAGGAGGTACAGGAGGCTCCCGGGGCTGAGCTTCAATGACGTGCTGCTGGCATACCCGGGGGCGAGCCTGCTCGGGAGGGAGAGGTTCACCAGGCTGAGGCTCAGCCTCGGCGGGGGTGAGGTGCTGGAGGTCCCCCTGATGTACCACCCCAGAAGCCTGCACTTGGCGAACTTTATGGGGATTCTGAGGAGCCTGAGCAGGCGCAGGAGGATTCCGAGGGAGAGGCTGAACGAGAGCTTAGAGCATGTGGAGGATGTGCTGCATGCCCTGCGCATCGCCTCCGAGCACCTTGCTTCGCCTCACGGGGTGTGCGTTGAGTTCCTTGCGGGGTGCTCCTCTGAGGAGCTCTCAGCCCTGGGGAGCGCCTTCGGGGTGGAGGGGGAGCAGCTCACGCGCATGCTCACCTCTGGAGCTGTGACTCCCGAGCAGCTTGCGGTGGCTGCCGCGGATGCCGGGATGGGGGAGAGGCTCAGGGAGGTGAGGGAGAGGCAGGAGGAGAGGCGCAGGCGGCTCGGGGACTGGGTGGCGGAGCTTGAGCGCAGGCTGTACGCCCTTGAGAGCGAGGTTTACCTTGATGTGAGGGCGCACATGGGCAGGGTGAGGGCGGAGCTGCAGCGCCAGGAGAGCCTGGGAGGTGTCTCGGAGGAGCTGGTGCAGAGCCTCATGGAGCGCTCCGAGGACATGCTGCACCGCTACCACACCTACTACCTTGCGAGGTCGGCGCTGAGGAGCCTCATCCTGTGGCTCGGGGAGTACGCCCGCGGGAGGTAGAGGAGGGGCAGTGCTCACGTACGGGGCACTCGCCGCACAGGGGCTTCACGGGCTTGCACACCGTCTGCCCGAAGGCTACGAGGGTGAGGTTCAGCCTGTTCTTGAGCTCCCCGGGTACGAGGGTGTGGAGCATGGCCTCGGTTTCCTCGGGTTTTGAGGTGCTCACCACACCCAGGCGGTTCGCTATCCTGTGCACGTGGGTGTCAACGGCTATTGCGCTCCTCCCGAAGGCGTTTGCGAGCACCACGTTTGCGCTCTTTCTCCCGATTCCGGGGAGGGTGAGCAGCTCCTCAAGGGTATCGGGAACCCTGCCCCCGTACCTCTCTATGAGCACCCTCGCGAGCTCCCTGAGGTTTGCCGCCTTGCTCCTGTAGAAGCCGACCGGGTATATGAGCTCCCTGAGCTCCTCCTCACTAAGGGCGAGCAGCTCCTCAGGTGAGGTGGCGCGCTTAAAAAGCCGCCTGACAGCCTCAAGGGTGGTCTCATCCCTGGTGCGGGAGCTCAGGAGAACGGCAACCAGCGCCCTGAAGGGCGTGGTTACGTGCTTCCTGAACTCGTACACGGGCGCCTTCCTGCGCCTGGCTTCTTTCTCCATGAGCTCTAAGAGCTCCTCCCAGCTCAGGTGCTCAAGGATGCTCATGCTCCTGCTACCCGCGGGGCTCAACCTGTATCAGTTATATTTGTAAATGGCATGCTGCGGTGTTTGAGCCGGGCTCTACCAAAAGGCTTAAAAGGGTGGGCTGAGTAGTTTAGCTGAAGTGGTTTTAGCGGTGATTGTTATGAAGATGCCGAAGGAGAAGAGGACCTACTGTGCGAAGTGCAACAAGCATACTCCCCACGAGGTGCTCAAGCAGAAGAAGAGGAAGGCGAGCGAGCTCAAGGCAGGGCAGAGGCAGTTCCGCAGGGTTATGGCTGGGTACGGCGGGTTCCCGAGGCCCCTGCCCAAGGGCTCCAAGCCCACAAAGAAGGTTGCCCTCGTGCTCAGGTGCAAGGTGTGCAAGAAGGCTAAGAGCATGAGGGGATTCAGGGTGAAGAGGCTGGAGATGGAGGCGGTGTAGATGGAGGTGGTGCCGCAGCCCAGGTCCAGGTTCCTGAAGGTGAAGTGCGACGACTGCGGAAGCGAGCAGGTGCTCTTCGGGTGTGCCTCCTCAAGGGTCACCTGCCTTGTGTGCGGGAAGACCCTGGCGGAGCCGACGGGAGGAAAGGTGAAGGTGCTCACCAAGATAGTTGCCGTGCTGGAGTGATAGCAGGTGGTTCTGAAGAGGGAGCCGTTTCCGAGCGAGGGCGACTTAGTGGTGTGCACCGTAACGAAGGTGTACCCCCACGGAGCCTTTGCCAGGCTGGATGAGTACCGGGACAGGGACGGGTACATCCACATATCGGAGGTGGCTTCTACCTGGATAAAGAACATAAGGGATTTTGTGAGGGAGGGGCAGAAGACCGTCGCAAAGGTGCTGGCGGTTGACAGGAAGAAGGGGCACGTTGACCTCTCCCTGAGAAGGGTGAGCGAGGCTGCCAAGAAGAAGAAGATGCAGGAGTGGAAGCGTGCCCAGAAGGCGGAGAAGCTCCTGGAGATGGCGGCGAAGGAGCTGGGGAAGTCCTTGGAGCAGGCTTACGAGGAGGTCGGGTTCAAGCTGGAGGAGGAGTTCGGGGAGATATACGGTGCTTTTGAGGAGATTTCGGCTGCGGGTGAGGAGGCGCTGGAGGGGCTTGATATACCGGAGGAGTGGGTTGAGCCCCTGGTGAAGCTCGCAAAGGAGAACGTTTCCATATCCAAGGTGAAGATTCACGGGTTTGTGGAGCTGCGCTCAAGGGCGCCGGACGGGGTGGAGGTTATAAGGAGGGCGCTGATGGCCGCCAAGGAGGTGGAGAGGGAGGCGGAGGGTGTTACCCTTGACATCTCATACGTGGGAGCCCCCAGGTACAGGATTACGGTGGTTGCCTACGACTACAAGAGCGCCGAGGAGGTGCTCAGGAAGGCGGGGGAGAAGGCTGTAAGCATGGTCGTGGCCGAGAAGGGTGAAGGAAGGTTTTACAGGGGATGAGCAGGCTGAGGTACTGCAGGAGGTGCAGAAGGTACACGCTGATGGAGGTGTGCGGCACCTGCGGAGATGCCACCGTGTCCCCGCATCCCCCCAGGTTTTCTCCCGAGGACAGGTACGGTGCGTACCGGAGGAAGCTTAAAAGGGAGATGATGGAGGAGGCAGGATGGAGTTCAGGGTGATATTCACCAGGAAGCCCGAGCTGGAGGAGCCCGTGCTGATTGAGGGTCTGCCAGGAATAGGGCAGGTGGGCAGGATTGCGGCGATGCACATGGTGAGGGAGCTTAAGGCGAGGAAGTTTGCAAAGCTCTATGCGCCTTCCTTTCCGCCGCAGGTGGTGATAAGGAAGAGCGGGATGATTGAGGAGATGAAGAACGAGTTCTACTACTGGAGCTCGGAGGAGGGCAGGGACCTGGTGTTTGTCTCCGGCAACACCCAGAGCACCTCCCCTGAGGGGCAGTACATGCTGTGCGAGAGGATTCTGGAGATTGCGGCTGAGCTGGGGGTGAGGGAGGTGTTCACCCTGGGCGGGCTTGGCGTGGGCAGGCACGTGGAGAAGCCCAGGGTGTTCGCGGCGGTGAGCCACCCGAGGTACATCCCGGTGCTTGAGAGGCATGGGGCGGTGGTGAAGAGGGACGCCCAGGGGCAGATTATAGGGGTCTCGGGGATGCTGCTGAGCCAGGGGAGGAGGAGGGGGATATACGGCGCCTGCCTGATGGGTGAGACCTCGGGGTTCTACGTGGACCCCAACAGCGCCAGGGCGGTTCTGGAGGTGCTCCTGCCAGTGCTGGGGGTGGAGATAAGCATGGAGAGCCTGGCGAGGAGGGTGAAGGACACGGCGATGCGGATGAAGGAGGCGGTGAGGCTGGAGAGGAAGATGATGGAGGACATGGGGATAATCCACAGGGAGCCGGGGGATGAGGAGATGAGGTACATAGGGTAGCTGCGAGTGAGCAGCCTCTCAGAGCCTACGGTGTGGCTATCTCCACCCCGTAGGTACGCTCCGGCACCTCAACGTGAATTCTCCAGGCGGTCTCCTCCTCCAGCACGCCCGCCTGGTGCAGCGCCGCCGTAACCTTTGGCACGGCCTGTGGAGAGACAACAGCACCGGGGCGGGATAGCTCGTCTATGTAGTCGGACTCCATCATGAACCCGTCTCCCACCTCAAGCGCCCTGCGTATGTTCTTCTTCGTGGCGATAACCGAGGGTATAATTCCGGCGGCTGCTATCTCCCCGAAGTCTGGAGGTGAGAAGTGCTTCACCAGCTTCTCGGGCTTAAACCCTGCCCTGCGCGCCACTCCGAGAATCCTCTCCATGAGCTCGGGGGTGAAGCTGGGGGTGTGGAGCTGCACAGCACATCCTGCGTCTCTGGCAAGCTCAAGGGCGAAAAGCAGCACCCGCTCGCATGCGTCAACAACCTTAGGGTCGGTGGGGTAGTGGGGGAACCCGTACTCCCCCAGGGCGCAGGCTCTCCCCTGCTCCACCAGCTCTGCGGCATGCTCCGTTGCTTTTATAGCGTGCTCAACCGCCTTCTCCACCCCCATGGCACCCGCCATGCGGTCAACCTCCACGGGGTGAACCCCAACAACGGCGTAGCACCTTACCCCTGTCTCCCTCTGAGCCACCTCCGCCAGCTCCACCGTGCTCAGGTTGTTCTCCATGAGCCTCTCAGCGTCAGGCACACCGCTGCGGGGCTTAACCACTATAAACGCCGTGCACCCGCCTCTGCTGGCAAACCTGCGCACAGCTTCTGTAGCGATTCCCCTCTCGGGGTCAATATGCATGTGGTTGTCGGTAGCGGGTAGCCTCATGCCTCCGCCCTGCCGCACCTCACGTCCTGCCTCTCCTCCTCAATCCCCAGCCTCATGATGCGTATTATCTCGCCAGCGTCCACCTTGGTCTCAACGCACCCGTCCTTGAGCAGGGGAACCCCGAGAACGGCGCACATCTTGGACAGCTCCTGCATGCCCCTGTTGAGGTCCTTGTAGCACGCCACACCCAGGGCAGCCTTGGGCTTTATCGCCTTTATTATCCTGCGAACGAAGCTCCCGCCAGGCACTATGAACAGCCTGTACCCCAAGCGCTCCGCCTCCGCCTTGAGGTCCTTTATTATGCAGAGCCCGCACTCCTTGCATGAGATGCCCGTCTTGGCATCAAGGCGTGCGGGGCAGTTTATATGCCTGATGCACTGGGGCACCACCAGAATCCTCTCGCTTGGCGGCACCCTGGCAAACCTGCTGGCATTTAGCCTGTTTCGCACCTCAATTCCTATCATATCCACTATTCTGTCGTTCATTCCAAAAGCCCTTGCCACCCTTCTGAAGTGGGTGTTGAAGGACTCCATTGTGAACAGCAGAAGCCTGGGGAGTATGAGTTTCTTCTTCTTTATCAGTATTAAGCCCAGGAGAAGCGAGAGCAGAAGCATAAGCATCAGGACTATGCCTGCAGCCACGGCTAATCTGCCCACCACTTCATAGAATGACACCATGCTCCCACCGTGGATACCTTTGAAAAATCCGGCTTAAATATTTTGTGGACATTCCCGGCTCACCTTCCCATATCCAAAAAAGTTTAACTTAGAGAGGCGGGAAGGGTAGGGTGTGAGACGCTGCCTCCTGCTGGCTCTGCTGCTCCTGAGTGCGGGATGCACCTCCCGGGGAGCTGAGGCTCCAGAGGTGAGCCCCCCTTCGGGCTTCCTGGACGTGGCGGTTGCTCCTCCCTACCTCTACGCCACCTCCGAGCGCGGGGTCTTCATATACAACCTCTCAACCCTTGAGCTTCTCGGGGTTTTTGAGACTGAAGGGCAGGCGGAGGGCGTGGCACCCTTGGGCAACCTCCTGCTCGTGTGCGACGGGCTCTCTGGAATGCTGGTGCTGGACGTTTCCTACCCCCACGAGCCAAAGGCGGTTTACAGGCTGAGCTACCCGGGGAACTTCAAGCAGGTGCGCCTCCTGGGGGAAGAGGCATACGTTGCCAACTTTGACGACATAAACGGGCTGGTGGTTCTGAACCTCTCCAGGCTGCCCATCCTCAGCATCTCCGGCACCTTTGACCCTCCGGGGTACGAGCACGTGCGCGACCTGGTGGTGCGGGGGAGGTACGTGTACTTGGCGGACTTCACGGGGGGCATGGTGGTGGTGGACAGGAGGAACCTCTCCCTGGTTTCCGTGTACCCGGCTGAGGGGGTTACCTACTCCGTGGACGTCAGCGGGGGAGTAGCCGTTCTCGCAAAGTCTGACTCCGGGGTTGAGATTCTCAACATCACCTCTCCCGCATCCCCCGAGCCCCTCTCCAGGGTGCAGGTCGGGGGCTACGCCATAAGGGTCAGGGTGGCAGGGGATGCGGCATTCGTGAGCACGGGCACGGATGGGGTGTACATCCTGAACATCTCCAGCCCAGAGGCGCCGGAGGTGGTCTCCAGGATACAGACCCAGGGCAACGCCTTCGGGTTTGCCCTTCACGGGGACAGGCTGTACATCGCCGACTACACCTCCCTGCTGGTTTACAACGTCTCCAGCCTCTCCTCCCCGGTGCTGCTCAGGAGCGTACCCTACCCCTACGGGTGATACCATGAGGATGAGCGTGGGCACCAAGGTCATACTCTTAGTGGGCTTCGTGATGACCATCCTGATTCTCGGGCTGTTCACCTGGATATACGTGACGAACGAGCGGAACATGGAGGCGCTGATGAAGGAGCAGGCAAAGAGCATCGCCGACCAGGTGGTGCTTTTCCGCCTGTGGAACGCCAAGACCAAGGAGAGGATAGAGCCCGTGCTCTCGGTGCTCTCCAACCGGAGGTTCCCGTACAAGTGGAGGATGATATCAAAGAAGCCCATCGGCACCGAGAACCTCCCCGACAACGAGTTTCAGAGCAGAGCCATAGACACCTTCTACTACTCCCCCACCCCCGAGGCGGTGTACAGAACCTACGAGAGCGGTGGCAGGAAGTACTTTGAGTACGTGAGCCCCATAATCATGGAGAAGCCCTGCCTCAGGTGCCACATTGACCAGGGGTACAGGGAGGGGGACGTGCACGGCGCCATAGTCGTGAGGATTCCAATGGATGACGCCCTGAGCAACTTAGAGAGAACCAAGAAGTCCCTGTACGTCTCCGCTGTGGTGCTCGTCTTCTGCACCACCCTCCTCATCCACATGATAATACGCAGGATAATAACCCTGAGGCTGAACACCCTGAAGAACGCCCTCAGGCGTGTGGGGAGAGGGGACTACTCTGCCACCGTGGAGGTAAGGGGCAACGACGAGCTCGGGGAGGTGGCGGAGAGCTTCAACAGGATGGTGAGGGACCTGCGCAACAAGGAGAGGCAGATAATAAGGAGCGAGAAGCTCGCCACCGTGGGCAAGCTCGCCGCCGGGGTGGCGCACGAGATAAACAACCCCTTAGGCAACATCTCCCTCTACGCTCAGATGCTCCTCTCAAAGATGAAGGATGGGGAGGCGGTGAGGAAGCTCAGGATAATTGAGGAGCAGGCAAATCAGGCGGCAAGAATCGTGAAGAGCCTGCTGGAGTTCTCAAGGCAGGCTGAGCCAAAGCTGCAGAAGGTGTCCATGAACCGCATAGCAGAGAAGGCGCTTGAGGTGCTCCAGCCGCAGTTATCCATAAATAATATAATGGTGGTAAAAAATTTTAATAAGCACCTGCCGGGGGTCAGCGCGGACCCCGTGCAGATGCAGCAGGTGCTGGTGAACATAATAAAGAACGCCATTGAGGCGATGCCAGAAGGAGGCAGGCTGATGGTGAGCACCTATGAGAGAGACGGCGAGGTGGTTGTTGAGGTTTCCGACACCGGTGAGGGGATACCGGAGGAGAACCTCTCCAGGATATTTGACCCCTTCTTCTCAACCAAGGGCGTGGGTAAGGGAACCGGGCTGGGGCTGAGCGTGAGCTACGGCATTGTGGAGAGGCACGGTGGAAGGATTGAGGTTGAGTCCGAGCCGGGGAAGGGCAGCACCTTCAGGGTTGTGCTTCCGGCAGGTGGTGAGGATGGCGAGGATACTGATAGCGGAGGATGATGAGAACCTGAGGGCGGGGATAGAGGAGATGCTCAGGGAGGAGGGGTACGAGGTGGAGAGCGTGAGCAACGGAGAGGAGGCGCTGGAGAAGATACGCCAGGGCACCTACGATGTGCTTCTAACCGACCTGGTCATGCCCAAGATGAACGGAATGGAGCTGCTCACCGAGGTGAAGAAGATAAAGCCGGAGGTTAAGGTGATAATCATCACAGCCTTTGCCACCATTGAGAGCGCCGTGGAGGCTATTAAGAAGGGCGCCAGCGACTACATTGAGAAGCCCTTCAAGATAAATGAGGTGCAGAACACCATAAAGAGGGTGCTTGAGGAGGCGAAGTTTGAGAGAGAGCGCAGGATGGGCACGGGGATAAGGTACGAGGTCATAAAGGCTGTGTCAAACCCCCTGAGGCGCAGGGTGCTGGAGTACCTGTACCCCAGGGGGAGAACCCACTTCAGGGATATAAGAACCAGCCTCGGCATCTCGGAGCCTGCCAAGCTGAGCTTCCACCTCAAGATTCTGAAGCAGGCAAAGCTTATTGACCAGGATGAGGAGCGCAGGTACTTTATCACAGACTCTGGCAGGCGAACCTTAGAGATTCTGGGAAGAGGCGAGGAGGAGTGAAGCTAAGGTACGCCGACGGAGAGGAGCTGCGGAGCTTCCTGGAGCGCTTAGGGGTTGAGGCTGAGCCGGGGGAGGTTGAGCCGGGACCTGGGCTGAGGCTGGAGAACTTTTACTACCACGGGGTGCCCGAGGGGCTGGAGGCTGAGGCCTTCAGGGAGGTGCTTGAGATATATGAGAGAGCCTCCAGGGTTAACACCCTTGAGGGCAGGGTGGTGGTGTTCACCACCCCCACCTGCAGGTACTGCGCCAGGGCGGTGCTCGCGTGCGCGGAGATTGGGGCAGCCAATGAGGGGGTGGAGGTGCACGTTTACGATGCCCCCCGCTTCTTGGAGCTGGCGAGGAAGGCGAAGGTGGTGGTGGTGCCGAAGATACTGGTGAACGACTCCACGGTGATTGAGGCCCACACCACCAGGGCGGAGTACAGGGTGCTGGTGGAGGATGCGCTGAGGGGGTAGGGCGGTGATAGGCAACTCGGAGCTCCTCATAATCCTGCTGGTCGCGCTGCTCCTCTTCGGGGGTGACAAGCTGCCGGAGCTTGCGAGAAGCCTTGGCAAAGCCGTGGCGGAGTACCGGCGTGCCATGCAGGAGGCCGAGGAGAAGCTTATAGCCGAGGACCTGAAGAGGGAGGTGAGGCGGCAGATGCAGGAGTTAGAGCCCAAGCCGCCGGGGGTGGGTGTAGATGTTCATCCTGGTGCCCCTGAGGAACCCCACCAGGGTGACTCCCGTCCGCTCCGCAGAGAGGACTCCGGAGAAGAGGGGGGCGGTGCGTGATGCCACCACGGGTATGCCCGCCCTGGCAGCCTTGAGCACCATGTCCCCCGGCACCCTGCCGGAGGTGAGCAGGCAGGCTCTGCTGAACTCAAGCCCCTCAAGCAGCCCCATCCCTATAACCTTGTCCACGGCTATGTGCCTGCTGACGTCCTCAACCAGCATGCAGGCGTCTCCGGTGGTGAGCATGGCGGTGTGCACCCCGCCGGTGCTCTTCCACACCAAGCTGAGCTCCTGCATCTGCTTCATCCACTCGGAGAGCTGCACCCTGGTGAAGCTCGCCCGCGAGTCAACCCTGAGCTCTCCGGTGCGAGCCGAGCTCCTCCAGCCGGAGATGCAGTCGCTGGAGAGGTACCTCTCTAAGTGCTCAGGCGGATTCCTGAGCCTCACCCTCAGCTCCGTCTCCCCAACCCTTACCTCCTCCACCTCATCAGCCGAGCCTATCAGCCCCTCTCCAAGGCAGTACCCGTAGGCGAGCTCACGCTCGTGCCCCGGGGAGAGCCTGAGAAGCGCCACCTGCGTGCCGTTCACCAGCAGGCGAAGCTCCCTCTCCCTCGCCACCTCCTCCATGAGCTCCATGCCGTCACGCAGGGCTTTCACCTTTATGTAGGGGCGCATGATATGCATGCTGCTCACCTCCCCAATATACTTTACCACGGGAGCATGCACCTGAAGACAGGGTGAGTGCTTGAGGGTAGCGGTTCTGCACAGGAGCAGGTGCCAGCCCAGAAAGTGCGCCCTTGAGTGCATGCGCTTCTGTCCAGGGGTGAGGATGGGCGAGGAGACGATAAAGATTGAGGAGGGCAGCAAACCTGAGATATCGGAGCTCCTGTGCACGGGGTGCGGTATATGCACGAAAAAGTGCCCTTTTGAGGCTATAAGCATCGTAAATCTGCCTGATGAGCTCGGGGAGGAGAAGGTCCACCAGTACGGGCAGAACGGGTTCAGGCTGTTCAGGCTGCCCTGCCCGGAGGAGGGCAGGGTGACCGGCATACTGGGGGAGAACGGCACAGGAAAGAGCACCATACTGCGGATACTCTCGGGGGAGCTGGTGCCGAACTTCGGCGGGGAGGAGGCCTCAAGGGAGGAGGTGCTCAGGAGGTTTGCCGGCAGGGCGCTGCACACGTACTTCTCGGCTCTGTATTCGGGTGAGCTCAGGGTGGTGCGCAAGCCGCAGCATGTGGATGCCCTCCCGAAGGTGGTGCGGGGCAGCGTGGGGGAGGTGCTTCAGAGGGTGGATGAGAGGGGTATGTGGAGGGAGGTGGCGGAGAGGCTGGAGCTTGTGCATGCGCTTGACAGGAAGCCGGGGGAGCTGAGCGGGGGTGAGCTGCAGAGGCTTGCGGTGGGCGCGGCGCTGCTCAGGGAGGCTGATGTGTACATCCTGGACGAGCCCTCCAGCTACCTTGATGTGGTGCAGCGGCTCAGGGTGGCGAGGCTCATCCACGAGCTGGCCGGGGACAGGAGGGTGGTGATAGTTGAGCACGACCTGGTG